>Ga0070683_100004550_pt1 | contig 11445 bp, 12 predicted proteins | sample KBSC713LmetaG_FD_64662 | JGI IMG/M metagenome (GOLD analysis project Ga0070683, IMG submission 64662) | Corn rhizosphere microbial communities from Kellogg Biological Station, Michigan, USA - KBS C7.1-3L metaG | ecosystem: Host-associated > Plants > Roots > Rhizosphere ...
GTCGAGCACCAAGTTGCCAATCACCACGTGCACCTTGAACGCGCTGGCCGTGGCCGCGGCGACAAGCAAGGCGAGCACAGTTACTGCGGCGATCCTCTTCTTCATAGCCCTTCTTCCCCTCCCGTTTGCCCAAATTTCAAGATAGCGAACATGTCATAGATCGATGTTAAGGTCGGGCAGCGGGACCCCAGCTCGGGGAGCCGACCCTGGTGCCGAAGCCTTCTTCTTCGGTACTGCCGTTGGAGAACTCCTTCTCGCCGCGGCCATCCGCCCGCATCACCTCGAGGTCGCTGCTGAAGCGGCCGACGGCGAGAAAGGCGATGTGCCTGCCGTCAGGTGACCAGGCGGGACCGAGGTTGCAATTGCCGCTGAAGCAATCGCGCTTGTTGTGGGTGAGCCGGCGCACGTGCCTGCCGTCGGCGCCGGCGACGAAGATGTTGATGCCGGCGGCACGGTTGCTGACGAAGGCGATGCTCTTGCCGTTCGGCGCGGTGTCCGGTTCTGACTCGTTGCGCGGTCCGTCGATCAGGACCCGCTGGTTGGCGCCGCTGGGGGCCATCGCGAAGATGTCGCTGCGGTCGGTCTTGACGTCGTGATCGCGATCGCTGACGAAGACGATGCGCTTGCCGTTTGGCATGAAAACCGGTTCGGAGTCGTTGAAGTTGCCGTTGGTGAGCTGGTGCAGGCCAGTGCCGTCGACGTTGACGCTGAAGATGTGCGCCTTGCCTACGCTGGGCCGGCGGTCGAAGACCACCCTCTTGCCATCCGGTGAGAAGGATGGGTTTTCGTCGAAGTCGGGGCCGCTGGTCAGCCGGCGCAGGCCGCTGCCGTCGACATTGACGACATAGATGTGGCGGCCCGGAGGCAGCGGAGTGCCCGCTTCGTAGTTGCCGGCAAAGGCGACGAAGCGCCCATCGGCCGAGAACGACGGTGTCTCATCGCCCGAGTTCGCCGTCAGCTGGTGCGGCTTCTGCCGCTGCCGCGGCCCGTGCAGGACCAGCCCACCGCTGTCGGCCGATTCGCCGAAGCTGACCCGCGGGTAGACGAGCGGCCCCGGCTTGCCGGGGAAAGCGCCCTGAGCAGACCCCACAAAGACAGCGACCATCGCCACGGTGAGCCCGATTAGGAAAATCCCCTCTCGAATTGTTCGGAGCATCTCCATCCCTGATGGGCGGTACTGGGTTCGAACCAGTGACCCCCTGCGTGTAAAGCAGGTGCTCTCCCAGCTGAGCTAACCGCCCAGGCGCAACGCCCTGATTATGGAACACGGGCGAGGAGGAGGTGGCGCGGTGCCGGGAATGGGAGACTTCGCGCGTGAGATTCGAGGTCTTCTGGCGGGTGGCGGTCGTGCAACTGGTTGCCGTGGCGCTGCTCTCGCTGCTGCTCGCCCTGATCTTCTCGCACGGGTTCTTCGTCAGCTGGGGTTGGCTCGTCGGTCCGCTGGCCTGGCTTGGCTGCGCCTGGCTGACCGCAAGGATCGTCGGCCTGGAGCCAGAGCCGACTCTGGTGCGGGCGATGCTGGCAGGGGTCGTCAGCCTGCTCGCCGTGTTGATCGGCCAGCACTGGCTGGGGGCCTTGGTCGCGGTCGGGCTCTTCGCCTACCTCTGCGCGATCGATTTCCGCCTGGCCGGCCTGAGGCCCCGATGAGCCCCGGTGCGAGGCCGGCGACCTGGTGAGCTGGGAGATCGCCGATATTCCCGACCAGAGCGGGCGCACCGCAGTGGTCACCGGGGCCAACGGCGGTCTTGGACTTGCCACCGCGCGGGCGCTGGCCGCGGCCGGCGCGGACGTCGTGATCGCGGCGCGCAACCAGGAGCGAGCCGCGGAGGCGATGGAGCGGATCCAGGCGGCGGTCCCCGCAGCCGGCTTGGCGGTCGTCAAGCTGGACCTTGGCTCGCTTGACTCGGTCAAGGCGGCAGCCGAAGAGGTGCTCTCGTCCCATGAGACGATCGATCTGCTCGTCAACAACGCCGGCGTCATGGGCATCCCCGAGGGCCGCACCGCCGACGGCTTCGAGATGCAGTTCGGCGTCGACCACCTCGGCCACTTCGCGCTCACGGCCCGGCTGTTGCCGGCGCTACTCAAGGCACGGGCAGCGCGGGTCGTCACGGTCACCAGCACCGCCCACCACATGGGGCGCGCGGTTGACCCGGACAATCCCAACCTCGACGGCCGCTACGGGCCCTGGCGCGCCTACGGGCAGGCCAAGCTTGCCAACTTCCACTTCGGCCTCGGCCTGGACCGCCTCCTTCGCGACGCCGGCTCGCCCGCGGCCAGCCTCGTCGCCCACCCCGGTCTCTCCAATACCGAGCTGCAGGCCGTTAGCGTCAAGGAGACCGGCGGCGGCCTCTCCCAGCGCTTCTTCCTGATGCTCGCCCGCACCGTTGGCATGTCCCCGGGGGAGGGCGCGCTCTCGCAGCTGCGCGCGGCGACCGACCCTGGCGCCAAGGGCGGCGAGTTCTACGGCCCGCTCTTCGTCAACAGCGGCCCGCCGGTGCGCAAGCCGGTGCTGCGACGGCTTGGCATGAGCGGCGCGATCGAGAAGCTCTGGCGGGTCTCCGAGCGCGAAACCGGACTCGAGCTGCGGCCGTGAAGCTCGGGCTGGAGAACCGCGTCGCCCTGGTGATGGGCGCCAGCCGCGGCATCGGCCGGGCGATTGCGGCGACGCTCGCGGGCGAAGGGGCGAGAGTGGCGATCTCCAGCCGCTCAGCGGACAAGCTGGATGAAGCGGCGGCCGAGATCGGCGAAGGGGCGATCCCTTTCGTGGCCGACGCCGCTGACCTCGATCGCCTCGCCGCCCTGCCGAGCGAGGTCGAAGGCCGGTTCGGGCCGATCGAGATCCTCGTCCTCAACACCGGCGGCCCGCCATTTGGCGGCGCCCTCGACCAGGAGCTCGGCGAGTGGGAGAGCGCCTACCGCTCGCTGGTCCTGGCGCCCCGCGTGCTCGCAGGCGCCGTCGTGCCGGGAATGCGCGGGCGCGGCTGGGGACGGATCGTCAACGTCGGCTCCAGCTCAACTCGCGAGCCGATTCCGGGCCTCAACCTCTCCAACGCCCACCGCATGGCCGCGGTCGGCTTCCTCAAGACGCTCTCGCGCGAGGTCGCCGCCGAGGGGATCACGGTCAACACCGTTGCCACCGGCCGCTTCGCCACCGAGCGCCTCGCCGACGCCGGCGGCTCGCTCGCGGGTGCCGAGGAGGCCGCCAAGGCCGAAGTGCCGGCTGCGCGTCTCGGCCGGCCCGAGGAGTACGGCGACCTCGTCGCCTTTCTCTGCTCCGAACGCGCCGCCTACATCACCGGCGCCGTCATCCCAATCGACGGCGGCCTGCTGCGCTCAGCTTTCTAGCTCTCCTGGGCCGGGCGCATCGAGGGGAAGAGGATCACGTCTCGCAGATTGTCGGCGCCGGAGAGGATCATCGCCAGGCGGTCGATGCCGATGCCCGAGCCCCCCGCGGGCAACGACCCGTATTCGAGCGCCCGCACGAACTCGTCGTCGCTCGGGTAGGGCGCCTCCTCGCTCTCGGGGTGCCTGCGTTTTCGTTGGCGCACGAAATTGTCTCGCTGCATGTCGGCGTCGTTGGTGTCGGTGCCGCCGCCGATGATCTCCATCCCGTCGACGACCCCGTCGAACGCCTCGCCCAGTAATTCCGGGTGCTCGGGAACCGGCTTCACCGTCGGCCAGAGTTCACGCGGCAGGTCGACCAGGAAAGTTGGCTGGACCAAATTCGGCTCGATCAGCTTGCCCTGGATACCGTCGACGATCCAGGACCAGTCCGCGCCGGGCTCCACCTCCTCGTCTAACAGCTCGATCAGCTCCTCGCGGCTCGCGGTGATGATGTCGACTTCGGTCTGCTCGAGGATTGCGTCGCGCAGGGTGATCCGCTTCCACGGAGCCTTGAAGTCGATCTCGTGATCGCCGCGTTTGATCACCGTCGAGCCCTCGTTCACCTCCGCGACCACGCTCGCGATCATCTGCTCGGCAAAGGACATCACGCCCTGGTAGCCCTCGCAGCAGAGGAACCACTCGAGCATCGTGAACTCGGGGTTGTGTTTGGGTGAAAGGCCCTCGTTGCGAAAGAACCTGCTCAGCTCGTAGACGTTCTCGAAGCCGCCGACGATCGCCCGCTTCAGGTAGAGCTCGGTGGCGATGCGCAGGAACAGCCTGCGGTCGAGCGCGTGATGGTGCGTTTCGAACGGGCGAGCCGCGGCACCCCCGGGGAGGGTCTGCAGGATCGGCGTTTCGAGCTCGACGAAGTCGCGCTCGTTGAGGTAGTTGCGGATCGCCGCAACCAGTCTCGCTCGCAATAAGAAGGCTTCGCGCGAATCCTCATTGGCGAGCAGGTCGAGCTCACGCTGGCGGTAGCGGACCTCGACGTCGGTGATTCCGTGAAAGAGGTCCGGGGGGTCGCGCAGCGCCTTGCCCAGCATCGTGCACTCGCGCACCGCCAGGGCCAGCTGGCCGCGCTTGGTCACGTAGAGGTCGCCCTCGATGCCAACCGCATCGCCGATGTCGAGCGCGTCGATGCGACCGAAGGCCTCCTCGCCGATGGAGTCCACGCGGGCGTAGGCCTGGATCGAGCCGGTCAGGTCGCGGATGTCGAGGAAGATCGTCTTGCCGTGGCCGCGGCGGCCCACCACGCGGCCGGCGATCCGGTAGGAGAACCCGGCCTGGGCACCCTCCTCCAACTGCCCTGGATCGTGCGCCGCGTGGATCGCCGAGATCTTGTCGCGGTCCGGGAATCCCTCGTGCGGGTAGGGGTCGATCCCTTCCGCCCGCAACCGCTCGAGCTTTTCTCGGCGAACGCTCTCGGTTGAGCCCTGCGAAGGCTCGGCCTTCGCGGGTGCTCCGTCGCTCATGGGGCCAGGCCGACCGTGACCCGCTCGTCGCCCCGGTAATCGGTGCGCGTCTCGGCCTCGCGCAGAAGCTCGCGCAGCGCCGGGCCGTGATGGGTGTCGTGCTCGAGCGCCATCCGCCAGCCGCTCGGCGTTTCCTCGATCAGGCCGCGGATGATGTCGAGACCGTCCTCCCCGGCATCGCCGGCATCGGGGTCCCCCTGAACGGCGACGCGCGGCTCGCGGCGGATCTCCGGCGAGCGCTCGTCGATCGAGGTGTTGGTTATGTAGGGAAGGTTGGCGATCAGCAGGTCGACTTCCTCGACGTGATCGGGGATCCCCTGGGCCACGGTCAGCTCGAGCGCGATGCCGAGCCGCTGCGCGTTCTCGCGCGCCTTCTCGGCCGCCTCGGGTGAAAGGTCGGAAGCGGTGACGCGCAGGTCGGATCGCTCGCTGAGCAGCGCCAGGGCAATCGCCCCCGAGCCGGTGCCGACCTCGTGCACGCGGGCTCCCTTTGGCAGCTCGGCGCCGATCTCGACCAGCAGCTCGGTCTCGCGACGCGGGATCAGCACCCGCTCGTCGACGGTGATCTCGATCTCGCGGAAGCGGCAGCTGCCGAGGATGTACTCGAGCGGCTCGCGCTCGCGGCGCCGGGCGACGTAGCGCTCGATCTCCGCCTGGGCCTCAGGGGTGACGACAGTGGTGCCGTCGCGCTCCAACTCCTCGACCCGCATCGAGAGCGCCTTGGCGACTAAGAGCTTCGCGTCGGCCTCGGGCGTCTCACAGCCGGCGGCCGCGATCGCCTCGGTCGCCTGCGCGAGAATCTCGGCGGCGCTCACCGCTGCCGGCGCTCCCTCCGTCTGGGCTCCCACGGCTACAGGCCCGCTACAGGTCTGATCGGTTCGCCGGAAGCCACGGTCGAAAGGCTACCGTGTCGGCGCCGCACGACGAGGATCCAGATCGTCCCGATCGCGATCATTGCCAGGCTCTCGAACTGGGCGCTGGTCAGGCCGAGGGCCACCTCGTTGTTGCGCCGCAGGAACTCGACCAGGAAGCGCTCAGCCCCGGCGTAGATCAGGTAGATCGCGAAAAGGACGCCGGCGCGGAAGCGGTCGCGCAGCTGCCAGAGGATCCAGGCGCCGAGGCCCATCGCCAGCGTCTCGTATATCGGCGTCGGGTGGACCGTGCGATCGGTGGGCACGGTGCCGTTGGGGTAGGACATCGCCCACGGCCCGTTCCACGGCTTGCCGTAGTCGCCATCGCCGGAGAGCTGGCAGCCGCAGCGGCCAATCGCGTAGCCGAGAGCCAGGGCCGGTGCGGCGAGGTCGAGCAGGGTGAAGCCGAGGAAGTCGCGGTACCAGGCCCAGGCGAGGACGGCGAGGGCGCCCCCGATCGCACCGCCGTACCAGACCAGCCCCGAGCCGGAGAAGAGGTTGCCGATCAGGTCACTCTTGACGCTGCTGTAGTTCTGCACGATGAAGTAGATCCGCGAGCCGACGATGCCGCCGATCAGCGCCGCAAAGCCCATCTCATAGGCCCAGTCGACCGGCTTGCCGATCTCCTTCAGCCGCTTGCCGATCAGCGCCCCGGCGGCGAGGAAGGCAAGCGCGAACATCAGGCCGAAGGTCTGCAGGGTGAGCGGGCCGATGTGCAGCTCGGGGTACATCGCTCAGCCGGCGATCAGCATCTCGAGCAGGGCCTTCTGGGTGTGCAGGCGGTTCTCGGCCTGGTCCCAGACGGCGGCGCGATCGCCGTAGAGCACCTCCGCGGTGATCTCCTCGCCCGGGTGCGCCGGCAGGCAGTGGAGGACGATCGCGTCGTCCTTGGCAGCGGCGAGCAGGTCGGCGTCGACCCGAAACGGCGCCAGGGCGGCGCGGCGGCGGTCCGCCTCCTGCTCGTCGCCCATGCTGACCCAGACGTCGGTGTAGATCGCGTCGGCGCCGGCCGCGGCGTCGCGCGGGTCGGCGGTCAGCTTCGCTTCGTGACCCTGCTCGAGCTGGTAGCCGGACGGGGCCGCGACAACGACCTCGACGCCGGCAAGCTCACCGAGGATCGACAGCGAGCGGGCGACGTTGTTGCCGTCGCCGACGTAGGCGAGGCGCTGGCCGGAGAGGTCGCCGCAATGCTCGCGCATGGTGAGCAGGTCGGCAAGCGCCTGACAGGGATGGTGGAGCGGGGTCAGGGCGTTGACGACCGGGACCTCGGCGGCAGCGGCCAGCTCCGCGACCCTCTCGTGCGAGCCGGAGCGGATCACGATCGCGTCGACGTAGCGCGAGAGCACCCGCGCGGTGTCGGCCGGCGACTCCCCCCGGGAGAGCTGCATTTCATCGCCGCGCAGCACGATCGGGTTGGCGCCGAGCTCGGCGACCCCGACCTCAAAGGAGATCCGCGTGCGGGTCGAGGGCTTCTCGAAGACGAGCGCGATGCTGCGGCCGGCCAGTGAGTCGGCGCCGAGGCGCTCGCCGCGCCCCGCTTTCAGCGCCGCGGCACGGTCGAGCAGCTTGCCGAGCTCGAAGGCGCCCAGCTCTTCGCCGGTGAGGAAGTCCCGCTTCAAGCAGCGGATACTACGGCGGTGGAATTCACCGCCGTCAGCTGGAACCTCTTCCACGGCCGCGACTTCCCGCCCGATCCGGCTCTCTTCACCTGGCGCTCGCGACTGCTCAGGAGCGAGGAGCGAAACACGACCCACGTCCAGGTCAACCGGGAGCTGGCCACCGAGTTCGCCGAGCTGCTCGTCGGTGCCGAGTGGGACCTCGCCCTCCTGCAGGAGTGCCCGCCTCGCTTTGCCGCCCCGCTGGCCGCGGCGTGCGGCGCCGAGGCGCATCGCGTGCTCACCTCGCGCAACTCGCTCAGTCCGCTGCGCACCTTGATCGCTCGCCACAATCCCGACCTGATCGCCTCCGGCGAGGGCGGCTCGAACCTGACCTTGCTCCGGAGCGGCAGGATCGCGGAGCGGCGGGAGCTGACGATCCACACAGGTCGACCGGAGCGAAGGGCGATGGCGCTCACTCGCGTCGACCTCGACGACGGAACAGACCTCTGCATCGCCAACCTGCACGCGACCAACGACAGGCCGGATCTGGCGACGGGCGATGTGCTGCGCGCGGCCGAAGCAGCGATCGAGTGGGCCGGCGGCTCGCCGCTGCTCTTCGGCGGGGATCTCAATCTGCGGCCCGCCGAGGACCCCGGCGCCTTCGAGGCGCTGCGCGAGCGCTTCGGACTCGATGGCCAGACTCAACCCGACGCGATCGACCACCTGCTTACGCGCAACCTCGAGATCATCGAAGCACCAAGATCCTGGCTGCCCGAGCAGCGCGAGCTCGCCCGGCAGGGCCTGCGGCTCCGCCTCTCCGACCACGCGCCAGTCCAGGCTCGCTTTAAAACGGGTAGGCCATAGTCGTTGGAGCTGCAGGAATGAGATAGTCAAGCGGGAACACCCGCCCAAACGACCAGGAGGCGAAGACGTAAATGGCCGCGAAAAAACAGTCCACCGGCAAAGCGACAAAAAAAGCCAAAGCCGGCGCGCGAGCCAAGAAACCGGCCGCCAAAAAAGCAGCTGCGAAGAAGGCTGCGACAAAAAAACCAGCCGCGAAAAGGGCGAAAGCCAAAAAAGCTGCGAGCAAAGGCGCGACAACCGGGCTCGACAAGAGCGTCGAGCAGTTTCGCGAAAGCCTCGAGCGCAATGTCACGGTCAGCCGCGATCGTCTTCAGGAGGTCGTCGACGACGCCGTCAAACGCGGCCGGATGACCCGCAGCGACGCCGAGAAAATGCTCTCCGAACTGGTCAAAAAGGGCCGGCGTCAGACCGACTCGCTGCTCAAGGAACTTGAAAGGCTGGTCAAACAGGCGCGCCGCGAGGTCGGCGGCCGGGCCCAGCCGGTGCGCAAACAGGCGACGCAGGCCGCGCGGCGCGCGCGCAAGAAACTGCCCTAGTGGAGCAAGCCACCGGTGAGGCACCGGTCCGCCGCCATCGGGGCGAGCAGCTCGAGGTAGAGATCGACTCGCTCGCCTTCGGCGGGCGCGGTTTGGCGCGGGCGAACGGCTTGGTCGTCTTCGTTTCCGGGGCGCTACCGGGCGACCGGGTCCGGGTCGAGATCACCAAAGCGAAGAAGCGCTTCGCCGAGGCGCGCACCGTGGAGCTGCTCACCCCCGGCCGCGAGCGCATCGCCGACCTTTGCACGCACGAGGGTGAGCCCTGCCCCGGCGCGCCTTGGCAAGGGCTCGCCTATGAGCGCCAGCTGACCGAGAAGAGCGCCCAGGTCGAGGAGGCGCTGCGGCGGATAGGCGGCCTCGACGGCTACGAGCTGGAGCAGATCGAGCCGGCGGGGGAGCAGTGGCGCTACCGCAACAAGCTCGAGTACTCCTTCGGCGAGCGCGACGGCGAGCCGATCCTTGGCTTCCACGCCCGCGGCCGCTGGGACCTGATCGTCGACGTCGACGACTGCCGGCTTGCCTCCGAGCGAGGCAACGCGGCGCGCAATGCTGTCCGCGACTGGGCCCGGCTCGAGTCGGTTCCCGCCTACGACGGCCGCGAACGGACGGGGGTGTTGCGCAACCTGGTGGTGCGCGAGGGCTGGCGCACGGGCCAGATCCAGACCCGCCTTGTGACCTCGGCGGCGCGCTTCCCGAAACCGCCGGTCGACCTGCACACGGTGATCGAAGGCGACTCCGGCGGCACCGACGGGCCGACCGGCGTGCTCGGCGAGGAACACCTGCGCGAGGAGCTCTTCGACCTGAAGCTGGCGATGTCGCACGGCGCCTTCTTCCAGACCAACACCGAGATGGCCGAGCGGCTCTACTCAATCGCCGCAGAGTTCGCCGGCCTCAGCGGCAGCGAGCGCATCTTCGACCTCTACTGCGGCATCGGCACGATCGGGCTGACGATGGCGAAGCGGGCCGGTGAGGTCTGGGGGCTGGAGATCGTCCCCGAGGCGATCGCCGATGCCGAGCGCAACGCCGAGCGCAACAAGATCGAGAACGCCCACTTCATGTCCGGCAGCGCCCGCACCGGCGTCCGCCCGCTGATCGAGAAGGCCGGCAAACCCGACGTCGTCGTCATCGACCCGCCCCGTGCCGGCCTCTCGCAGAAGATCGTCCGCCGCGTGCTCGAGTGCGAGGCAAAGAAGATCGTCTACGTCTCCTGCAATCCGACCACCCTGGCCCCCAACGCCGCCCAGATGGTCGAGGCGGGCTACAAGCTGCGCCGCGTCAAGCCGGTCGACATGTTCCCCCAGACCCCGCACATCGAGTGCGTGGCTTTGCTGGAGAAGATCGAGTAGCGGGAAACTAGGTTCGACGGCGACATGCCTCGCCTTGCTTGAAGCTCAAATCGCTCAGTTCACGCCTCAACGAATGAAGTTCAGACGTCAGCTCTCGACGGAGACCACGAATGTCATCAATGATCCAGGCGACCTCCCGAGCCACTCGTCCTTCCAGATTCTCGACTCGTCTTTCGGTCCATTTGCTCATTTCTCCAGACTAGATGGAAACTTATTGTCTGTGGTTGGGGCCAGGTTGAGAAAGAGTCACAAGATCCGCACAAAAGTCAGTCACTAGGCTTCGCTCCCGTGACAGACGGGCAAAGCAGAGGCTTCGGAGTGGCGGCTGGACTCGATCCCGACGTGGCACGACCGCTGGCCGAACGCTGCGCGGATCTCGGCTATGGATCGATGTGGTCGAACGACCACCCCGGCGCCAAAGGACTGGAGACGCTCGCTGAGTTCGGCGCCGCGGCACCCGCGCTCGACCTCGGCGTCGCCGTGATCGCGCTCGACCGCACGCCGCCGGAGACGATTGCCGCGGACGTCGAGCGGCTCGGCCTCGATCCCTCACGCCTCTGGCTCGGCGTCGGCGCCGGCTTCTCCGAGAAGCCGCTGACACGGATGCGCGAGTCGCTGCCGGAGCTGCGCGAGCAGCTGCCCGGTGTCCGCCTCGTCCTCGCCGCGATGGGTCCAAAGATGTGCGCCCTCGCCGGCGCCGAGTTCGACGGCGTCTTCTTCAACTGGATGACCCCCGAGTTCGCCGCAGGCGCCCGCGCCAAGGTCGAGTCCGGCGCCCAGGGCGCCGACCGTCCCACCCCACCCGTCTTCGGCTACGTCCGCACCGCAGTCGGCCCCGACGCCGCCGAGCGCCTGGCCAAGGAGGAGTCCTTCTATCGCGACCTCCACCCCGGCTACCGCAACCACTTCGACCGCCTCAACGAGCCCGAGGGCACCGTCGGCGTAGCCGCCGCCGACTCCTCAGAGGCTCAGCAACAACTCGCCGCCTACACAGCTCTCGACACAGCGGTCGTTCGAGGACTTGCTTCAGCGACTGTCGACGCGATGTCCGCCGTAGCTGCCGCGGCCGCACCGTAGAGGGACGGGGACACCCTCGAACGGGCGGATACTCAAAATGCCGGGCTAATTAGCCCGGCATTTGTCCGGGCGAGGGTGTCCCCGTCCCTCCCCGGCTCGGTCGTCAGTACGGAGGAAGATCCTCGTACCACTCGCCGAGCATCTTGAACGACCGCCAGAAGCGCGCCTTGGCGTCTTCTTCGTCGAGCGAGTCATCGATGTCCGGGGTGTAGAGGGCATCGACGGTGGGGGTGAAGGCCTGGATCTCGCCCTCGCGC
>Ga0070683_100004551_pt1 | contig 11445 bp, 10 predicted proteins | sample KBSC713LmetaG_FD_64662 | JGI IMG/M metagenome (GOLD analysis project Ga0070683, IMG submission 64662) | Corn rhizosphere microbial communities from Kellogg Biological Station, Michigan, USA - KBS C7.1-3L metaG | ecosystem: Host-associated > Plants > Roots > Rhizosphere ...
GCTGAGTTGGCGCTGGATCTTCTTCCTCAACGTGCCGATCTCGATCTTCGCCGTGCTCGTCACCTACCGCCTGGTCAAAGTCGCCGAGCCCGACGAGGGCCGCCGGCAGATCGACTATCCCGGGATCGCGGCGATCTCGGTCGGCCTCGTCTCGCTGCTCGTCGCCCTCGATCAGATCGACGACTGGGGCTTCGGCGATCCGCGGGTGCTCGGTCTGTTCGCCCTGGCCGCCGTTTTGCTCATCGCCTTCGTGCCGATCGAGCGCCGCGCCGGGGCGCACGCGCTGGTGCCGCGGGCGGTGATGGCAAACGAGAGCTTCCGCGCTTCCTGCCTGGCGATCCTGCTGATGTCGGCGACCTTCTTCGCCGCCCTGCTCTACCTGCCCCAATTCATGCAGCACCAACTGGGCTACTCGCCACTGGAAGCGGGAATCGGACTACTGCCCTTCCTCGCCACCTTTGCCGCCGTCTCCTTCGTCGCCGGCCCGCTCTACGAGCGCTTGGGGGCGAAGCTGCTGGCGACGGTGGGTGCCGGCTGCATCACGGTGGCGCCGTTCATCTTCTCGCTGGTCGCCTCGCGCTCGAGCTACGCCTCGCTGATCCCCGGCATGGTCGTGCTGGGGGTCGGGATCGGCAGCTTCTACCCAACCGCCACCACCGCCGGTGTCACCTCGGTTGACGAATCGCAGACCAGCCTCGCCGGCGGCATCGTCTACATGTTCCAGATCGCCGGCGGTTCGATCGGATTGGGGCTGACGACAACCGTCTTCTCCTCGCAGGCGTCTTTCGCCGACGGCATCGAGGCCGCATTCAGGTTGGACGCGGCGCTCTCGCTGCTCGGCTTCCTCGTCGCGCTCTTCTTCGTCGGCGGCCGATTGTTGAGCCGGGGTTCAACCCAGAGCGCTTCGGCCTGAGCCCCGTCCGGCCTCAGGAAGAGGGCTTGACCACGTTGTTGCGGATCAGCGTGTTGTGGCCGCTGCCACCGTCCATGACATCGGGACCACTGCCGCGCAGCACGTCGTTGCCGGGGCCGCCCAGGAGTTCATCGTTACCGGGGCCGCCGTAGAGCACGTCGCTCCCACCGCGACCCGCGACCTTGTCGTTGCCTTCGCCGCCAATCAGTTTGTCCGGGCCGCTGCCACCCACCAGCGCGTCGTTTCCAGGGCCACCCCGCATCGTCACCGGCAATTCGATCGCGCTCGAGACCGAGAACACGTCGTCGCCCACGCCGCCGTTGATTTCGAAGCCGGCGACGAGGGGCGCTTTGCAGGTCAGCTCGTTCGGCGCGCCGGGCGTATTTTCACAGACACTGCCGCCGACTTCGAGCGGCGCCGCCGAGTCGATCACGTAGCTGCGACCATCGGCCGTGGCCCAGATGCGAATCGAGTTCTGGGTTGCCCCCCCGGCCAAGACCACCGTGTAGGTCGTTTCGGCATGGGCGATCGGCGCGGTTTGCGCCGCCAAGATCGCGAGCAAGATCAGAATCGCCTTCTTCATTGGGAAATGCCCCTGCCGAGCCGGGTGCTAACTAGGGAACAGCACAACCTTGCCGACGTTGCGGCGCTGGGCGATGAATTCGTGCGCCTCGCCGGCTCGCTCGAAGGGAAACACCTCGGCAACGACCGGCTCCAGGCGCCCCGCCTCGAGGTCCGCCATCAGCGGCTCAGTGACCCGGTCGAGGCTCCCCTCGCGTTCCCACCACTTGAGCATGTTGAGGCCGAAGACGCCCTTGTTCTCGTTCATCAGCGCCAGGCTCTTCCACCAGGGGATCGTCGCCAGCGGCATCTTGGCCAGGCTCTTCAGCGCCGCCGGAATATCGCGACCGCCCTCGTTCGTCACCTCGGAGAGGCCGTACATCACCAGGCGGCCGCCGGAACGCAGCAAGCGGTAGTCCTTGCGGAAGGAGGTCGGGCCAAGCGCATCGATGACCAGGTCAACGCCCTCGCCGTTGGTGATCCGCATCGCCTCCGCCTCGAAGTCGTGGCTGCGGTAGTCGATTGCGTGAGCGACGCCCTGGGCGCGAATCGCATCGTGCTTGGCGGGCGAGGCGGTGCCGAAGATCTCAGCGCCGACGTTGCGAGCGATCTGGGTGGCGGCGATGCCGACGCCGCCGGCGGCGGCGTGGATCAGCACGCGATTGCCGTCGCGCAGGCTGCCCATGATGATCAGCGCGGCGTAGGCGGTGCCGTAATTGACCGGGAAGGCGGCGCCCTGCTCGAAGCTGAGCCGCTCCGGCAGCGGCAGGGCCTGGTCGGCGGGCACGGTGACCAGCTCGGCCTGACCGCCAAAGCGGGTACCCGCCATGACCCTGTCCCCAACGGTGAAGTTGCTCACGCCCTCGCCGAGACTCTCGACCTCTCCGGCCACCTCGTAGCCCATCACGCAGGGCGGTTTGGGCGCGTCGGGGTAAAGGCCGACGCGAGCCATCGTGTCGGCGAAGTTGATGCCGGCGGCCTTGACCGCGATACGGACCTCGCCGGGGCCGACCTGTGGGTCAGGCCGCTCTTGGACCTGCAGAACCTCGGGCCCACCGTTCCCCGTCTGCACCAGCGCCTTCACTGGGTCAGCCTACTTGACCGGTCGCGAGCCGAGTCTCGTCCGGGCTTGGGCGCCGGGGCGTGCGTCTAAAGGTCGACCGAGCGACCGATCGTGAAGCCGTCCAGCTCGAGGATCTTCTCGATCGTCTCGCCGCGCACGTGTGCGTCGGTGGTCAGCGCCATCACCGCGCGCTCACCGTCCTCCTCGGCGCCGACGGCGGCGGAGACGATGTTGACGCCCTCCTCGCCGAACATCGTGCCGACCCGGCCGATCATGCCTGGCCGATCGGCGTAGCGGAAGACGGCGATGTGCTCGGCGAAAGGCAGGTAGAAGCTCTCGCCCCAGACCGAGACCAGGTAGGGCTCGTTGTGAGGCCCGACGCCGGTGCCGGCCACCTCGACTTCGTCGCTGCCGCTGCCCAGTCGCACCGTGACCAGCTCGGTGAAGTCCTCCGAGCCCGACTCCTTGGTCTCGACCAGGTCCACCCCGCGTTCCTCGGCCATCTGCGGGGCGTTGACCAGGTTGACCGGCTCCTCGGTGTGGCCGGAGAGGATCCCGACCAGGACGGCGATGCCGAGCAGGCGGGTGTCGTACTGGGCGAGTTTGCCGCGGAACTCGACCGCGACCCGGTCGACCGGGCCCTGGCCGAGCCCCTCGGCGAGGCGACCGAGCTTTTCGCAGAGCGGCACGAAGGGCGAGAGCGCTTCCATCTCCTCTGGTCGCACCGCGGCGATGTTGACGGCGTTGGTGACGACGGCACCGGTCAGCGCCGCGGTCACCTGTTCGGCGGTGACGACGCCGGCGCGATCCTGAGCCTCAGCGGTCGAAGCACCAAGGTGGGGGGTGACGACGACGTCGCCGCGGGCGAAGATCGGGTGCTCGGTGAAGGGCTCGGCGGGAAAGACGTCGAGGGCCGCGCCGCCGACCTTGCCCGACTCCAGGCCCGCGAAGAGGGCGTCGAGGTCGACCAGCTCGCCGCGGGCGCAGTTGACGATCCGCACGCCCTGCTTCATCTGGGCGATCGCCTCGGCATCGATCAGATCGATCGTCTCCGGGGTCTTGGGCACGTGCACCGTGACTACATCGGCGCGGCCGAAGAGAGCCTCGAGGCTATCGGCGCCCTCGACGCCGAGCTCGCGAAAGCGCTCGGCGGAGACGAACTTGTCGAAGGCGACCACGTCCATCTCGAAGGCCTGGGCGCGTTTGGCGACGAGCTGGCCGATACGGCCGAAGCCGACGATGCCGATCGTCTTGCCGTAGAGCTCGGCACCCTTGTACTTGGCCCGGTCCCAGCGGCCGTCGACGAGGGCCCCGTGGGCCTGCGGGACGTTGCGGAAGAGGGCAAGTGCGAGCGCCAGGGTGTGCTCTGCCGCGGCGACGGAGTTGGATTCGGGCGCGTTGGCGACGACGATGCCGCGTCGCGTCGCGGCGGGAATGTCGACGTTGTCGACTCCCGTGCCGGCGCGGCCGATCACCTTGAGGTTGTCGGCCCGCTCGATCAGCTCGGGGGTCAGCTTCGTTGCCGAGCGGATCAGGATCGCGTCGTAGCCGCCGATCTTCTCCGCCAGCTCCTCGTCGGACATCTCGAGGCCGAGGTCGACGTCGAAGTTCTGCCGCAGCAGGTCGACGCCGGAGTCGGCGATCTTCTCCTTGACGAGCACTTTCATCGGATCGCTCACGAACGAGCCTCCCCCACGTTCTCGACCACCCAGTCGATGCAGGTGGTCAGGGCTTCTACATCAGCCGGCTCGACCGCCGGGAACATGCCGATCCGCAGCTGGTTGCGACCCAGCTTGCGATACGGCTCGGTGTCGACAATGCCGTTTGCGCGCAGTGTCGCGGCCACCACGGCGGCGTCGACCGAGTCGTCGAAGTCGATCGTGCCGACGACCAGCGAGCGCTTGGCCTCCTCGGCGACGAAAGGAGCGGCGAACTCGCTCGCCTCGGCCCAGCCGTAGAGATGGCCGGAGGAGGCGGAGGTGCGCTCGACGCAGCCGTCGAGCCCACCCAGCGCCAGCATCCACTCGACCTGGTCGGCGAGCAGCAGCAGAGTGGCGAGCGCGGGCGTGTTGTAGGTCTGCTCCTTGCGCGAGTTCTCCAGCGCGGTTTGCAGCGAGAGGAAGCCGGGCTGCCAGCGGTCGTCGACGCCGTCGAGCTCGCCGATGCGGGCGATCGCGGCCGGGCTGAGCGCGGCGAGCCAGAGGCCACCGTCGGCGCCGAAGGCCTTCTGAGGAGCGAAGTAGTAAGCGTCGGCCTGGCCCGCGTCGAGCGGCAGACCGCCGGCGCCGGAGGTGGCGTCGATCAAGACGAGAGCCTCGCCTGAGCCGGCAGGCCGTTCAACCGGGACCATCACCCCGGTCGAGGTCTCGTTGTGCGCCCAGGCAATCATGTCAGCGGCAGGATCAGCGATCGGCGCGGGCGCGTCGCCGGGCTCGGCCTCGACCACGATCGGGTCTTGCAGAAACGGCGCGCCCTTAGTCGCCTTGGCGAACTTCTGCGAGAACTCGCCGTAGGTGAGGTGCAGGGCGCGCTCGCGGACGAGCCAAGCGCAGGCGGCGTCCCAGAAGGCCGTCGTGCCACCGTTGCCGAGGATGACCTGGTAGCCATCTGGCAGCGAGAAAAGGTCGGCCAGCCCCGAGCGCACGCGACCGACCAGATCGCGCACCGGTGCCTGGCGGTGCGAGGTGCCCATCAGCTTCGACTGCCCGGCAAGCTTCTCCAGGGCCTCCGGGCGGACCTTCGAAGGCCCACAGCCGAAGCGGCCATCGGCGGGCTTGAGCTCGGTGGGGATCTGGGCGGCGGTCTCGGTCGTCACGGCGGAGGCGACAGGTTAGTGACCGCGACGGGTGGACCTCGCCCAGCCCTGACCCTCGCGTTCCGTGCGCCTTTTGCTCGTCACGGGTGCATAAGGCGCACCGGAACGACATAAGCTGCGGCGCATGAGCGAGACCAACGAGCAGGCCATCAGCAAGGGTGACGGCTACGCCGTCGCCAACATCTCCGACCTCGGCGAGGGACCCGGATTCCGCAAGATCCGCAAGCCGCTGGGGGTCACCGCCTTTGGCGTCAACGCGATCGTGCTACCCCCGTCCTACGCCACCGGCAGCCACTACCACGACGAACAGGAGGAGCTCTACTTCCTCCACAGCGGCAACGTCGCGATCGAGTTCGGCGACGGCAGCAGCCACGAGCTACAGCCGGGTGGCCTGGCTTGGGTAGATGCCTCAACTGAGCGGCGGCTCAAAAACCTGAGTGACACCGACGAGGCGGTCTACGTGGTCGTCGGAGGCAAGGACGGCTACGTGGGCAGGGACGGCAAACTCGCAGAGGGCGAGACGCACCGCTAAAGCTTCAGGCGCAAGGATCCGGATTCCTCCCACGTGCTCTGAGCTACATCTCGAAGCCTGAGAGGACGCCGGCAGCCCCTCTCCATGAAGCTTCGGGACCACGCCTCGAAGCACGGGAACGACCCAGCTGCGCGACGGCTTCAGGGAGAGGGGCTGCCGGCGTCCCCCACGCTTAGGTGAAGGAGCTTCAGAACCCCTGATCGATCCAGGGCATCTTGTCGCGCATCTCCTTGCCGACGCCCTCGACCTGATGGTTCTTGCCCTCCTCGCGCATCCGCGAAAGGTTCTCGCCGCCGGCGCGGTTCTCGGCGATCCACTCGCGGGCGAACTCGCCCGACTGGATCTCGCCGAGGATCTCCTTCATCGCCGCTCGCGACTCCTCGCCGATGACGCGCTTGCCGCGGGTCATGTCGCCGTACTCGGCGGTGTTGGAGATTGAGTAGCGCATGCCTTGGATCCCCTTCTCGTACATCAGGTCGGCGATCAGCTTGAGCTCGTGCAGGCACTCGAAGTAGGCGAGGCGCGGGTCATAACCGGCCTCGACCAGGGTCTCGAAGCCGGCGCGGACCAGCTCGGAGGCGCCGCCGCAGAGCACGGCCTGCTCGCCGAAGAGGTCGGTCTCGCACTCGTCCTTGAAGGTCGTCTCGATGATCGCGGCGCGGCCGCCGCCGATGCCGGAGGCGTAGGCGAGAACGAGGTCGTGGGCATTGCCGGTGGCGTCCTGGTGAACAGCCATCAGACAGGGCACGCCGCGGCCTTCCTCGTACTGGCGGCGAACCAGGTGGCCCGGGCCCTTGGGCGCGACCATGCCGACGTCGACGCCGGCGGGCGGCACGATCTGCTCGAAGTGGATCGCGAAGCCGTGGGCGAAGAGCAGCAGGTTGCCGGGTGCGATGCCGTCGGAGATGTCGGACTCCCAGATCTCGGCCTGCTTCTCGTCGGGCAGCAGGATCATCACCGCGTCGCCGCGACTGGCGGCTTCGGCGATGTCGAGCACCTCGAGGCCGGCCTCTTCGGCTTTCGCGCGGCTGGAGGAATCCGGGCGCAGGCCGACGACGACGTCGACCCCCGAGTCCTTCAGGTTGAGGGCGTGCGCGTGCCCCTGGGAGCCGTAGCCGAGGATGGCAACGGTCTTTCCCTGGAGCAGCGAAAGGTCGGCGTCTGAGTCGTAAAAGATGTCCTTGGGCATGGCGAGCAGGCTATCGGAGCGCTCTGCGCATCAGCTTGCCCGAGGGCGTGCGCGGCAGCGCCGCCGCCAGCTCGACCCGCTTCGGCACCTTGTAACCGGCCAGCGACTCGGCGCAGTGGCGACGTAGCTCGTCGGGGCTGACCTCGGAGCCGTCGCGCAGGACGACGATCGCGGTCACGGCCTGCTGCCACTCCGGATCCTCGCGGCCGACGACGGCGGCGTCCGCCACCTCGGGGTGGCGCAGCAGCACTTTCTCGACTTCGGCCGGCACGACGTTCTCACCGCCGGTGACGATCAGGTCGTCCATGCGGTCCTCGACGTAGAGGAAGCCTTCCTCGTCAATGCGCCCGAGGTCGCCTGTGTGCAGCCAGCCATCGGCATCGGCGCGGCCGGGGGCAACCGTCGGCCCTTGCACGAGGATCTCGCCTTCCTGAATGCGCAGGTGGGCACTCAGCAGCGGGCGCCCGGCGGAGCCGAGCTTGCGGCGAGCGTCGGCGGGCGCAAGGGTCGTCACCTGCGAGCAGGTCTCGGTGAGGCCGTATGTCTGTACGACCGTGGCGCCGCGCCCGAGCGCCTCCTCGAGCGCCTCCTCCGGCACCGGGCCGCCGCCGATCAGCAGCGCCCGCGGGCCGGAGAGCTCGGCGTCGGCCTCGAGCAGGCGGGTCAGCATCGTCGCCACCAGCGAGACCACGCTGATCTGGTCGCGCTCGAGCGACTCGGCGACGCGGTCGACCTCGAAGCCATCATGGACCACAGCCGTGGTGCCGTAGATGACCGAGCGCATGACGATGCCAAGCCCGGCGATGTGGCTGAGCGGCAGACAGCAGAGCCAACGGTCCTCGGGCTCGACGCCGATGTTGAAGGCAGAGGCCACCGCGCTCCAGAGGAAGTTGCCGTAGGTGAGGCCGATCGGCTCGGGCGCGCCGGTGCTGCCACTGGTCATCACGTGGCAGGCGACGTCGTCCATGTCGTGCTCACCGAGCAGCGGCAGATCGGCCTCGGTCTGGGTCAGCTCGCCGGCATCGTCGAGGTCGACCGCCGGCTTCTCGTTGGCGATCACGGCCGCCCGCTCCTCGGCCGAGAGGCGCGGGCCGAGCGGCAGCAGCACCGCCCCGACCTTCATCAGCGCGTGGACCATGACCACCTGCTCGCGACGCGGGTGCATCGTCATCGCCACGGTCGAGCCGCGGCGCACGCCGTGGGCAATCAGCCGGCGCGCCACCCAGGTCGCCTCGGCCTCGAGCTCGGCGTAGGTGACCTCGCTGCCGTCGGCGACCAGCGCGGTGCGCTCGGGACAGCTCTGCGATCTCTGGGCCAGCCAGTCGTCGAGTTTCATCGGCGGGATATCGTGCCCATCATGCCCAAACGCCACAAGGAAGCCCCGACCGACGAGACCCTCTACGCCCCGATCGAGTGGAGCAGCGAAGGGGAATACGAGGACATCCACTACGAGCTCGGCGACGGAATCGCCAAGATCTCGATCGACCGGCCCGATGTTCTCAACGCCTTCAGACCGCAGACGCTGATCGAGATCTCGGCGGCGCTGGAGCTGGCCCGCGAGGACACGAGCGTCGGCGTGATCGTCCTCACCGGCAAGGGGACGAAGGCGTTTTGCGCCGGCGGCGACCAGCAGGTCCGCGGCGATACCGGCTATGTCGAGGAGGGCGCCTCACTCGGTCGCTTCCATGTCACCGACCTGCAGGTGCAGATGCGGCGGCTGCCGAAGCCAGTGGTGGCGATGGTGGCCGGCTACGCGATCGGCGGCGGCCACATCCTGCACGTCTGCTGCGACATGACGATCGCCGCCGACAACGCCTGGTTCGGCCAGACCGGACCGCGGGTCGGCTCCTGGGACGGCGGCTTCGGCGCCTCGCTGCTGCGCGACCTGGTCGGCACCAAGAAGGCGAAGGAGTTCTGGCTGCTCTGCCGCCAGTACGACGCCGAGGAGGCGCGCGAGATGGGCTTGGTCAACGAGGTGGTGCCGCTGGATCGGCTGGAAGCGGAGACGGTCGCCCGCTGCCGCGAGATGCTCGCCCTCTCCCCCTTCGCCCTGCGCCTGGTCAAGGCCGGCTTCAACGCCCACGAGGACGGCTACGCCGGCATCCAGCAGCTCGCCCACGACGCCAACCTGCTCTTCTACGGCAGCGAGGAGGCGGCGGAGGGCCGTGAGGCGTTCAAGCAGAAGCGGGCGCCGGACTTCTCGCAGTTCCCGAGACGAGCATGACGATTTCAGCGAAAAGACCGGCGAGGGAGACCCGATGAGGATCTGGGTTATGGCGGCGCGCCCGCGCACGCTGCCGGCGGCGATCGCGCCGGTGCTGGTCGGTACCGCGGCGGCGGTCGAAGCGGCGGGCCACCTGCCGCGCGTCGGCGCCTTCATCGCCGCCCTGATCGGTTCGATCTTCATCCAGATCGGCACCAACCTGGCCAACGACTACTCCGACGCCAGGCGCGGCGCCGACACCGCCGACCGGCTGGGTCCCGTGCGGGTCACCTCGGCCGGGCTGGTGACGCCGCGCCGGGTGCTCAACGCGACCTGGATCGCCTTCGGCGTCGCCGTCGTCTGCGGCATCTACCTCGCCGCCGTCGCCGGCATCGTGATCATCCTGATCGGCGCGCTCTCGATCGCCGCCGGCGTGCTCTACACCGGCGGCCCGCGGCCCTATGGCTACGCCGGCCTCGGTGAGGTCTTCGTCTTTCTCTTCTTCGGCCTGGTCGCGGTCAACGGCTCCTACTACGTGCAGCTCGAGCGGCTTGACGCGCTGCCGCTGGGGCTCTCGATCGCGATCGGCTTCATCGCCACCGCGATCCTCGTCGTCAACAACGTGCGCGACCTGGAGACCGACCGTCGCGCCAGCAAGATGACGCTGGCGGTGCGGATGGGGCGCCACAACGCGGTCGTCCTCTACCGCGGGCTCGTGCTCGGCGCCTTCGTGGTGCTGCCCCTGGCCCTACTGGCCGGCGGCGGAAGCGCCTGGCCGCTGATCGGACTGTTGGCGCTGCCGATGGCGTTCAAACCAATGCGAGCGATGACCAACCGCACCGACGGGCCGGCGCTGAACGGTGCCCTCGCCGGCACCGGTGCGCTGCTCGGGGTCTTCAGCCTGCTGGTCTCGATCGGCCTGCTGCTGGGCAGCTGATGCGCCTCGCCTCGGTCGAGGTCATCCCCTACGCACTGCCTTTCAAGGACCCATACGTGACAGCGCGCGGCCGTCTGGAGCAGCGCGAGATGGTCCTATTGCGGCTGCGTTCCGACGACGGGCTGGTCGGCTTGGGGGAAGCGGTGCCGCTCTCGTTGCGGGGAGGGGCGCCGCTGCTCCAGGTCGTGACTGAACTGGAGGGGCTGGCCAACCGCGGCGAGGTGGACGAGGAAACGCTGGCGAGCGGCGCCCCGACGCTCTCGGCTCCGGCGCGCTGCGCCGCCCTTACGGCTCTGCTGGACCTGCGCGGACGCAGGGCCGCGAGCGAGGCCGCCTCCGCCGCGGCAACCCCCGAGCCGATTAAGTGCAACGCAACGCTGGTCGCGGGCGAGCCCGCCGCGGTGGCGGCAGAGGCCGAGCGCTGGGCGAGCGAGGGCTTCTCCACCTTCAAGCTGAAGCTCGGGGTCGGCGATGATGTCGGCCAGGTGCGGGCAGTGCGAGAGGCGCTGGGCCCCGGGGCACGGATCCGAGTGGATGCAAACGCCGCCTGGGAGGTCGAGACGGCGCAGCGCACGCTGCGGGAGATCGAGCCGTTTGACGTGGAGCTCGCCGAGCAGCCGGTCGCCACGCTGGAGGAGGCAGCTCAGGTCTCGGGCTCGACCTCGATCCCGCTGGCCGGCGACGAGAGCATCGAGAGCCGCAGCGATGCGGTGCGAGCGGTGAAGCTGAGCGCCTGCAGGCTGGCCGGACTGAAGCTGTCCAAGGTCGGCGGCCCGGAGGAAGCGATCGCGATCGCCGAGGTGCTGCCTTCGTTCGTCTCCAGCGCGCTCGACGGCCCGGTCGGGATCGCCGCCGCGGCCCAGGTCGCCCAGACGCTGGACCAAGCGGCACTGGGCATCCCCCATCTCGCCCACGGCCTTGCGACCCAACGCCTCTTCTCCTCGACGATCGCCGCAGTCGAGTGCGAACTGCGCGACGGAATGCTCCACCCACCCGATGGTCCCGGCCTCGGCATCGAGATCGACGAGGCGGCGCTACGGGCGCACCGTCTTTAGTTGGGCGAGTTTGTCGCTCTATAGCCGACAAACTCGCCCAATAGGCTGCGGGTGTGGATTCGACCAATGCCAACACAGCGCTCGCCTCCGTATTTGTTGAGGAGCTTGCTCGAGGAGGAACGCGACATGCGGTGATCTCTCCCGGCTCGCGCTCGACGCCGCTGGCGCTGGCGCTCT
>Ga0070683_100004555_pt1 | contig 11440 bp, 6 predicted proteins | sample KBSC713LmetaG_FD_64662 | JGI IMG/M metagenome (GOLD analysis project Ga0070683, IMG submission 64662) | Corn rhizosphere microbial communities from Kellogg Biological Station, Michigan, USA - KBS C7.1-3L metaG | ecosystem: Host-associated > Plants > Roots > Rhizosphere ...
GCCAGTTTCACATCCAGAGCCACTTCGCCCTGTTGTGTGAACTTAACGGCATTGCCCAGCAGGTTTACCAGGATCTGGCGCAGTCGAGTAACATCTCCAACCACGTACTCAGGCACGTCGGGCTCGACGTTGCAGATCAACTCCAAGCCCTTTTCATGGGCACTCACCGCGAGAACACGCGCGCTTTCCTCGACGTGGTCGCGCAAATTGAACGGTACGGGATCCAGCTCCAGCCGGCCGGCCTCGATCTTGGAGAAGTCCAGAATGTCGTTGATCACGGTCAGCATCGAGTCGGCGGAGAACTTCACGGTATTCAGGCAATCGCGCTGTTCCGGAGTGAGCTCCGTGTCGAGAACCAGGTCCGTCATCCCCATAACGCCATTCATTGGAGTCCGGATTTCGTGGCTCATGTTCGCCAGGAACTCGCTCTTGGCGCGGCTGGCGGCTTCGGCTTTTTCCTTGGCCACCACCAGATCCTCGGTGCGCACGGCGACCTCGTGTTCCAGCTGGTCGCGGTGGCTGGTAAGTTCTTCGTCGCGGCGCTCGATTTCCGCAAGCATGTGATTGAAGTTATCGGTGAGCTGACCCAGGTCGTCATCCGCGTGCTTCACTGCTCGCAGCGCGTAGCTTTTATCTGAAGAGACCGTGCGAGCAACTTCGGCGAGATGAACGATGGGCCGCAGGATATTGCGTTGCAGCCGTGAAGACAGGAGCAATGCCAGTGCGATCGTCCCGGTCAGAATTCCCAGAACGATGCCGGCGAAACGGAGGAGTCTGGCATGCAGTTCTTCCAGATCCGATGTGAGGCACACGAATCCGGTCTTCTGGCCGTTGAGCAACACACTCTTGAATGCGGTCAGCCGGTCGCCCTCGAACCAGGTGCGATCCCCGGACGGCGGTAGCACCATCTCTCCAGCGGCGCCCGGGCGGTGATAACTCGCGAAAGCAGTGCCATCGGCACGATAGAGGAACGCGGAAGTGATACGTTCCTTGGCCTGGAGGGTCGAAAGAAGCTCCTCGGCTGCCGGGCGATCGTTGAAGCTCAGGGCCGCGGTGCTGTTCGCGCTGAAGATTTCGGCCAGAACATCTAAATCGTTCCGCATCGATTCCCGGGCTGCAATCTGGTCGTAGACGACGACCGCGGCGCAGGCCAGCATCAGGGCGCAGCTGACGGTCGCCATAATGACCAGGCGCAGCTTGTGCTTGATCGGAAGATTTCTGTAACGGACACCAATACTCATCGGAAATTCTTAGATCACTCCCGTCCCAGTGAGAATTCGACGCCGAAATAAACAGTACGGCCGCGGTTGATGGGCATGGTATCTCCGGAATTGTTACCCCAGTCCGGCAGCCACACCTGGTAGTTGACCAGATTTTCCGCATGGGCGAACAAGGCGACGCCGCCCCTGTCCCTCGACCCCAGGTAGCGCGAAAGGTCGTAGCGAATGTTTGAGCTAAGCATGTGATACGCAGTGGGCCCTGGATTCACGGTGGGGTCGGTGAACCCCTGAAGAACGCCCTGGTAGTTGTCGAACATGCTCACGGTCAGCCCGTTTTCCGCGCGGTAACTGAGACCGCCTTTCACGCCTACGTTGGGAACGGGCGTGATGTTGCTGATGCCGTTTCCGTCGTGGTTGGCCTGATAGGATGCCGATCCGGTCAGAAAGAAACTTTTCCTGAGGTAGTAGTTTCCTTCCAGTTCAAATCCCTGAAACGTGGCTTCGCCCAGGTTTTCGTATTTCCAGCGAACCGGCGTCGAATCCACAACAATGCTGTCGGTTTGGCGGCTGCGGAAGTAGGTCAGCGCGCCTTGAAAGCGATTGGCCTGATAGCTCACGCTCAGATCCAGGGTCCCTACTTTCTCCGGTTTCAAATTCGGATTTCCCGCGAGGCCTGGATGGTTCAGCATCGTCTCATTGATGCTGGGCGCGCGGAACGCTCCGCCATACAGGGCCTTCACGCCGACGTGAGACGTGGGGTTCCAAACGGCTCCGACTCTGGGCACTACATTCAGATGAATCTCATCGATCTTGTTCACCTGGAAACCGCCCACCAGCTTCACGGTGTCGGTCAGCTGATGGTCCCACTGGGCGTAGGCGGCGCCTCCTGGACGCGATCCGTCCGAAATCTGGATCGGCGGATTGATTCCGAAGTAGGTCTCCTGCCCTTCCATGTGATTGAGCAGCGCTCCAAATGTCAATCGATCCCAGTTGCTGAAGGTGACGGAGTTGGTCCACTCCAGCACCAGCTCCTGCGAGTCGCGGCCGATATTGGGATACCCGAAATTGTCGAAAGTGTTGCGGCTATAGGTTGCATTGAAACTCATGTCCCAAGCGTTGGTTGCTTTGACAGCGTATCCGAGGTCCGCAAACCCTCGTCTCCATTTGTTCGACGCGATACTTCCCCGCACGAACGATGGTGCGTGTGATTCGGTGAAGGAAGACATGAAGGTGAGATTCTTGTAGGTTGCCCCGAGATAGGCGCCGTCACCGCGATCGTCTAGCCTCAGGTTCTGGACAAGGGGAACGACCGGAGCCACCGGATCGCCTATGAGCGACGTCGGGAGCACATAATTCGTGTTCCAGGCGGGCATCTGGTGGAACTGGCCCGCCCCAAAGAGGCTGAAGTCTCCGTGCTTGATCATCACCTGTCCGGAGTTGCCTGCCACGCCTTGGGATCCGCCAAATCCGCTGACGGTCAAGCCGTTGCCTTCGGCCTTCTTCGTGATGAGGTTGACGACGGCGGAGAACGCATTCGATCCGTACAGTACGGAACCTGGTCCCTTGACGATCTCGATCTTCTCCAGCGCGTTTACCGGGAAGGCTTCGAGCAGATCTGTGATCAGTCCGCCCTCCAGCACTTCGCGGGTCGGGCGTCCGTTGATGAGGAACAGAATGTGGCCGCCGTTGATTTTCGTTTGATCGCCGCGGGCGGCGACTAGGCTGCGATCCGTGAAATAAGCGCTGGTGATGCTCAATCCAGGTACGCGTTCCAGGACTTCCTGAAGCGTGGTTCCTCCGAACCTTCGCAGCTCGTCCTGGCTAATCACGGAAATCACGCCGGGCGCGTCCGCCAGGTTTTCGGAAAACTTGGAGGCGGTGATGACCTTGGTGCTGAGGAGCGACTCCAGATCCAGCGCGCCCAGATCCTTTCCTCCGCCCGATGGCGCCGCTTGCGATGACACTTGCCCGGCCAATGGCGCAGCGAGGCACGCTATGACAAGAAACACGCGCCAGAGCGCTCCCATTGCTAGTGATCTTGGGTTAAACATTTCGGCTCCCTACCGTTTCGCGATTTCCGCGAGGCTCAAAAGCTTGGAACTGATGCGCAGGCCGGCCCGGTCCGCCGCCGCCGCATCGATTTCTATCCGCACCCGCGCGTCTTTCAATTTGAAGTTGATGATTCCGCCGTTCGCGGTGAAGTCTTCCGCTTCTCCGACGGTCAGTATGCTGTGCCCTTTAAATCCGTCCAAAATAGCGCGAAACCGTTTTCGTTCCGAGGCGCTCACGAACACGATCTGACAGGTCATCGCCTGCTGCACGTTCGAAACCTCGCGGATCACGAATGTCCGGTTCAACACGGTCTTGTGGCGGACAACATCTTCCAGCATGGTGCCGAACGGATCTTGACCCAGCACGCAAATCGCGAGAGGATCTTCCGGACCTTTGAACGTAGCCGCCGGCCATTCGACAAACTTGGCGAAATTGAACAGGAAAGCGGCCTTCACCTGATACTCGTCGGGAATCGGCGGTTGGCCTTGAACGTGAATGGCCACTAGCGCGAGCAGCGCGAGCCGGCACGCCACATTTCTATGGGCTAGAAACGCCATGTCACCCTTCCGACAACGCTGCGCTCCGCCTGGGTGGGGTTGACTTGCAGTCCGTCTAAGAATTCGAAATGAAGCGGCCTGAGAAGATTCTGACCGGCGACGCTGAAATCCACGCCTTCTTTGAATCGCCAACCGATCCTCGTGTCCAGCCGCGTGTAACTTCCCACAGGACCAATCCCCAAAGCTCCGACGTAGTAAGCCAAGGTGTCCCATTCGAGGTTGTGGGGCAGGTTGAATGTCGACCGCAGTTGCGCCTGATGTTTCGGCGAATCGCCAACCGATGCCGCCGTCGAAGTGTCATGACTCGACGGATCCATCAGGATCTTCATCTGCAGGAAGCTGAATCCCGGGCTGAGGCGCCAGCGACTGGTGACGTTCCAGTTCGCGGAGAACTCCACGCCGTAATCATGCGCGCGTGCCAGGTTGCTCCAATAACTTGGCGCGACCAAGTGCGGCGGCGGTGGGTTGAAGGTAAAGTACGGCGTTGCCGGCTCCAGCGTTTGAATACGGCTATAGCGGCTGCGGAATACGGAAGCATCGAGGGACAGCTGTTTACTTGCCTGAATCCGATAACCGGCCTCGAAATCCAACAGCGTTTCCGCTTTGCTCGCAAGACTTCCGTTCAGCTGAACCAACCCGAATCCGTTTCCCTGGAGCGGGAAGGTTGCCACGTCGAGCTTGGATTCGGCATCGAACCAGGACGGCTGGCGGATCGCACGAGCCGCGGAGGTCCAGACTGTCTGACGGTCTGACGGAGTCCATACCAGTTGCGCGCTCGGTTCGAACTCGAAACCGGTGTAATCGTTGTGTTCGAACTTGGATCCGACGGTAAGAGCCAGTGAATTCGTAAGCTGTATCTGATCCTGGAGGAACGTGCTGTAAAGGCTGTCGCGACGATGGCCCGTGCCGAACGTGATTTCGTAGCCCGGGCTGATGTTGTGGTCCGTCAGGCGATAGCCAGCTCCTGCCAGGACATCCTGTCGCGAGCCAATCTGAAAGTGATATTGAAAATCGACGTCCCCCGTGTTCAGGGTGTCCAGTGATGCCTCGTCAAGGCGCCGGACCCGGTCGTAATAAACCTGCAGGGTGGTCTCCGAGCCGTTTGAGAACGTGTGTCCCCAGCGTCCCAGTATGTTTCCGCTGCCAACCGCAACCTTGTCGGTAAGGGTGTGAAAAGCCGGCAGCTGATTCGAGAACAGCGTGGTGACCGTTTGACCCTCGGAAGTGCCGAACAAATCGCCTTGCACCGTCAGCGTGTCTTGCTGCGAAAGATCCCAATCAGACCGGAAGCCGCCATGAATGGCATGCCAGCCGTCCGCTGAGTCGCTGCCGTTGGCGAGTTGTCCGTTTGCGACGTTGAAATAGTTGCCAAACGCCCGATAAGAGCCCTTCCCGAGTTTGCCGCCATACTGGACCAAAGCTCTGGCGTTATCTTCAGATCCTGTTCCGAGGCTCGCTAATCCTCCCTGCGTGTCGGTGGCTTTCTTGGTGATGATATTGATGACACCGTTGACCGCGTTGGCTCCCCACACCGTCCCACCGGGTCCACGGATCACTTCGATCCGGTCAATGTCCTCGAGGGGTACATCTTGCTCGTCCCAATAGACTCCCGAAAATCCTGGAGTGTAGACCGTGCGTCCGTCGATCAACACCAGCACCTTGGTCGAATAGCGGTAGTTGAATCCCCGGATGCTAATGGCCCATGTGTTCGCGTTGATGCGGGCCACATCCACACCCGGAACCATCCGCAGCAAATCCGGAATATTTGTCATTCCCGAGCGGCGAATGTCGTCCTGGGTGATCACATACGCGGCTGCTCCCGCACTCGATAGTTTTTGCGAGCGCTTGGAGACGGAAGTCACCTGCATGTTCATCAGGTCTTCCAGGCTGGCCTGCGCGAGATCCAAGTCTTTCGACTTTTGAGCCCAGGTGTTCGGGGAAGCCGACACGATCAAGGCTAGAATCCAAGCCCCGCGTCCGACCGATCGACGGTTCGGTCCGCGTGCTCTATTGTTGGTCATCCCGTTGCTACTCCCGTTCGACGTGGAACTTCCTTACCACCCTTGCTTATGAGGGTAGGAGCCTTACCCTAAGTGATCGGCAGAACCAATCCAAAGGCTAGGCCCTTCTGGATGTGGAGGATTCTGAAAGACTTATTGGGTTTGCTGGCGGATGGCGTGCTTTAATTCTCGGGCGTGTGTTTCAAACCTGGACACTTGGCGGGGCGCTTTCCGCATTTCGCTTCTCTTCTTCCAAGAGCCGATAAAGCGTCGTCCGGCTGATTTCGAGGATCTCGGCGGCTTTCCCGCGATTGCCCCCCACGTGTTCCAGCACGCGATGCAAATGCCGAAGCTCCATATTCCGCATCGAGACAAGGACTTCTTCTTCGGTGGGGCCAGGCGACACGCTTGCATGCAAATAATCCGGCAAATCCCGAAGGTCGACGGTGTCGGACTCCGTCATCATGCAGGCGTACCCGATTACGTTCTCCAGCTCCCGGATGTTTCCCGGCCAGGCATAGCTTGCAATCATCGCCTGCGCACGGCGCGAGAGCGTCAGCGTGGGTTTCTTGTATCGCGCCGCGAAACGATCCAGAAAGTGGCGTTCGAGCAACGGCAAATCTTCGCGGCGGTCGGCCAGACGAGGAAGTCTCACTTCGATCATCGAAAGCCGGTAATACAGGTCCTCGCGCAGCTTGCCGTCTGCAACCAGTCCGCGCAGATCGCGATTTGTGGCCGCCACGATACGCAAGTCGATCTGTGCCGTCCGCGAACTGCCCACGCGCTGGATTTCGCGGTTCTGCAGAAGGCGCAATAGCTTGGCTTGTACGGTGAGCGGCACCTCGGTAATTTCGTCGAGAAACAGCGTGCCGCCGCTGGCCGCTTCCACGTAGCCCCGCTTATCCTGTAACGCTCCCGTGAAGGCTCCGCGAACGTGTCCGAAGAGCTCACTTTCAAAAAGGTTCTCGGGAATCGCGGCGCAGTTACACACTACGAAGGGGCCGGTTGGATTCGGGCTCAACTGGTGAAGAGCCTTGGCGGCGGACTCTTTTCCGGTTCCCGATTCGCCGGTCACCAGCGCCGTGTGGAAATGCGGAGCCACGCGCCGGATCTTCGAAAACACCTCCAGCATGGCCGGGCCGCGCCCGACGATTCCTTCCAGTTGGAACGCCCCCAGCAATTCGCTTTCGAGCGCCTGGCTTCGTTCGTTGGCTTGCGCATCGACCAGCCATTTGTCGAGCTTCTGATGAAAGCGCTCCAGCGGCAACGGCTTGGTCAGGTAATCGTAGGCGCCCTTTTGAATCGCTTCGACGGCCGATTCCGTGGAATAGCTTCCGGTGACGAGAATGACATCGATCGCCGGATCGATCTCAAGGATTCGTTCCAGGAGTTCCATACCCGTGACGCCGGGTAAGACTAAATCGAGGAGAACGATCGCCGGCCGCACCCTGGCCACCAGATCCAATCCGGCCTGAGGATCGTTCGCGCCATGAATCTTAAACGCCTGCCCGTCGAGGATATCCGTGATGAGTTGGATCTGCGCCGGATCATCGTCGACCACAACAAGGTCGTATACCTTCGCTCGTTGGGCTCGCAAGGAGGCGGAAGAACTCATCAAATCGCTCCGATTGGACCTGGAGAACGTTCCAGTTAGTCCAGGACTACTAATCGGAGTAAGGGTCCGGAGACATTAGTGGTACGGTGAATCCCCGAAAGACTTAAGTTAGGTACCTAATGATCGCATCTGTGGCAGTTATGCAAAAATTGCATCCCGACCCCTCGAAGCGGTTTGCTACTGGACAGTGAGAGCGAGTAATACGTTGCCCGGAATGCCCTGCCGCACCCCGACGTAACCGGATGGAACGAAGAGAGTGCCACCTGCTACAACTGGGCCAGCGGCGCCCATGGACCCGCCCTTCGCAGGGACTCCATTCACGGTGGTGAAATCCTGAATGGTGTTGTATTCCCAGATCACTTTCCCGTCGGCAGCAGAAAGCGCGCGCAGGATTCCATCCCAGGCGCCCGAAAACACGACTCCGGGGATCGCCGTGAGCGGGCCTTCGTGTCCGGGGTGGGCCTTCATCGCGGGTGAAAGTTCGGGGTTGGTGAACCATTTCCGCTCGCCGTCGCGAAGCTGCACTGCTGCAATCCCACCGGGACCGATCCCGAAATAGGCATTCTGATCGTCGGCCGCGCCGCCCCACACGATCTTTCCGCCAAACTCGCTGGTGTTGCTGACTAGCGCTGTTTTCCAGATCACGGCGCCTTTGTTATCGGGATCGTGCGCCCAGACATTGCCGCTCTTCTGCCCGGCGACGAGAATCGTTTTACCGTTCGGCAGAGTCTTCAAGATCGGAGGCGATCCGAAATCGTGATCCGGACCCAGCTCCTTGGGGCAGTTCTCAGGAGGCGTCGCGCCGTTGCAGCCTGCCAGCCAGATATCCTTCGGGGTGTCCTGCACCGACCACAGTATCTTGCCGGTGTTCAGGTCCATGGCCAGGATCGCGTCCGTTGTGTCGGCTACGGGATCCGTGTACGCATCGCCGGTGCCGATATAAAGCGCGTGGCGCGCCGGATCGATGGTCGGCGAGTTCCAAACACCGCCGCCCGCGGGGCCGAATCGCTGTACGCCATTGGAGTTCTTCCCCGCCGGCTTGGGTTCGTCGGCGATGGTGTAGGTCTTCCAGATTTGCTTGCCCGTCGCGGCATCCAGCGCGACCACGCTGCCGCGGAAGGTGCAACACGGATAATTCCTGTTGGGGCCTGCGCCTTCTTCACCGGACGAAACCGGCACATAGACGCGGCCTTCGAAGACTTTGGTCGCGCCCGTGATCTTCGCCGAGGCGTGATCCTCCACGTGAACTTTCCAGATCAGCTGGCCGGTGGCCGCATCCACCGCGTAGGCGTTGGCTTTACCGTCGCCGAAGTAAGCGGCATATCTTGTACCCACACGGTCGATGCTAACGGCGGTGCGCACTCCGGAATCTGCGTGGAACATCCAGTAGACGCAGCCCGTCGCAGCGTCGAGCGAATAGACGTCACCCGTATCGACACCGACAAACACTCGCCCCGCGACTACGGATGGCTGCCCGAACACCGATTTGACTCCCGGAAATCCGAACGCCCATTTCAGTTTGAGCTTCGGAACGTCGGCGGCTGCGATCCCGGCGTTCTTCTGATCTTGAAATCGTGTGTTGGCCCCACCCGCGCCCCAGCCATTCCAGGACGCGTTCGCTGCGGGGTCGCCAAAGCGGGCGTTGGCCGGGCATGGATTGCTTTGGGCAGTTAAGAGACTCGTGAAAAGAATCAAATTGAGCGCCACAAAATTGATTCGTCGACCCATTCGTTGTGATCCTCTATTCTTCGCTGCCGCTTCCGCTGACTTTCAGGACCGCTAGGAACGCTTCCTGTGGGATGTCCACTTTCCCCACGCGTTTCATGCGGCGCTTGCCTTCCTTCTGCTTCTCGAGCAGCTTGCGCTTTCGCGAAATGTCGCCGCCGTAGCACTTGGCCAGCACGTTCTTCCGCATGCCCGAAATGGTTTCGCGCGCGATGATCTTGCTGCCGATGGCCGCCTGCAGCGCCACTTCGAACATCTGCCGCGGAATGAGCTTGCGGAGCCGCTCGATCAGCATCTTGCCGCGCTCATAGGCGAAGTCCGTGTGCACGATCATCGATAGCGCGTCCACTGGTTCGCCTGCGACCAGCACGTCCATTCGAACCATCTTCGAGATGCGATACCCGGCCAAGTGATAATCCAGGGAGGCGTATCCACGCGACGCCGATTTCAGCCGGTCGTAGAAATCCATCACGATTTCGTTCAGCGGCATTTCATACACCAGCATCACCCGGCCGCCACCGATATACTCGAACTTTTTCTGCGTGCCGCGCTTTTCTTCCAGCAATTTGAGGATCTCGCCGATGTATTCTTCGCGCGTGATGACCGATGCCTCGATGATGGGCTCTTCGATCTTCTCGATCCCCGACGGGTCCGGGAATTTGGACGGATTGTCGACTTCCGCGATGGTTCCGTCCGTGAGCGTGATCTTGTAGCGCACGCCGGGCGCAGTGGTGATCAGATCGATATTGAACTCGCGCTCCAGGCGTTCCTGCACGATTTCCAGATGCAGCAGTCCCAGGAATCCGCAACGGAAGCCGAAGCCCAGCGCCACCGAATTCTCGGGCTCGAAACTGAAAGCGCTGTCGTTCAGTCTCAGCTTCTCCAACGCATCTCTCAGAGCCCCGTGCTCGTGCGATTCCACGGGATACAAGCCCGCGAACACCATCGCTTTCAGCGGCTCGAATCCCGGCAGCGGCTCGGACGCCGGATTGGTGTGATCGATAATCGTATCGCCAATCTGCGCATCGGAAACAGTCTTGATGTTGGCGAACAGGAATCCGACTTCACCGGCAGCCAGTTCATCGCACGGAATCGGCTTGGGCGATTGATACCCGACGCCGTCCACTTCGAACACTTTTTCGCTCGACCACAGACGGATCTTCTGGCCCTTGCGGAGGCGGCCCTCTATCACGCGCGTCAGAATGATCACGCCACGGTACGGATCGAACCAGGAATCGAAAATCAGAGCGCGTAACGGTGCGTCGGGCGAACCTTTGGGCGGAGGAACCAGATGCACGACTGCCTCGAGGACTTCCTCGATGCCGATCCCCTGTTTGGCGCTCACCAGAATTGCGTCCTTGGCATCCAGCCCGATCAACTGTTCGATCTGCTCCCGAATCCTTTCGGGCTCGGCGGACGGCAGATCGATCTTGTTCAGTACCGGAATGATTTCGAGATTGTGATGTAGCGCTAGGTATGTGTTCGCCAGCGTCTGGGCTTCCACGCCCTGAGACGCATCCACCACCAGCAGCGCGCCTTCGCAGGCCTGCAAGCTGCGGGATACTTCATAGGAAAAATCGACGTGGCCCGGCGTGTCGATCAGGTTGAGCTGATAATCGATGCCGTCTTTGGCGCGGTAGTTCAGCCGCACGGCGTGGGCTTTGATGGTGATGCCGCGCTCGCGTTCCAGGTCCATCGAATCCAGCACCTGCGCCATCATCTCGCGCTGGCTGAGCGCGCCGGTCGTCTCAAGCAGACGGTCGGCAAGGGTGGACTTGCCGTGGTCGATGTGCGCAATAATGCTGAAATTTCGGATTCTCTGGGGATCCATGCTTACTTACTGTTGTATGAGCGCGGTATGATTGAAGCCGAACCGGTTCTTTCTATTATCCCACGATGTCCCGTGAAACCCCCCATTGGAATGTTGACGCGAATGCGTCTGGAAGAAATGACGCCCACGGCCTGAAATTCGCCGTCGTGGTAGCGCGTTTCAACTCCGCGATCACCGAAAAACTCCTGGAAGGAGCCCGGGAAGCGCTCACCAAAGCCGGTGCCGACGGGATCGAGGTCTTCCATGTTCCGGGCGCATTCGAGCTGCCGTTAGCCGCAAAATGGCTAGCCCATGGCGGCTTCAGCGGCATTATTGCCCTGGGCGCGGTGATCCGCGGGGAGACGCCCCACTTCGATTTCGTGGCCGGCGAGGCTGCGCGCGGACTGCAGCAGGTCGCTCTTGAGTGCAACATCCCCGTGGCTTTCGGCGTTCTGACCACG
>Ga0070683_100004558_pt1 | contig 11436 bp, 8 predicted proteins | sample KBSC713LmetaG_FD_64662 | JGI IMG/M metagenome (GOLD analysis project Ga0070683, IMG submission 64662) | Corn rhizosphere microbial communities from Kellogg Biological Station, Michigan, USA - KBS C7.1-3L metaG | ecosystem: Host-associated > Plants > Roots > Rhizosphere ...
ACCTTGTCGCCGACTTTGACGTCCATCGGGACGCGCTTGTCCTTCTCGAACCGGCCGGGGCCGACCGCGACGATCTCGCCCTGCTGCGGCTTCTCCTTCGCGGTGTCGGGGATGTACAACCCACCTCGCATCTGCTCGGTCTCCTCGAGCGCACGAACGACGACGCGGTCGGCCAGCGGGCTGACCTTCACACTGGTCTTGGTGGCCATACGATGTGCTTCTCCTTTACCTGCGGTGGATAGGAATTGAGCTGTTAGCACTCGCCTTCAGTGAGTGCTAACGCTCAGGAATGGTAGTGACCCCGCTCACCACGGTCAAGGCCCAACGACGCTAACGAGCCCCACCGTAAGTTGTTGGAAATAAAAAATTTACAGACCACGCTTACGCGGGGCGCAGCAGCGAATGCGCCATCTGCAGCCCCTGAAGCGTGAGATGCGGCTCCACGCGATCGAAACTCGAGCAGAGCGTCGCCATCGTCTCGGCGAATCCACCGGTCGCGATCACCATCGGCGCCTCGCCCCCCGGCCAACTCGCCTTGATGCGACGGACGATGCCGTCGATTGCATCGGCGGAGCCGAACATCACGCCAGCGCGAATGCATTCCTCGGTGCGCGTGCCGATCACGCGTTTCGGCACCGCGAGCTCCGTCGCCGGCAACTTCGACGTCCGGCGCGTCAGTGTCTCCGACGACGTCAGGATGCCGGGCGCGATCACGCCGCCGAGGAAGATGCCGTCGGCGGTGATGCAGTCATAGGTCGTGGCAGTGCCCATGTCGACGACGATCGCGTCGCGCCCGTACATGCGGCTGGCCGCGAGGGTGTTGATCAACCGGTCGGCACCCACCGTGAGCGGTTCGTCGACCTGCAAGGTGATCGGCAGGTTCGAGCTGGCGTCGACGACCAGCGGCGCGCCGACGCGAAAATACTGCTGGCAGGCCTGGCTCAACGGCTGCGTCACGCGGGGAACGACAGAGCCGATGGCTACGCTGTCGACGACGTTGATATCGAAACCGCGCGCCCGAACGAGCGACTGCAGCAGCACACCGAATTCGTCGGGTGTGCGCGAAACGTCCGTCATGATGCGCCAGTGCGCGCGAAGCTCCGCCTCCCGAAACAATCCCAGCGTCATTTCGGTGTTCCCGACGTCGAAGACGAGAATCACTGCTCCTCCTTGAGAACGAGAGATCCACTTCGGACTGAGATGGTTTCCGCGCCGAGATCCACGAGCAACGCCCCGCGAGCATCGATTCCCTGCACCACCCCACGCGCGGGCTGAACGCATTCGCGTCCACGCGCCAGATCACGGCGCGCGAAGGCGTCGAGCTCGCGGTGTGAAAGGGACCCTCGCTCCGCTGCCGCCGATCGGACGCCGGGAATGATGGCGTCGAGAATGGAAAGGCGCGACGCGCCGGCATTCACCCCCGCCGCCCGCGCCTCCGACAGCGGGGGGCGAACGTTGATGCCGATTCCGATCGCGACCCATTCGAGGGCCGACTCCCGCCAGCGTGCCTCGACCAGAATTCCCGCGAGCTTGCGCTCCGCGACGTAGACGTCGTTGGGCCATTTGAGCGAGACTGGCCGCTCCATAAATGCGTCGATCGCCCCGGCGAGCGAGAGACCGATTCGGAGCGACAGCACTTCGATCGCCGCCGCGTCACTCGGCCGCTCGACGAGGGTCAGCCAGATGCCCGCGCCTCGCTCGCTCGTCCACGAGCGGCCCATGCGCCCGCGCCCCGCGGTCTGCGCGTCGGCCAGAATCAAGGTCCCGGGAACCGCACCCTCGGCGCCGAGTGCGTGAGCGACATCGAGCGTCGAAGTGGTTTCGGCGAGCGCAACGACCAGAGGCAATCCGAGGCGAGCGGCGAGCTGCTCGCCGGTCAGACCGTCGTACCGAACCATCGATGCTGTTGGCGGATCAGCGGCTGAAGGCAATGGAAAGAACGATGATCCCGAGGACGACGCGATAGAGCGCGAACACGCCGTAGCTCCGGTTCACCACGAAGCGGAGCAGCACGGTGATCGCCAGCCAGCCGCTGATCGCCGATGCGATCACGCCGACGACGAGTGGCGTGCTGAGTCCTTCGGTCCTGAGCACATGCGGCACTTTGAGAATCGCCGCCGCGGCGATGATGGGCATGCTCATGAGAAAACTGAAAACCGCGGCGCCCTCGCGAGTGAGGCGAAGGGCGCGTCCGGCGGTGATCGTCGAACCAGACCGCGATACGCCGGGAACGATCGCGAACATCTGGGCGAGGCCGATCATCAGAGCGTCCGTCCACCGCATCGCCTCGAGCGGACGGTCGCGCCGGGCACCCTTGTCGACGAGCCAGAGCACGACGCCCATGATGATCAGGACCGCGGCGATCAGCTTCGGGTCGCGAAAGGCGGTATCCGCGTACTTCTCGAGCGCCAGCCCGGCGATCGCTCCCGGGATCGTCGCGATGATGAGGAAGATCACGCGCCGCTCTTCCTCGGTCGTCGGCTTTCCTTGCTTCACCAGTCGAATCGCCGCCGCGATCAACGAGATCCACTGTGTCCGAAAAAACCAGAGTACGGCGACGAGCGTGCCGACGTGCAGCGCGACGTCGAACGCGAGGCCCGGATCCGGCCAGCCGAAGAGCCACGGCGCCAGCGTGAGATGTGCGGAGCTCGAGATCGGCAAGAACTCGGCGAGGCCCTGCAGAATGCCGAGGACGAGAGCTTGGAAAACGCTCACGCGGTGGGTGCGGGAAAGGGTGGGCTGGGTGACGCGCGACGCTCGGTCGTCGACGGGAGCGCGAGCGCGTATTCATAGAATGCTTCGTATTCCCCGACGATCGCGTCGAGCGAGAACCGCTCGCGCGCGTCCGCCGCGGCGAGCTTGCTCATGGTCGTCCAGCGGTCTCGATCCGACAAAATCGATATGGCCGCCTCGGACATCGCGTCGATGTCGCCGACTTCGCAGAGAATACCGGTTTCATTTTGCCGAACGACTTCGGGCAATCCGCCGGCTGTGGTCCCAATCACCGGAACGCCGCAGGCGAGCGCTTCGAGCGCACTGAGGCCGAACGACTCGCTACTCGACGGGAGCAAGAAGAGATCGGCGCCGGCCAGAAGCGGCGCGACCGCATCGATCTTTCCGAGAAAGAACACTTTGTCGTTGAGCCCGAGGTCGCGCGCTTCGGTTTCCGCTTCCACCCGATCGGGGCCGTCGCCGACCATGATGAGCACCGAGGGAATCTGACGCGACACTCGCGCAAACACGCGGACGACATCCTTCACGCGCTTGACCGCGCGGAAGTTCGAGATGTGCATCAGCACGCGCGTGTTCGAGTCCACCTGCTCGTCGAGGATCGACGTGTAGCGCGATCGGTCGTAGACCTCGGGATCGATGAAATTGTGAATCACCTCGATCCGGCACGCCGTGCACCCGAAGGTCGTCAGCGTCTCCGTCTGGAGGTACCGCGACACCGCGGTCAGGCCATCAGACTTCTCGATCGAAAACTTCGTGATCGGCCTGAATGACGGATCCTGTCCGACGATCGTGATGTCGGTTCCGTGCAGCGTCGTGACGACGCGAATATCCGGGCGCGCGGGCCGCAGCATCTCCTTCGCGATCCACGCGCTCGTCGCATGTGGAATGGCGTAGTGACAATGCAGCAGATCGAGCCCATGGTCTCGCACCACCTCGTGCATGCGAACCGCGAGCGCGAGATCGTACGGCGGATACTCGAACAGGGGGTACCGGCCGACATCGACTTCGTGGAAGTAGATGCGGGGCAGAAACGCGGGCAAACGGAACGGCTGCTTGTACGTGATGAAGTGGATCTCGTGTCCTCGACGCGCGAGCGCGATTCCGAGCTCGGTCGCGACCGCGCCGGACCCGCCATATGTCGGATAGCACGTGATGCCGATCTTCACGCCGACCTGCGCGATGTCAGGTGGAGCTCGTCGACCCAGCGAAAAGCGGCGCGTTCCCAGCCCGCATCGGTCGGGTCGAGGTGGGTCACGGAGTCCCCCGGCAGCTGGTGCCGAAACCAAGTGCGCTGTCGCTTCGCGTATTGGCGGGTGCCGACAAGAATTTCCTCTCCAGCGGCCGCGCGAGTGAGCTCGCCGCCGACGAATCGTCGGACCGCGTCGTAGCCTGTCGCTTTCCACGCCGGAGCATCGTCCGGAACCGTACGCATCAGCTCAGTCACCTCGTCCGGCCAGCCAGAATCGAACATGTCGTCGATGCGGGTCGCGATGCGATCGGCAAGGACAGCTCCGGGATCCACCAGAAGATAGCGGGGACGCCAACGCGGACGGCGCGCCAGCTCCCGATGCAGATCGCTGATGCGATGGCCCGTCAGGACAGCGACTTCGATCGAACGGAGCAATTGCGTTCGTCCCAGATGGGCGCGTGCCGGATCGAGGCGCTCGACCCACCGCCGGAGCTCGTCGACCGACAGCCCCTCGAGTTGCTTTGCCAGGGCGGCTCGAGCGCGCTCGTCGAGCGCAGGCTCTTCGAAGATCCCGTCGAACAGCGCGCGGATGTACAAACCGGTCCCCCCGACGACGATGGGTGCGACACCTCGATCGCGTGCGTCCGCGATCCACCCGTCCGCTTCTTCGGCCCAGGCAGCAGCAGAGTACCGCTGCGTCGGTTCGACGATGTCGATGCCGTGGTGCTCGATACGCTCGCGCTCCGCCGCACTCGGCTTCGCCGTTCCGATGTCGAACCGACGATAGATCTGGCGAGAGTCGGCGGCGACAATCGTCGTCGGCATCTGGGTCGCGAGCCAGCTCGCGACCGCGGATTTCCCCGCCGCCGTCGGACCGCAGATGACGCCGACGACGTCAACGCCGGCCGAAGCGCCGCTCAATCTCTTCCCAGGTGAGCTGCACGATCGTCGCGCGACCGTGAACGTCGTGGGCGGGCAGCGTCGTGTCGCGCAGGGCGATGAACAGCGCCCGCATCTCGCTGGGCGACAGCGCGTCGCCGGCTTTGATCGCGGCCTTGCAGGCGATGGTCGCGGCGAGCTTCTCATGTTGTGCGTGGGTACTCGCCTCGCGATCCCCGGTGAGTGCCGCCAGCGTTTCTCGAAGACAGCGCTCGGGATCGAATCGGGGATGCGGCATCGGAACGGCACGCACGATCAACGTATGACCGCCGAAGCCCTCGATCTCGAATGCCAAGCGCTCGAAAGTCGCGCGGTGGCGTTCGAAGGCATCCGCCTCCGCGGGGCCAAGGTGCAGGGTCATCGGAAACAGGAGTCGCTGCGCCGGCTGTGCCCCGCTATCGAGCGTCTTCATGAACTGCTCGTACAACACGCGTTCGTGCGCCGAGTGTTGGTCGATGAGCACGACCCCCTGCTCGTGCTCGAACATCATATAAGTTCTCTGAAGCTGCGTGAGCGGGGGAACGTCGGAGACCTGGGGCGCAGGAGACGGCGACGGAGTCTCCGCTTCCGGAAGAGAGTGCTCGAACAAGGCCTCGTCGCGCGGAGCTTGACGCAGCGCTTCCACTTCGATGGGCGGAGCGTCCGCCGACGGTCCCGACGGCGATGCAAGCGTCGTCGTCCAGACAGTCTTGCCGAACGTTGCGCCTGCGTCGAACGTGCCGAGGGCGCGGCGCACCGCCTTCTCGACCGTCGACTCCACTTGCCATCGATCGAGAAACCGGACCTCGGCTTTTGCGGGATGCACGTTGACGTCGACCATGTCTGCCGCGACCACGAGATCGAGAAAGAGCGTCGGACGCACGCCGGCAGGAATGGTCGAGCGATAGGCGGCTTCCGCGGCGCGCACGAGGCCGACGTCTCGAATCGAGCGACCGTTCACCGAGAGGAAAACGCGGCGCGTCGCGGTGCCCGCGTCCGCCGGGCGTTCAACGAGGCCCGACACATGGGTCGTCCCGCTGACGTCGTCCACGTCGAGCAAACGGCCGGCGAACGACGCGCCGTACACGCCGGCGAGCCGATCGCGGAGCGTCGCCGCGACGGGAAGCGAGAGGACGGGCCGCGCGTCATGCGTCACGCTGACGCGAACGTTCCGCCGCGTGAGCGCCATCGTCGACACGACCTCGACGATCGCGCGCGCTTCCGAGCGCGTTCCGCGCAGGAATTTCAGTCGCGCCGGCGCGTTGTAGAACAGCCGCGAGACGCGAAGCGTCGTACCGCGTCTTCTCGCGATCGGTGTGACGTCGATGACTGCGCCGCCGGCCGCGCGGACGAGGGTTCCGCCGCCGTCGTCGGTCGCGGTCTCGAGCTCGAGATTCGACACCGAGCAGATGGCGGCGAGCGCTTCGCCGCGAAAGCCGAAGCTCCGGACGCCGACGAGATCCCTCGCCTCACGGATCTTCGACGTCGCGTGACGCTCGAGGGACAGCACGGCGTCGTCGGGCGACATGCCGCAGCCGTCGTCACTGATCCGAATGCTCTGGCGACCGCCGTCTTCGATCGCGATGTCGATGGCCGTCGCGCCGGCGTCGAGCGCGTTCTCGACGAGCTCTTTGACGACCGACGAGGGGCGTTCGACGACTTCGCCGGCGGCGATTTGGTCGGCGACCGCGCTGGGCAGCACTGCGATGCGGGCGGCGGCGACTGGAGGCACCGCGCAAAGCTATCGGCGCGGCGCCGATAGCGTCAATCAGTAGTGCCATCCGGAGCGAAGCGAGGAATCGCTATCCGTGCGGCAGTTCATTGCCTCGGTTGGACAGCGGTCCCTCGTCGCTTCGCTCCTAGGGATGACAGCGTCTTGCTAGTCCCCGCCCAGTTCCGCCGAGTTCATGGCGTCGAGCGACACGAGCATCGCGCTCTCGAGCCAGCCCTCGCGACCGTCGTCGAGGACGACGCGCGACCACGCGCCGTGCCGGCCCGTGACCCGAACGACTTCGCCGATGATCGCCGTCGCGCCACGTTCGCCGCCGAGCTCAGGATCGCTGCGCAAGCTCGCGGTATCTCGCATGACGCCAAGGCGGCGTCCGGAGAGACGATCGGCGAGACCGAACGCGGCGACGGCCACGAGCACCGCCGAAGCGATCGCGACGTTCATCGACCGGCTCGAGATCGGAGTCCGACGCGCGGCGCGAGAGGCAGCGACGCCCCAGGCGCCCAGCCAAATGACCGCCGCCAGGTCGAAGAGCCACGCGATCGGGAACGCCGGGACGAACCCGGCAGATCGCCAGGTCAGCGAGTGCGCGAGCTCGACGCGCGCGCGGAGATCCGGCGCGAGGGGTTCGAGTCGCAATGCACGCTGCCACGCCGCGACGCTTCGCGCGGTGTCCGCGACTGCCCAAGACGCCGTCCCGAGATCTGCCCACGCGTCCGGCGATCGCGGCTCGGCGGTGGCGGCGGCGATGAACGCCTCGCGCGCGGCGACGAAGTCGTGGCGCTGGTACGCATCGACCCCCTTGTCGAACGCCTCACGGGCCGACGCGGCGTTGAACGCCTGCAGGCTTCCGGCGAAGCCAATCGCGAGCAAGCCTGTGATACACAGCGCGGGCAGGCCGAAGCTCGTACGTGGAAGCGCTTCGGCGTCGACTTCTTCGTACAGCTTCGCCGCGCGAGCCGCGGCGTCATGCGACAGCGATCCGTTCGCCGCAAACGCGGCCTCGTCGAGCTCACGGAGAAAGTGCTCGCCGCGAATGGCCACGTCGGAGGAGACACCGCGCCGGCGCAGCGCGCGGGCGAGTCCTCCAGCACGGGTGAAGCTTTCCGCTTCGAGAGCGAGTCGCTCCGCAAGTGCGCCGGTGAACGCGCGCCGGACGTTGCTCGCGTCGTGAATCGCCGTCGTCTCCCGCGCGAGAATTGCCAGGCGAGCGGCCGCCGTCGGCCCGCGTTTCGCCGTCCCTTTCACACGGTTGCGCGATCGATAGGTCAGCGCTGGAACCGGGGCGAGCGCGAGGAAAGCCCAGAAGACTGGATGCTCGTGGAGCGGCACGCGAATCGGACCGCGATACTCGGTTCGCAGCTTGAGAAGCATCTCGGTGCGCGCCGTGTCGGCGCTCGCGAGCGTCCCCGCGCCGATTTTGACACGCGTCGGATTCGTCGCCGTCACTTCGTAACGGCGCGAGTCCGGATTGAAATACGGATAGCGAATCGGAGGAACGTCGAGCTCACCGGCGATCTTCGGCGTGAGCACCCAATCGAACTCCTTCGTTCCGCCGATGCGACGCGCGGTCGTATCGACGCGAACGCGCTCGTCGCCTTTCACCAGCGTGCCCCACCCAATCCCAACCGACGGGCGCGGGAAGAGCTTCACGTTGCCCGAGCCCGAGACCTTCACAGTCAGAACGAGCGGATCGCCGACTCGAGTGGCGTTCGTATCGAGCTTCGCGGATACGCGGAGGCTGCCGACCGCACCATTGTAGTCCGTCGGACGGCCGGTCATCGGCGGCTCGACCGCGACGATGATCGTGCTGTCCGTCTGGAGCTCGTGCGTCTCCTCGCGGCTGAAGAAGCTCGCGGAGAGCGGAAGCGAATACACGAGCTGGGCGGGCGGGATCGCGAAGCGACCGGGCATCAACGGAAACAACGCGCGCTGATAGACCAACGCGTCGAAGCAGCCGGATCCCACCTGGCGCCGCGGGGGATTCACGAGCACCGGCATGTCGTACGCGAGCATGGACTGCATGTCCGGCGGGAAGAACGTCGGATTGCGGCGAAGACGATCGCGAACGACCGAATTCAGGAACACCGCGACTTCATAGTTTGCTTGTTGCCCGACAAACACCGTCTCGGGCAACGTCAGCGCGCGGAAATTGACGTCGAGACTCGTATCGACGCGGGACCGCGCGATCACCGTCGGGATGTTTCCGCGCCGTGTCGGCGCATGCACGGCGATGTCGAACGGACGCGAGCGAGCGACGCTCGAGCCGAGGCGAGTCTCAAACGACGGAATCGTGAACGTGCCCGTCCGGTCGGTCGTCAGGAGGTAACGATACTCGGACGTCGTCGAGCCGGACCCGCGCGAGTCGTATGACACGTGCGGTGTCGCCGACGACCGGAGCACGTCGAACGGTGACAGCGACGGCACCGCGACGGTCGGAACCGCGCGGCCCGGCGCACTGACCGCGACACTGATCTCGACGGCCTCACAGGTCGTGACGGTGTCCGGCGCGTGCGCGACGATCGAGAGCTGAAAAGCAACCGCAAGGACGCCGAGGCCGATCACCAGTCCTTTCCTCCCGGCGGCGGCTCGACACGATTCTGCTTCTGTTTTTTCGACTGCACATCACGCTCTTCCCGCGCGGCACTTCCCAGCAACTGCTCGGCCTGTTGCTGTCCGAGCCCGCCCTGCGGTTGGGGTGACTGCCCTTGCGGCGACTTGTTGTTCTGTCCACCGCCGCCACCGCCACCTCCGCCCCCACCTCCCGACTGCTTCTTCCGAAGCGCGAGCTCGTAATTCCATTTGGCTTCGAGGTCGTTGGGGCGAAGCAGGATCGCTTTCTTGTAAACTGCCAGCGTCGAATCGAGCTCGCCGTTGTCCTGACCCGCGGGCGCCGCGAGGCCGGGCTTGAGGTGCGCCAATCCGAGATTGAAGAGCCCGCGGAATCGCATCTCGTCGTCTTTGCTGTCGATCACTCGTCCGAGCGCTTCCGCCGCACTCTGGTTCGAATCCGCAGCAACGAGCGCCGTGCCGAAGTTATAGATCGTTTCCGGCTTGTTGTCGCCCGCGGTGATGGCGTCGCGGAAAAGCGCCGCGGACTGCGCGTAGTTCTGCGCGTGATACGCATTGATCGCTTGCTGCGTGCGCGAAATGCTCACGCACCCGTTTGCCGTCGCTGCGAAGAGAAGTCCGGCCGCGACCGTTTGCGCGGCAGCGGGACGCTTCGACCGACGACCGCGCCGCTCCATGAGAAGCGTGTCGAGAAGCAGCAGAACGAAGGCCGGAAACAGAAACCACTGATATCGCGGCGTCTTCGTCTCGCCGCCCAACGACGCGCGCGACTGCGTCCGAAGCGTGGCAAGCGCCGACTTCACGCGAGACGCTTTGTCGGTCGCACCCGCTTCGATGAACGTTCCGCCCGCCGCTTCAGCGGCCGCTTTCAAGAACTCCGGATGGTACTGCGTAATGACCGTACTCCCGTTTTCGTCCTTTTTGGTCGTGTAGCCGCCGGTCACCGTCTTGATGGGAATCGTCGTCCCCTGCTCCGTCCCGAATCCGACGGTCACGACGCTGATTCCCTGACTCCCGGCCTTCTTTGCCTCGGCGATGACGTCCTCGATGGGCTCGAATGCTTCGCCATCACTCATGACGACCAGTGCACGGTCGGCGCCACTGTTCGACAGCGTCAGGAGGTCGACCCCCTGCTTGATCGTGCGCGCCAACGAGCTTCCGGCCTGGCCGACCACCGACGGGTCGAGGTTGTCGAGGAAGAGGTCGAGCGCGCCTTCGTCGATCGTGAGCGGCGAGAGCACGTAGCTCCTGCCGGCAAAGGCGAGCACACCCATTCTGTCGCCCGGCGACATCGCGCGCAGCCTCCGAACCTCTTCCTTCATCCGCTCGAGCCGGCTCGGACGCTCGTCCTGGGCCATCATGGAAAGCGACGCGTCGAGCGAGAGGACGAGATCGATTCCGCTCGAGCGAACGACCGACGTCTCATTCCCCCAGCGCGGACCGGCGACGGCGACGCCGACCAAGCAGCTCGCGAGACCGAGTCTCGCCATACGCCACCCCGGCGCGATCATTGTGTTCGGCGGAATGAGCCGGGCCACGACCTCCATGTTGCCGAGTCGGCGCAAGCGTTCGCGGCGCTGCAGATACGTATGCCGCAGCACGAGAACGGCGAGCAGCGGCAGCACGATGCCGAGGGCGAGGAGATATGGATAGTCGAACGAGACTTCGCTCATGGGAGCGGTCCTCGCCGCGCGGACAACAAGAGCTCGACCACGAGCATCAGGGCCGCGAAGTACAGCGGCCAGCGGAAAAGCTCGGTGTAGCGCACGTACGACCGCGTTCGAACCGGCTCCCGTTCGAGTTGGTTGATCTCCTCGTAAATGCGCTCGAGCGCCGCGGCGTCACGTGCCCGGTAGTACCGGCCGCCGGTCGACTTCGCGACGTCGCTCAAGAGTGGCTCGTCGATGCGAACGATTCGGTTCTCGTAGCGAAGCCCGAAGAGTCCGCGGCCTACCGGCACGGGCGCCATCCCCTCGGTTCCGACGCCGATCGAATAGATCTTGATCCCGAAGACAGCCGCGGCCTTTGCCGCGGTGCGCGGGTCGATCGCGCCGCGGTTATTCTCGCCGTCGGTGAGAACGATCATCACGCGCGATCGGCCCGGGGCGTCGCGAAGCCGGTTCGCGGCGGTCGCGATGGCCGTCCCGATCGCGGTGCCGTCCTCGAGCTGACCGGCGGCAAGATTGTCGACCGCCGCGGTTACGACCGGATAGTCCGTCGTCAGCGGAACCTGCGTTAGCGCCTCCGCCGCGAAGGCCACGACGCCGATGCGGTCGCTCGTGCGCGCGGCGATGAA
>Ga0070683_100004567_pt1 | contig 11423 bp, 10 predicted proteins | sample KBSC713LmetaG_FD_64662 | JGI IMG/M metagenome (GOLD analysis project Ga0070683, IMG submission 64662) | Corn rhizosphere microbial communities from Kellogg Biological Station, Michigan, USA - KBS C7.1-3L metaG | ecosystem: Host-associated > Plants > Roots > Rhizosphere ...
GCGCCGAGCTTGAAGCCGCGCAGCTTGGTCTCGAGATCGCTCCGCGCCGACAGGATCAGCACCGGCAGATCGGGCTTTCGCTGCCGCAGCTCGCGGAGCAGGTCGAGGCCGTCCATCCCCGGGAGGAGAAGGTCGAGAACGACCAGGTCGTAGGGGTTGGCCAATGCCGCCGTGAGGCCGATCCCACCGTTTTCCGCCACGCTGATGGTCCAGCCTTCAGCCCTCAGCGCGCGAGCCACGAACGTCAGGATCCGAGCCTCATCTTCGACGATGAGGATCCTCATACCGTTACCCAAAGTGGTTAATACCACGCCGCGCATGACCCGTAAATGACCAGCCGATGACAAGTTGGTCACTTTTGTTGCGAGGCGGCGTTCCAAGCGGATACTGACCCCGCTCGCGTGAGGTTCGATTCGAGGGAGTCGGCTCGTGTCCGTTCGGTCGAAGGTTCTGGCGATAGCTTGCACAACGGCGCTCGCCGTGGTGCTCGTGGCGATCTACATCGTCGATTTCCTGGCCGCCACCCCCAGCACCGTCAAGGCGGACCCAGCGCCCGGCGGCGCCCAGCTCACGCTCCAGACGGTGGCTTCCTACGGCCACTCGCCCCACCCGGACTGGGTCTCGTACCTCGTCCGCAACCAGTCCGGCTGGCACCACACCACCGTGTTCCAGGTTCCGGCCCACTCGCTGGTGCACGTGACGATCTACCAATACGACACGGCCACGGGGCTGCGCAACCCGTTCTGGTCGCAGGTGCGCGGGACCGTGGGCGGCGTGATGACGGTCGACGGCAAGACCATGAACTCGCTCAACCCGGACCTCGCGTCGCACACGTTCGCGATCCCTGACATGGGCATCACCGTCCCGCTCAAGGGCGTGGCCGACGACGCGAAGAACCAGTGCAGCGTCGCGCCCTGCCCGCTGTCGCAGGCGCACACGACGATCACGTTCACGTTCCGCACGGGCAAGCCCGGCAGGTACCGCTGGCAGTGCTTCGTGCCGTGCGCGGCGTCCTTCATCTTCGGCAACGGCGGCCCGATGCAGACCCCGGGCTGGATGGACGGCTACCTGAATGTGGTGTGAGCCGTGACGAGCGAGGCCGCCCCCGCCGGGGCGCCGGCCGAGCGCGTGCACCTCCGGCGGCTCGTGCTCATATGGGCGCTGCTCACGGTGGTGGGCGTCCTGCTGATCGTGTTCGTGGCGGGGCCGCACATGCCGCCCGGCAACTTCAGCGTCCAGGCTCGCGACCAGCGCCACATCAACATCCTGCTCGCGGCGCTTGCGGTGCCGGTGCTGTTCGCCGTCTGGACCTGCCTCGTCTACATCTTCAGCTCGTTCCGCCAGCGCGGGGAGGAGCTCGTGGACGGTCCGCCGGACAAGGGCCGCGCCGGCCTGCAGATCGCCTGGGTGATCGCCACCGCCGTGATCGTGCTCGCGCTCGCAGCGCTGGGCACGGACGAGCTGCTCGGCAGCGCCAAGGGCGCGGGCGGCGGACAGGGGCCGAGCCCGCTGGTGGTTCCCGCCGGTCAGAAGCTGCAGGTGCAGGTGATCGGGCAGCAGTGGGCGTGGACGTTCAGGTACCCCGCCTACGGCGGAGTGGAGACTCCGGAGCTCGCGCTTCCGGCCGGTCAGACCGCCGAGCTGCACGTGACCTCGCTCGACGTGGCCCATTCGTTCTGGGCGATTCAGCTCGGGGTGAAGGCGGACGCGATACCGGGGAGCGACAACGTGACGTTTGTCGACCCGCGCCACACCGGGTCGTTCGAGATCCGCTGCGCCGAGCTCTGCGGCCTCTGGCACGGGCACATGCACAACACGGGCGTGGTGATGACGCCCGCCGCGTTCGCTTCATGGATCAGCCGGCAGCAGGCGCTCAATGCGCCGGCCACGAAGACGCTGCCGCCGTACTCCACCCACTACTTCCCCGACCCAGTGAGGAGGGCGGGCTGAGATGCGCCTGCGCAAGCTGATCGGCTTCAACGTGCTCACCGCCTTCGCGCTCGGCATCGGCGGCTACTTCCTCGGCCACTGGGTGGGCACGCGGATCACGGTCGGGATGGACTCGCAGCTGGGCACCGACCAGAACGACGTCGCGATCTTCATGGGCTTCCTGTTCGCGCTGATCGGCTGGCTGATCGGGCTGGGCTTCCTCAACTACCCGCTCGCGCGGATGGCGGGGCGGCCGCCGTCGCTGCGCGAGAAGGAGGACGCCGGCTCGGGCCGCTACTTCCGGCTCTGCACGGACCACAAGGTGGTGGGCATCCAGTACTTCGTCGCGGTCCTGCTCTTCTTCATGATCGCGGGCCTCAACGCGATGTTCATCCGCGCCGAGCTGCTCACGCCGAACGAGAGCCTTTGGAGTGCCAACCAGTACCTCTCGCTGGTGAGCCTGCACGGCACGATGATGCTGATGATGACGTCGGCGGCCATCCTCGGGCCGTTCGGCAACTACTTCGTTCCGATCATGGTCGGGGCGCGGCGTATGGCGTTCCCGCGGCTCGAGGCCCTTTCCTTCTGGCTCGTGCCGCCCGCCGGGCTGATCCTGCTGGCGGCCGTCGCATTCGGTGGCTTCCCCACCGGTTGGACGGGCTATGCGCCGCTCGCCAACGAGGCGCGCGGAGGGATGGACGCCTACCTGTTCGCCTTCGGCCTGATCGGGCTGTCGATGACGATCGTGGGAATCAACATGATCGCCACGGTGCTGACGATGCGCGCTCCGGGCATGACCTGGAACCGCCTGCCGATCTTCGTCTGGGGCGTGATCTGCACCTCGATCCTGATGGTGCTTGCGGCGCCGGTGCTGTTCTCGACGCTGGCGATGGTCACGCTCGACCGCACGGCCGACACCTCCTTCTTCCTCGCCAGCGCCGGCGGCAGCCCCTTCCTCTACGACAACCTGTTCTGGTTCTTCGGACACCCGGAGGTGTACATCCTGGCCCTGCCCGGCTTCGGGGTGGTGCTCGAGATCCTGCCTGTGTTCTCGCGCAAGCCGCTCTGGGGCTACCGCCTGGCGGTGGCGGGGATGGTGGGCGTCACGCTGCTCAGCTTCATGGTCTGGCAGCACCACCTGTTCGTAAGCGGGATCAACGCGGACCTGCGGCCGTTCTACATGCTCACCACCGAGCTGATCTCGATCCCCACCGGGTTCATCTTCCTCAACGGCCTGGCCACGCTCTGGCGCGGTCACATCCGCTTCAGCGTGCCGATGCTGTTCGCGCTCGCGTTCTTCTCGAACTTCCTGATCGGCGGCTTATCGGGCGTCTTCCTGTCCGACGTGCCGAGCGATGTGAGCACGCACGGCAGCTACTTCGTGATGGCCCACTTCCACTACACGATCATGGGCGGGCTGGTGTTCGCCCTGTTCGCGGCCACCTACTACTGGCTGCCGAAGATGACCGGTCTGAAGTTCAACGAGACGATGGCGAAGATCCACTTCTGGGGCATGTTCGTGTTCTTCAACCTCACGTTCGCCCCGCTGTTCGCGGCCGGCATGCTGGGAATGCCACGGCGCGTCTCGGTATACGCGCCGCGGCTTCAGGGGATCAACGCGTTCGTCTCGATCTCGGCCTTCTTCCTCGGGCTGTCGATGCTCGTGTTCCTCGTCAACCTCGTGTACTCGATGGTGATCGCGCGGGAGCCGGCGGTCGCCAACCCGTGGCAGTCGCGCGGCCTCGAGTTCCAGCTGCCCACGCCGGTGCCGGTCACCAACTTCGAGACCACTCCGGTGATCCAGTCCGATCCGTATGACTACGGCGTCCCGGATGCGGTGCCGGTGGCCAGCTTCAAGCCGCCCGCAGCCGCCGCGGTGCCCGGTGGAGGTGGTGGGCCGTGAGCTCCTCGGATGCCCCGGTCGTCGCTCCGTTTGCCGAGTTCGAGCCGCCGGAGATCCTCGCGCGCAACCTGCAGGTGGGCGCGCGCATGCTGGCCGCGGCGCAGGCGTTCGCGCTCCTGTCGTTCGTGTTCGCGTATTTCTACCTGCGCACGCTCAACAGCAATGGCGACTGGCGGCCCAGGCACGTGAATCCGTCGGGTGGGGTCGGGGTGGCGATGCTCGTCTGCCTGCTGGGCGCCGCGTTCGCGTACTGGTGGGCGCTGCAGCGGCTCGGCGACGGCACGGAGCGGGGGTGGCGGGTCTGGTCGATCACGTCGCTCGTGCTGGGAGTGGCGGCGTTCGTGCTGATCATCGTCGCGTTCGCCTCGATCAGCTTCGGACCCACCAGCGGCGGCTACGCCAGCGTGTTCGTCGGCTGGAACGCCCTCTACGGGGTCAACCTGCTGCTGGTGCTCATCTGGCTCGAGACGCTCGTGGCGCAATCCCTGCACACCCACACGCAGGAGGTGGTGCCGGAGACCAGCGACATCGCCGCGCCGTTCGAGGTGATGCGACCGGCGGGCGACGCGTTTGCAATCGTGTTGTATCTGGCGGTGCTGTTCGGCGTCATGGGCTACGTCCTCCTCTACGTCATATGAGCACGCGGCCGAGGTTCACGCTCGACGACGTTGCCGTGGGCGCGCCGGGCCCGTGGCTGCGGCTGGCCGCGCTCGGAGGAGCTCTCGCCACCGCACTGGCCGTGGCCAGCGGCGCGCTCCACCTCGGGCTCGCGCACCGGCTGCTCGTGGCGACCGCCGTGCCGTTCCTCGTGGCGGTGGTGATCGCGGGACGGCTGGCCTACCGTCGGTTGCTGCGGCCGGCGGCGCTCGCGCTCGGGCTTGTGCTGATCGACAGCGCGCTCGGCGGGCTCGTGGCCACCACCGGGCACGCAGGGTGGTCGCGGGGACTCCACCTTGGCGTGGCGGCCCTGGCGTTCGCCGCCGCAGTGGTCACGGCCGCTGAGTGCTATCGGGGGGAGGCGGTGGCGGCTGCGCCGTGGCGCGACTACCTGGTGCTCACCAAGCCGCGAATCATGAGCCTGCTGCTGATCACGGCCGCCGCGGGCATGTTCGCCGGGGCGAGCGGCGTGCCCGATCTGGGCAAGCTCGCCGCCCTGGTGGCCGGCGGCGCGCTTGCCTCAGGCGGCGCCAGCGCTCTCAACCACCTGCTCGACCGCGACCTCGATGCGCTGATGGGCGACCGCACCCGGGCGCGGCCCGTCGCGGCGGGGCGGGTGGTGCCGCCGCGCGCACTGGAGTTCGGGCTCGTGCTGTCGGCGCTGTCGTTCGTGCTGCTGGCGAGCGCGATCAACCTGCTCACCGCTCTGCTCGCGCTGGCGGGGACGCTCGGCTACGTGCTCGTCTACACCGGCTGGCTCAAGCGCACCACGCCGCAGAACATCGTGATCGGCGGCGCCGCCGGGGCGATGCCGCCGCTCGTGGGCTGGGCGGCCGCTCGCGGCGATCTCACGCTGCCAGCGCTGTTCCTCTTCCTGATCGTGTTCTTCTGGACGCCGCCGCACTTCTGGGCGCTGGCGCTGCTGATCAAGCGGGACTACGCAGCCGCCGGCATCCCGATGCTGCCGGTGGTGCGCGGGGACGGCGAGACGGTGCGCCAGATCGTCCTCTACTCCGTGGTGCTCGCCGTCGTCACGCTGCTGCCCTTCTTCTGGGGCGGCGCCGGCGTCGCTTACCTCGCCGTGGCGCTGACGCTCGACGCCTGCTTCATCGGCCTGGCGCTGCGACTGCGGCGGCACTTCTCGCGCGCCCGTGCCGGCACGCTCTTCCACTTCTCGCTGCTGTACCTGGCGCTGCTGTTCGTCATGCTCGCGATCGATCCACTGGTGGGCTGAGTGATGCTCCTTCTTGCGGATGTGAGCGGTAGCGGCGCGGCCAGCCACGTGAGCGCCGGGGCGGTCCTGACGCTCGTGCTGCCCCTTGCGCTGCTCGTGGTCGTGCTGGTGTGGTGGTGGCTTGCCGCGCGGCGGGGATGGCCGCCGCTTCCCACAGGGCGGCATCCCGCGCCACCACGCCACCGGTGGCATCGGCGACCAAGGAATGAGTAGCCAGGCGCGCACGGCGGCTCGCCGCTGGCCGCTGGGGGCGGCGTCCACGACGTTGCTCGTCAGCGCGTCGCTGGCGCTCGGCGCGGGCGGTGCCTGGCTGCTTCATCCGCCTCGTGGCGGGAACACCGTGGCCGCCGGCGTCCAACCGGTCGGTCCCGCGTTGAAGGGCGACGCCGTCTGGCGCCCGGGGGCCAGGGGGGCGCCCGGGTTCTCGCTCCGCGATCAGAACGGACGCAACTTCTCGCTCTCGGATCTCCACGGGCGGGTGGTGCTGCTGGCGTTCATGGACTCGCACTGCAAGCTGCTCTGCACCTTCGAGGGCCCGACGATCTCGCGGATCATGGGCAGGCTGGGCACCGCCGCGCACAGTGTGAGGCTGATCGTGGTCAGCGTTAACCCGTGGGAGGACACGCCGGCGAGCAGCCGGAGCGCGGGGGCGCGCTGGGGGCTGAGGGGCAACTGGCGCTGGCTGTTCGGCTCGCCCTCGGCGTTGCGCTCCGTGTGGAACCACTACGACATCGAGGTCAAGCAGGCGCTCGGCGATGTGAACCACAGCAGCGCCATCTACCTGATCGATCGCCAGGGCGACGAGCGCGCCGGCTTCAACTATCCCTTCCAGGCGAAGACCGTGGCGCGGGATCTGCGCAGGCTCGCGTCCTCCTGATGCCATCCCCGCTCGCTCCGCCCTTCGTGCTCGGACTGGTGGCGGCGGTGCTCTACGAGGTTGGGCGGCGACGGCACATGCGCGTGGTGGTGCCGGCGCGCCGCGCCGGGATGGGCTGGCGGACGCTCGCGTTCTGGGCAGGGCTGATCACGCTTGTGCTGGCGCTCGACTCCGTGATCGACGACCAGGCCGACAGGCTCTTCTGGGTGCACATGACCCAGCACGTGCTCCTGATGATGGTGGTGGCGCCGCTCTTCGTGGTGGCGGCGCCCTGGATTCCGATGTGGAAGGGGCTGCCGCTCAACACCCGCCGCGGGCTCGGGGCCGCCTACATGCGCTCGCCGGGGTGGCGCGCCGTGAGGGCGGCGGGTCGGCGCGTGGTGGCGCCCGTTCCGATTTGGATCCTGTTCGTGATCGACCTCTCCGTCTGGCACGTCCCGGCGCTCTACGGCCTGACGCTGCGCAACCAGGCGGTGCACGACCTGGAGCATCTGTCGTTTCTCGTGCTGGCCGTGCTGTTCTGGGCGCAGGTGGTCGAGTCGCCGCCGCTGCGGCCGCGGCTCAGCGAGGCGTGGCGCGTGGCCTACGTCACGCTCGCTGCGACCGCGTGCTGGTTGCTCGCGATGGTGCTCGCCTTCGCGCCGTCGCCTTTGTACGCGGGCTACGAATCGCTCGCGTCACGACCGGGAGGGATCTCCGCCCTGGCGGATCAGCAACTCGCCGCCGGGATCATGTGGGGCCCGGGCTCGATCCCATTCGCGATCTTCGTGTTTCTCGCCCTATACCGCTGGCTGGGCGGGCGGACTACTGGAACGCCGTGGCAGCGCGGCGCGCTGCAGAACGCGAGCGCCGACCCTCCTCGAAGGGCCGGCGTCGGTTCGCTCGCTCCCCGGTCCTGATGGCCCAAGCCGCCAGGCCGGAGATGCCGGTGAACGCGGCCAGGCCGAGCACCGCATTGATGATGACCACTGCGGTCATGTCCATTAGAACGTCACTCCAGCTCGGGTTCAGATGACCCCACACGGTCCCTGATGGACCTTGGCTCGGCCTGAGCCGAGCCTGAGAGATCACTGAGTTCGGCTACCCAGGCGACCTCGTTTCACGCGAGCGAGTTGGGCGCGGTGGGAGAGTGGCTACGTGATCGAACTGGCTCTACAGCTTCCCCGCCGACATGAGCAGTTCGCGCGTGTACTGAACGCACAGCGTCTCGACGCGTGTCGCAGGCAGGCCGACTCGCAGGGCTCGCGTGGCCATCTCGACGCCAGGTTGTCCGGCCCGGCCGAAGAGCGCCCTGAAATGACCCAACCCTGCTTCTGATGCTGGCCCTGCGAGCGGGCTCTCCGCAAGTTGCTGGAGCCTTCGACCGACTTCCCGGGGTGAGGTGCTCTGCATCAGACGAACAACGTCTGCCGCGTCCTTGTCGTCCAGCCGGTCGCTCCGCCGACTTACCACCCGGTCGTGGATCTTGTGCGATTTCGCGACCAGAAGCGCTGCGGGTCCGGCGACCTTCGCCTCGACAGAGCGGCCGTCCCCGGGGTCCAGTGCCGTGATCGTCATGCTCGAGTGGTCCACTAGGGCCGCTTCCAAGCCGACTGCGCGCCTCGCGGCGCGCTTTCCGTGCGGTCCGAGTCTTGCGCCGCGCCGACCCGGACCGCGGAGGACTCCATCCGGAACGATGAGATCGACTGGCACTGAGAAGGTCTGGCCGGCTACGCGCGCCTCGGAGATCCAAATTCCTGGCTCGGCGTGGGCTTCGCCGTGCAACTTGAGTTCGAAGCCCGCCTGTTCCATCGACGCCTCGAGGCTGGGGCTGCTCGCGAGGAGGGATGGATCGAGCGCCATATCTCCGTCAGTCGTGTAGGGGGCTATCGCGATGCCGGCATCGCCGGTGTGGAGATACACCGCCTGCGCACCCGCCACGATCACGGCGGGCCCGTGATGCTGTAATGCCGTCAGAGCGTCGAGCAGAACACGGCGGGCAGCGATATACGCCGGCTCGATCTCCGTGGCGCGGCGCGTCATGAATCGGTAGCGCTCTCGCGGGTCTCGTCCAGAGCGCTCAGCCTCCACCTGGATTCGTTCTCGGTCATCCAGCCGAGAACTGCCTCTCCCTCGGACGGCATTCGACCGGTTCCGGTGAGGCAGTCCGCGACAACCTGGGAGGGCGCGACGTACGACAGCTCCATGTCGGTGATTAGGCCCTCCCAGACGATTGCGTCGAACGGTTTCAGCAGCGCGACATTCGGAGCTTCGTCGGCCGGAAGAAGCCCAAGGGCATCAGCCACAGCCTGCGGGTCATCGCAGTACGCCACCAAAAGCGCGGGAGCGGCGACCGGGGCGAGCCTGGTTGCGGCGAACGACCCGGTCACGGCGATTCGCCCGACTCGAGTCAACGACGCAACCGTGTCGAGCGCGCTGGATGCGCCATTGGCAGCCAAGAACGTCGATCTGTAATTGGTCTCGAAGACGTCGTAAGACTGCGCCCAGCGTCGCAGCAGGCCAGCGACATCTGTTGATCGGACCTGTCCGCGGGGCGAGCGGTCCACCAAGGCCTCGCGGTCGAGCGTCTCAAGGATCCGGGACACGTAGCCAGGGGTCACTGCCGCTGCCTCTGCGAGCTCGCGGACTCCATATGGAGGACGGACGTCAGCCAGCACACGGATAAGTCGCGCAGCCTTCGGACCGCGCACCTGCGCCCTGCCCTGAGACGCGGGCGCTGGATTGCGCTGAGCTCCCGCAGACTCGATGTACAGCGTCGGATTCTCGAGTCGGACGATGGCGTTGCCCGTGAGGTCGATGCTGTTGATTCCCTCTTCGGTTAGCAGATCACGTGTGCGTTGACTCAACCACGGAGCGACGACGAGGAGCGGAATGTGTCCAGCGAGCGTGCGCAACTGGCGCGCGAGGCCGGGCAGGAGGGTGTCGACATCGCGGGGGGCGAAGCTGTTCCTCGCTTCGACCGCCAGCGTCGTGGACACGCCGTTGTTAGCGCGAACGTCGATCGCAGCGTCGAGCGTCTGGGCAGTCGAAGAACTTTCGCTGTGAAATGCGCGTGTAGACCGCTCGACTTGCCAGCTCGATGGCAAGCGATCCCTCAGCCAGGCAACAGCAGCGTCTACAAGCTCAGTTTCCTCCATCGCTGTGTTTACGTTCATAGCGAACAACGATGATAGCGCAGTTATTTCCTATTAGACGTGTGTTTACGATGGGCGTAAACAGTGGCTTTACAGGAAACACCTGCTTGCAACGGAAGCCGTTACAGCCCCAGCAGCTTCCCCAGAATCTCCTTCATGATCTCGTCCGTCCCGCCGCCGATCGGGCCGAGGCGGGCGTCGCGCGCCGCGCGCTCCACCTCGTACTCGCGCATGTAGCCGGCGCCGCCGTGGATCTGCACCGCGTCGTCGGCCACCTCGAAGGCGTCGCGCTGGGTCCGCAGCTTGGCCATCGTCACCTCGCGGATCGCGTCCTGCCCGTCCGAGAACAGGCGCAGCGCGTGGTAGGTGAGCGCGCGGCCGGTCTCCACCTTCACGGCCATCTCCGCCAGCTTGTGGCGGATCGCCTGGTGCTTTGCGATCGGCCGGCCGAACGCCTCGCGCTCCTTGGCGAACTCGATAGTCCGCTCGAGCGTGGCCTGCATCCCGGCCACCGAGCCGAGCGCCATCACGAGCCGCTCCCACTGGAAGTTGGCCATGATCAGGTAGAAGCCCTTGTTCTCCTCGCCGAGCAGGTTCTCGTCGGGCACGAACACGTCGTTGAAGGCGAGCTCACCGGTGTCGGACGCGTGCCAGCCGAGCTTCTCGAGCTTGCGCGACACGCTGAAGCCGTCCATGCCCTTCTCGATCACGAGGAACGAGATGCCGTGGTGGCCGCCGTCGTCCGTGGTCTTCAAGGCGGTGACCACGAAGTCGGCGCGCACGCCGTTCGTGATGAACGTCTTCGAGCCGTTGACGAGGTAGCCGCCGTCCACCTTCTTCGCGCGCGTGCGGAGACCGGCGACGTCGGAGCCGGCGTCGGGCTCGGTGATGCCGAGCGCGCCGATCTTCTCGCCGGCGATGGCGGGCGCGAGCCAGCGGCGTTTCTGGTCCTCGGTCCCGAACTTCCAGATCGGCGGCGTGGCAATCGAGATGTGAGCGCCGATCCCCGCCGCCAGGCCGCCGCTGCCGCAGCGCGACAGCTCCTCGGTGAGCACGGCGTCGTGGAGGTAGTCGCCGCCCTGGCCGCCGTACTCCTCGGGGTATTTCAAACCGAGGAAGCCGAGTTCCGCCATGCGCGTGAACACGTCGTTCGGGAACCAGCGAGCGTCCTCCCACTCGCGCGCGTGGGGGCGAAGCTCTTTTTCGACGAAGCGGCGGATCGACTCGCGCAGCTCCTCGTGCTCGTCGGTGAACGGCGGGGTGGGCTGCGTCACGTGGCAGCCACGCGGCGCAGCACGGACGCCACGTCGCCGGTCACGGCGTCGCCATGCCCGGCCCACAGCACCGCCGGCTCGAGCTCGGCGATCTTCCGCGCGCTCTCGCGAGCCAGCGCGCTGTCCCAGTTGTAGGTGTCGTCGGGCATGTGCGCGTCGGCGGGCCGCCCGCGCATGTCGATCGTGTAGATCAGGTCGGTGGCGAGCGCCAGACGATCCGACTCGCGCCACAGCACGATCAGCCCCGGCGCGTGGCCGGGCGCGTGGACCACGCGGAAGCCACAAACGTCGTCGCCCTCGCTGACCGTGCCCGCGATCTTCACCGGCCCGCCGTCCCAGACGTAGTTGTGGAGGAACGGGTGGAGGACCCGTGCCGAGCGCGGGAGGTCGCTGAAGAACAGGGTCGGCCAGTAGC
>Ga0070683_100004570_pt1 | contig 11422 bp, 14 predicted proteins | sample KBSC713LmetaG_FD_64662 | JGI IMG/M metagenome (GOLD analysis project Ga0070683, IMG submission 64662) | Corn rhizosphere microbial communities from Kellogg Biological Station, Michigan, USA - KBS C7.1-3L metaG | ecosystem: Host-associated > Plants > Roots > Rhizosphere ...
TGCCACACCCACTTCACGGTGATGGTCAACGGCACCCCCGTGAACCCCACCCCCTGGTTCGGCTGACCGCCCAAGTGTGACTTCTCCGCCGTCGAGGTGGGACTTCTCCGCGGCCGCGCACCTCCGCCGGTCGAGTGTTTCGAGGTCACCGGAAACGGGCTTGCCGCCTGCTGGGAGAATGTGCGGATGGCCAGGGAGCAGGGGCGCAAGCTGATCGCCTCGAACCGCAAGGCGCGACACGACTACCACGTGGAGGACACGTGGGAGGCCGGGCTCGTGCTGATGGGCACCGAGGTGAAGTCGCTGCGGCAGGGGCGCGCGACCCTCGTCGACGGCTTCGCCGAGATCGAGGGGCACGAGGTGTGGTTGCACGGCGTCCACATCCCGGAGTACACCCAGGGCACCTGGACCAACCACTCCGCCCGACGCCGCCGCAAGCTCCTGCTCAACCGCACCGAGATCGACAAGATCGAGCGCAAGGTCGGCGACAAGGGCTACACACTGGTGCCGCTCTCGCTGTACTTCAAGGACGGCCGGGCCAAGGTCGAGATCGGACTGGCGAAGGGCAAGAAGCACTACGACAAGCGGCACGCGCTCGCCGAGCGGCAGGCTGACCGCGAGAAGGAACAAGCCGTCGGGCGCCGGCTGAAGGGACACACCGACTGATGCCGTCGGTCGAGCCGGTGGCCTTCGCCGAGGAGCTCGGCCTGCCCGGTCTCTTCGATGTCCACACCCACTTCCTGCCCCCCCGGGTGATGGCCAAGGTGCGCCACCAGTTCGACAGCGCGGGCCCGCTGATCGGCCGGCCGTGGCCGCTGGCCTACCGCGACGAGGACGAGGTGCTGGTGACGACCCTCCGCGACCTCGGCGTACGCCGGTTCTCCGCGCTGCCCTACGCCCACCGGCCGGACATGGCGGAGTTCCTCAACGAATGGTCGTTCGGGTTCGCCGACCGGACGCCGGAGTGTCTGAGAAGCGCGACGTTCTACCCCGAGCCCGGCGCCGCGTCGTACGTCGAGCGCCGGATCCGGGCCGGCGCCGAGGTCTTCAAGCTGCACGTCCAGGTGGGCGGCTTCGACGTCCGCGATCCGTTGCTGGCCGCGACCTGGGGCATGCTCGAGGACACCGGCACGCCCGTCGTGATCCACGCCGGCTCCGGCCCGGTCGGCACCGCCCATACCGGGCCGGGTCCGATCGCCGAGCTGCTGGCTGCTCATCCACGGCTGGCGCTGGTGATCGCCCACCTCGGCGCGCCGGAGTACGCCGACTTCCTGGCGCTCGCGGAGTCCTACGAGCACGTGCGGCTCGACACGACGATGGTGTTCACGCCGTTCTTCGACGACCTCGGCGCCGCGTTCCCCCGCCAGCTCCTGCCGCGGCTGCGCGACCTGCGACCGAAGGTCCTGCTCGGCTCCGACTTCCCCAACATCCCCTACCCGTACGCCGAGCAGCTGGCCGGGCTCACGCGGCTCGACCTCGGCGACGAGTGGCTCCGGGACGTCTGCTGGGGCAACGGCGTACGCCTGTTCGGGGACAGGGGTGGGGAATCGGAATCGCCGCCCGGGGGTTGAGGCCCGTAGGATGGACACACAACTCAACAGGGGGCTGATCGGTTTCGACTTGGGACGTCAGTTCCAGGGGAAGCGGGTCGAGAAGCCGACGTCATCTCGTAAACGTTCGTCGGAAACCTATAAGTGCCAACTCACAGCGCACTGACTTCGCTCTCGCTGCCTGAGCAGTGATCGAAGGGTCTGACCGGGCACCTGCCTTCGTCCCGGACCCAGGCCTCATCGAGAAGGCTTGCCGGCCACTCCCGCCGGGAGGGGTGGTCGGGACTTTTTCCCGGCTGGGCCTGTCGGTGACGTGTCAGATGCGAGCACCGGGGCCGAGAAAGCGACATCACTGACTGCACCCGGAGAAGACCTGGTTCGACGCTCGAGGACGCGGGTTCGATTCCCGCCAGCTCCACCAACACCCGTGCGGCTCCAACGCCCCGCAGGCGCTCACTCACGTCCAGCGCCCGGTCTCGGGCGCTGGACCTCCCCTACTTTCCACAAGATGGATTTGTGTAAAGTAGGGGGCATGACCTACGTGATCGGACAACCGTGTGTCGACGTCCTCGACCGCGCCTGCGTGGACGAGTGCCCCGTCGACTGCATCTACGAAGGCAAGCGCAGCCTCTACATCCACCCCGACGAGTGCGTCGACTGCGGCGCCTGTGAGCCGGTGTGCCCGGTGGAGGCGATCTACTACGAGGACGACCTGCCGGAGTCGCTGCAGCCCTACCTCGCCGACAACGACGCGTTCTTCAGCGAGACCCTGGCCGGCCGCGACGCGCCCCTCGGATCGCCCGGGGGAGCGGCCAAGCTGAGCCCGATCGGCGTGGACACCCCCATGGTGGCCGGGCTTCCCGCCGACATCAATGCCTAGCGACTCGTCGACGTCTGCGAGATCCACCCCGGCCCCGAGGGGCCGGCGCCCCGACGTGCTCGCCGTGCTCCGGGCCGCTCCCGGCCCGTTGGGCGTCGCGCAGATCGCCGAGTCGCTCGGGGTGCATGCCAACACCGTGCGCTTCCACCTGGACACCCTGCTCGAGGCTGGTCGGGTCGAGCAGGTCGAGCCCGACCGGTCCCGTCCAGGGCGCCCCGCGGCCCTCTTCCGGGTCGTGCGCGGGATGGATCCGGGAGGGCCGCGCCGGTTCCGGATGCTCGCCGAGATCCTGACCCGGAGCCTGGCCTCCGGCCCGGCGCCCGTACGCCGTGCCCTCGAGGCGGGTCGCGACTGGGGCCGGCAGCTGCCCGGGCCGGACGCTGGGCAGAAGCCGGTAGCCCATCTGATCGCCCACCTGGACGACCTCGGCTTCGCCCCCGAGCCGGACCCGGACGACCCGAGCCGGATCGGGCTGCGACACTGCCCGTTCCTGGAGCTGGCGGAGACCCATCAGGCGGTGGTCTGCCCGATCCACCTGGGGCTCATGCGAGGCGTCCTGGAGTCAGCCGGCGCCTCCGTCGCCGTGGACGACCTGGCGCCGTTCGTCGAGCCCGACCTGTGCGTGGCACACCTGAGCTCGGTGTCATGACGCCCTGGGGGAGGCTTCGGCGCCTGGACGCTCGGTCCCACGGTGCGCTCGATGTTCGGACCCGACTTCGAGCCCGCGCCGAAGGATCCCGCGAGCGTCGAGAACGCGATCATGACCCGCATGATCGATATGACCCGCATGATCGATGGCGGCCAGGGTTAGGCCCTTCGGAGGTGGCCGGAAGCCCTCTGGTGGCCGCAAGACACTTGATGGGCGTTGACTTCACTCCCGGTGAGAACGAGACGGCCATCGAGGAAACCGCGCCGTCGCGCTGGCGATGTCCGAGGGACCCGAGGCCGGCCTGACGCTGCTGGACGAGGTGGCGGCGCGTCAGCCCGTCCACCCACGCCTGCTGGCGGTGCCCAACTGTTGGGACGGGTCAGGCGCCATGACGACTCCCGAAACCTCTATCGCCACGCCGCCGGAATCGCCACGAATCGTCTCGAACGCGACCGGCTGCTTGCGTTCGCCGCGGGGCCCACTGTGACCCATGAGTGGTGAGTGTGTGCCGCTCGCAATCCCGCGGGGGGTCGGCGCACGCCGCCGTCCTGGATCGCGGCGTCAACCTGGAGGCCGCTCGGTGGCCTCACGCCAGCACGAAGTACCTCAGGGCGATGTAGGGCACGCACAGCGCGATCGTGACGCCCGCGACGACCAGTCCGTACCTGGTGAACTCCCAGAAAGAGATGGGGTGGCCGTTCCGTTTGGCGATGCCGGTGATCACGACGTTCGCGCTGGCCCCGATGGCGGTGGCGTTGCCGCCGAGGTCGGCTCCCAGAGCCAGCGACCACCACAGTGACTGATGGTGCGGCGCCTGCCCGGTCGCCGGACCCACGAGGTCGTGGACGAGCGGCGCCATGGTCGCCACGTACGGGATGTTGTCGACGATGCCGGAGGCCACTCCGGAGCCGATCAGCAGCCCCTGTGACGCCAGCCCGTAGTGGTCGCCGACCCGGGCCGTGACGGTGTTCGCGAGATCGCCGATGACCCCTTCGTGCACCAGAGCGCCGACCATGACGAACAGGCCGGCGAAGAAGAGCAATGTTTCCCACTCGATCTCATCGAGGTAGACCCGGTGCTCGACGTTGGAGACCAGGATCGATGCTCCGGCGCCCAGCAGGGCGACGACCGAGGGCTCGAGGCCGGTGAGCGGATGGGACAGGAAGCCGGCCAGGACGGCGGCGAGGACGAGTCCCAGCCGGCGGAGCAGGGCTTGGTCGGTGATCGTCTCGCGTGGGGTGAGCGCCATCACGGCCCGTGCCCGGACCGGGTCGTAGCTCAAGTGCCGGCCCCACAGGAGCCAGCTCAGGCCGATGAACGCGGCGAGGAGCACCAGGACGATCGGTGCGAGATGGAGCAGGAAGTCGTTGAAGGTCAGCCCGGAGCGGCTGGCGATGATGATGTTCGGGGGATCCCCGATCAGGGTGGCCGTGCCGCCGATGTTGCTGGCCATGGCCTCGGCGATCAGGAACGGGATCGGGACCAGCGCCAGCCGCTCGCACAGGAGCAGGGTGACCGGGGCGATCAAGAGGACGGTGGTCACGTTGTCGAGCAAGGCCGAGGCGGCGGCGGTGATCAGGATGAGGAGCACCATCATGCGGAACGGCCGCGCCCGCGCTCGCTGGGCGGACCAGATGGCGAGGAACTCGAAGATCCCGGTCTGACGCAGGAGACCGACGATCACCATCATCCCGAACAGCAGGAAGATGACGTTCCAGTCGATCCCGGTGGCCTCGGAGAAGAAGATGTCATGGGCGCGGGCCGCGCCGATCACCACCATCAGCGCCGCTCCGACGAGGGCGACAGCGGCGCGGCTGAACTTCTCGAGGGCGATGAAGACGTAGACGACCGCGAAGACGACCAGCGCGATCGTCGCGGTCACACCCACGAACGACTCACTCCGACTCGGAGTCGCGGTATAGGTCCCGCTCCAAGCGGCTGCGGACCAGGTCGCTGCCCTGCCCGGCGGCGGTCGCGATCGCGGCGAGCACCCGGCTCATCGTGACCACCCCGCGATAGACACCATCCCGATCCACGACGAGCACCAGTGGCAGATGCCCACCGTCCATGACGCTGGCGACCTCGATCAGGGTGTCCTCCGGAAGGACCGAGGGCGGCTTGCTGGCGGTCAGCCTCTTGGTCTCCAGCAGCTCACCCAGCGTGGCACGGTTGAGCGCGCCGCACAGCTCGTCTGCGCCGTGCTCGTCGTAGGCGTGCGCCAGCCGGGGGTCGTCGCGGACGTACTCGGGGAGCACCAGGCCCAGGATCTGGCTGCCGGGGATGACCGCCAGCGGCATGCCGGCATCGTCGGCCACGACCAGTCCGGAGAGCCGGTACTCGGCGATGACTCGCGCCGCCTCGGCGCCCGTGGTCTCACGAAGCACCGTCGGCACCTGTTCGACCAACGTCTCCGCGAGCACTTCGCAAGCCTGTCACACGCCGGCCCTACGGTGAGTCCATGGCCGACGCGTGTGTGTTCTGCTCGATCGTCTCCGGAGAGGTCGCAGCCGAGGTCGTCCTCGACGAGCCGGACCTGGTCGCGTTCCTCGACGCCCGGCCGGTGTTCAAGGGTCACACCCTGCTGGTGCCACGCGAGCACGTGGTGACGCTGCCCGACCTGCCCGCCCGGCTGCGCGACCCCTTCCTCGAGGCCGGCCAGCGGCTGGCGCGGGCGATGGTCGACGGGCTCGGCGCGCAGGGCAGCTTCGTGGCGATCAACAACGTGGTCAGCCAGTCGGTCGCCCACCTGCACCTGCACGTCGTGCCCCGCACGAAGGGTGACGGGCTGCGTGGCTTCTTCTGGCCGCGCACCCGGTACGACGACGGCGAGGCGACGGCGTACGCCGCGCGGCTGGCCGCGGCGCTCGCCGAGCTGTCGGGGAAGGTCGACACCTGACACGTGGTTCGACACCGAACCCGGATCATCTCGACCGGCGTCGGTCGGCCTTCGGGCGGCCTCTACAGTGGCGGGTGACCGAGACTCACCGCGCGGTCACCCCGCCGTCTTCCATCCCTACGAGGAGCAGCACATGGGTCGCTTCGACGGGCGGGTCGCCGTCGTCACCGGAGGTGCACGCGGGATCGGCCGCGGCATCGCCTCCCGCTTCGCCGACGAAGGCGCCTCGGTCGCGATCCTCGACCTCGACGAGGCCCAGGCCGCCGAGGCCGCGGGCCAGCTGGCCTCGAGCGACTCGGCCGACGGCACGCAGCGCCACGTGGGCATCGGCTGCGACGTCAGCGAGACCGCCTCGGTCCAGGCCGCCGTCGACCGCGTCGTCGCCGAGCTAGGTGCGCTGCACATCCTGGTCAACAACGCCGGCGTCACCCGCGACAACCTGCTGTTCAAGATGAGCGACGACGACTGGGACATGGTGATCGGGGTGCACCTGCGCGGCGCCTTCCTGATGACGCGGGCTGCCCAGAAGCACTTCGTCGAGCAGAAGTACGGCAAGGTCGTGTGCCTGTCCAGCGTCTCCGCGCTGGGCAACCGCGGCCAGGCCAACTACGCCGCCGCGAAGATGGGCATCCAGGGGTTCGTGCGCACCCTCGGCATCGAGCTCGGCCCGTTCGGCGTCACGGCCAACGCGATCGCGCCAGGGTTCATCGCCACCGACATGACCGACGCCACGGCAGCCCGGATCGGCATGCCGGTCGAGGAGTTCCGCCAAGCCGCCGCCGACCGCAACCCGGTCCGCCGGGTGGGCTATCCCGACGACATCGCGGCAGCCGCGGCGTTCCTGTGCAGCGACGAGGCGTCGTACATCACCGGTCAGACGCTGTACGTCGACGGAGGCGCCAAGCTTGTCTCCTGAGTATGTCCACCGCACCGGTCCACCCCCCGGATACAAGCCGGTGCACCTCGTCGTCGGCGTCGTGCTGCTCGTCGTGTGGTTCGCAGTCCTCGGCTTCGTGATGACCCATGGCCGCGGCGAGGCGTCGTCGGTCGACGTGTACTCCGAGCTGCCGACCGGCTTCAACGCCGCCCTCGCGGCCGAGGGCGTGAGCTATCAGGGCCTGTCCCCTGTCGACGCCACCACCGAGCAGCAGGTCCTGACGCACCTGCCCGAGCTCGGCAACGACAACGGCGGGAAGCCGCTGGTCTTCCGGACCTCGTTCACAGCCGCTCACGGCCAGGGTCAGCCCGGCACGGCCACGCCGGCACTGATGGTCGTGGTCCCCGACCCGCAGGGCTCGGACGTCCACGTCGACTTCGTCGACCCCACGACGTACGCGCAGCTCCGGTCGGTCGACTACAGCGGCGCCGTCTCGTCGGCGACCCCCTGACGTGACCCGCCTCACAGCCTCGGCGTGCCCTTCACGTTCCGTGTGGCCGCATCGTCCACACTGGTCCGGATCGAGAGTCGAGACATCCCCCATGGAGTTCGTGTGCGCCGCCTTGCCCTGTCCCTGACCGCCCTGACCGCCACCGGTCTTCTGCTCACCGCATGTGGCGGGTCGTCGAGCTCCAGCCCGGCTGCCGACAACAGTCCGCAGGCGGTGGAGAGCGGCCAGTCGGTCCCGCAGTTCTGGCCTCTCACCGGGCTCAAGGTCCCCGCCGACAAGACCGCGGAGCTCGACCGCCCGGTGCTCGTGGCCAAGATGGACAACACCTTCTCCAGCCAGCCACAGGTCGGACTCTCCAAGGCCGACATGGTGGTCGAGGAGCTGGTCGAGGGTGGTCTGACCCGGCTCGCGGCGTTCTACTACTCCGAGATCCCGAGCAACGTCGGCCCGATCCGCTCGATGCGCGCCAGCGACATCGACGTGGTGTCCCCGGTACACGCCTCGATGGTGACCAGCGGCGCCGCCTTCCGGACCATCGCCCGGATCAAGGGCGCCCACATCCCGTTCTACGGCGAGGGATCACCGGGGATGTACCGCTCCTCGGACCGCGCCGCGCCGTACAACCTGTTCGTCCACCTCAACGAGATCGCGAAGGCTGCGAAGGCCAAGCCCGCGACGCCGCCCGACTACCTGACGTGGGGCAGCGAGAAGGACCTGCCCCCGGGCATCAAGGTCACCACCATCAACGCGCAGTTCTCCGGCGGGCACACCACCGAGTGGAAGTTCGAGAACGGCAGCTACCACAACCTGAACAGCAACGCTCCGGCCGGCGACCAGTTCCCGGCCACCAACGTGCTCGTGCTGCGCGTGCGCGAGGGTGACGCGGGCTACCTCGACCCCGCGGGCAACCACGTGCCCGAGACGCTGCTGACCGGCAAGGGCAACGCGCTCCTGTTCCACAACGGCCGGATGATCGCCGCCAACTGGAAGAAGGGCAACGCCGCGACCTCGCGAATCACCCTGACCACCAAGAAGGGTCAGCGGCTCCGGGTCCCGGCCGGCCACACCTGGGTCGAGCTGGTGCCGGTCGACGGCGGCAACGTCGTGTTCAAGAAGTAGCGACGTCGAGCAGCTGCGTGCCCTGCTCGGAGAGGCTGCGCAGCCCCGACAGGATGAACCCGATGGCGAGCTCGACCCGGTCGGCCTCGGTGTCGGCGTCCTCCGACGTCGACACGGTCGTCCCCGCCGACGACATGGCACCGAAGAAGATCCGGGCGAAGGTGTGCTCCAGCGCGTCGTCGGCCTCCCAGGCGCCCGCGCCCAGCACCGCACGCACGATGTCGAGCACGTAGGCGAACGTCGAGCGCTCCTCCTGCTCGCGGTATCGCTCGTGACCCAGCACCGACGGACCGTCCTGCACGACGATCCGGCTGTAGGACGGCTGCCGAACGACCTCGAGGAACGCCCGGAGACCGGCGTTCGCCTTCTCCCACGGGTCGCGGTGGCCCTGGAGCGCGGCCTGGATCTGCTGCGCCCCGGCGGACTCGACCTTCTCGAACACGGCCTCGAACAGCGCCTGCTTGCCCGAGTAGTGGTGGTAGAGGGCGCCCTTGGTGACCTGGGCCCCCGCGACGATCGCGTCGAGCGAGGTCGCGGCGTAGCCCTGCTCGGTGAAGAGCCGCTCGGCCACCTCGACCAGCGTGCGGCGGGTCGACGCGGAGTACTGGGCCCGGCGGCTGGTGCCGGGCACGTGTGCCGCCTGGGCCAGGCGGGCCCGCGCGCTCTTGGTCACCGGCGCAGTCTAGGGCGGGCGTACGCCGACGGACCGGGGCAGTGATCCCAGATCCGAACAGTACCTAGGTATTACCTAGGGATACGTGACACACTGCCTCGTGCCTTCCGTCCTGCCCCGCCGCGTCCTGGCCGCGTCCGCCCTCCTCGCCCTGCTGCCGCTGACGGCGTGCGGCGGCGGGGGCGGCGACACCACGATCACCGTGCTCGCGGCCTCCTCACTGACCGGGACCTTCACCGAGCTGGGACAGGCGTTCGAGGACGAGCACCCCGGCGTGACGGTGAAGTTCGCCTTCGACTCCTCGGCCACGCTGGCCCAGCAGGCCACCGAGGGGGCGCCCGCCGACGTGCTGGCCACCGCCGACACCGCCACCATGGACAGTGCCAGGTCCGTCCAGGCCGCCGCGCCGAAGGTCTTCGCCACCAACGTGCTCGTGCTGGCCATGCCGGCCGACAACCCGGGCCACGTGCACGCGTTCTCCGACCTCGACAGGTCGTCGGTGAAGTTCGTGATGTGCGTGCCCACGGCGCCGTGCGGGAAGGTGGGTCAGGCGCTGGTCGACCGGGACCACATCACCGGCACCCCGGTCAGCCAGGAGGTCGACGTGAAGTCGGTGCTGGCCAGGCTCACCGAGGGCGAGGCCGACGCCGGACTGGTCTACACCACTGATGCGGTGGCGGCCGGAGACCAGGTGACGTCGATCCCGATCCCGGGCAGCGCGCAGCAGACCACGACGTACCGGATAGTCCCGCTGGACCAGTCCCAGCACGCCGACCTCGCCCGGGAGTTCGGCGTCCTGGTCACCGGGCCCACCGGGCAGCAGGTGCTCCGCAAGGCTGGTTTCGGCAGCCCCTAGGCTGACGCCGTGGTCGACTACCTGCGCATCGGCGAGGTCGCTGCGCGCGTGGGCGTGAGCGTCGACACGCTCCGTCGATGGGAGGCCGAGGGCCGGATCGCCTTCGACCGGCGCGGCAACCAGCGCGTGCTGCCGGCCTCCGAGCTGGCCGGGTTCTTGTCCTCGCTGGCGGGGAGCGACCGCAGGTCGAGCGCCCGCAACCGGCTGACCGGGGTCGTGGTCTCGGTCGAGCGCGACGGCGTGATGGCCAAGGTCGAGCTGGCCTGTGGCGACTACCGCGTGGTCTCGCTGATGAGCCGCGAAGCGGCCGACGACATGGAGCTGGCCCCCGGGGTCGCCGCGACCGCGGTCGTGAAGTCGACCAGCGTGATGGTCGAGGTCGAGCGAGGACATTCCGGCTGAGGCGAAGCGGGTTTGTGCCGATCTCGAGGTTCGCATACTCTGAGTACGTACTGACGGTATGTGAACCGGTGGCGTCCCGCGCCACCGGTCACGAGAGAGGAGACGTCCATGACCTGGACCACCTTCCACCGCCGCGGAGAGGTCCTCCGCGCCGTGATCGAAACCGTGGACGCACGTCGCGACGGTCGACTGCCGATGGACGTGCCCGGTGTCGCCGAGGCCTTCGGCGACGAGCTGACCCTGCTCGGCGCCCTGCAGCTGCACTGGCACACCCGACTGTCGGGCCGGCTGGAGCGCGCCCTGGCCCATGGACCCGCTGACGCCGAGGCGACCGCTGTCGCCGCCTGGTGCGCCACCTGCGACGAGCTGCCCGGCATCCGGATGGTCCTCGACCGCCACCGGGCCGCACCTCTCGACGACGCGATGGCGCGGGCCTCGGCCACGGCGGCCGCCAAGGAGCACGTCCTGCTGGCCGGCCTGTCCGGTCGCGCGGGCGCGACCACCGGGGCCACGGCTGTGGCCGGTCGCGAGCTCGAGGAGCGGGCCCGCGCGACCCGCCGTACGGCTCCGCACGCGGCCGCCTGACCGCGTCGGCGGGCCCCCGTGCAGGGCATGATGGGGCCATGGCCGAGATCCGGGCGGGGATGCTGCTGCTGGCCGCGCCCGAGCTCGTCGACCCGAACTTCGTCGACACCGTCGTCCTGCTCCTCGACGCCGACGGCGACGGCGCGATGGGGGTCGTGATCAATCGGCCGTCCCCGGTGCCCGTGATCTCGGTGCTGGCCGAGTGGGGCGACATCGTCGCCGAGCCCGAGGTGCTCTTCCGGGGCGGGCCGGTCTCTCCCGAGGGCGCCCTCGCGGTGGCCCTCCTGCGCGAGCGGCACGCCGTACCCCCGGGGCTGCGACCGGTGACCGACCGTCTCGCGATCGTCGACCTGGACGGTGAGGCCGGCGACATCGACGAGGCCGTCGACGGCGTCCGGATCTTCGCCGGGTACGCCGGCTGGGG
>Ga0070683_100004572_pt1 | contig 11420 bp, 13 predicted proteins | sample KBSC713LmetaG_FD_64662 | JGI IMG/M metagenome (GOLD analysis project Ga0070683, IMG submission 64662) | Corn rhizosphere microbial communities from Kellogg Biological Station, Michigan, USA - KBS C7.1-3L metaG | ecosystem: Host-associated > Plants > Roots > Rhizosphere ...
GAGCCGCTCGTCGGGAATCACGAGCAGCTCGCCATCGAAGCCCGTCTCCTCCACCGTGGCAAGGTCGCGCTCGTCCACCAGCAGCGCGCGCGGAGAGACGCGCTCCATCCGATCGCGCAGGTCCTTGGGCCGCAGCTGCTCGGTACAGGGCAGCACCACCGCGCCCATCCGGAAGCAGGCCACCATCGCGTACACCCACTCCGGCCGGTTGCCCACGACGGTCATCACCACGTCGCCACGGCCCACGCCGCGTGCCGCGAGTGTGCCCGCCAGGCGGGCCGAGCGGTCGGCCACCTCGCCGAACGAGATCTCGTTGCGCGACCCGTCCCGGGCCAGCGCGATCAGCGCGGACCGAGTCCGTGGAGCCCTCTCCACAACGTCCAGTGCGAAGTTCATCGGCGGGAATCGTAGGCGGCAGGATCGCGCCCAGAAGTGGCGAAGGCTTTCCGCGTGACGATGGTGTAGAGTGCCCGCCACGCCGAACCCGCGTGAGCGGGGCCGGGGAACCAGGTTTTGGGGCTAACTTCACCTCCAGGGGGGAGGCGAAGCGCGCAAGCTCTTTCAGCGCGAGCCCGTCAGCTAACCCGGCAGGCGTACGAAAGAGAACTTGCCGAAGCGCGCTGACAAACCGCTTTTGCTCGCAGTACTGGTCTTGGCCTGCTGCGCGTTGCTGCCTGCTGCCGCGTTCGGGCAAACGTCCACTACTCCGTCGCCGCAGCCCAATACCACCGGCGGCGTATCGCCGACCGATCCGCAGTTCCAGCCCACCCCCAAGGCCCGGATCGTCAACGGAATCGCGATCCCGCCGATCGGCGCGCCGCAAGAGGTCGTCGACGCGATCAACGCCGCCAACCAGATCGTCACCAAGCCGTACATCTTCGGCGGCGGCCACAAGTCGTTCATCTCCAGGGGCTACGACTGCTCCGGCTCTGTGAGCTACGCGCTTCACGGCGCCGGCCTGCTCGACTCCCCGCTCGACTCGAGCGACCTCATGCATTGGGGTGTGCGGGGCAAGGGCCAGTGGATCACGGTCTACACGAACCCGGGTCACGCGTTCATGGTCATCGCCGGCCTGCGCTTCGACACCGGCTTCCGCGACCGCATGGGCAAGGCCCACGGCGCGGCGCCCGGCAGCGGCCCGCGCTGGGGCGGCCCGCGGCCTACGCGCGGTTACCGCGCCCGCCACCCCGAAGGCCTTTAGCCGGCTGCAAACCTTCGGATCCCGGCGTCCTCGGTCGGCCGCTTGCGATCGCAAGCTGGCCTCCCTGCATCCTTGGGCTCCTCGGTTTTCGCTCGGCTAAAGCCCTTCGGTTGCAAGACTCTTCTTTTCGAACCGAGAGGAGCCATATGACACTGTTCGGACAGGAGCACGTCGACCGCTACGTCGCCACCGATGGTGAGGACGGGCACGAATGGGAGGGAACGCAGACGCTGCTTCTCACCACCACCGGCCGCCGCTCGGGTGAGCAGCGCGTGCAGCCGCTGATCTACGGCACGAGCGGCGACGACTACCTGGTAGTTGCGTCGAAGGGCGGCGCGCCGCAGCATCCCGCCTGGTACCTCAACCTCGAGGCCAACCCCGAGGTGGAGGTGCAGGTGAAGGGGGAGAAGTTCAAGGCCCACGCGCGCACAGCGGATCCCGACGAGAAGGCCAGGCTCTGGCCGATCATGACCAAGGAGTGGCCGTCGTACGACGACTACCAGCAGAAGACCGACCGCGACATCCCCGTGGTCGTGCTCGAGCGAACGGCCTGAGGCTGACCGGCCTCTGGACACGCTCCCGCGGGTAGACTTGACTCGCGAGTCAACGACGTCAGGGAGTCCGATTTTGGCCGTAGTCACGCCGTTCAGCGAGAAGACCGACGAGCAGCGCGCGATCACCGAGATGGTGCGCCAGTTCGTCGACGAGCAGGTGATCCCGATCGCCGAGGAACACGACCACGAGGACAAGTTCCCCGACCAGGTCGTGGACCAGATGAAGGAGCTCGGCCTGTTCGGCGTGACCATTCCCGAGGAGTACGGCGGGATGGGGCTCGACCTCACCACCTACGCGATGATCGTCGAGGAGCTGTCGCGCGGCTGGATCTCGATCTCCGGCGTGGTGAACACCCACTTCATCGGCTCGTACCTCCTGATGAAGTTCGGCACCGACGAGCAGAAGGAGAAGTACCTCCCGCGGATGGCCACGGGCGAGATCCGTGCGGCGTTCTCGCTGTCCGAGCCGGGCCTCGGGTCCGACGTGGCGGCCATCAGCACGCGCGCCAAGAAGGACGGCGACGAGTGGGTGATCAACGGCACCAAGATGTGGGTCACCAACGGCCTGCGCTCGGGGCTCGTGTTCCTGCTCGCCAAGTCGGACCCCGATGCCGACCCTCCGCACAAGGGCATGACCTGCTTCATCTGCGAGAAGGAGCCGGGCAAGGACGTGAACGAGGGTCCGTACAAGGGCCTCTCGGTCCCGCCCAAGATCAAGAAGATGGGCTATAAGGGCGTCGAGTCAACGGAGCTCGTGTTCGAGGACTACCACTGCCCGTCCGCGAACGTGCTCGGCGGCGAGGAAGCCGGCGTGAACAAGGGCTTCCCGCAGATGATGGATGCGCTCGAGGTGGGTCGCGTGAACGTGGCGGCTCGCGGCGTTGGCCTCGGCCAGCGCGCTTTGGAGCTGGCGCTGCGCTACTCGCAGGAGCGGCGCACGTTCGGCAAGCCGATCGCGCAGCACCAGGCGATCCAGTTCAAGCTCGCCGAGATGGGCACCAAGGTGGAGGCGGCGAGGCTGCTCACGATCAAGGCGGCGCGCATGAAGGACGCGGGCGAGCGCTCCGATCTCGAGGCCGGCATGGCCAAGTTGTTCGCCTCGGAAGCGGCCAAGGAGGTCGTGGAGGAGGCGCTGCGCATCCACGGCGGCTACGGCTACTCCAAGGAGTACGAGATCGAGCGGCTCTACCGCGATGCTCCGCTGCTGCTGATCGGCGAGGGCACGTCCGAGATCCAGAAGATGGTCATCGGGCGGACACTGCTCAAGCGCAACAAGATCTAGCTCTGGCACTGGTCCGCGATCCGGGTTAGGTTTGCCCGGACTCGCGTGCGTTCCGGATTTCTAAAGAGCCTGCTGTTTGCGGCTGCTGTCGCCCTCGTTGTGCCATGCGCGGCGTCGGCGCGTTTTCCGGCTGTGCGGGCGGTCGTGACGATCACCGGGCAGACCACGGGATCACAGACGCTCAAGATTCAGGTGCCGCCCCAGGCCGGCTTCGACTGTCCCGCGCAGGACACGCAGGAGCAGGAGACCGGCACGGTCTCTTGGAAGGCGAGCTTCAAGCCCGTGATCGTGCCGCTCCGCAGGACGGGGTTCGTGCTGAAGAACGCGCCGCGCGGCAAGGGCGGTGTGTCAGGTGGCTCCTACCAGTACAGCGGGACCTATCTGAAGGACGACCCGAACAACGAGGACGCCTGCCCCGTCCTCGCCAGCACGTCGGCGAGCGCGAGGATCTTCAACAAGCCGCCACCGTTCGTGAGCTGGGACGACAGGGAGCTCGATCCGGACGACGTCTTCTATTTCGGCTACCCCGGCGGGACCCCGACCAACATTCACGCGTCGCCGGCCGAGCTTGACGTGCCGAAGGGCGAATTTGACGGCGATCCGAGCTCACTCGTGCCAATCGATCCGGCCAACGACCTGCCGATCTACGACTTGACCTACAAGCCGCGCCAGCAGCTTCAGGCGCTCAGCGCCAGCCTGGTGGTGAACTGGAACAAGCTGCAGCACAAGCTTCGACCGCTGGCCCGCGGCCACACCGTCACGCTCCACGCTTCAACCAACGTCGACAACTCCCACAAGCCGGTGCCGTTCGACGACAACTGCCCGGACGTAGGACCTCCGAGCGGGCCCAACGACTACGGCATCATCAGCTGCGCCGAGTCGATGACCGTCCACTACACGATCAAGATCCGCAAGACCGGGCCGGCGCACGGCTGCGACATCGCGACGGCCAAGCACTGCCTCATCTGATCTCGATCGCGCCCGCGGACGCCAGGCGCTCGATCTCGCCGTCGTCCATGCCGATCTCGCGCAGCACTTCCGCTGTGTGCTCTCCCAGTAGCGGTGGCGCCACCGCGGGCCTGAGCCCCGACTCGATCTGAATCGGCGAGTTGACCAGCTCCACCTCGCCCGCGGTGGGATGGGGGACCTTCGTGGTGGCGGAGACGCCTGCCTCGGCGGCCGCGCGCAGCGCGTCCGGCACCGTGCGGATCTTGCCCGACGGCACGCCGACCTCCTCGAGCGCGCTCAGCCACTCCTCGGCGGACCTCGTGGAGAGTCGCTCCTCGATCAGGGGCACCAGCGTCTCGCGGTGCTCCACGCGCTTGGCGTTGGATGCGAAGCGCTCGTCGGTCGCCAGCTCGGGCGCCTCCAGCGCCTCGCACAGCCGCGCGTACAGCCCGTCGTTGGGCGCCGCGATGGCGATCCAGCCGTCGGCCGTGCGGAACGACTGGTAGGGCACGATGTTGGGGTGAGCGTTGCCGTAGCGCTGCGGCTCGCCGCCGGCCACGAGCACGTTGGAGGCGACGTTGACCAGGGCGGCGATCCCGCTGTCGAGCAGCGATACCTCGATCTGCTCGCCCTCGCCACGGTGAACGGCCGCGAGGATGGCCACGGCGGCGTGGAGGCCGGTGAGCACGTCGACCATCGCCACGCCCACCTTCATCGGCTCGCCGCCGGCCTCGCCGGTGATCGACATGATCCCGCTCTCGGCCTGGGCGACGAAGTCGTAGCCGGGGCGTCCAGCCGGTTGTCGCCCAGAGCCGAAGCCGCTGATCGTGCAGTACACGACCTTCGGGTTGCGCTCTGCAACGCTGGCGCGATCGAGGCCCATGCGTTCCGTGGTGCCGGCCTTGAAGTTCTCGATAACCACGTCAGCGCGCGCGCATAGCTCGGAGGCGAGCCGGCGGCCCTCGTCGGTGGAGAGGTCGATTGCGCAGCTGCGCTTGCCGCGGTTCACCGACAGGTAATAGGCGGCCTCCCCGCCGGCGTACGGCGGGCCCCAGCCGCGTGTCTCGTCGCCTGTCCCCGGCCGCTCGATCTTGATCACGTCCGCGCCCAGGTCCGCGAGCACCATCGTGCAGTACGGGCCCGCGAGCACGCGCGATAGATCCAGCACCCTGAGTCCTTCGAGAGGTGGCATAGGCCGGGACACTAATATCGAGCGGTGTCCTCGGCCGGCGATACGCGCGATCTGATCGGACGGGCGGTCGAGCAGTTCGGCAAGGACGTGCCGGCTCTGCAGCAGCTCAATCTCGTCATCCGCCTCGAGTTGCGCTCGCACGGCGACGTGCCGATCTGGCGTGTGGAGGTGCCCGGGCCGACGATCACCAAGGACCCGGCTGGCGACGCTCGCATCGACGTGTCGGTGTCGCGTCCGCACTTCAACGAGCTCGCCAAGGACGGCCGCCTCAGGGACTGGGTCGAGGCGTACGACCACGGGCACGTGAAGGTGACCGGCGAGGCGGCCGTGGTCAAGCTGATCGGGAACGTGATCGAGCGCCAGCTGTCCCGCGCTCGCTGAGCGATGCCATGGCCTCTGCGGCCAGATTTGCAGAGGCAGCAGCGCTGGATGGGCTGCAGCTCACCGCCGGCTCTAGCTTCGACTGGCTCTGCGAGCAGGGGCACGTCGGCCTCGAGCGTGTGGCCAAGGCGCGCCGCGATCCCGCGATCGTCGAGCCGGTCAAGGCCGCACTGCAGGTGCTGGCCACGATCTATGCGCGCCTCAAGGGAGATCCGACCGTGCTTCACGCCGCCCGCGAGAACCTCTTCCTGCCGGTCGACCTCGTCCACGAGCCGAGCGGCACCTTGATCCAGGTGGACGAGCGCGAGCACTTCACCTCGTTCCGGCTCACCGCTCTCGAGCTGTACCCGGCCGACTTGCGCCTCGGCTTCGACATCGAGGAGCACAGGCGGCTGTGCGAACAGCTGGCGCCCGAGACCGACAAGATCGGCCGCGGCCTGGCTGCCAAGGGTTTCGGCTTCGGGGGCGTGCCGCGGGAGCGCGCCTATCACGACGCACTCCTCGATCTCGCCACGCCCGCGATGGGACATCCGCCGGTGATCCGCGCGGCTGCCCTCGATGGCGACGGCGCGGCCGCCTATACGCGGGTCAGACGCGACGCCGGCGCTGGCTGGCCGGACGGTCGTCGTTGACCGCCACGTTGATCGTCCGGCACACGCCGCAGCGCACGCGCACCTTGAACGTCATCTGCTCCGGGTGCATCGAGGTGGCGAGCAGGTTGCCGCACTCGACGCACACGTAGTCGTCAGGGCCGTTGCCACGGAACACGGGGCGGTTGGCATCCTCCTGGACCGCCGTGCCGCCGTCCTTGGGCACCTCGCCCGGACGGACCTGTTTCATCGTGATCGTGGCCATCGCCTGCTTCAGATGCTGCCGAGCTTGGTGGTGAAGTCCTTGATCATCGCGTCGAGCACGCCGACCATCACGCCCTCGCCCATCGACGCCGCCTTGCCGGTGATCTGCGCGTGGGTGTGGATGTCCCCGCCGCCGTCGTTCAGCTTGAACTCCACGTCCGCGTTGGCGTAGCCCTGGCCGCGCTTCTCACGTGAGCGCACCTTGAGCAGCGCGCGGTGGTCCGCCTCGTCCTTCTCGGCCACCTCCACGGTGCCGTTGAAGGTGAGCGACATCGCTCCCATCTTCACGAGGATCTCGGCCTTGACGGAGTCGTCGCCGGTCGTCTCCAGCACCCGCCCGCCCTCGACGGCCGGGACCACGCGCTCGAGATCGGTGATCGCCGCGAAACTCTCATCGATCGGCTTGTCAGTGCTGAAGGAGTGGTCGAGATCTACTGCCATGTGCAAGTCCCCTTTTTCGAGTATGTGCGAGTCGGCCTACTGAATATAAGCTGCCGTCCGTGCCGATCCAGGGCTCGCACCATCTGGGGCCGGACAACGCCCGGCTGACCGTACACACGAAGCGCACCGGCGCCATCGCCAAGGCCGGCCACGATCTCACGATCGAGGTCCGGTCCTGGGAGGGCGCGCTCGACATCGGCGAGCAGTCCCGCGCCACGCTCTCGGTGGACTCGAGCTCGTTCAAGGTGCTCGAGGGGCACGGCGGCGTGCAGAAGCTCGACGACGAAGACATGCGCGGCATCGAGCAGACGATCGACGACGAGGTGCTGCACAAGCGCGAGATCAAATTCGAGTCGAGCGAGGTGAAGCTCGACGGCGACCGCATCACGATCACCGGCGATCTCACGCTGATGACGAATACGCACCCGGTCACCTTCGACCTCACGGTGGGGGGCGACGGCAGCGTGAGTGGTGGCGCGACGGTCAAGCAGACGGACTTCGGTATGAAGCCCTACACGGCGCTCTTCGGCACTTTGAAGGTGGCCGACGAGGTCGAGGTGCGGCTCGAGACCGAGCCGCTCAGCTAGTGCGCTAGTCGCGGTACACCGTCTGGCCGTCGAGCCCGCCCTCCACGCCCGGCGGCAGCGCGCCGGTGCCGTGCGCGTACATCGCGATGTCCTCGATCGTCTTCACCTGCGCAGGGTCGCTGCCGTCGCCCGACAGGAACGCGCCGTTCTTCCAGGTGAGCGCGTCCGGCTCGGCCCCGAGCGCCATTCCGGCGAGCAGGCGGGCCTTGTCGCGGATCTTGCCCGTCGCACTCACGACGGCGGCCTCCGTCCCGCTCGATGGCGTGGTGTTGAAGCCGTGGCCCTCTCCGAAGCGATCGAGGTCCGCCGGCACGACCTTCACGTCGAGAGGCGGCACGCCCAGCTCGGTCGCCACGAGCTTCGCGTAGTCGCCTTCCTTGCCATCAGACTCACTCGTCAAACTCAGCACCATCTTGCCGGTGGGGTGGACGCGCAGGAAGACCGCGCGGTAGGCCTCGTTAGCCACGGTTCGACTCCTCCTCTTTCTCGCCGGCGCCCTCGCGTTCGAGGCGCTGGCGCTCCTGATGCGCTGTGAGCGCGTTGTGCTCTTCCAAGTCGCAGAAGGCGGGCTGGGGACCGCCGAGCGGGTGTGGCGGCACGGCCGGCCGCTCACAGCCCGGGTAGATGCAGATCTTCGGCTGGTCACTCATCGTCGGTCACCCAGCCCGCGGTGGTGTTGCCGCGCGACGGCCCGTAGCCGGAGGGCATGGCGACCGAACTGCCACCAACGGGTATGGCGCTGCCCCAGTCCTCTTCCGGCTCAAGCTCGGCGGTCGGCGGTCGGCGGTCGGCGGTCCCCGCGATGGCGTCGACCACCTCTTGAAGCGCCTCAAACGAATGCCCGCTCACAAACGCATCGAGGTAAGGGAGCGCCGCGTTCATGCCACCCGCCCGTGGCGAGAACGAATTCGCGGCGACCCGCGGGTTCACCCAGATGATCTTGTGCGCCAGCCGTGACAGGCGTTCCATCTCGCGCGCCACGAGAGCGGGGTCGCCGCGCTCCCAGCCGTCCGACAGAATCACGATCACCGCGCCGCGCGCCATGCCGCGGCGGCCGTGGCGGTCGTTGAACTCCTTGAGCGCGTCGCCGATCCGGGTGCCGCTCGACCAGTCGGGCGCGGTATGCGCGGCGCGCTGGATCGCCCGCTCGGGGTTGCGTGAGGACAGGGCTCGCGTGAGGCGGGTGAGTCGCGTGGCGAACACGAATACCTCGGCGTTGGGCCCGCTGCCAACGGCAGAGGTGAGGAACTGCAGATACGCGCGCGCGTAGGGCTCCATTGAGCCCGAGATGTCGCACAGCATGACGAGGCGCCGCCTCGCGATGCGGCGGCGGCGATGCCGCAGGTGCACGGGGTCGCCGCCGCTGCGCAGGCTGCCGCGAAGCGTCCGGCGCATGTCGATGTGCGAGCCGTGGCGGCTCTTCACATGCCGGCGCGTGCGCCGCACGGGCGTGGCCAGCTCGAGCCGCGCCATCAGCCGGTAGAGCTGTGCGAGCTCGCGCGCGTCGAGCGCGTCGAAGCTCTTGGTGGCGAGGCGCTCTTCGCCGGAAGCGAGGAGACGTGGCACTTCGGCCTCCTGCGCTTGGTCGTCGGAGTCGCCGGGCGCCGATGCCATGGAGGGAGCGCCGTGCGAGAGCTCGCCCGGCTGGGTGGCGGGTGGCAGGTCGCGGGTGGCGGGACCGTGTTCCGTCGACTCCGGTTCCAATGGCTCGTCGTCTGATTGGCTGCCGAACACCTCGAAGAAGACTCTGTCGAACGCCTTGAGCTGGGATGGGTCGGTGACGAACAGGCTGCGCGCCGTCCAGTACAGGCGCCGACGGGAGACCGGGCGCACGAGGTCAAGCGCTCGCGCGAAGTCCGCCGACCGGGCAGGCGTCACCGGCAGCCCGGCGTCGTACAGGCGGCGGCTCAGCGCGCCCACGAAGGGCGGCAGGTCCAGCTCGATCGTCTCGACGCGGAACGGCTGGCTCATTCGCTGCGCACGAGCTCGTCGAGGCCGGCCGCGCGAATCACCTCCTGGTCCTCCTCGTACTTGAGCACCGAGCCGAGTGTGCGGTCTACGGTGCCCGCGTCCAAAGACTCCACGCCGAGCAGCTCGAGCGCCGCCAGCCAGTCGATCGCCTCGGCGATCCCCGGCGGCTTCTGCACGTCGGAGTCGCGCATCCGCGACACCGCATCCGCCACCTGTACGGCCAGCGTCTCGGAGGCGCCGCGCACGCGGCGGCGGATGATCTCCACCTCGCGCTCCGGCGTGGGGTAGGGGATCCAGTGATAGAGGCAGCGGCGCTTGACGGCATCGTGCAGGTCGCGCGTGCGGTTGGACGTGAGCACGATGATCGGCGGGTGCGTGGCGCGGATGGTGCCGAGCTCCGGGATCGTCACCGCCGCCTCCGCGAGCAGCTCCAAGAGAAAGGCCTCGAAGTCATCGTCGGCGCGGTCGATCTCGTCCACGAGCAGCACCGCCGGCCGCGGCCCGGGATGCTCCAGGGCGCGCAGCAGCGGCCGCCGGATCAGGTACTCCGAGCCGAACAGCTCCTCCTCGGCCAAGGACGACCCCGACGACTCCGCCAGCCTGATCGCCAGCAGCTGCCGCGGGTAGTTCCACTCGTACAGCGCCTCGGCGGCGTCGATGCCCTCGTAGCACTGGAGCCGCACCAAAGGCGTCTCGAGCACCCCCGCCAGCGACTTGGCCGCCTCGGTCTTGCCCACGCCCGCCTCGCCCTCGAGCAGCAGCGGTTGAGGCAGCCGCAGCGACAGGAACATCGACGTGGCCAGCCCCTCGTCGACCAGATAGTCGACGCCCGCCAAGCGCTGCGCCAGCGTCTCGACGTCCGGAACGAGTCGCCGGATCTCCCCGGCTGCCTCGTCCACGCTCACTGCGGCGGCTCTGGCCGCCCCTGCATCGCCCGCCACACGCGCGCGGGGGTGCAGGGCATGTCGATGTGGTCCACGCCGTGCGTCTCGTAGAGGGCGTCGATCACGGCGTTGACCACCGCCGGCGGCGACCCCACGTTGGGCGACTCGCCGACGCCCTTCGCCCCGAGCGGGTGGTGCGGACAGGGCGTGACCGTCTCGCCCAGCTCGAAGTCCGGCGTCTCGAGAGCCGTCGGGATCAGGTAGTCCATGAACGACGAGTTGAGGCAGTTGCCCTCCTCGTCGAACGAGATCAGCTCCATCAGAGCGATCCCGATCCCCTCGGCAAGGCCGCCGTGGATCTGGCCGTCCACCACCATCGGGTTGATGCGCACGCCGCAGTCGTCGACCGCGATGAAGCGCCGCACCTTCACGTGCGCGGTGTCCGGGTCGATGTCCACCACCGCGATGTACGCGCCGTACGGGTAGGTGAGGTTGGGCGGGTCGTAGATCACCTGGCCGTCGAGGCCGCCCTCCATGCCCTCCGGCATCGGATCGCCGCTGTACGCGTACTGGGCGATCTCCTCGATCAGCACGCCCTTCTCCGGGTCGCCCTTCACGTACCAGCGGCCCTTCTCCCAGGCGAGGTCCTCGGCGCGCGTCTCGAGCATCGTCGCCGCGATCTGGCGCGCCTTGTCGCGCACCTTGCGTGACACGACCGCCACCGCCGCCCCCGACACCGGTGTGGAGCGCGAGCCGTAGGTGCCGAGCCCGTAGGGGGACTTGTCCGTGTCGCCGGCGCGCACCTGCACGTCCTCCGGCGGGATGCCGAGCTCCTCGGCCACGATCTGCGCGAACGTGGTCTCGTGCCCCTGGCCCTGGGTCTGGGCGGAGATCGAAACCACAGCCTTGCCCGACGGGTGCACGCGCAAATCCGCGCCGTCGTTCATCGACAGGCCGAGGATGTCCATGTGCTTGCGCGGCCCGGCGCCCACGCCCTCGGTGAAGAACGACACGCCGATGCCCATCAGCTCGCCGCGCTCGCGCTTCTCCTTCTGCTCGCGCCGCAGCTCGTCGTAGCCGGCGATGTCCATCGCCACCTTCATCGTCTCGGCGTAGTTGCCCGAG
>Ga0070683_100004573_pt1 | contig 11419 bp, 10 predicted proteins | sample KBSC713LmetaG_FD_64662 | JGI IMG/M metagenome (GOLD analysis project Ga0070683, IMG submission 64662) | Corn rhizosphere microbial communities from Kellogg Biological Station, Michigan, USA - KBS C7.1-3L metaG | ecosystem: Host-associated > Plants > Roots > Rhizosphere ...
TGGTGATGGCGCACTGGACGCTGCGTCTGCTCAAGCACCGTCTCTTCGACGAGGCCGACGCGCGCCGCGTGCTGCCGAAGCCTGCGCTCGCGCGCATCGAGGCGCGCGTTGCCGCGAGCGAGCAGCGGCACAGCGGCGAGATCCGCGTCGTCGTCGAGGCGGGCCTGCCGATCAGCTATCTGCGCCGCGCCGCGACGCCGCGCGATCGGGCGGTCGCGGTGTTCGGCAAGCTCGGCGTCTGGGACACCGAGCGCAACAACGGCGTCCTCGTCTATCTCCTGCTCGCCGAACGCGCGATCGAGATCGTCGCCGATCGCGGTCTCAACCGACGCGTCGACGCGGGCGAATGGGCGCAGATCGCGGCGTCGATGCAGGGCGCATTCCAGAACGGCGACTTCGAGGGCGGCTTGCTGCGCGCGGTCGATGCCGTCGACGCGCTCCTCGTCCGCCACTTCGCGCGCCAGGCCGGCGACGGCGACGTCAACGAGCTGCCCGACGCGCCGCTCGTACGCTAACGTCCGTCAGCGTTCGTCGCTGAACGCGCCGGCGGCTTCTTCCTGCATCGCCATCCAGGCGCTCACGGCGGCGCGGCCGGCGCCGTCGAGGTGCAGGCCGAGCTTGGTGCGCCGCCAGAGCACGTCGTCGCCGCTCTTCGCCCACTCGTGCTCGCGAAGATGGGCGAGCTCGCCGGCGAAGACGCCGGGAGCGATCTCGGTGCCGAGGCCGCGCGCGAGCAGCGGCACCGCACGGGTTCCATAGCAGCGCGCCAGTCGGCGCACGAGCGCACCGTCGAGCTGCGGATGGCGCTCGCGAAGCGAGTCGACGAAACGATCGAACGTCGCCTCGACCGCGGTCGGCGGCGGCGCGCCCTCGCCGAGGTGCTTGCGCAAGTCGCCGCCGGGAAGCGGCGCTGTCGCCGTCCACGGCCCGCGCAGCTCGACTTCGCGAAGCGCCGGACCGAGCAGCGCGACGGCTTCCTCGGCGAGCTTGCGAAAGGTCGTGATCTTGCCGCCCCAGACCGAGAGCAGAGGTGCGCCGCCGTCGCAGTCGAGCTCGAGTCGGTAGTCGCGCGTCACCGCGGCGGGGTTGCCTTCCTCGTCGTCGAGCAGCGGTCGCACGCCGCTGTAGGTCCAGACGACGTCGGCCGGCGTGATCGCGCGGGCGAAATAGCGGTTCGCCTGCGCGCACAGGTACTCGATCTCTTTCGCGTCGGCGCGGGCCTCGCCGATCTCGCCGGGGTGGTCGACCTCGGTCGTGCCGATCAGCGTGAAGTCGCGTTCGTACGGAATCGCGAAGATGATGCGGCCGTCGGCGTTCTGGAAGATGTACGCGAGCTCGTGGTCGAACAGCCTCTTCACGACGATGTGGCTGCCCTTGACGAGGCGCAGCTGGACGCGGTCGGCGACGTGCGCGTGCGCGGTCAGGAACTCGCCCGCCCACGGCCCGGCGGCGTTGACGAGGCACCTCGCCGCGACCTGCATCGTGCCGCCGCGCGCCGATCGCAGGCGCACCTGCCAGTGGTCGGCGCCGCGGACGGCGTCGACGCACGCCGTGCGCGTCAGCACGGTCGCGCCGCGCTCGGCGGCGTCGACGGCGCACAGCGCGACCAGCCGCGCGTCGTCGACCCAGCCGTCGGAGTAGACGAAGCCCTTGGTGAACTCGCGCCTCAGCGGCGCGCCGGCGACGTGGGCGTGCAGGTCGACGGTGCGCGAGCCGCTCAGCACCTCGCGGCGCGCGAGGTGGTCGTAGAGGAAGAGCCCGATCCGGATCATCCAGGCCGCACGCATCGACGGGTCGTGCGGCATGACGAACGACAGCGGCCGCATGATGTGCGGGTTCGCCTTCAGCAGCACCTCGCGCTCGGCGAGCGCTTTTCGCACCAGCCCGAAGTCGTAGTACTCGAGGTAGCGCAGCCCGCCGTGGATCAGCTTGGTCGACGCGCCCGAGGTGTGCGACGCGAGGTCGTCCTGCTCGCAGAGGACGACGCGCGCACCGCGGCCGGCGAGGTCGCGCGCGATGCCGACGCCGTTGATGCCGCCGCCGACGACGAGCACGTCGACCTCGCGGCGGGCGGCGGTCGGGATGCGGTCGACGTCGTCCTGCGGCATCGCGACTATTCTTGCATCGGCAGACGACGAGGAGCCGACGATGCCTGAACGCCCCCAGCACCTGCTCGCCCTCGACCAGGGCACGTCGAGCTCGCGCGCGATCGTCTTCGATGCGCGCGGCCAGATCGTCGCGCTCGCACAGCGCGAGTTCCGGCAGATCTTTCCGCAGCCCGGCTGGGTCGAGCACGATCCGAAGGAGATCTGGAACTCGCAGCTCGCGACCGCGCGCGAGGCGATCGCCAAGGCCGGGCTCGCGGCGGCCGACATCGCCGCGATCGGCATCACCAACCAGCGCGAGACGACGGTGATCTGGAACCGCGCCACCGGCGAGCCGATCGCCAACGCGATCGTCTGGCAGGACCGGCGCACCGCGGCCGCGTGCGAGGCGCTGAAGCAGCGCGGCCTCGAGACGCTCGTTCGCGAGCGCACCGGCCTCGTCATCGATGCCTACTTCTCGGGCACCAAGCTCGCCTGGCTGCTCGACAACGTTGCCGGCGCGCGCGCCGCTGCGACGCGCGGCGAGCTCGCGTTCGGCACCGTCGACACCTGGCTGATGTGGCTCATGACCGGAGGCGCCGACGCGGCGACACGCGCGCAGGCCGTGCACGCGACCGACGCGAGCAATGCCTCGCGGACGATGCTCTACGACGTGCCGCGCGGTCACTGGAGCAGCGAGCTGCTCGCCGCCCTCGACGTTCCGCGCGCGGTGCTGCCCGAGGTCCACCCGTCGAGCCACGTCTTCGGTCACACGAGCGCGGCGATCTTCGGCGCGCCGATCGCGATCGGCGGCGCCTGTGGCGACCAGCAGAGCGCGCTCTTCGGCCAGGCGTGCTTTCGCCCGGGGCAGGTCAAGAACACGTACGGCACCGGCTGCTTCATGCTGATGAACACCGGCGACCGCTTCGAGCCTTCGGCGAACGGCCTGATCGCGACGAGCGCGGCGCAGCCCGCCGCGACTCGCCAGTTCGCGCGCGAAGGCAGCGTCTTCATCGGCGGCGCGGTCGTGCAGTGGCTGCGCGACGGCCTGAAGGCGATCCGCTCGAGCAGCGAGGTGCAGCAGCTCGCCGCGAGCGTCCCCGACAGCGGCGGCGTGATGTTCGTGCCGGCGTTCACCGGGCTCGGCGCGCCGCACTGGAATCCGGACGCGCGCGGCACCATCGTCGGCCTCACGCGCGGCTCGACGATCGCGCACATCGCACGCGCGGCGCTCGAGTCGATCGCGTTCCAGAGCGCGGCGCTGCTCGACGCGATGAGCCGCGACATCGTCGCCGCCGGCGGCTCACCGGTCGCCGAGCTGCGCGTCGACGGCGGCGCGAGTGTCAACGACCTGCTGATGCAGTTCCAGGCCGACCTGCTCGGCATCCCCGTCGTGCGGCCGAAGTGCGTCGAGACGACGGCACTCGGCGCAGCGTATCTCGCGGGGCTCGCGTGCGGCGTCTGGCGCGGCACCGACGAGCTCGCGGCGCAATGGCAGGTCGAGCGCACGTTCCATCCGACGATGGCGCGCGACCGCGCGGCCGAGCTGATGCAGCGCTGGGACCACGCGATCGCGCAAACCGTCGCGTGATTCGCGCGCTTCGAGCGCGGTCGTCGCGGCCGCGCTCGCTACCATTGCGCCATGCCGTCCCTCCGCTCCTGGCTCGTCGCGGCGCTGCTCGCCGTCGTCACCGGCCACGCGGCGGCCGCGACCGCGATTGCGAGCGTCTACCTCGAGGAGCTGACCTGGACCGAGCTGCGCGACGCCATCGCGGCCGGCAAGACGACGGTGATCGTCCCGGTCGGCGGCACCGAGCAGAGCGGCCCGCACATGGTCCTCGGCAAGCACAACGTGCGCGCCAGGATCCTCGCCGGGCGCATCGCGCAGAGCCTCGGCAACGCGCTCGTCGCGCCGGTGATCGCGTACGTCCCCGAGGGCAGCATCGATCCGCCGGCGGGGCACATGCGCTTCGCCGGGACGATCAGCATTCCCGAGGGCGCGTTCGAGGCGACGCTCGAGGCCGCTGCGCGGAGTTTTCGCCGCGCCGGCTTTCGCGACATCGTCCTGATCGGCGACCACGGCGGTTACCAGAAGAGCCTCGCCAAGGTCGCGGCCAAGCTCGACCGCGAATGGGCGGGCTCGCCGGTGCGCGTGCACGCGATCGAGGAGTACTACCGCGCTGCCGAGCGCGACTTCGCGGCGTTGCTGAAGAAGCAGGGCTTCAGCGACGCCGAGATCGGCAGCCACGCAGGCGCCGCCGACACCTCGCTCGCGCTCGCCGCCGACCCGCAGCTCGTGCGCAGCGCGCGCCTGCACGACGGGGCCGCGCCGGGAGCCGCCGACGGCGTCAGCGGCGATCCGCGGCGCGCCAGCGCAGCGCTCGGCAACGCCGGGCTCGACCTCATCGTCGCGCGCACGCGCGACGCGATCGCGCGCGAGGTCGCGCGACGTTGACGACGCGGTCTTCCGATCGGCGCCGGCGGCGTTGACGAGATGCCGACTTCCATGGAGATCCTCTTGACCCCGATGACGACTCTCACGCTTCGCCGCGGCTCGGCCACGGCGTGCCTCGCGCTCGTCGCGCTCGCGGCCGCGGCGCAGCCGTCGTCGCGGCCGGCAACGTCGCCGCCTGCGGCCGCTGCGGTGGCGACCGTTCCCGGCATGCCGCCGGTTCCCGACCGCACCAATCTCTACAGCGAAACCGCGCAGGGCAAGATGAGCGATGCCGTCAAGGGCGCGCTCGCTCGTGTCTACGTGCCGCACCTGCAGTCGAACGACGTCTGGGTGATCGACCCGGCGACGCTCAAGGTCGTCGACAAGTTTCGCGTCGGCTTGAACCCGCAGCACGTCGTGCCGTCGTGGGACCTGAAGACGCTCTGGGTCGCCAACAACGCCGAGAACACGACCAAGGGCAGCCTGACGCCGATCGACCCGACGACCGGCAAGCCCGGCAAGCCGATCGCCGTCGACGACCCGTACAACATGTACTTCACTCCCGACGGCAAGGAGGCGATCGTCGTCGCCGAGGCGTTCAAGCGGCTCGACTTCCGCGACCCGCACACGATGGCGCTGAAGTCGTCGTTGCCGACACCCGAGTGCGCCGGCATCAACCACGCCGACTTCTCGATCGACGGCCGCTTCGCGATCTTCACGTGCGAGTTCGGCGGCATGCTCGCGAAGATCGACCTCGTCGAACGCAAGGTGGTCGGCTACCTCAAGCTCTCGACAGGCAAGATGCCGCAGGACATCCGCGTCTCGCCCGACGGCTCGACGTTCTACGTCGCCGACATGATGGCCGACGGCGTCTTCGTGGTCGACGGCGCGACGTTCAAGGAAGTCGGCTTCGTGCAGACCGGCAAGGGCACGCACGGCCTCTACCCGAGCCGCGACGGCAAGAAGCTCTACATCGCCAACCGCGGCTCGAACAAGATCCACGGCCCGGCGCACGGCATGGGCAGCGTCTCGGTGCTCGACTTCGCGACGCGGAAGGTCGAGGCGAACTGGCCGATCCCCGACGGCGGCAGCCCCGACATGGGCAACGTCAGCGCCGACGGCAAGCAGCTCTGGCTCTCGGGCCGCTACGACAACGTCGTCTACGTCTTCGATACGACGAGCGGCGCGGTGACGAAGATCCCGGTCGGCAAGGAGCCGCACGGCCTCGCGGTGTGGCCGCAGCCGGGCCGCTATTCGCTCGGCCACACCGGCAACATGCGCTGACGCGCTGCTGCCGCCGCGGCAGTCAGTCGTCGTCGAGCGGCCCGAGCTCGTGCTCGAGGCAGGCGACCGCGGCCGGGTGCGCCCAGCCATGCGCGCGCCACGCGTGCCGCGCGGCGGCGACCGCGCGCTCGGGGTCGAGCGTCGCGTCGAGCCGCGCGCGCACAGCGACGTAGCGGTCGACCCATGCCGGCTCGTCTTGCGCGTCGAGGGCGGGGAGGCGGACGGCGAGGAGCTCCGCTTCGATCGAGTCGTTCATCGTCCGCGGCGTTGTCGATGCAAGTATTCGGCATCCGGCGCAACATTTGGCGGCGAAAGCAGGGGGCCACGCACCAGATTGGCAGCGAAAATCACTGCATGGACAAGATCGACCGCGAAATCCTCCGAACGCTCGAGCTCGACGGACGCTGCTCGTTCACCGACCTCGGCGCCGCCGTCCACCTGAGCGCGAACGCCGCCGCCGAGCGCGTGCGGCGCCTGCTCGAGAGCGGCGCGATCGTCGGCATCCACGCCGTCGTCGATCCGGCGGCGCTCGGCCTGACGATCGAGGCGCAGATCGACGTCAAGTTGCGGCCGACGACGACCGCCGACGCGTTCGAGCGCGCGATCCGCGACGTCGCGCAGGTCTCGACGGCGACGCTGGTGACCGGCTCGTTCGACTACGCGCTGCGCGTCGCGTGCAGCGACCGCGCCGACCTCGCCGCGGTGACCGAGATGATCCGCGAGCGCGCCGGCGCGCAGGAGACGTACAGCAGGATCATCCTGCGCGAGGTGCACCTCGGCCGCGCCGCGGCGAAGCGCGCGCCGCGCCGCTCCGGCCAAGCGCGCCGGCGCTGACGACGTCAGCGAGGGTCGTCGGCGAGCGCGGCGACAGCGGCGTCGACGCCGCCGCGCGCGAAGGCGATGCCCTGCGCGTGCATCGCCGCCTCGACGCCGGCGAGCGCGCCGAGGATCATCGCCTCGTTGACGTCGCCGAGATGGCCGATGCGAAAGACGCGGCCGGAGAGCGGCCCGAGCCCGCCCGCGATCGCGACCTGGAAGCGCTGCCGCGCGACCGTGCGCAGCTCCTCGGGATCGATCCCGGGCCCGACCTCGATCGCGGTCACCGAGACCGAGCGCGCTTCGGGCACCTTGGTGAAGAAGCCGACGGCGCCGCCTTCCGACCATGCTGACACCGCGGCGTGCACCGCTCGCGCGAGCCGCGCGTGGCGGGCGTGGACGGCAGCGAGCCCTTCGGCGGCGATCAGGCCGAGCGCGGCCTCCAGCCCGGCGATGAGCGCGAGCGGCGGCGTGCCGCAGAACTTGCGGTACGCGTATTCGCTGCGCCGCCGCTCCCAGTCCCAGTAGAAGCGCGGCACGCGGTTCGCGGCGGCGGCGGCGAGCGCGCGCGCGTTGGCGGCGACGATCGCGAGCCCGGGATGCACCATCAGGCCCTTCTGCGAGGCGCCGATCGCGACGTCGGCGCCGAGCGCGTCCATCGCGAACGGCGCCGCGCCGAGCGATGCGACGACGTCGACGACGAAGAGCGCGGGATGCCGCGCGGCGTCGATCGCGCGGCGAATCGCGGCGAGGTCCGACGTCGTTCCGCTCGCGGTGTCGGTGTGGACGGCAAAGACGGCGCCGATGCGGTGCGCGGTGTCGTCGCGGAGCGCCGCCTCGACGGCCGCTGGATCGATCGGATGGCCTTCGCGGTACGGCGTTCGCACCGCGACGCCGCCGAACGCATTGACCTGCTCGGCCCAGCTGTCGGAGAAGTGGCCGGTGCCCGGGACGAGGACGGGCTCGCCGGGCGCGACGAGGTTGGCGATCGCCGCTTCCCAGCCGCCGTGGCCGTTGGCGGCGTAGAAGAAGACGTCGGCGCTCTTGGTGCCGAGCAGGTCCTTCATGCCGTTTTCGCACGCCGTGATGAGGTCGGCGAGGCGCGGGTCGGCGAGGTCGATCGGCTGGCGCGACATCGCGTGGACGACGGCGTCGGGGACGTGCGTCGGTCCTGGCGAGTGGAGCAGGCGGACGCCGGGGATGCGGGAAGCAGGCATGGGCGGACATCGTAGCGGCGCCGAGGAGTAGATTCGTCGCCGGCGCGCCGCCGCGCTTCGGTGCGCGCCGCAACGAATGCACGATCCCGCCCCCTTCGTCCCGGTTCGCGGCCTCCACCACTTCGCGTGGCGTTGCCGCGATTGCGAGGAGACGCGCGCGTTCTACGAGGGCGTGCTCGGCCTGCCGCTCGTCCACGTCATCCGCGCCGACACCGTGCCGAGCACCGGCGAGCACTGTCCGTACGTGCACATCTTCTTTCGCATGGCCGACGGCTCTCACCTCGCGTTCTTCGACCTCGGCGACGGCGAGGCCGCCGCGCCGTCGCCGAACACGCCGGCGTGGGTCAACCACATCGCGCTGCGCGTCGATTCGGTCGACGCGCTGCGGGACGCCAAGGCGCGCCTCGAAGCCGCCGGCGTCGAGGTGCTCGGCATCACCGACCACGGGATCATCGAGTCGATCTACTTCTTCGACCCGAACGGCCTCAGGCTCGAGCTCACGGTGCCGACGGCGAGCGCCGAGACGACGGCGCGCCACGAGCGCGAGGCGCACGCCGCGGTCGAGGCGTGGACGGGCGAGAAGCGGGCGCGGCGCGAGGCCCCCGCGGCCGAGGCCGACGAGGTCTCCGACCGGGGCGCGATGGATGCCTGAGACCCGCGAGCGTCGACTGGCGGTGATCGACGTGCGCGCCGGCGCCGCGATGGAAAGCCAGTCGGGGCTGCAGTTGCTCAAGCCGCGCATCTACGGCGCATACGAAGAACCGACGCGACAGCGCGCGGGCGGCCGACGCGTCGGCGCGATCGTCATGCACCCGACGAGCAACTTCATGGGCCACTACCTGATCTCGCCGCTCGCCGAGCGCGGCATCACGTGCCTCGGCCTCAACTCGCGCTTCGCCGGCAACGACACCGTGCTCGTCATCGAACGCGTCCTCCAGGACCTCGGCGCGGGCGTCAAGTTCATGCGCGGCACGCTCGGCTGCGACCGGGTCGTTGTCGTCGGCAACTCGGGAGGCGCTGCGCTCGCGGCGTACTACCAGGCCGAGGCCGAACGCTTCACCGCGACGACGCTCGTCGATGGCGATCCTTCCGGTCTCGCCGCTTCCGACCTGCCGGCGGCCGACGGCATCGCGCTCTGCGCAGGGCACGAGGGCCGTTCGCACCTGCTGCTGCGCTGGATCGATCCCGCGGTCGTCGACGAGCACGATGCGCTCGCGACCGACGCGTCGCTCGACATGTACGACCCGCGGCACTGGCGCGACGGCGCCGGAAGTCCGCCGCGCTTCTCGGCCGACTTCCTCGCCCGCTTCATGGCGGCGCAGCGTGCGCGCCGCGACCGCATCGAGGCGCGCGCTCGCGCCCGACTCGCCGAGCTGCGGGCGACGCCGGGCGCGCCGCGCGACGAGACGTTCGTCGTCCACCGCACCCACGCCGATCCGCGCTGCCTCGACCTCACCCTCGACGCGAACGATCGCAAACCGGGCAGCGTCTGGGGCGACGCGCGTGCGGTCAACTTCGCGGCGAACGCGATGGGCCGGACGACGTCGCTCGTCGCGTTCCTGTCGCAGTGGTCGTCGGCGTCGCGCGCCGGCGGCCCCGAGAACCTCGCGCGCACGACGCTGCCGGTGCTGCTGCTGACGTACACCGCCGACCAGAGCACGTTCCCGAGCACGCGCGACGCCTGGCTCGCGGCCGCGCCGGGCCGGATCCGCAACGTCGACATCGTCGGCGGCGACCACTATCTCGCCGGCCGCATCGACCTGCAGCAGCGCGTCGCCGACGAGATCGCCGCGTTCGCCGAGGCGCTATAACGGCCGCATGGCTGCCGCCGAAGTCTGGAAGTTCGCGCCCGCGTACGAGCTGCCGAGCTGGCCGCACGTGCGCGCGCCCGACCTCGACGCGCGCGAGCGGCTCCGCTATCCGGTCGTGATCGCCGGCGGCGGCCTCTCGGGGCTGACGCTCGCGTGCGACTTGCTGCTGCGCGGCGTCGCCGTCGTCGTCCTCGACGAGGACGACACCGTCGGCGTCCGCGGCGCGTCGTCGCGCGGCATCTGCTATGCACAGAAGAGCCTCGAGATCTTCGCGCGGCTCGGCATCTACGAACGGATTCGGGCCAAGGGGATCACGTGGTCGGTCGGTCGTACGTTCTCCGGCGCCGACGAGATCTACTCGTTCGACCTCGAGGACGACAGCCGCTCCGAGCAGCCGCCCTTCATCAACCTGCAGCAGTTCTATCTCGAGTGGTTCCTGGTCGATCGCATCCGCGAGCTCGACGAAGGCGCGATCCGCTGGAAGACGAAGGTCGTCCGCGTCGAGCACGCGAGCGAGGGCGCCGTCGTCCACGTCGAGACACCCGCAGGAGCGTACGCCCTCGAGGCCGACTGGCTCGTCGACGCGACCGGCGCCAACAGCAGGATTCGCGACGCGCTCGGGGTCGATGCGCACGCGTCGCGCCATACCGACCGCTGGTGCATCAGCGATGTCCGCTTCAAGAAGCCACTGCCGGTCGAGCGCTGGACGTGGATCGACGCGCCGTTCAACGAAGGCCGCGGCGTCTGGCAGCACCTCATGGCCGACGCGGTCTGGCGCCTTGACTACCAGATGGGCGAGCACGCCGACCCGGAGTCGATCAGCAAGCCCGAGGTCGCGGGCGCGCGGCTGCGCGAGCAGCTCGGCCCCGACGTCGAGTTCGAATTCGTCTGGATCGGCCCCTACCAGTACCGCGACCACCTGCTCGAGACGTTCCGCGTCGGCCGCACGGTCTTCGTCGGCGACGCCGCGCACGTCGTCTGCCCGTTCGGCGCGCGCGGCGGCAACAACGGCATCCAGGACGCCGGCAACCTCGGCTGGAAGCTCGCGCTCGTCGTCGCCGGCGAGGCCGGCGAATCGCTCGTCGACAGCTACCACGTCGAGCGCCATGCGGCGGCGGTCGAGAACCTGCGCATCACCAGCCGCACCGCACGCTTCCTGGCGCCGAGGAGCGCCGCCGAGCACCGCTTGCGGCGTGCGGTCGTCGCGCTCGCGCGCACGCATGCGTTCGCACGCAAGCTCGCCAACACCGGCCGCATGGCGCAGGCGAACGACTATCCGCCGTCGCGCTGGGCGCCGGCGGGGGCGCGCTCGCTACAGAACGTCGCGGTCGACGCGACGACGGTGATGGCGCTGCTCGCCGACGGCACGCGCTTCGCGGGCCTGTGGATCGGCGGCAGCGACCGCGACGTCGCATCGCTCGCCGGCGTGACACGGCGGCTGCCGTTCGCAGCGCGGGCGGTTCGTGCCGAGAGCGCGCTCGCGGCGCATCTGCACGCGGCGCCGGGGACGCTCGTCCTCGTCCGCCCCGACGCCTACGTCGCGGCGACGATCGCGCAGCCGACGGCCGATCGCGTCGAGGCAGCCCTGCGTTGCGCGCTCGCACTCGACGCCGAAGAGCGATGAACACCGATCCGAACATCGCCGACCCCGACGCGTTCTACGAAGCGTGGGTCGCCGCGCACGAGGGGTTGAGCGACGCCGACAGCGCCGAGCTCGACGCGCGCCTCGTCCTCCTGCTCGCCAACCAGGTCGGCGACTTGAAGGTCCTGCTC
>Ga0070683_100004579_pt1 | contig 11414 bp, 9 predicted proteins | sample KBSC713LmetaG_FD_64662 | JGI IMG/M metagenome (GOLD analysis project Ga0070683, IMG submission 64662) | Corn rhizosphere microbial communities from Kellogg Biological Station, Michigan, USA - KBS C7.1-3L metaG | ecosystem: Host-associated > Plants > Roots > Rhizosphere ...
AACGACGTGGGATTCACGCTGCCGACGCCCGATCCCCACGTTCGGCTGGATTATGCATTCGTGCCCGGCGCGTTCGCGCAACATGTGCGTGCCTGTGAGATCGTGAAGGCTCCTGACGTGGCGCAGGCGTCGGACCATTTCCCACTACTGCTCGAAGTCGATCACCCCTGATGGAAGAACGTGCGTTTGGAGCGACCGGCATGCGCGTGCCGGTCATCGGTATGGGTACGTGGAAGACGTTCGACGTGCGCGGCAGGGACGTGGAAGCGCGGAAACACGTCACCGACGCGGCGTTCAGCAGCGGCGCAACGTTCTTCGATTCCTCGCCTATGTACGGCGAAGCAGAGCGTGTGCTTGGCCGCACGTTGGACGGCCGGCGCCAACTCGCCATCATCGCCACCAAAGTATGGGCGTCGGATGACGCCGAGGCAGAGCAGCAGATTACGGCGGCACTCGGATTCTTCGACCGGCAGATAGACGTCTACCAGGTGCACAACCTGCTGGCGTGGCGGAAGCGGCTCGAGCAGCTGCAGCGGCTCAAGGATGCCGGCGCCGTCCGCGTCATCGGTGTGACGCACTACAGCTCGAGCGCGTACGACGATTTGCTCGTGGCGATGCGCGACCCTCGCGTTCAGGCGGTACAGATTCCGTACAACCCAGGCCAGCGCGCGGTCGAATCGAAAGTGCTGCCGATGGCTGCTGATTTAGGCCTTGGCGTCATTGTGATGCGGCCGTTCGGTGAAGGCGCGCTCTTGACGAGCCGTGTGCCCGACGCTGCGCTGAAGCCGCTTGCCGCGTTTGGCATCCGCACGTGGCCGCAGGCGCTGCTGAAGTGGATTCTCAGCGATCCGCGATGTCACGTCGCGATTCCGGCGACCTCATCGGTGGAACACCTGCAGACCAATGCCTCGGCCGGTGACCCGCCCTGGCTCGGTCCGGATGAGCGCGCCTACATCGCGCAACTGGCCGGGCATCCTTCGTGAATGGTTCCGCGGAGGGATGGACCATCCGTCCACCGGGAGGAACCACACATGAAACGCTCACTTACTTTCTTACCTCTCGTGCTGCTGGTGTTTTCCCTGGGCTACGCGCAAACGAACCAGCCGGCCGAACGGTTCACCGCCAACGCCGTGTCGCTGAGCCCGGAATACGGCACGGGGCAGCAGGTTGTCGAAATTACGGTGACACGCTGGCTGCCCGCGGCTGAGCGCGAGAGGCTCGTCACCGCGCTGCGTGAGAAGGGGCCGGACGAGCTGCTGAAGCAGCTGCAGAAGAACAAGCCTGTCGGACGCATCCGCACGCCAGACTCGCTCGGCTACGATCTGCGCTACGCATACCAGCAAACGGATGCCGACGGCGGGCGCACGATCGTGATCGCCACCGATCGCCCGATTGGCTTCTGGGAGGCGACGAACCGGCCGCGATCCGTGGACTATCCGTTCACGGTGATTCAGATGAAGCTGAATCGCGACGGAACGGGCACCGGCACGATGTCCTACGCAACGCGGATCGTCGCGCACGAGAACAACGTCATCGAGCTGGAGGACTTCGCCAGCCAGCCGATTATGTTGAACAACATCAAGGCCGAGGCGAAAAGCGGTACGAAGTGATCAGTATCGGCGTTTTTGTTGTCGGACGAGATCGAACTTCGCCGTGTCCGCAATCGCCATCACGGCCATCACGCCTGCCTGAATCGGATCGCTGACAACAAGGTCGGCGGCGTCGGGGACGCTGCCGGCCATATTCAACGAGATCACATACAGGCCGTTTCGACGCACTTCCTCGACGGCCTGTGAAATAGCGCCGCCCATCAGCGATCCTGCGAGCACGAGCAGCTTGACCCGCGGCAGACGCGCCGACGCCCGCACGGCCGCTGCGAGCGCCTCCTCGCCGACGAGCGGGATGGTGTCCACCGAAATGCGTTCGCCGCGGATGTTGTGGCGATCAGCTTCCGCGATCGCGCCGAGCGCCACCTGGCCGACCTGGGCGCCGCCGCCCATGACGATGATGCGCTTGCCGTAAATCTTGGCGAACGAGGGGATTTCTTCGAGGCCGAGAACGCCGTCAAGGCCTTTCAGATCGGCGAACAGGCTGTCAGCCTCGGCCTCGAGTGTGAACTCGAAATAGATGTCGGCGCGGTCACCACCAGGATGGAGATCGACGTAGCGGATGTTCGCCCGGTGATCGGCAAGCACCTTCGTAACGGCGGACATCATCCCCGGGCGATCCGACGCGGTCACCACAACGGCGTGCAGCGTGCTCATGGGGTAGACATCGATGTTACAGGGTTTTCGCACCCGTATCGACGGCGGGCACGGTAATGATGCCGCGCTCGCGGTAAATCGGCCGGATCACTTCGCGAATGGCGGGCAGCTTGTACGCGAACCAGCCGCTGCCGCACAGGCAGACGATACCAGTCACCATCACCGTCGGCATGGCGCCGTAACGATCCGCCATGACGCCGCCCAGCAGACTCCCGATCGGCACGGTGCCGAAAAACGCCATCGTGTAGAACGACATCACGCGTCCCCGCAGCCGCTCTTCGACGATGGTCTGCAGGACGGTGTTGGTGGCGGCGAGGTGAATCATGAATCCGCAGCCGGCAATCGCCAGCACGAGCATCGACAGCCACAGGTTCGTCATCCAGGCGAACAGTACCAGGCCGACGCCGAAGACTGCCGATGCATACATGATGATGCGGCCGAGGCCGACGACCGACTCCCGCTGTGCGAGATAGAGCGCGCCGGTGAGCGCTCCCACGCCAGTCGCCGTCATCAGCAGCCCCAGCGTATTCGGACCGCCGTGCATCACCTGCGCGGCAATTGCCGGCATCAGCACCGTGTACGGCGTGCCGGCCATGCTGACGATCGCCACCAGCAGCAGCGCCGAGCGGATGGGGACAGACTGCAGCACGTACTTCCAGCCGTGGTGCAGTTCGTCGAGCAGATGCATCTCCGCCGCCTCATGGGCGCGCGGCGCCACGCGCATCGCGACGATCGAGGCAATGACGGCGATATACGAAATCGCATCGATGGCGAAGCACCAGGCCTCGCCGAAACCGGCAATGAGCAGGCCGCCGATGGAGGGGCCGATGATGCGGGTGCCATTCACCATGGACGAGTTGAGCGCGATCGCGTTCGGCAGATCGCGCCGATCTTCGACCATCTCGCTGACGAACGCCTGCCGCGCCGGCGTGTCGAAGGAGTTGATGATCCCCTGCACCACCTGCAGCCAGATGATCTGTTTCACCGTGATGGCGCCGGTGAAGGTGAGCGTCGCCAGCAGGGCGGACTGCAGCAGCGATGCGATTTGCGTCAGCAGCAGAATGCGCCGCCGGTCGTGGCGATCGACGAGCACGCCCGCAAACGGCGTGATGAACAGCGTGGGGATTTGCCCGGCAAAACCGGCGACGCCGAGCAGCAGCTCGGAACCCGTCAGGCGGTAAACCAGCCAGCTCGTGGCGACACGCGTGATCCAGGTACCGACGAGGGAAATGCTCTGGCCGCCGAAGAACAGTCGGAAGTTGCGATGCTGCAGGGCGCGCGTCAGGCGCCCCGCGGGCGAGGGCATGCCTCTTATTCTAGTTGACGGATGAATTGCGTCACGATGTCTGCCACCATCGCGCGCTGATCGATGTGCGGCGCGTGGCCGCAACGATCGAGGATGATCCCTTCACAGCGGCCGGCCACCGCCGACGTCACCACGCTGACCTGGCGATCCGTGCCGTATTCATCCTGCCTGCCCTGAATGACGACCGTCGGGCACCGCACCTTCGGCAGGTACGATTCGATATTCCAACTGCGGAACTCGGGGCGCAGCCACACGTCGGTCCAGCATTGGAACAGCGCATCGACGTTCGGATGATGCCGTGCCAGCTTTGTCCGTAGATCGGTCGTGCGATAGATGTCGCGCAGCTGAGCGATGCGCGTGACGGTCATTTCTTCGACGAATACGTGCGGCGCTTCGAGCACGAGCGCACACGGGTCGCCCACCGAGCCTGCGTAAATCAGCGCGATCGACGCGCCGTCGCTGTGGCCGACAAGCACGGGCCGCCGGATTTCGAAAGTGTCGAGGAGCCGCGGCAGCACCGACGTGGCTTCCTCGTGCATGAAGTCGAGCGTTCGGGGCGCGGTCAGCGCATCGGACCTGCCATGTCCGCACCGGTTGTAGACGAGCCCACCGCAGCCGAGACGCGAACACACTTCGGCGGGGAAGTTGCGCCACTGCGCAATCGAGCCGAGCCCTTCGTGCAGGAACACCAGCGTTGCCGCGTCGGGGGGCGGCGGCCCGTACCAGACGAATTCGAGGCGGACGTCCTCAATCCGGACGAATTCGGCCACGTGCTATCCTGCCTTTTTCCAGTGGACACCCATCATCGATGCTCATTCCGGTCCGCAGCTATTCTTTCGCAGTCTTTCTCTGTCTGCTCGCGTTCGAGCTCTGCTGTGTCCCCGATCTGTTCGCCGACAGTGGCGCCGGGCAAACCGACACCAAAATCGGCGCGACCAAACGTGTCGCTGCGGTTCGCATTCCCAACGGCAGAATTCTCCTAGACGGCAAGCTCGACGAACCTGAGTGGCAGCAGGCGCAGCCTGCCGGCCAGTTCGTGCAAATGCAGCCGCGCGAGGGCGCGCCGGCGACGGACCCGCATCAGTCCGAAGTGCGATTCCTCTATGACGACGACAATCTCTACATCGGCGCGACCTTCCATGAAGACGAGATGAAGAAGGTCCTCACCAACGATCTGCACCGCGATTTTTCCGGTGCGCGCGACGGAGACCTTTACGTCCTCATCCTCGACACCTTCCACGACCGCCTGAACGCGTACAACTTCCAGACCAATCCCGGCTGCGCGCTGCGCGACTCGCAGTCTTACGACGACGGCCGCAACGTGAACGCGAACTGGGACACGGTGTGGACGTGCCGCTCGTCGATGGGGGCCACTGCCTGGTACGTGGAAGAGGCGGTGCCGTTCAAGCAGCTCCGCTTTCCGCAGCAGGACGATCAGATCTGGGGCGTGAATATGTTCCGCCTCATCCGACATACGAACGAGCAGACGACGTGGAATCCGATTCCGCGTCAGTTCAATCAGTTCAAGACGTCGTACGCGGGGGTCCTCGAAGGCATCAGCGGCGTGCATCCGGGCCGGAACATCCGCATCAAGCCGTTCGTGACAGGTCAGACGCGCAGCTCGCGCGGCGCCTATGACAACAAGGGCGACGGCGGCCTCGACGTGAAGGTTGGTCTTGGGACCAACCTTGTTCTCGACGGCACGTGGCGCACCGACTTCTCCCAGGTCGAAGCGGACGCGCAGCAGGTCAATCTGACCCGCTTCAGTCTGTTCTTCCCGGAGAAACGCGAGTTCTTCCTCGAGAACCAGGGGGCGTTTCAAATCGGCCCCCCGACCGGGTTCAACTCGAATCCGAACTTCGTCCCGTTTTTCAGCCGCACCATCGGATTGAGCGAAGCCGGCACGCCAATACCGGTCGTCGGCGGCCTGCGCGTGACCGGCAAGGTGGGCCGCAACACGCTCGCCGCGTTGAATATGAAAGACGACGTGGCGAACTACACGGTCGCACGCTATGGCCGCGAGTTCCTGAGCAACTCGCAGGCGGGGCTGTTCATTCTCGACAAGGAGCGAACCGCCGGCGCCAACCGCCTCGTCGGCACCGATCTGCGATTCTTCCCGACGCGGACGTTGAACGTCGACGGGTTGTTCATGCGCTCGGAGAAAGCGGGCAGCGACAGCGGTACCGCCTGGCGCGCCGGTCTTCAGTACGATCCCGGCCGCACGCTCTACGTGGTGAATTACACGTCGCTCGGCGACACCTTCCGCGACGAGCTCGGATTCATCCCACGCCAAGGGGTGAACATCCTCAACGCGGATCTCATGCACCGCTTCCGTCCGCGGTCGCTCGCTCCACTGGTGCGCGAGATTCGTCCCGAGCTGCCGTTTGTGCGCTACACACGCGACGCGTTGAATCCGGCCACCGGCAGCTCGATCGGCGTCGAGACGCAGACGTTGTCGCCGGTCGCGACGGTGGAATTCTCCGATTCGTCCACCGTGCAGTTTCAGGTGAATCGCAACGAGGAGATGCTGTCCCTGCCGTTCCGGCCGCAGGGGATTCCTGCCGGACGTTCGATTGTGCCCGGACGCTACCAGTTCTCCGACGGAGCGCTTGCCTATAACCCGACGAACTCTCGGCGCGTCGCGCCGACGGGAGAATATCGCTTCGGCGAGTACTACGACGGCAACCGCACTGGCTATACCGCGGGGGTGCGCGTCCGTGCGAACGCGAACTTCGCCACCACTTTCAGCTTCAGCCGCGACATGATCGACCTGCCAGCCGGCGTGTCGTTCCACACGGATCTGGCCTCGCTGCGCATCGACACGTCATTTTCAACGCGTATGTTCCTGAATGCGTTCATTCAGTACAACAGCGTGACGCATCAGTGGCTGTCGAACATCCGCTACGACTTCATCCACCATCCGCTGAGTGACATCTATCTGGTCTACAACGACACGCGGTTCCAGAATGTGCTGACTCCGACGGCGGCGCAGGTTCCCTCGAGGGCGTTCATCCTGAAGGTCACGCATCTTTTGAGCTTCTAGCCGGATCCGGATCCCGGAGTGCAGCGAGCGCGTTACGATAAGCGCGTGATTTCGCTGCCCGACACGTTCAACGCCGCAACGTGGTTCGTGGACCGCAACGTCGCCGAGGGCCGCGGCGCGAAAGTGGCGATCGAATGCGGCGACGAACGCGTCTCCTACGGTCAGCTTGCCGACCGCGTCAATCGCGTCGGTAATCTCCTGCGCGATCGGTTTGACGTTCGCATCGAAGAGCGGGTCGTGATGCTGGTGCTCGACGGCCCCGAGTTCTTCCAGACGTTTTTTGGCGCCATCAAGATCGGCGCGGTGCCCATCCCGACGAGCACGCTGTGGAAGCCGCAGGATTACGAGTACGTCCTCAACGATTCACGCGCGCGCGTCGTCGTCATCAGCGAAGCGCTGCTGCCGCAGCTGCAGGCCATTCCGCGCGAGCGGCTCCGCTATCTGCAGCACATCGTCACGATTGCAGAGTTGAAGGCAGGCATGGCCGATGTGTCGCCGGACCTCGACGCCGAAGCGACGAGCAGGGACGATCCCGCGTTCTGGTTGTATTCGTCGGGCAGCACCGGCTTCCCGAAAGGGTGCGTGCACCTGCAGCACGACATGGTCGTCTGCACCGAGCTGTATGCCAAAGGCATCCTCGGCATGGATGCGGACGATCGCTGCTTCAGCGTCGCGAAACTGTTCTTTGCCTACGGCCTCGGCAACGCAATGTATTGCCCGCTTGGCGTCGGCGCGACGGCCATCCTGTGGCCCGGTCCGCCCGCGGCGGCGAACGTGTTCGCCGTCATCGAACGCCATCGCCCGACACTGTTCTTTTCGGTGCCGACCAATTACGGGATGCTCCTTGCGCATACACGCGAGGGGCAGGATTTCGATCTGTCGAGCATCCGGTATGCGGTGTCCGCGGGCGAGGCGCTGCCGCCGGCGCTGTTCGAGCGTTTCAAGCAACGCTTCGGCGTCGAGATTCTCGACGGCATCGGATCGACGGAGATCCTCCACATCTTCATCTCCAATCGTCCCGGCGACATTCGCCCCGGGTCGAGCGGCAGGCTCGTGGCAGGCTATGAAGCCCGCATCGTGGATGAAGAGGGACGCGACGTCCGGCCGGGCGACATCGGGAACTTGTTGATCGCCGGCGACTCGACGTGTGCCGGCTACTGGAACAAGCACGAGAAGACGAAGGCGACCATCGAAGGCCGATGGATTCGAACCGGCGACAAGTACTACCAGGATGACGAGGGCTACTTCTGGTACGCGGGACGCTCGGACGACATGCTGAAGGTTGGCGGCATCTGGGTGAGCCCGGTGGAACTCGAGAACACGATGATCGAGCATCCGGCCGTGCACGAATGCGGCGTCGGGGCGCGTGCCGATCACGACGGGTTGCTCAAGCCCTACGCCTTCGTCGTCCTGCGGGCGGGTGTCGAGCGCACGCCCGAGCTGGCGGCAGAACTACAGCAATTCGTGCGATCGAAGCTCGCTGACTACAAGCGGCCTCGCTGGGTGGCGTTCATTGACGAGCTGCCGAAGACCGCAACGGGAAAACTGCAACGCTATAAACTGCGGGAGAGAGCCGCGCAATCCGAGTCAGGTGATGACTCGACGCACGCGTCGGCGGCTCTGATGTGAGTCGGCCATCAGCTGATACGCCGACCTGGGTCACCAAACGTGATTGAGACCAGAGAGCTCGTCGACTATCGGGTCGATCCCGCCGCGTACAAACACTGGCGGGTTTCCTACGACGGCCGCGTTGCGACCGTCACGATGGACGTCGCGGAAGACGGCGGTCTGCGGCCCGGTTACAAGCTGAAGCTCAACTCATACGACCTCGGCGTCGACATCGAGCTGCACGACATCCTGCAGCGCATCCGCTTCGAACGTCCCGACGTCGGCGCCGTTGTCATCACCAGCGCGAAGAACCGCATCTTCTGCTCCGGGGCCAACATCTACATGCTCGGCCAGTCGAGCCACGCGTGGAAGGTGAACTTCTGCAAGTTCACCAACGAGACGCGCAACGGAATCGAGGATGCGAGCCGGCATTCGGGGTTGAAGTTCATCGCCGCCTGCAACGGCACGACGGCCGGCGGCGGATACGAGCTGGCGCTCGCGTGCGATGAAATTGCCCTCGTTGACGACCGGTCGTCCGCGGTGAGCCTGCCGGAGGTGCCGCTGCTTGGCGTGTTGCCGGGCACCGGCGGATTGACGCGGCTCACCGACAAGCGCAGGGTCCGGCGCGATCACGCGGACATCTTCTGCACGAGCCCTGACGGTGTGAAGGGTGCCCGCGCGAAGGAATGGCGACTGGCCGATCACATCGTCAGGACGCAGGAGTTTGGCGACTACGTGAGGAAGCGCGCCGTCGCGCTGGCGGAGCAGAGCGATCGCCCTGCGGACGGCGAAGGTGTGAAGCTGACGCCGCTCGACCGCGAAATGGAGGCCGATGCGATCCGCTACCGGCACGTCGCCATCGCCATTGACCGGGCGACGAGGACGGCAACCTTCACCGCCACGGCGCCAACCGACGTCGATTCGATGCTCCGGTTTGCGCGCGAACTCGACGATGCGATTCTGCACATGCGGACGAACGAGCTCGAGATTGGCCTGTGGCTGTTCAAGACGGCGGGCGATCCGAATACCCTCGCCCAGCTCGATCACTACATCCTCGATCACCAGGACGACTGGTACGTACGCGAGGTGCTCGGCATGATGCGGCGCACGTTGCAGCGGCTCGAGGTGTCGTCGCGATCGATATTCTCGATTGTCACGCCGGGATCGTGCTTTGCCGGGACGTTCCTGGAGCTGGCGCTCGCGTCGGATCGCATTTACATGTTGCAGACGGAAGAGGATGAGCCATCCGCATCGTTGATGCTGTCGCCGATCAACTTCGGTTCGCTGCCGACCGTCAGCGGTCAGTCGCGGCTCGCCGCGCGCTTTTATGACGATGCAGCCGCGATCGATGCGCTGAGAGAAGAGATCGGCGTAACGATCAGCGCGGCGGAAGCGGTGGCCGTTGGTCTGGTTACGGACGCGCCCGACGCGCTCGACTGGGACGATGAGCTGCGGCAGGCGATGGAGTCGCGTGTGGCGCTGTCGCCCGATGCCTTGACCGGGATGGAAGCCAACCTGCGATTCGGTCCGTCTGAAAATCAGGCGACGCGCATCTTCGGCCGGCTCTCCGCGTGGCAGAACTGGATCTTCATCCGGCCGAACGCCACAGGCGAAAAGGGTGCGCTGAAGGTATACGGCAGCGGTGCACAGCCGAAGTTCGATTGGGATCGCGTATGACAAGCAAGATCGATTACATCGACAAGATTCCCAATAACGTCGATCTCGGGCGAGACCGCGTGCTGCAACGCGCGCTCGAGCACTGGCAGCCCGCCTACATGGGCTGGTGGTACGACATGGGGCCGAACGAGAGCCACAACTACGACGTCTACCTGCGGACCGCCATCAGCGTCGACCCGGAAGGGTGGGCGGTGTTCGACTACATCAAAATGCCGCAGTACCGCTGGGGCATTTTCCTCGTGCCCCCGACAGCCGGCCGCGAAGTGAACTTCGGCGTCAACAAGGGTCAGCCGGCATGGCAGGACGTGCCCGGCGAGTACCGGTCGATGCTGCGGCGGTTGATCGTCACGCAGGGTGACACGGAGCCGGCGTCGGTGGAGCAGCAGCGCATGCTTGGCATGTGCGCGCCGTCGCTCTACGACCTGCGCAACATCTACCAGGTCAACGTCGAAGAGGGCCGTCATCTCTGGGCGATGGTGTATCTGCTGCACCGTTACTTCGGCCGCGATGGGCGTGAGGAGGCAGAAGCGCTGCTCGATCGCCGCTCGGGCGACGTGGACAATCCGCGCATCCTCGGTGCGTTCAACGAGCCGACGCCCGATTGGCTGGCCTTCTACATGTTCACGTTCTTCACCGATCGCGATGGCAAGTTCCAGCTGTCCTCGCTTGCCGAATCGGGCTTCGATCCGCTGGCGCGCACCTGCCGCTTCATGCTGACGGAAGAGGCGCACCACATGTTCGTCGGCGAGACGGGTGTCGGCCGGATCGTCCAGCGGACGGCGGAGGTGATGGCGGAGAACAAGATTGACGATCCGGACCACGCGCGCGCGCTCGGCGTCATCGATCTGCACACGGTGCAGCGGTATCTGAACTTCCACTACAGCGTGACGCTGGATCTGTTCGGCGGCGACGTGTCGTCCAACGCGGCGAGTTTCTACACAACGGGACTCAAGGGACGTTACGAAGAGACGAAGATTGATGACGATCACATGCTCGGCGACGCGACGTACAACGTCGGCACCGTGCGGGACGGCCGCGTCGTTGACGAGCAGATTGCCGCGCTCAACGCGCTCAACGAACGGTTACGCGACGACTACATTGGCGAGGTGCAGGCTGGCGTCGAGCGCTGGAACAAGGTGATCGAGAAGACGGGCATCCCGTTCCGCCTGCGTCTGCCGCACAAAGGCTTTCATCGGCAAATCGGCAACTTTGCCGGGTTCCACATCAGCCCGGAGGGTGACGTGCTCACCGAGGCGCAGTGGAACGCGAAGCGCGACGAATGGCTCCCCTCCCGGTCCGACTACACATTCGTCCAGGCGATGATGACTGGCCGCGTCGTCGAACCAGGGAAGTTCGCCAACTGGATTGCGCCTCCGCGGCGCGGCGTCCATACCCAGCCGATCGATTTCGAGTACGTTCGATTCAACTGACGCTGCGATAACGAACCACGGAGGCACGGAAAACACGAAGTGGTTCGTGACGGTAAGATCGCGCCGATGAAGGCGCTGGTCTTTGA
>Ga0070683_100004580_pt1 | contig 11411 bp, 11 predicted proteins | sample KBSC713LmetaG_FD_64662 | JGI IMG/M metagenome (GOLD analysis project Ga0070683, IMG submission 64662) | Corn rhizosphere microbial communities from Kellogg Biological Station, Michigan, USA - KBS C7.1-3L metaG | ecosystem: Host-associated > Plants > Roots > Rhizosphere ...
GAGTGGGGCTTCCCCGTGCTGGTGGGCGCGTCGCGCAAGCGATTCATCGGAGAGCTGACGGGGGTGCGCGAGCCGGCGGCGCGCGTGTACGGCAGCGTCGGCGCCGCGGTGGCGGCGTACGATCTGGGCGCGCGCATCCTGCGCGTGCACGACGTCGCGGCGACGCGGCAGGCGCTCGACGTCGCCGACGGGATTCGGCGCGCGAGGGAGGAATGAACGAGCTCGAACAGCTCCGGCTCGTGCATCCCGGCTGGCGCGATCTGGTCGAGGTGCTGGTGGCGGCGTACGCGCTCTATCGCGTGCTGCGGCTCTTCCACGGCACACGCACGCTGCAGATCGTGACGGGGATGGCGATGCTGCTGATGGTCTACGCGGTGTCGTGGCTGTTGAAGCTCGAGATGATCACCTACCTGCTCGGCTTCGTGTTCCAGTACGGCGCGATCGCGCTGCTCGTCGTGTTCGCGCCCGAGTTGCGCGCGGCGCTCGCGCATCTGGGACAGGCCCGGTTCGCGGGGCTGTTCCGCCAGATGGAGCAACGTGAGGTGGCCGAGGAGATCTGCGACGCGGTGGAGCGGTTGAGCCGCTCGGGAATCGGCGCCATCGTCGCGATCGAGCGTGAGGTCCCGCTGGACGGATATGCGGAGTCCGGATCGCCGATGGAGGCGCGCGTGTCCGCCGATCTGCTGACGACGATCTTCACGCCGTACTCGCCGCTGCACGACGGCGCCGTCCTCATTCGCGGCGATACGATCGTCGCCGCGGGGTGCATCCTGCCGCTCTCGCAGAAGTCGATCGGTGATCGGACGCTCGGCACGAGACACCGGGCGGCCCTCGGGCTCTCCGACGAATCGGATGCTCTCGTGATCGTGGTGAGCGAGGAACGATCGACGATGTCGGTCGCCGACCGCGGGCAGCTCTGGGTCGACCTCACGCCAGTCGAAGTGCGGGAGATGATGGCGGGGCGAACGCCGGAACGCGGCCGCCTGCAACCGGCAGGAGCTCCGGTCTGACGCCACGCCGCGCGGCGTGGCTCGCGGGCGTGGTGCTGCTCGCCGTCTACGTCGCGACCCTCGCGCCGAGCGTCGACTTCTGGGACGCCGGGGAGTTCATCGCGGCGGCGCACGTGCTTGGCATTCCGCATCCGCCGGGCACGCCCCTCTACGTCGTATTGGCGCACGTCTGGTCACAGGCACTCGGCGGTGCGCTGGGCGTAGCGCGCGCGGTGAACCTGCTGTCCGCGATGTGTACCGCCGCGGCGGGTGCAGCAATGGCGTGGCTCGTGGCGCGGCGAGCTCGCGGTGCAACGGGCACGTGGATGGGAGCGGTCGGCGCGATCGCCGCGGGGCTGATGACGTCGGTGTGGTCCAACGCGACGGAGACCGAGGTGTACTCGCTCGCAGTGCTGCACTCCGTCGCCCTGCTGGTTGCCGCGGCGATGGCGGGCGAGGGCGGTGAGCGGAACGAACGCTGGCTGCTGCTGACGGCGTATCTCGTCGCGCTCGCGCCCGCCGTGCATCTCAGCGCGCTGGTCGCGGCGCCTGCCGCGATCGTGTTGGCGGCACGTCGCACCGACCTGTCCGATGCGCGCGCGCAGTGGCGTATCGATCGCGTGCTGCTGCTCGGCGGCGTGTTGATCGCGTCCGCCGGTGTCGGACGGATGGATTGGCGGATCGTGGTGGCGGGATTCGTCGTCGCGTTGGTGGGCGCGCTGCAGGCGCGCACGCTGCGACCGCTGGCGCGCACGACGATGCTCGTGGCACTCGCGTCGTCGGCGCTGCTGATCATGCTCGTGCGTGCGCGGCACGATCCGGCGATCAATCAGGGCGCCCCGAGCACGCTTGGTGCTCTCGCCGACGTCGTGGCGCGCCGACAGTACGACGTCGCGCCATTGCTTCCGCGGTCGGCGCCGGTGTGGCTGCAGCTTGCGAACGTCTTCCAGTACGTCGACTGGCAGACGGCGATGGCGTGGGGCGCGGGGATCGTGACGTCGCCGGCGCGGGTGGCGGCGACGATCGTGTGGCTCGCGCTGGGGTGGGTAGGGCTGCGCGCGATGCGCCGAGAGTCGCGGGCGATGGCCGATGCGCTGGTCGTGCTCGCCGCGTGCGGCACGTTCGGCGTCGCGGCGTATCTCAACCTCAAGGCGGGGTCATCGCTCGGGTGGGGGCTCCTGCCGGACGGGACGCCGCACGAGGCGCGCGAGCGCGACTACTTCTTCGTCCTCGGCTTCTGGAGCTGGGGGTGCCTGGCGGGGGCAGGGGCGGTCGCGCTCGCGCGGCGCTGGCGGCTGCCGCCCGCCGCGGGGCTCGCGGCGGTGCTGCTCCCGCTCGTCGGCAACTGGCGCAGTGTGGATCGGTCGCGCGAACCGGACGCGTCGGCGGCGAGACAATTCGGCCGCGCGCTGCTCGAGTCGGCGCCGGCGCACGCGGTGCTCTTTCTGGAGGGGGACAACGACAGCTATCCGATCTGGTACCTGCAGCAGGTCGAGGGAGTGCGGCGCGACGTGCTGCCGGTGACCGTGCCGCTGCTGCCGACCGGTTGGTACGCAGACGAGGTGGCACGACGGTCCGGCCTGCGGTGGAACGACGGTGATCGGATCGCGGGCGCCGCTACCCTGTCCGAGCAGCGGGCGGCGCTGATTGCTGCGGCGGCAGCGCAGGCCAACCGGCCGGTGGTGGCGTCGCCTGCGCTCGAGGCGCGCGAGCGGTCGCTGCTCGGCGCCGACTGGGTGTTGAGTGGGCCCGTGTACGTCGCGCGCGGCAGGACGACGGCTCCGGCGGAGACTCGCGCCGCGGTGGACACCGTGGCGGCCGATCGCTGGGTCCAAGGGCGGGGAGCGGGAACTGCGCTCCCTCCGGCATCGTCAGGGGACGATGCCGCGCGCGTCATGCTGGCCCTGCTCGATTGTCCGCGTCTCCTGACCCGTGCGACGACGTCGCGAGCGCAGCGGGACTCGCTTGAAGTGCGCTGCAACCTTCGGTAAATTCGCGTGTTATGCCTTTTCGGGACCTACCGGACCGCCTCGCCGACGTACGTGCCCGACTCGACGACGCGATCCGCCGCGGAGGGCACGGACAGGCGGTCACGATCGTCGCGGTGACCAAGACGTACGGGCCGGAGGCTCCCCAGGCGGCGTGGGAGGCCGGGCTGCGCGACGTGGGGGAAAACAAGGTCCAGGAGGCACTCGCCAAGATCCCCAAGGTCGATGCGCCGCTCCGGTGGCACCTGATCGGCCACCTGCAGCGCAACAAGGTCAAGCAGGTCGATCCCTTTCATCTCGTCCACTCGATGGACAGTGCTCGGCTCGCGGATGCGCTCGCCAGGCACGGCGTCGAGCGCGGCCGTCCGGTCGAGGTGCTGGTGCAGGTGAACGTGTCCGGCGAGGAAACGAAGGGTGGCTATCAACCGTCGATGATCGAGCAAGAAGCCGGACGGTTGGCTGGCGTGGAGGGATTGGTGGTGCGCGGCGTCATGACGATGGCGCCCTTCGATGCGGACCCGGCCACGCTGCGCACCGTCTTCGCAGGGGCGCGCCGGTGTGCGGAGATACTTCGGTCCGCCGGCCATCCGGCTACGGAGCTCTCGATGGGGATGTCCGGCGATTACGAGGTAGCGGTCGAGGAGGGTGCCACCATGGTACGTCTGGGAACGGTGCTGTTCGGAGCGAGATCAGCCTAATGGACGAGACCTTTCATCTCACGCCGCTCGACGTGCGGCGCTACGACTTCGGCAAGGCGCTGCGCGGCTACGACCCGGAGCGTGTGGAGCAGTTCCGCACGCAGGTCGCTGAGGAGCTCGAGCGGCTGACGCGCCAGACGCAGGAGCTCGAGGCCAAGGCCAAGGGCTTTCACGAGCAGCTGCGCGCCTTTCGCGAGCGCGACAAGGCGTTGAACGACGCGCTGGTGAGCGCGCAGCAGCTGCGTGGCGAGATCCGCGAGCAGTCGGAGCGTGAAGCGCAACTCATCCTGCGCGAGGCGCGCGGCGAGGCGGATCGCATCGTCGAAGGAAGCCGGGGCGAGATCCGTCATCTCCAGGCGCACATCGTCGAGCTCGAGCGCGCGCGGCGCAACTACCTCGCGCAGCTGCGCGTGATGGTGGAGCGGCAGCTCGCCGATCTGATCGCCGCGGAGCAGGCGCCGGGCGCGTCGATGCCGGCACCGCCGCCGGGCGTTCCGTCGCCGAACGAGGCGGCGGGCGCGGCGCCGGCGCGCGTGGCGCAGGGATGACTGATCTCGCGGCGGTCGCCGCAGTGGAGGAGCGGAGCGCGCATCGATTGGAGATCGTGCACGAGGCCGCGGACGTCGTGCGTGCGCGGTGGTCAGCGACGCCGGTGGCGGGGATCATCCTCGGCACGGGACTCGGCGGGCTGGCGCGGGAGATCGACGTGGCCGCGACGGTGGAGTACGGCGACATCCCGGGCTTTCCGCTCTCGACGGTGGAGAGTCATGCGGGCCGGCTGCTGTGCGGCACGCTCGGCGGCAAGCCGGTCGTGGCGATGCAGGGGCGCTTCCACCGATACGAGGGGTATTCACTACAGCAGGTCACCTTTCCGGTGCGCGTGTTGCGCGCGCTGGGGGCCGAGACGCTGATCGTCTCGAACGCCTGCGGCGGGATGCGCGAGGAGTGGGCGCCCGGCGATCTCATGCTCATCGCCGACCACATCAACCTGCTCGGCGACAACCCGCTGGTGGGACCGAACGACGATCGGCTCGGGCCGCGGTTCCCGGACATGTCTGCGCCGTACGACGCCGAGCTGCGCGAGATCGCGCGCGAGGTGGCGGCGTCGCAGGGAACCGTCCTGCGTGAAGGGGTCTACGTCGCGGTGACGGGACCCAACCTGGAGACGCGCGCCGAGTACCGCATGCTGCGCGGGATCGGCGCCGACGTGGTAGGGATGAGCACGGTGCCGGAAGTGATCGTTGCCGTGCATGGCGGAATGCGCGTGCTCGGGGTCTCGATCATCACCGATCAGTGCATCCCGGAAACGCTCGTACCCGCGGAGCTCGCGACGATCATCGCGACCGCGGCGCGCGCGGAGCCTCGACTCACCGCCCTCGTGCGCGGCGTGATGGAACGGTTATGACGGTCAGCGACGTGACGCAACGATACACCCCGGTGCCGGCGGATCAGCCGGCCGACGAACTGGAGCTGGCGCTCCTCGCGCGGTGGCGCGACGAGGATCTGTTCGCGCGCACGCTGGAAGCGCGCGCGAGCGGCGAGCCGTTCGTGTTCTTCGAGGGACCGCCCACGGCGAATGGAAAGCCGGGCATCCATCACGTCTTCGCGCGCACGATCAAGGACCTCTTCTGCCGTCACCGCGCGATGAAGGGGCATCTCGTGCATCGCAAGGCGGGGTGGGACACGCACGGGCTGCCGGTCGAGATCGAGGTCGAGAAGCGGCTCGGCATCAGCGGCAAGCAGGACATCGAGAAGCTCGGCGTCGCCGAGTTCAATCGCCTGTGCCGCGAGAGCGTGTTCACGTATCGCGCCGACTGGGAGCGGTTGAGCGAGCGGATCGCCTACTGGCTCGACTACGACGATCCGTACGTCACCTACTCGCCCGACTACGTCGAGAGCGTGTGGTGGGCGCTGGCGACGCTGTACCGGAAGGGGCTGCTCTATCGCGGGCACAAGATCCTTCCGTACTGCGCGCGCTGCGGCACGGCGCTGTCGAGCCACGAGGTTGCGCAGGGCTACGAGGACGTCGACGACCCGAGCGTGTACGTCGCGCTGGATCTGACGGAGGTGGGCGGTGCGCCGGTGGCCGAGGCCGAGGGCGTGCCCGGCCGCACGGCGCGGCGCATCCTCGTCTGGACGACGACGCCGTGGACGCTCGTCTCCAACACGGCGCTCGCCGTGCACCCCGACCTGACGTACGTCGAGCTGCGCAAGACGAACAGCACCGATACGCGGACGATCATCCTTGCCGAGGCGCGCGCCGCCGCGGTGCTGGGCGACGACTACGCGACGCGCTGGACGCGCGTGGGGACGCTGACCGGGGCGGAGCTCGTCGGGGCGCGCTATCGCCGGCCGTTCGAGTGGCTGCCGTATCCGGCGGGCACGAACCACGAGATCATCGTCGGCGAGAGCTTCGTGAGCGCGGACGACGGGTCGGGGGTGGTACACATGGCGCCGGCGTTCGGCGCGGACGACTACGCGGCGGGACGCCGGCACAACCTGGCGTTCCTGCAGCCGGTGACGGCGCGCGGCGAGTTCTCCGACGACGTGCCGCTGGTGGGCGGGCTGTTCGTGAAGCACGCCGATCCGGCACTGATCGAAGAGCTGCAGCAGCGCGGCGTGTTGTGGAAGGCGGGGACGATGACGCACTCGTACCCGCACTGCTGGCGGTGCGGCACGCCGCTGCTCTACTACGCGCGGACGTCGTGGTTCGTGCGCACGTCGTCGTACAAGGACGAGATGCTATCGCGCAACGCGCGCGTCGGCTGGCACCCGCCCGCCGTCGGCTCGGGGCGATTCGGCGAGTGGCTGGAGAACAACGTCGACTGGGCGATCTCGCGCGACCGGTATTGGGGGACGCCGCTGCCGGTGTGGGTGTGCGACCGCGACGCGGAGCATCTCGACGTGCTCGGGAGCTACGCGGAGCTGGCGGAGCGCACGGGTAAAGTGCTGGGCGAGAACTTCGATCCGCACAAGCCGAACGTCGACGAGTATGCGTGGGGTTGCCGCGTCGCGGGATGCAGCGGCACGATGCACCGCACGCCAGAGGTGATCGACACGTGGTTCGACTCGGGGTCGATGCCGTTCGCGCAGTGGCACTATCCGTTCGAGCATCGCGACGGGCTGGCGACGCGCTATCCGGGCGACTTCATCGCCGAGGGACTCGACCAGACGCGCGGATGGTTCTACTCGCTCCTCGCGATCGCGACGGGGCTGGGCGACGCGCTCCCGAACAACGCGAGCGATACGGCAGCACCGTATCGTTCGGTCGTCGTGAACGACCTCGTGCTCGACGCCGAAGGGCGGAAGATGTCGAAGAGCCGCGGGAACGTCGTGGATCCGTGGGCGGTGTTCTCGCGGCATGGCGTGGACGCGGTGCGGCTGTTCCTCGTGAGCAGCACGAAGGTCTGGGAGCCGCGGTCGTTCGACGAGAACCTGATCCGACAGGGCGCAGGGCGGTTCCTGCTCACGCTGAAGAACATCTACAGCGGGATGTTCGCGCAGTACGCGAACTTCGGCTGGGCGCCGTCGGCGGCGGACCCCGCGCCGGCGGACCGGCCGCTGCTGGATCGATGGATCCTGTCGCGCCTGGCGACGGTGGAGCGCGCGGCGGACGACGCGCTGCTCGACTACGACGCGACGGCGGCGGTGCGCACGATCCTCGAGTTCGTCGACGACGACGTGGCCAACTGGTACGTGCGGCAGTCGCGGAAGCGGTTCTACGACGTGGACTCGGCGGACAACCGCGCGGCGTTCGCGACGCTGCACGAAGTGCTGACGGTCGTGTGCCGACTGCTCGCGCCGTTCGCACCGTTCGTGACCGACTGGTTACATCGGGAGCTCACGGGCGAGTCGGTCCACCTGGCGTCGTACGTGCGTGCGAGTGGTGCTGCACCGGACGCGGGACTGGAGTCGACGATGGCGAGCATCCGCACGCTGGCGACGCTCGGCCGTGCGGCGCGCGAACAGGCGGGTATCAACGTCCGGCAGCCGCTGGCGCGGATGGTGTGCGTCGCACCGAACGCGAGCGCGAAGTCGCTCGCGCCGCTGCTGCCCGTGCTGGCGTCGGAGCTCAACGTGAAGCGTGTCGAGGTCGCGACCAGTGCCGATGCGCTGGTGACGCTCGAGGCGAAGCCGAACTTCCGCGCGCTCGGCAAGAAGTTCGGGAAGCGGACGCCGCTCGCGGCGGACGCGGTGTCCCAGTTCACGAGCGACCACCTGCGCCGGTTCGAGCAGGGTGAAGAGCTGGTGGTGACGGTGGACGGCGACTCGCACGAGATCACGGCGGACGATCTGACGATCGTGCGTCGTGCGTCGGGGGCGCTGGTGGTGCAGGAAGAGCATGGATACTTCGCGGCGATCGATCCCGCGGTGACATCCGAGCTCAGGCAAGAAGGGATGGCACGAGAGCTCATCAGTCGGGTACAGCGTATGCGAAGGGACGCCGGGCTGGCGGTGAGCGATCGCATCCGTCTTGGCATCGATGGCGACGCCGCGGTGCTCGAGGCAGCGACGATCCACAGAGAGTGGATCGCCGGGGAAGTGCTCGCCACGGACGTGGTGCTCGGCGGCGAGCCGGAAGGGAACATCCTGGCGAGACTGCGCGTGGACCTCGATGAGGTTCGTGCCAGCCTGGCCCTAACCAAGGACGAGTAGCGATGCCCACGTCAGAGAACACGGCCAAGAAGTCGAAGGCGATGTCGAAGAAGTTGCTGCAGCACTTCGAGAAGCGGCTGATGGAAGAGCGCCGCCGCGCCGTGAAGGAGCTGGGCAACTACGGGGAGGCGTTCGGCGCGACGTCCCAGGAGTCGGACGGCGATCTGAGCAGCTATTCCTTCCACATGGCCGATCAGGGCACGGACGCGATGGAGCGCGAGAAGGCGTTCCTCTTCGCGAGCCAGGAAGGGCGCTTCCTCTGGCACATCGACGAGGCGCTGCGCCGACTGTACCGGTCGCCGGAGACGTTCGGCAAGTGCCACAATTGCGGGAACGACATCGCGTTCGAGCGGCTGGACGCGTTGCCGCACGCGCGCTACTGCATCCAGTGCAAGCAGCGCGAGGAAGATGCAAAGTCGAAGTAATGCGTCGCTCTTCTGGCCGATCCTCTTCGTGGTCACGCTCGTCGATGTGATCACGAAGGCGGTGGCCGAGCGGCAACTGTTGCCCCGGGGGATCCCGCACGAGGTGCTGGGGAACGGCCTGCGCTTCACCCTGGTCTACAACCCGGGTGCGGCGTTCGGGTTGAACCTGGGTCCGCAGTCGCGGTGGATCTTCGCCGGACTGACGCTCGTGGCGCTGGCGATCCTCGGCCGGCTCTATCGCACGACGCGCGTGGGACACACCGCGCGCGCCGTCGCGCTCGCGCTCGTCTGCGCGGGGGCGATCGGCAACCTGTTCGACCGCGTGCGCTCGTTCTTCGGCGTGGTGGACTTCATCGACGTGGGCGTGGGTGCTGCGCGGTGGCCGACGTTCAACGTCGCGGACATGGCGGTGAGCGTCGGGGCGACGCTGCTGGCGTGGGTGCTCTGGCAGGAGGACCGCGAGGCACGCGCCGACGAGATGCTGGCGCTGGATACTGCTCCGTCCGTGTCGCCCGCCGTGGTGGCGTCGGTGTCTTCGCCAGCGAACGAATCGGTGGACGTGGCATGACGGACGACGTTCCGAAGGTCCAGCGCGGAAGCGCGCTCCTCTTCTGGGGCACGGCGGCGACGGTGATCGTGATCGACCAGATCACCAAGCTCCTCGCCGAGCGCCATCTGATCCGCTACGTGCCGCGGGAGATCTTCGGCGAGTACGTGCGCTTCACGCTGGCATACAATCCGGGCGCGGCGTTCAGCATGTCGCTCGGGGAGAACTCGCGGTACATCTTCGGCGCGTTCGCGCTGATCGCGCTGTTCGTGCTGTGGCGGTTGTATCGACTGTCCGGGCCGGCCAAGCGGGCGGGGGACCGGATGCGCATCCTGGCGCTCGGGCTCGCGTGGGGCGGCGCGGCGGGCAACCTGCTGGACCGGATCCGCTCGTCCCACGGCGTCGTGGACTTCATCGACGTCGGGGTGAGCAGCTGGCGCTTCTGGACGTTCAACGTCGCCGATTCCGCGGTGACGATCGGCGCGATCGTGCTGGCGTGGTCGCTGTCGCGGGAGGATCGCGAGGAGCGTGAGGCGCGGGAGTCCACCGCGCTCGCAGGCGACGCCGTGGACGGCGACGCGGCGCGGGGAGCGTCCGGACCCGACGCGTGAGCGACGCCGGCGCCGGCCGGCCGGGGGCGCGCCACGCGCTGGTCGCGCCTCCCTCCGCTCCACGGCTCGACCTGTTCATCGCCGGTGCGCTCGATCTGTCGCGCACCCAGGCGGCGACGCTGATCGCCACGGGGCAGGTGCGCGTCGAGGGGCGCGCCGAGCGCGCCAGCTACCGGCCGGCATCCGGTGAGCGCGTCGTCGTGGAGATCCCGGCGCGGCCGGCGCGCCCCGTGGAAGCCGAGTCGATCCCGCTGACCGTCGTGTTCGAGGACGACGAGGTGCTGGTCGTCGACAAGCCGGCGGGGATGGTCGTCCACCCTGCGCCCGGCAACTGGACCGGCACCCTCGTGAACGCGCTCAAGGGGCGGGGCGGGCCGCTGTCGGAGGTCGGAGGGGAGGAGCGGGAGGGGATCGTCCACCGCCTCGACAAGGAAACATCCGGGCTGCTGCTCGTCGCCAAGACGGACCGGGCGCACCGGATCCTTGGCGCGGCGATGGGGCGTCGCGAGATCGTCCGGCGGTACGCGGCGCTGTGCTGGGGGCACCTCGACGCCGACCGGATCACGGTCGACCGGCCGATCGCGCGAGATCCGCGAGACCGAAAGCGCATGGCGATCGTCAGTAGCGGACGGGCGGCACGAACCGACTTCGTGCGGCTCGCTCGCTTCGATGCCGTGGACCTCTTGCGGGCGCATCTGCACACCGGGCGCACGCACCAGATCAGGGTGCATCTCTCGTCGCTGGGGCATCCAGTGGTCGGAGACGACACCTACGGCGGAGGCGGCGGGCGGCGGCTGGTTCCACTCCCTCCGAAACGACATTTCCTGCACGCAGCATGGCTTCGCTTCCGTCACCCCGTCTCGGGGGCGCCGGTCGAGCTCCGGTCACCGCTGCCGCAGGACCTGGTACAGGCGCTCGTCGCGGTCGCGGGCGCCGAGGACGTCCCACCCGATCTCGATCCGCTGGAGCACTTTGGCTTCTACCGAGACTCTTCCTGAATCGCGAGCCACCGCGCGCACGCTGCTGTTCCGCGTCGCGGGGAAGGTGTACGGCTGCGACATCGACGCGGTCCGGGAGATCATACCGTATCGGCGCGCCACGCGATTGCCTGGCGCGCCGTCGTTCGTCCAGGGCTTAATCAATCTGCGCGGGACGATCGTGACGGTGCTGGATCTGGGGGCGCGCATCGACCCGGCGCGGCCCGCGGTACGGGACGGGTCGATCATCCTCGCCACGCACGGCACGCGCGTCGTGGGCATCGCGGTGGACGAGGTCATGGACGTGCAGGCGATCTCGGAGGAGCACGTCGAGCACCACGGGGGGGCGCGGGACGCGCTGATCCGCGGGCTCGGGCACTTGGAGGACGGCGTCGTCGTTCTCATCGACATTCACACGTTGGTCACGCAGGTCCTGCTCTAAGGGGGCAATCGAGTGAGTCATACGGTTCTCATCTGCGACGACGCGATCTTCATGCGCACGATGGTCGGCGACATCCTG
>Ga0070683_100004582_pt1 | contig 11409 bp, 10 predicted proteins | sample KBSC713LmetaG_FD_64662 | JGI IMG/M metagenome (GOLD analysis project Ga0070683, IMG submission 64662) | Corn rhizosphere microbial communities from Kellogg Biological Station, Michigan, USA - KBS C7.1-3L metaG | ecosystem: Host-associated > Plants > Roots > Rhizosphere ...
CATGGCGGCTTTGGCAAGGGCTGCATCCCACCGCAGAGGCGCGGCGCCGGCCTGCGCGCGCGATTGGTTCGCCAGGGCAAGAAGCTCTTCGGCGGCCGCCGGACTTGGACCAGCCTGCTGGCTCCTCTGAGCCGAAGCGCCGAGAGCGAACACACCCAAAGCCAGAACCGAAACTGCAACCCGGAAGGAATTCATGTCTTTATTAAACCCAAGTTCGGGCCACATGTCGTGGCCCCCGGCGCGATCTGATGAAGAACGAAGCCGCGCGAAATTTCGCGTTCCATCAGGCGTGCCCGGACGTCTGCGCCGCCGTATTCATTTTATTGTCGATGAAAGTTCTCGTCGCTCTTTGGAGTTTTCAACATCTCAGAAGATGAACTTCAACCGGCAAAGAGTGACCTTGCTCAGAGCTTGTTAACTGGGATCGGGTGCTCCGATTTGTCATCCGCCCTTGAGCGCCGGATTGAGCCGGCCATTCTTTGAATCGTCGCGCGGTCCCACCCAGATAATGAGAAGGATCGCCGGCAAGGCAACGATGCTGGTAAGCAGAAAAAACGGTACCCAGCCGATCTTCTGCGACAATGTTCCCCCTGATGCGGCCACCACCGTGCGGCCCAGCGACGCGAGCGCGGAAAGGAGCGCGAACTGTGTCGCTGTAAAACCCGGAGAGCAGAGACTGGAAAGCCAGGTGATTAACGCAGTCCCCGCCATTGCGCCGGTGAGGTTTTCGGCGGTGACACACAGAGCGAGATAGCCGACCCTATGCCCGCCCACAGCCTGCAGAACAAAAAACAGGTTCCCAAGCGATTGCAGGATTCCGCAAAGAATCAGCGAGCGCCGGATCCCCCACTTAGCGGTCAGGACACCGCCGATCAAAGCCCCGGCGATGACGGAAAAGAATCCGAATATCTTCGAAGCAGTCGCGATCTCCGGCAAGGTAAATCCGAGCGAGATATAGAGCGGAGTCGACATGACTCCCGCCATGGCCTCACCCATTTTGTATAAGAAGACCGCGATCAGGATGACGAGCCAGAGCCGCCGCTGCATGAAGTCGCGAAACGGTTCGACCACGGCTTTGAAGAGAGCATGCAGGATCGTCTGCCACACGGATCGCGCAACATACGATTTCTCCGACGGCAACTTCGGTTCTGGACCGAATAAAAATACGAGCATCCCTACGCCCACCAGTGCAGCCATCGTGGCGTAAGCCGCAAACCACCCGTTCGAAGCCGCGATGAACAGCGCACCTGCGCCGGAGGCCAGCATACCGATTCGATAGCCGGACTGAATCGTCGCTGCGCCCGGAGCCTGCTGATCCACGGTCAGGCTCTCAACGCGCCAGGCATCAATCACAATGTCCTGGCTGGCAGACAGGAACGCGACAACTACGGCGAGCACGGCCATGCGCGGCAGGTTGTGCTTCGGATCGCAGGTTCCGAGAGCGAGAATGGCGCCGATGAGAAGGATCTGGATGGTGATGCCCCAGCCGCGGCGCCGTCCTAAACGCAGCGGTGGAGGCACTCGATCGATGAGCGGCGCCCATAGGAACTTGATGGAGTAAGCGGTGCCAACCAAAGCGATGGCTCCGAGGGTTGAGCGCCGCACGCCCACTGTCGCGAGCCACGCCTGAAGCGTCGAGTAAGTTAGCAGGAGTGGCAAGCCGCTGGCGAATCCGAGGGCAAGCACCTGGAGCACGCGCGGTTCCGTATAGGCTTTGATCGCGCGGCGCCAGTCCCTTGGAGCATGTGCTTCGTGGATCGGGGATGATTCCTTCATATCAATATTCGGACATCCTGATTCGGCCTCTTGCCATTTTTCAGCTTCTTGAATGAAGGATCATCGGACACGATTCCAGAGTACCGAAAGCAAGAAACAAATGAACGTGTTAATAGAGTCACCATAGCATGAAGGACGGACTCTGCTTTTCCGCCTGGCAATCGCCGATGTCGGCGCACATCAAATTGCGCGGTGCGTCACTTCCATGTGCATGCCGTATTTCGTGCGCAGGGTGAACAGCGCGTGCGGCTCGACGCGGCTGCCCGGAGCCACGCGCAGGCGGAAGCGCTGGGCCAGCGTGGCCAGGATGAGCACGGCTTCTGTCGTGGCGAACGACGCGCCGATGCAGACGCGGGGACCAAAGCCGAACGGGATGTAGGCGAGGCGATCGCGCTGGGCAATGGCTTCCGGGGTGAAGCGCTCGGGATCGAAACGTCCGGGGTCTGTCCAGTGATCGCGGTGGCGGTGAATGATCCAGGGAATGATGGTGACGAGCGAACCTTGGGGCACCGGCATACCGCAGAGCACGTCTGCCTGCACAGCCTGGCGGAAGGCAAGCGTGTGCACCGGCGGATAAAGGCGCATGGATTCCTGCAGGATCATGCGCGTGTAAGGCAGGTTGGGAACGTCGCTCCATGCAGGCTGGCGGCCGCCGAGTACCTCATCCAACTCGGCGTGCATGCGGGCTTCGTGCTCGGGGTGCATGGAAAGCAGGTACCACGTCCACATGAGGGCGAGAGCGGTGGTTTCGTGTCCGGCCACGAAGATGGTGAGCACCTGGTCGCGGATTTCGCTGGCGCTCATGCCGGCTCCGCTCACCTCGTCGCGCGACGTGATGAGGCGGTCGAGGAGGTCGTGGTGCGCGGAAGGCGTGCGCGTGCGCTGATCGATGAGCGCAAACATGGCGCGATCGAACTCGCGCATGATGGCGCGGCCTCGGGCGCCTTTGATGGCGCTCCACAGGAGGCCGAAGGCGGGAACGAATTCAAGCAGGCCGGGCAGCATGACGCCCTGGTAGCGATCAGAACCGTCGCGGATAATGGCCTTCACGGTCTCGCTGTCGGCGGCGAACATGGAGCGGGAGATGATGTCGAGGGTAAGCTCCATCATGTCGTGGCCGACCTCGATCGCGACGCCGGTGGCAAGAGCTTCCCAGCGACTTGCAAGGCGAAGAGCGGCGTCGACCATGACAGGCGCGTAACGCTCGTTGGTGCGGTGATCGAACGCGGGCGCCATGATGCGGCGGTGCGCGCGCCAGGTTTCGCCTTCGCTGAGGATGAGGCCCTTGCCCATGGCGGGGCCGAGAATGCGGTGCTCGACGGGCGCCTTGGGGTAGTTGGCGGCATTATCGAGAAGCACGCGGCGAAGACCGGCGGGCGCGCTCACGATGAAGCTCGGCGAAAAGGCCGACCGCTGCCGGATGATCGGCGCACGGTACATGCTCTCGTCGAGGGCTTCGATAAAATTGCGGCGTACGGTGCGCAGATAGGTAAAGAACGGCAAAGGATGAAGCGGAGGAATGGGTCCGGCAAGGACCGGCGGAGCCGCGGGCGGCACGACTGTGGCGGACATGCGGTTTCGGCCTCCGTGACGCGGCAAAAGGTCAGCCTGCCGCGATTTTAGATGAGCGGGGATGGCATGCGGCTCGAAGCCTCTGAGGCGCTGTTCGCGACATGGACAATCGGCATCCGATCTTACGGGGAGATTGCATTTGAAGGTTGCGGTATTGAGTGATACGCATGGGCTGTTGCGGCCAGAGGTGATGCCGAAACTGGAGGGTGTTGAAGCCATCCTGCACCTGGGCGATGTGGGCGACGCGCAGATTCTCGACACGCTGCGGGAGTTCGCGCCTGTCACGGCGGTGCGCGGCAACGTGGACACGAAGGGCCCGTGCGCGCGCCTGCCCGAAACCGAGGTGGTGCTGTTCGACGGCGCGTATATCTATTTGCTGCACGATATCGGCACGCTGCACCTTGACCCGGCGGCAGCGAAGTGTGCGGCGGTGCTCTACGGGCACTCGCACAAGGCGGAGATTCGGCGGCACAAGGGCGTGCTGTATTTCAATCCGGGGAGCTGCGGGCCGCGGCGATTCAACCTTGCCGTAACGATGGGCTACCTGCACGTGGCAGATGATGGGGCGATTGAGCCGGAGATTGTGGATCTCGGGATCCCGCTGCATAGCTAACCGGCTTCTTTGCGGCGCATCGGGACGAGTTGGGCGCAGGATTCATCAAAAGTTGCATTGCGAATCCTCATGACTCGCTGTATACCTGTGCTCAAGAACCCCGTAAGTCAAATCTAAAGTTCAAAAGGATGCACCCCCCTGCATGCTTTCAAGACATCTCTGCCTGCTCTCCTGCGTGCTCGCAACCGCGGCATGCGTGGCCCAGAACGTGCCCCGCTCGTCTCACGTCTGGATGATCACTGAAGAAAACCACAGTTACGAAGACGTTGTCGGCAACTCCAACATGCCGTATTACAACCTGTTGATTCAGCAGTATGGGCTGGCCACCCAGTTCTACGCTGACCAGCACAGTTCGCTGCCCGCCCTGATGTGGCTGGTGGCCGGGGCGCCGGTGGAACCGAACAACGCCACCACGTCTTGCCAGCACAGCGACGACAATGTCGTACGCGAGTTGATCAAGCAGGGCTACAACTGGCGGTCTTACCAGGAGAACCTGCCCTATGCCGGATTCCAGGGTCTCAGTAGCGGGACCACTGGCTATTACTACTACCGCAGGCACAATCCACTGATCGACTTTACTGACGTGTGTCCCGGAACCGGCCAGGAATTCAACAGCGTTCCCTACAGCCAGATGGCGGACGATTTCGCCAACGGCACAACGGTGAACTACGCGTACATAACGCCCGATGGGGATGATGACGCCCACGACGGCACTCTTGCAGAAGCAGACCAGTGGCTGCAGGCAAATGTGCCTGCGATTTTAGCGCGCCCTGAGTTTGCCCCTGGCGGCGACGGCATCCTGTTCATCGCCTGGGACGAGGCGAATCTTTCTACGGACAATCGTTGCTCGTCAACAGTGATCACCGGCTGCGGGGGGCGTGTCGCCACGCTTGTGATTGGGCCGCAGGTTAAGACTGGATACGAATCAACGATCACGTACCACAGCGAGAACCTGCTGAAGACCGTCTGCGCTGCCATGGGCTTGCCGACTTGTCCCGGCGCGGCGCAGAATGCCACACCCATGTCAGACTTCTTCAAGACTGCTTCGACCGGCAGTTCCGATGGCGTGGTAATTTCCACTCCCGGAGATGGAGCCGCCACAATTGGAGTCGTCCACCTGATCGCCACGGCCACCGAGAGTCAAAAGATCAGCCAGGTGCAGGTCTGGGATAACGGCGTGAAGCTCGGCCGGTATGCAGGCGATGCCGTGGATGCCATCTACAATCTCGCTCCTGGAAACCATACGACGACTGTCATCGATCTCGATGCATCGTACAAGGTGCTTCACAAGAGCTCAGTGAAGTACAGTGTGGAGGCGCTGGCGGATGGCGTGCAGGTGATCTCGCCCAGTCCGGCAGAAACGTTCAACATGACCACGGTGCACGTGGTCGCCCAGGCGAACGAGTCAGTAGCGGTGAACCAGATGCAGGTTTGGGACAACGGCAAGAAATTGGGGTGGTATTCCGGAGCGAGCGTGAATCAATACTTCAGTCTCGCGCCGGGATCGCACACAATGACCGTGATGGACCTGGATAACCATTCGAATGTTCTCCACCGAACCAGGGTGTCGTATTCGGTGCAATAGACGATTGGCAGTAGCGAAATGAGAAACGGCCGGAGCGATCCGGCCGTTTTCGTTTTGCGGACAGTATTGTGCGGGATGAGGGTTATAGCCTCGATCGCGACCAGGCGGGAGGCGCAACTGCGCCTAGTCATAGCGAATTGCTTTTACCGGATCGAGGCGTGCCGCGCGGCGCGCCGGAAGCCAGCAGGCAAAGATTCCGACGCACGCCAGAGTGGACGCGATTACGAAAAAAAGATCCGGATTGGAAGCGTGTGACCCGAGCGGCAGCGATCTCATAAGCCGGGAAATAGGGACGCCCGCAGCCAAGCCGACGATGACACCCAAGGCAATCTGCCAGATGCCTTTCGTCATGATCAACGCGAGGATGTTGCGGCTGCTTGCGCCCAAAGCCATTCTGACGCCAATTTCGCGCGTGCGAGCCGCCGCCGCGTGCGCCATGACCGCATAGATTCCAATGGACGACATGATCATGGCGACCAGGGCAAAACCGAAGAAGAGCTCGCTGAAGAGCCGGAGAAACCAGATTCGATCGCGGATAGCCTCGTCGAAGCGGGATACCTGGGTGAGCGGCAGGTCCTGGTCAAGCGCTTGAACAGCGCTGCGCATAGCCGGCACAGGATTCGAAGAGGAGGCAACCATGAGGGCCATACTGTCCCAGCCCTCCTGGCGGTAAGGAACGAAGATGGCGGGCCGCGACTCATCGGACACGGCTTCCTGTTCCATGCCGCCGGTGATGCCCACGACTGTGTCCCACGCACCGGCTTTTCCCTTGTCATCGTAGACGCGGAAGCGCATACCGATCGGATCCTGCCCCGGCCACAGGCGGTCGGCCACATCTTTGCTGAGAATGGCCGAATCGTGGTTTGCGGATCCATCGATGGAAGTAAAATCCCGGCCCCGCAAGAGCGGGAGATGAATGGTGTCAAAGTAGCCCGGAGAACAGGCTATGAGCGAGATCCATGGCCGCTGTGCGGCCTGCTGAACAAGGTGGTTCTCGAGTTCGATTTGATGATCCCAGCCTCCCAAGCCGGGAGGAACGGAGACCAGGGCTACTTTGGTTACCCCAGGGATCGCCCGTAGGCGGGGAAGGAGTTGGTCATAAAAGCTCTGGCGCGCGTCCGTGTTCCTGTAACGTGCGTCGGGGAGTTCCAGGCCCGCGGTCCAGAGGCTGCGCGCGGGAACGAATGGATTGGCGGCGAGCCCGCCAAAGAGGCCGCGCACAAATATTCCGGCTCCGGTGAGCAGAACCAGGGTGAGCGCAAACTGAAACACCACAAGGACGGACGAGAGCCACCCGCCGCTCCGGCGGCCGAAGCTCCGCGAGCCTTCACTCAGAATCTCATTCAGATTGGAACGCGAAGCACGCAGGGCAGGCAGTGTTCCAAAGAGTACCGCGCTGAAGATGCAGAGAGCCGCAAAGTAACCGAACACGGTGTAATCGGGTGTGAATTGTATCCAGAAGGGGCGCACCTGGATGGTGGACCGATCAAACCAGCGAATACCGGCCGCGGCCAGGCCGAGTCCGAGGACACCCCCAGCGGCGCTAAGCAGAAGGCTTTCGATAAGGAGCAGGCGAATTATGCGGAAACGCGAAGCACCGAGCGCGGAACGAATAGCGGTGTCGCGCTGGCGGTCGAGAGCGCGGCTCAACATCATGTTGGAGACATCGGCGCAGGCGATGAGCAGCACAAAACCAACTGCGCCAAGCATGAGGAGAAAGATTAAGCGGACGTCGCCGCCATTGAACCGCTGCTGGAAAGTGAGCACGCTAGCGCCGACGTCTTTGTCTTCGGGAAACTGACGAGCAAGACGAGCGGCGATGCCGTCGAGTTCAGCCTGCGCCTGAGATTGCGAGATACCCTGCTTCACGATTGCGTAGGGGAGCAACGTGCGCTCTTCTCGTTTGAGTAGATCGGCCGTAGGCACGAGTGGCATCCACAAATCGACACCAGTCGGGAAACGGAACCCTTTGGGCATGACACCGATGATGGTGGCGGGCGAGCCGTCCACGCGGACCTTGCGCCCGATCACGTCGGGGGAGCGGGCGTAGCGCTCCTGCCAAACGCCATACGCCATGACCACAACCGGGGCAGAACCCGCGAGTTCGTCGGAGGGCCTAAAGCCTCGGCCAAGAATCGGCTCGGTGTTGAGCATGGAGAAGATTCCGGCGGAGGCGTGGACAAGGTGATAGGCCTGCGGAGGATTGCCGGGCTCGCTGAGAACTCCGCCATCCTCTTTTGTGGCCTGGAGGGACTCAAACGAATGGCTCTGGGCGCGATAGTCCAGAAAGTCGGGATAGGAGAAGTTCATCCGGTGGTCCGGCTGCGACAGACTATGGCACAGAAGAGACACGAGGCGCGATCCACCGGGCACCGGCACAGGCTTGAAGAGCACGGCATTGATCAGGGTGAACACCATTGTGTTCAGGCCGATTCCCAGGGCAAGCGTGAGGACCACGGCTGCCGAGAACCATCGATGTGACAGGATGGCGCGGATTGCGCAAATCAAGTCGTGCTTCATGGAACCTCAATACGAAGACGAACGGAGTGCGGTTCCGGTTAACTGAGGAATCTCAACTTTGGGCGCGAGATGTCAGGCAGGGCTCTTTTCAATGGGGCGCGAACAGCAGAGGAAGTGGACTGGCGCCGGGTTACGATGTTTGCACAGGAGAACGATGATGGATTTGCGCTTCAGGAGAACTTCGTCGGGGTTGCTCTGCATGGCCGCGGCGATGGCTGTTTGCACCGCCGCTTTCGGACAAAACACAGGAACAGATGTGCCGCCGGTCATCGATGTGCATGTGCATGCGATGGACGAGTCATTTCCCGGCGGGGGGCCGATGTGCCCCAACGAGGCGGAATTCCTGGCATCGGACCCTGACACCAAGGAAGCGCCGTTCGGCTGGGACGCGGAAAATTGCACGCCAAAGCTCTATCCCGCGGCCAAGGGCGAATACCTGAAGGACATGAAGGCCGAGATGGAGCGGCTGAACGTAACAGCAGTGGTGTTCGGCGACCCGGCGAGCGTAAAGAAGTGGCAGGACATGATGCCGGGACGCGTGATTCCCGGCACGTCGTTCAACGAAGGCATGAATCCCGACGCGCGCGTCCCCATCGAAGATTTGCGCAAGGACTTCACCACGGACGGCTTCAAGGTGATGGGAGAAATTGGGCTGCAATATGAGGGCCTGTCGCCGAGCGATCCTTCCGTGGATAAGTATTTCGCCCTCGCCGAACAGCTCGACATTCCCGTCGCGATTCACATGGGCACGGGCGGTTCGGGGCGCGCGAATATCACCTCGCCCAAGTTTCGCGGATCCATGGGCAATCCGCTGCTGCTCGAGGACCTGCTGGCGCGCCACCCGAAACTGCGGGTGCAGGTGATGCACGCCGGATATCCGATGATCGACAACATGCTTACGCTGCTGCAGGCGAACTCGCATGTATACGTCGATGTCGCGGGGCTGATCTGGAGCTACCCGCTGAAGGAAGTCAACCGTTATATCCAGCGGCTCGTCGAGGCGGGCTTCGAAGATCGAGTCATGTTCGGAACCGACCAGATGGAGTGGCCGGGACTGATGGCCTACTCGATCAGCATTATCCAGAACGCGGATTACCTGACTCCAGAGCAGAAACGAGACATTTTGTACAACAATGCGGCGCGGTTCTTGCGATTGGATAAAAAAAGCAAATGACCTCAAGCCTATTTCGAATGCAAGCAGGCTCGCTCGAGGCGCGACCCGGAAAGGCCGCCCCTCGAGCGCGATGTTTATTTGATATCCCCCTTGCATCCTGGGTGGCCACATTCGCAGGCGATCTCGGTGGTGTCCTTGTGCGATTCGCAATGCGGGCTGCAGTATTTCTGGTCGGTCATGCAGGAACAGGCGGGATGTGCGCATTTCTTTCTATCAGCCATCTGGTTGTCTCTCCTTTCGGAACTCCCCATGGGCGATCCTCCCGCTTGGATGCGGCTTGCGCAGGAAACTTTGGCGGGTGAGCGAGAATCTTCGGGGGTCGTCGTTCCAGCTAAGCGTTTCTCTACACCGATCTGAAGATCAGTCGCCCGCGCTGAGGACCTCGGCCAGAAGGCGGGGATCGACGTTGCCGCCGCTGACGATTGCGGCGGCTTTTTTATAGGGCGGCAGTTCGTGCGCGTGGAAGAGAAGCGCGGCGGTGGTAACCGCGCCGCTGGGCTCGGGGACAAGGCGCGCGGTGGCGACGATGGCGCGCATGGCGGCGCGGATTTCTGCTTCCGTCACGGTGATGATTCCGTCGACATACTTCTGGATGTGGGCGAAGTTGCGTTCGCCCACAGACTGCGTGCGGAGCCCGTCGCATATAGTGCGGGTGGTGAGTTCGGCGAGCCAGGTGACGATGCGGCCGGTGCGGAAGCTCTCCGCGCCGTCGGCGGCCAGTTCGGGTTCGACGCCGTAGACGCTGGCTGCGGGATTGAGAAGCTTGATGGCTGTTGCGGTGCCGCTGAGCAGTCCGCCACCGGAAACCGGGGAGAGGACCAGATCGACATCGGGCAAGGCATCGACGATCTCGAGGCCGCACGTAGCCTGGCCGGCGATGATGTTCTCGTCGTCGTACGGCGGGACAACGACGTAACCGTGCTGCGCAATGAGTTCCTCAGCTTTGGCGAGGCGCTGACTGGATGCGGGGCCTACATCGACGACTTCGGCGCCGAGGGCGAGGGTGGCGGCACGCTTAATGGCGGGCGCGTTGGAGGGCATCACGATGACAGCTTTAGCACCAACTTCGCGCGCGGCGTAGGCGACGCCCTGCGCATGATTGCCGCTGGAATAGGTAATCACGCCGCGGCGGATTTCGCCGGGTGAAAGCTGCAGGATTTTGTTCGCCGCTCCGCGCAACTTGAAACTGCCGATGGGCTGCAGGCTTTCGGCCTTTAGGTAAATTTCTCTGCCGGTACCTGGGCCGGCGATGCGTTCAAACGGCGCGCGCACCAGCGGCGTGTGGACGATGACGTTTGCGATGCGGACAGCAGCAGAGCGAATTTCGCCCAGCGTGACAAGCGATTGGCCCATGGGGAAAGTATAAGGTGCAGCATGGGTGCTCGGTGCAGCGGGCCGAAGCCGCGGACACGGCGCCGGTGTCGACTATGGGAGGTATTTCTTTGGGATGGGCCCGGCGGTTGTGTCGGGTTCCCAGACGATGTTAATCACGTGCCAGCGCTTGCCGTCGTTGACTGCCTGCACGCTATTGATGCCGACGACGGTCGCCTTGCCATCAGGGGTGTCGCGGATTTCGTAGGTGCTCCAGAGATGGGCGAAGTGGCCGTAGGATTCTGCCGTGACCTTGATCTGGCGCTCGTAGAAAGCGGCGCTGCCGCGTTTGGCGACGGCATTGATCCAGTCGTCGACTGTGAGGACTCGCGGCGCGAAGGCGCCGTCGGGAGTTTTGGTGACGGGCGTGAGGCGTGCGTCCGCAAGCATGAGGTCGCGAAGACAGGCGCGATCCTTGTTTCCGGGGCCGCTGACCGCGTCGTCGAGGGCCTTGGTGAGTTCGTCAAGCGTGGTGGCAGGCAGGCAGGCGGCCGTCGCGGATTGGGCAGGCATTTCGGCTGGTTTGGATTGCGCGAACGCGATCGGGCTGAGAAGACTCGCGAAGATGACTGCGGTTGCGGCGAGTTTTGACATGCGTGGATTGTAGCGGAAGGAGGAAGCTGTGTGTCAGCCTGGGTGCGCGACGAAGGATGTGATCCACTTTGCGGGTTCGAATGCGGTTTGCTCGGCTACTGCGCGGAGGTCGACCTGGATGTTCTGGCCGGGGAATTCGGCGGGAATTACCGAGGCGGTTGTGGCGGCGACCGGAACCGTGAAGCGAGCCGGTGCGGGGCTGGC
>Ga0070683_100004583_pt1 | contig 11408 bp, 10 predicted proteins | sample KBSC713LmetaG_FD_64662 | JGI IMG/M metagenome (GOLD analysis project Ga0070683, IMG submission 64662) | Corn rhizosphere microbial communities from Kellogg Biological Station, Michigan, USA - KBS C7.1-3L metaG | ecosystem: Host-associated > Plants > Roots > Rhizosphere ...
CCGGCGAGAATCCCTTCGGCGCATGCCTTCCCGATGCCCTTCTCGACCGACGGTACAAACACGCGGTCCACATTCTGGCCTGAAAGTGATTGGCGGAACGCGATGCCGGAGTTGCGCGCCGCGGGCGCGAGCTTGAGCGCCACTTCGGCGAATTGCCCCGCGCCGCCGGTTTGTTTCTTGTGTCGATACGTGTGGTCGGCGCGGCCATGGATCGTTTCGCGAAACGGCACACGCGGCTGGATGAGGTCGAAATGAAGCCGGAACCGCCGTCGAAGGCGCTCAGCGATCACTTCGAGATGCAGTTCGCCCTGCGCGGAAATGATCGTCTGATGCAGCTCAGGATCGACACGGAAAACAAATGCCGGATCTTCATTGTGCAACGTCGCGAGCCCCGCGGCCATTTTGTCCTCTTCACCTGGCGCCTTGGCTTGCAGCGCGGCGTGAATGTTCGGGCGCGGATATTCCGGCACGGGAAGTTTCACCGGATGATTCGACGCGCAAAGTGTGTCGCCGGTGTGCGTGTTCTTGAGTTTCACCGTCGCGCCAATGTCGCCCGCGCCGAGACGCGACACTGTCTCGCGCGTGTGGCCGTTGAGCAGAAAAATCTGCCCGACGCGTTCGGTGGTGTTGCGGTTGGCGTTGAACAAATCGCCGCCCGTCGTGATTTGCCCGGAATAAATCCGGAAGAACGAAAGCTCGCCAAAGTGTTCTTCGTTCATCGTCTTGAACACTTGGAGCACCGGCTCGCTGCCGCCGATTTTTACTTCGATTTGGGCGCCGCTGCGCGCGTCTTCTGCATCGACCTTCTCGCGATCGAGCGGCGAGGAGCCGTATTTCGCGATGAAGTCGAGCAGACGCCGGACGCCGACGTTCGACGTAGCTGAGGTGCAGAAAAGTGGAATGAACATCTGCGCCTGTACCGCCGCGTGAATGCCCGCGCGAAACTCCTCCTCCGACAACGAGCCTTGCTCGAAAAATTTGTTCAGCAACGCGTCGTCCGATTCGGCGATGAATTCGATCAATTCACGATGCAGCTGTTCGGCGCGCTCTTTCCATTCGCCCGTCGCCGGCTCCTCACGAAACTTTCCCTGTCCGTCGGTTTCGTACGTCACTATTTCGCTGCGCAACACGTCGAGCACCTGGTTGAAGTTCGGCCCGGGATTGATCGGCACGTTCAGCGGAAAAACTTTTGGCCCATATTGCGCGCGCGCGTCAGCCAGTACTTCGTCAAAGTGCGCATTCTGTTTATCCACGGCGTTGACCACGATGACTTTCGGGATGCCGCAGTCAGTCGCGCACTGCCACACCCGTTCCGTGCCAACGCCGATGCCGTGTTGCGCATGTACCACCACGAGCGCGAAGTCCGCCACGCGCACTGCCGCGAGCGCCTCGCTGATAAAGTCGAGGTAACCCGGCGTATCGAGGATGTTCAGTTTCTTGCCCATCCACGTGCAATGCAGCATCGAAGTTTGCGTGGAAATCTGGTGCTGCCGCTCGGTGAAGTGATAATCCGAAACAGTGGTGCCTTGCGCGATGTTGCCCATGCGCCCGATGACGCCCGCGCATGCGAGCATCGCCTCGCTCAATGTCGTCTTACCGGACGACGCGTGACCCACGACAGCAAAATTCCGAAGATCCCCTGCAGACGATGTAACCATAACTAAGATTCCTTTCTGCTGCCTCGAATTTGCCGCTCGCGCAAGCTGAAAATCTCCGACTCCTTGCGCGGACCCTGTCGGACATCGCGCCTATCGCGCGCCGGGATTAAATTTCATTCGGATTTCGGAATTCGGGTTTCGTTATTTTGCGTAATGCCTGTTCGATACTCGCTACCGGGAAACGGTGTGTATGCTGCTTCGACCGATCTGGCTTCTACAGCAAAAGCTTGAGCGCTCGCTTCCTTGGAGGGTCGTCCCTCAGTATCTTGCCAAATAAGGAATCGACTAAGGCGCTTTTCGACCCGCTCTATGATTTAAGACCGCGCCAAGCAATGTAAGGGGAAGGAGTGACACTAGGAATGTCAGGTGATACCAAACGGGGAATTTATCCCAGATCCGGTAGTGACCAGGAACAAATAGACCAAGCAATACGATTCCGGTAAAGGTGGCAGCTCTCATGCCGCCCTTGCCAAGCCACGCGGCTACTAATCCCGCGCTCAGAGAAGAGATGGCTCCCAAAGCGAGCCGGGTCAGCTTCATTGCAAAGGTAAAATTGAAGGCGGTTTCGGCCTCGTGGTAGTGTGGCCACAAGGCGCGTAGCGCCAGATTGAGCACGGTGGCGACAAAAAACCAGGTGAACAGGGCTGCGATGACAGCGCCAACGGTCTTGAAGATCGCATGGCGACTGAAGGGCGTATCCGGCTGAGCTGTTGGCAAGAGTATTGTTTCCATATTAGTTTAATTATAATATTACAATTATAATATAAAAGCCGAATTTTATATTCTTGGCGCGCTTCACCGCGGGGACTTCCATCCCTACGAAATTAGACGGCGGCTCAATAACGCTTTCGTCGAGTGCTACACCGATGTCGACGTCGGCACCCTTTATTATGCTGTGCGGCAGCTGGTCAAATCGGGCGATATCATTCCAAAAACGAGGCAGAAGGTTACGCGCGGCGGCGAACGCACGATTTACCGAATCACGTCTCAGGGCCGAAAACGGTTTCAGCAGCTTTTGCTCAAGCGATTTCAGGAAGAAGGAACGGTCGCCCAAACCATTTATCCCGCTCTGCTCTTTCTTGATCTCGCCGACCTGCCAGCTGTAGCGGAGCTATTGCGTGAGCGTTTGCGCCAAACCGAATCAGCGATGGCGAAGACCCGTGCGATTAAAAGACAGCTCGGCGCCGGTCTCGGGAGCGGCAATTCCCATCTCATGGATCACCTCATTCAAGTTCGCCGACTCGATGGCCGATTGTTGCGGCGTTTGTTAGGCGAGATTAAAACCCTGAAAATTCGAGCACCTCAGCCGACCGCAATCAAGCGGCTCGGTTCGCTATCCACCGGTGCGAAGCAACGCTCTTAAAGACGAATTTGCCAGGTCGAAGCAATTGTTGATTTGGTCTTTTGCGACTTATCGTCCTCGTCCTCGCACTCCATCTTCATTTCAACGTTTGATCACATATGTGAGCAAATATTGAAATGGCTCGTCCGTCCTGCTCGTTCCTAGAAATGATTCGAGGACGAGAACGAGGGACGAAGGACGAGGAGGATTTCGTCACTGTACCTTCCGTTAACCCGTTAACGCGGCTCCAGCTCCGTAGTATCCTTCATCTGTTCCAACGTCTTGTCTTTTGTCTCACCCACGGTGAGCCAAACAAAGGGGAGCGAGATCGCTGCGGCTATCGCGTAGAAAGCGTAAGCGCCGGTCAGACCGATCACTTTCAGCAGCGGTAAGAAAGTGACGGTGACAGTGAAATTCGCGAGCCAATTGGTGGCGCCCGAAATGGCGAGAGCAGCTCCGCGGATTTCGTTGGGAAACATTTCGCCTAACAACACCCACATCACTGGCCCCCACGACACAGCGAACGCGACGATGTACAAGTTCGCCGCCGTGAGTCCGAATATTGCGGCCGCGTGGCTTAACATTGGCTTGCCATCGGGCCCTACATCTGCCGTGGCGAACACAGCTGCCATCGCACCGAGCGCCAGAGTCATTCCCACTGAGCCTATCAGCAGTAACGGTTTCCGGCCGATGCGATCAATAAGCATGATGGCCGGGATGGTGGCGAGAATGTTCACCAAACCGGTGAGCAGGTTAATGCGCAGAGCCCACTGTTCAGTTGCACCTACTGCTTTCCACAAAATCTCACCGAAGTAGAAAATAATATTGATACCGACGAATTGCTGAAAAACAGCCAAACCCATTCCCACCCAGAGCACCGGAGCAATGCGTCTCGTGCCCGGAATGATTAGATCCGACAGCCGGGGACGGCGTTCTGCCTCGAGGCTTTGTTCGACCTGCCGCACCAGGCGATCGGCGTCGCCACCAATTCGCGTGAAGACCTTTGCCGCTTGCTCGTGTTTGCCAACGAAGACGAGATAACGCGGCGATTCGGGAATTATCATGCTGCCTAACAAGAACGCGACAGCCGGCACAGCTTCCATCCAAAACATCCAGCGCCATGTCGGCGCCCCAAACCAAAAGATCTCACTGGCTCCGCCAGCAACCTTGGCGAGAATCGCATTGCTTAGAAATGCGCTAAACAATCCCACTACAATGGCCATCTGCTGCAGCGAGGCCAGGCGGCCTCGCATGTGTGGCGGAGCGACTTCCGCAATGTACATCGGCGCCAGTACGCTGGCGCCGCCGATGGCCACACCGGCTGTGATCCGCGCCGCAATAAAAACCGCGGCGGAGTTTGCGGCACCTGTCGCTATAGCGGTCACAAGAAACAGAATCGCGTTCAAGAGCATGGTCGGTCGACGCCCGAGAGAGTCAGCAAGCCTGCCTGCGCCAAATGCGCCAATGGCGCAACCGAGCAGCACTGATGCAACGGCGAAACCGGTTCCCGCCGCATCAGTGCCGAAAGCTTTTGCCAGGGCATCAACGGTGCCGTTAATCACGCCGCTGTCGAAACCAAAGAGAAAGCCTCCAATCGCCGCTACGCAGCACAGCGCGATTACATACGCAGACCTGCCTCGTGCAGCGTGAACGCTCGTCACCTCGGTCCGGGTTCTCTGGTGCATTTCAGAACGAACCCGCCGCCCGCGATGATCACGTCTGTTTTCTTCATCTCATCGCTTCACAAAGTTCCTGAAATGTCCAACTGCGCCGGCATAATGCTGCTCGAAAGAGTCACATTGTTGCCACGCGTTTTGGCGACGTCGTTTCGTGGCGAGATCAACCCTGACTCGCGGCATCGTCCAAATCAAGCCGAAACAGGCAAATGAAAAGGACGCAGAAGATTGAGATGGCGATCATTGTCATTGCTCCCATGCGTTGAAATGAGTGAGTGGTTCTGAAACGGAAAGGCGTTTGTGGAATTCATAATCTCTGGACCTTTGCGCCGGTTGGAAGGTTGGATGCCGGTTCATTCGGGATTATCACCTGCGGAACGCCAAGAGACCGAGATTGCTGCTCGAGTAAATGGGCCCGTTCGTCAAATTTGATCTGATCAAAAATCATGGCCTGCGTAGCGATCAGCCAAATCGTGAAACAAACCATCAGCGTGCGGAGCGGGAACGGTCCGGGGCGGACGATGGCTGGTGCAACGGCGCCACTCGATGAATTGCCAACAAGGCGATTGTGCCCTACGCGATCAAGCTCCAGTCTCTGGCCAGTCCCTTCGACTGCGTCGTCTGCTAAATGCTGCACGCTGAAGGACTCAGAGTCGCCCTGATACAGATTCGTTTTCACGCGTTAAGGTTCGCGCTCGTGGCAAAGCACAGCCATTTCGCGTTGGCGAGATTTTCCAGTGCCCCTCCGGAGGTCGTTCGCAATCCCTCGTTCGAGATACGGTCAAAATTTTTCGTCTCGAACTAAGAATAGTACACGACGCGTGCGCGCCTGCGCCAGTGCCGAAGGGTCAGATAAGCGCCTATCATCCCGCCAAGGTGCGCAAAGTGTGCAACGCCCTGGTCGGTCCCGAAAACTCCACTGAACAGTTCAAGAAGCGCGTAAAGAATCACGAACACGATCGCCGGCATCGGAATTGGCGGAATCAGTAGGACGATGGTGCGGCGCGGAAAAAGCAGGCCGAACGCCAAAAGAACTCCGAAGATTGCGCCTGACGCGCCGACGGTCGGATATACTCCGGTCGATGTCATCATTGAGACGACCAGCAACTGAGTCACGCTCGAGGAAAGCAGAGAAGCGAAATACAGGGTCAAATAATGTCTTGGTCCGACTGCTCGTTCGACATCGGAGCCGAACATCCAAAGCGCATACATGTTAATTGCGAGATGTAGAAAATTCGCATGAAGAAAGCCGCACGTAATCAGCTGCCAGAGCTTGAATCCGACGGGATTGTCGAACTGGGCTACAAAAAAATGGCCAACAGGCCAGAGCGCGAAGCTCGCCAACAAACGTGGGCCGGATACAGTTTCCAGCGCGAAAACAGCGACGTTTACGCCGATCAGGATTCTTGTGAGTCGCGCCATAAAGACAGCCTAACTGTGTGTGCCCACTTTCACACAAAGATCACAAAGGATCAGGATGGACACAATGTTGCGGAGATCTCGTTTATCAAGAACGAGCGCATCTTGAATGAAGCGCAGGCAATCCTTCGCTGAATTCTCGGTTGGGCGTTGAATCTTGCGCGGGAACGTTCATCTTTGCGCGCCATGAAGGGCGATTCGCTTGGTCAACTCATCATGACGGGTGTTCCCGGAAAAGAGCTCAGTGCGGAAACCGCGCAGTTGTTTCGGCGCGTGCAGCCGGGGGCATACATTATCTTCGGACGCAATCTCGAAAGCGCGACACAACTCCGAAAGCTGATCGACGATTTGCGCGATCTCAGCGACATCGAGCCCATCATTACAATCGACCAGGAAGGCGGGCGCGTCTCGCGACTGCGGCGCATTGGAAACGAACCTCCGAACGCGCAGCAATTGCGCGAGAAGAACGATATCGATCTGATCCGGCGTCACGGCGACATCACCGGACGGTTGCTGCGCCTTTTCGGGTTCAATCTCGATCTTTGTCCGGTGCTCGACATTTCCTTTAATGATGATGCCGAAAACTCGTTGTACGGCCGGTGTTACGGAAAAGATGTCGAACAGGTTGTGCGCAATGCCGGCGTGTTTAATGAGGCTATGCGCGGGGAGGGGATCGCCAGCTGCGGCAAACATTTTCCCGGTTACTCGGCCGCAACTTCGGACGCACATTTCCAGTTGCCCCGAATCGATCGCACGCGGGAAGAATTGGACGAGAATGAGCTGGCTGTATTTCGCGCATTCATAGGTAGGGGCGGTTCAGCGAACCGCCTCGGGGCGATTGAGGTCAATCGCCCCTACCTTAAAGAGGGCATTGTCGACAGCATGATGATTTGCCACGGGTGGTACCCGTGCTTCGAGCCACAACCTAAGCCGGCCACCGTGTCGCGCCGGATTGTTACAGAATTGTTGCGCAACGAATTTGGTTTCGAAGGCCTGATTATGACTGACGATCTCGACATGGGCGCGATTCTGACTCGTTATCGATTAGACGACACCATTCGCCTCACCATCGAGGCCGGAAACGACATTGTGATGCTTTGTCATCGCGTGCCTGAAATTGAAACGGTGCACCGAATCCTTGGCACCTTGCCTTCCGATCAAATCGAACGCGCCCAGCGATACGTAGGCGAGTTTAAGAAAAACCTTTCGCCGCCTTACAAATTTTCCGAGAACGCTTTTCAGGAGATCAATCGGGAAATCGCGGATCTCCGCACTGCCGTGATGGGTGAAGAGGAAGCCCAAAGGATCGTACCCGAGCGCCAGATCTCGCCAGTAGAAAGATTCTGATAGCCCCTTTTTCGCTGATCGGCGCGCAAGTTAGTCCCTTTGGCGCGATACGAGCAAAAGATCACGGCCCACGAGGTACAATAGAAGGGAGATTAAAAAAGCGGAATCAAGGCGAGTAGATCCGCGTACGGGCCGCTTAGAAACGGATTGTGAGCCATCTGCCATTCCTCGATCCGATGGCCGATCGCGGCAAACGGGCCAACCATTTCCTTCGCAGCGATCACGATCCCAGTAATCGCGCCGCCGGCGATGTATCCCGACGCAAGCAGGGCGCCGGGACTTTTGTCGCCTTCCGCAGTGAGCTCGGTCTCAGATAAGTTTTTGTGGCGGAATTTCACTTTGAGGTAGCGATCCACCAGCAAACGAACCATTCAGCCGATCAAGATCGGGCTGGACGAGGCGAGGGGAAGGTAAACTCCTACAGCGAATGCAAGCGATGGAATTCCACTCATCTCAAGTACGACCGCAATCATTGCGCCGAGCAGAACAAGTGCCCACGGCAACTTATGACTGAGGATGCCTTTGATGATATACGATATCAACGTTGCTTTGGGCGCATCGAACTTCTGCACTGCCGAGCCGTCCGGACGAACCCTGTGTGTGCCGTTGATGCCGGGATCGACGCGCTCACCGTCAATCCGACTTTGAGCACGAGGTAAAGCGACGACGCGCCAAAAATAATTCCGAGGATCGTGCCGGTGATCAAATGCGGCCAGGTGAGCTCCGCCAAATGAGCCGAAGCCGGGATAAACGGTTTGAAATTCGCGGCCAGCGGATTCGTTGGTCGCGCGCCGACGATATCAGGATATTCCTGCGGCGGATTGGCGCTATCGATCGTCGACATTTGCGAAAGATTTCAAAAAGCAGGCGCAATGCGCAAGCAGGTAATGTTCAGTAGTTGCGCGTCGCGGCGTTCGGTCGCCTCGCCCTTAGAAAAGGGAGAGGGGGAGGGTGAGGGATGATTGGAAGGCGACGCACACTGTGAACTGATCCCTCACCTTAATCCTCTCCCCTTCAACAAGGGGAGAGGCGAAGAGACAGGCGACAGATGTGCACCGGAGTTCAGTACAGCGTCTTGACCGGTTTGCCTGTTGCACACTATTCTCCGCTTCCAACGAGCGAGGTACGTCGCACCAACATGGGCAAAGAACTCACCGTACGCGGTCTCATCATCGGCATCATTATCACGCTGGTGTTCACCGCGGCGAATGTGTACTTCGGGCTTAAGGCCGGTCTAACCTTTTCCACATCGATTCCTGCCGCAGTCATCTCGATGGCCATCCTGCGTGGTTTTCGCGATGCGACCATTCAGGAAAACAATATCGTTCAAACCGTTGCTTCCGCCGCGGGCACACTTTCATCAATCATTTTTGTGCTGCCGGGCCTGATCATGATCGGTTGGTGGACTGAGTTTCCGTTTTGGATTTCGTTCTGGATTTGTGCGCTCGGCGGAATTCTGGGTGTGATGTATTCGATTCCTCTGCGTCGGGCGCTAGTCACAACTTCCGATTTGCCGTATCCGGAAGGCGTTGCATGCGCTGAAGTGCTCAAGGTCGGGAGCAGCAGCGATTCCAAGCATGCTTCCGACATCGAACATGGGAGGGCTGGTCTGCTTGCAGTACTGTGGGGCTCGATCGTTGCCGCGGTATTTGCGGTCATTGTTCAAACACAGGTATTGGCCGCTGATGTGGCTCAAACTTTTCGCATCGGCAAGCGCGGATCAGTGAGCGGATATGATTTCTTTTTGTCGTTTGCTCTTCTTGGGATCGGCCACCTGGTTGGTTTATCTGTCGGGATTGCGATGCTCATCGGCGCGGTAATCGGTTGGGGCTGGGGCGTTCCGCATTTTTCTGGGATGGCAGGCGACCTCACGACGGCTGCTGCCATACTTGCGCAAAAAACCTGGAGCACCAAGGTTCGTTTCGTTGGTGCTGGCGCAATAGGCGTTTCGGCGATTTGGACTCTTCTTAAACTCGTTAAACCCGTGGCCAGGGGACTCGCGGGCGCGATGGCTGCGTCGCGGGCCCGAAAAGCCGGCCACGCCGATTCGCTGCCGATCACTGAGCGCGATATTCCGATCGGGATTGTCGGACTGGTAACGCTGATCTGCATGCTACCGATCGCCTGGTTGCTCGGATATTTCGGCAATAGCAGCGGTCTCGGCGCGCATTTGCCCACACTTATCATCGGCGGGGTCGCTTACGTTGTGTTGATGAGCTTCTTTGTTTCTGCAGTGTGCGGATATATGGCCGGGTTGATCGGTTCGTCGAATAGTCCCCTGTCTGGCATTGGTATTTTAGTCGTGATCGGTGCGGCGCTGCTGCTGGTGATCGGCGTAAAACCGTACGTGTCGCCGGATTCCAGCAAGGCGCTGATGGCATTCGCGCTCTTTACGACGGCAGTGATTTTCAACGTTGCGGCGATCGCCAATAACAACTTGCAGGATCTCAAGACTGGACAGTTGGTCGATGCAACGCCGTGGAAGCAACAAGTGGCGTTGATTTTCGGCGTCATCGCCGGCTCGTTCGTCATTCCGCCGGTGCTGGATCTCGTGAATCATGCTTACGGTTTCGTCGGAGCGCCGGGCGCTGAAGCACGTGCGCACCCTTTGCCCGCTCCCCAGGCAGGATTGATATCTTCACTTGCTCAAGGAGTCATTGCTGCTGATATCGACTGGAGTTTGATTCGGATCGGCGGCATGATCGGCATTGGTATCATCCTGTTGGACGAGATTCTTGCGCGCACGACACGACACATGCGCGTTCCACCACTGGCAGTGGGCCTCGGCATTTATCTACCTACGCAAAGCACGCTGATGATTGTGGTCGGAGCCGTTGCCGGATGGTTGTTCGATAGGCGCGCTGACCGCACCGCGCGACCGGAAGCAACAAAGCAGCTTGGCGTACTGCTCGCATCCGGGTTGATCGTCGGCGAGGGGATCATTGGAGTGGTGATTTCGGCGATAATCGTTTTCTCGGGTAAAGATGCTCCGTTGGCCCTGGTTGGGCCTGGATTCCAAACCGCCGGAGTGATCCTCGGTGGCCTTGCTTTCGCGGCAATCGCAATCGGGCTGTATCGCTGGGTCTTCCGGCTGGCGCCAGCGAGAGCGCAATGAAACGAAAATGGAACTGGCCGATCTGGATCGGCTTTATTGTTACCGCCGCCGGGCTGGTCTCCTACGAGTTCTTCGCACAGTTTCCAATCACGCGCGATTTTCCGTGGGCGAATTTTTTGCTCTTTGGCATCGGCGGTGCGTTGCTGATTTTCGGTCTTTTCCGGGCGTTCGGCCGTCCGCAGGTTTTTCGCGGAAAGATTTTCGGTTCGGTCTTCGCAGCTATTGCTCTGCTTCTTGTTGGATTTTTCAGCTACGTAATCTTCTACGTCCTGCACCAAGTGCCGGCTTCAGCTGGCGCCCCGCACGTCGGGCAAAAGGCACCTGACTTTTTCCTACTGGATCAAAATCGGAAACCTGTCGGACTCGGCGATTTGCTTTCCAACTCAAAGGGGGCCGTGCTGATTTTTTATCGCGGTTTTTGGTGACCGCTGTGCAACTCCGAGTTGCGGAGTTTCCAACACCGGCTTTCGGAATTCGACGCACGCGGCATTCGGGTTGTCGGCATCAGCGTTGATCCGCCGGAGGCTAACCAGCGTCATTCGCAAAAACTCGGGTACACGTTTCCGATGCTTTCCGATCCGGATGCGAAGATTATTCGCCGATACGACGTGCTGCATCCTGGGGCGGGTCCGAAAGGAGCGGATATCGCACGTCCGGCCGAATTTCTCCTCGATTCAAATGGCATCATTCGCTGGGTGAATCTTACTGAAAATATTGCCGTGCGTGCGCGGCCCGACCAGGTGCTGGAGGCCCTAAATCAATTCAACCCTGCAGGCCAATGATTGACGCCGCTTTGCCAAATCAATAGGTTGAGCGCTCGTGCATTCGGAACTGGAACAACTGCTCATTCT
>Ga0070683_100004584_pt1 | contig 11407 bp, 8 predicted proteins | sample KBSC713LmetaG_FD_64662 | JGI IMG/M metagenome (GOLD analysis project Ga0070683, IMG submission 64662) | Corn rhizosphere microbial communities from Kellogg Biological Station, Michigan, USA - KBS C7.1-3L metaG | ecosystem: Host-associated > Plants > Roots > Rhizosphere ...
TCGCGATCGCGATTCTCGTCGCGGTCGTTCTTTCATTTGTGCCCCACATCGGCGAAGAGGGGGCGCTCGCCGCCTCACTCGCGGCCGCGGGACGTCGCTCGACCGCGAGTCGCGGCCGTCAGCGGCTTCAGAAGTCGCTGGTCATCGTCCAGGTCGGCGTCTCGATCATTCTGCTCACCGGCGCCGGACTGCTCGTTCGTACACTCATGAAGTTGCAAGTCGTCGACACCGGACTCGGCGTCGAGAATGTTCTCTCGATGGAAGTGCCGATGGACGGTACGGGCCGCAGCACGGCCGATCAGCTGGCGATGTACGAGCAAATGCAACGCAAAATCGCCGCGATTCCCGGAGTGAAAGAAGTCGGGCTCGGCTCGAGCGTGCCGCTGCGCGACAACCAAATCCGCCTCGATGTCAAAGCCGAGTCGCGACCGCTGCAGCCGGGCGAGCCGACGCCGAGCGCGGACTATCGCACCGCGAGCCCGGAATATTTCCGCGCGGCGAAGATTCCGCTCGTGAAGGGCCGCGAATTCTCGAGCACCGATCGACGCGGCAATCAGCATGTTGTGATTCTCAACGAAGCGCTCGCAAAGCGTCTCTTCGGCGACAAGGATCCGATCGGCCAGCGCGTCGCGTGGACCGGCGACGTTCTTCGATTCATTCCGGTGCCTGGTGATTGGAGAACGGTCGTCGGCGTCGTCGGCAACACGCGGGACAACGGCCCTGACGCGGAGCCGGCACCGGTGTTGTATCAGCCGTTCGCGCAAGAAGAGATCTTCACCGGGTCGTTCATCGTGCGAACGGGGGGCGATCCAACCGCCGTCACAAAACAAGTCGTCGACGCGATCCGATCGTTCGATCCGCAGGCGCTCGTCGAGAAAATTCAAACTCTCGAGCAGGTTCGCGAGGAGCGCGTCGCGCCGCGAAAGGTGAACGCGCTGCTTGTGACGTCATTCGGAACGCTGGCGCTCGTGATCGCGGGCGTCGGCATCGCCGGCGTGCTCGCCTTCTCGGTCAGCTCGCGCACCGGTGAGATCGGCATCCGCATGAGCCTCGGCGCCGACGCACTCCGTGTGAAGAAGATGATCCTCGGCGAAGGCTGGGCTCTCCTGGCTGGCGGATTGCTCGTCGGCGTGATCGGGTCGCTGAGCGCGGCGCGGCTGCTGGGGAAGCTTCTCTATGGTGTGTCGCCCTACGATCCGATCACCGTGAGTCTCGTCGCGGTTTTGATGGCCACCGTCGGCACGCTCGCGTGTTGGATTCCAGCGGGTCGAGCAGCGAAGGTCGAACCGGCAACGGCGTTGCGATCAGACTGAACTGTCCGATAGGCGCTGACCTGATCGCCCGTCGAGCAATCGACGGGCGATTTTTTGTGTGTCAGCCTGCAGCGGCCGTCAGAAACCGTGAGGATGACAGAAAAGAAGAATGTCGATTTCGTGCGATCTGGTTCGACGTGTTTGTAGAAAGCCACTCGACGACAAACACTCGACCGGAGACGAAAATGGCCACCGCAATCGCAATCACCGCCGCGCCCGCCCGCACTCGCGCCCGTAGCATCAAGTCCGTTACGCGCTTCTTCCCCGCGATCGCCCGCGTGCTCATGGGGCTGCCTTTCTTCGTCGGCGGATTGATCGGACTGTTCAACTTGATTCCGCAGCCGAACGTACCGATGTCAGCCGGCGCCATGGCGTTCCGGGACGCGCTGACGAACAGCGGCTACATGATGCAGCTCATCTTTGCGACGCAGCTCGTTGTAGGCGCGTTGCTGCTTGCCAACCGATTCGTCCCGCTGGCACTCGCGCTCATCGCGCCGTTCTTCGTCAACAGCATTCTCTTCCACACGTTCCTCGAGCACAGCGGCTTGCCGATGGCGATCATCTTCATCGCGCTCGAGCTGTATCTCGTGAAGCAGAACTGGAATGCGTATCGTCCGATGCTCGCGGCCCGTGCGCCGCGAGCGGTTTGACGCTACATCGTCCCGCCAATCACTGTCTCTCCATCGCGACCTCTTCGTTGAGACTTTCCTCATCACGGAAGATCGTCGCAAGAGCAAGCGTCTTTCCGTCGCGAACGAATCGAACAGCGACATCGTGCTTCTCGGCCTCTCCGTCGACTTTCACGGAATCCCATTTCTCGGCGTGGCCGACGTAGTTGATGCTGACGTCGTAGTGCTGACTCCAGAAGAACGGCGCGTAGTCGAACCGCTCGCGAGCGCCGAGAATATTTCGCGCTGCGACCTGGCCCATGCGCTGAGCGACGACCCAATGCTCGACGCGAATTCGCTCGCCGCTGATTGGGTCGGGCCACCGCGCGATGTCGCCGGCCGCGTAGATGCCGGGGACGCTCGTCTCGAGGAGCTCGTTCACCGACACGCCCTTGTCCATTGCGAGTCCCGCCTTTTCCGCGAGATCGAGCCGCGGTCTCACCCCCACGCCCATGACGACGAGATCCGCCTCGAGCTTCGAGCCGTCGTCGAGCGTGACGGAATTCGCGTCGACACTTTGCGGCTTTCGACCGAGATGGAAGACGACTCCCTTGGACTCGTGAAAGGACTTGATGAACGTTCCCAGGTCTTCGCCGAGTACGCGTTCGAGCGGAAGCTTTTCTGGGGCGACGACGTCGACTGAGACGTTTCGCGCACGCAAAGACGCCGCGACTTCGAGTCCGATGAAGCTCGCTCCGATGACGACCGCATGCTTCGCTTCCTTCGCCGCGGCGATGATCGAACGGCTGTCCGCGAGCGACCGTAGAAAGTGGACGTGCGGAAGATTGTCGCCCGGAATGTTGAGCCGGATAGGATCAGCGCCGGTTGCGATTAGCAAAGTGTCATACGAGATCGGCTGATGACCGGCAACGTCGATCGATTTCTTCGCAACGTCGATCGACGCGACCGACGTGCGCACCACATCGATTTTATGCTCGGCGTAGAAACCATCAGGCCGAAGTGGAATCCATTCTTCCGGCGCGTTTCCGGCGAGATAGTCCTTCGACAGATTCGGGCGATCGTACGGCGCACCCGGGTCGTCATCGATCATCGTCACGCTGCCGTCATATCCGCAGCGACGAAGCATTTCGGCGGCTGCGCTTCCGGCCGCTCCTGCGCCGATGATGACGACCTTCTTCGGCGTAGACTTGTCGACCTTGGCGGGATAGGTCGGCGCCAGCGGATCGCGCTCTGTCTTTTCGGTGACGAAGATCTTTCCGTCGCGCTGCTCGGTTTTCCAGCAGACGACCGGGTTCAATGCCGGCGAGCGCAGCGCTTCGCCAGTTCGAAGACTGAAACAGGCGTGATGCCACGGGCAGCGAACGGTGTCGCCAACGATGACGCCCTCGGCGAGCGGTCCGCCGTAGTGAGTACAGGTCGCCCCAATGGCGAGGAATTCACCGCCGACGCGTGCGAGCAGCACAGCTTCTCCGTTCGCGTTGCCGAGGAGTTTGGCGCCCTCGGCGATTGCGGAGGCGTCGACGCCTTTGGTGAGATCAGGACCTGATAGCTGCGCTTGTTCAGCCATGGCGAGTTCCTATGGATTTCGTTCAACGAAGACGTGGAAAGCGTGCTGCGTTCCGCGAAGCTGGAGAGCGCTCGTATCTTCCTCGTCGTCACCTTTACACCACGAGCACCTCATGGAAGATCTTCGCTTTCCTGTTGGACGCCACCAGCGTCCTGCATCTCTAACGCCTGAACAGCGCCGGGCGGCGATCGAGACCGTCGTCGGGACTCCGTCCAAGCTGCGCGCCGCGGTGCGTGGATTGAACGAGTCGCAGCTCGATACACCGTATCGCCCGGACGGTTGGACGGTTCGACAGGTCGTGCATCATGTACCGGACAGCCACATGAACGCGATGATTCGGTTCAAGCTGGCGCTCACGGAGGATACGCCGACGATCAAGCCCTACAATGAAGCAGAGTGGGCGAAGCTCGAGGACGCGCGTACGACGCCGATTGAAACGTCGTTGACGTTGTTGGACTGCGTGCATGACCGGTGGGTCCGCGTATTGAGCGCGATGACCGACGCGGACTTTTCGCGGAAGCTCAATCATCCGGAGAACGGGATCATGAATCTGGATCAGATGCTCGCGCTGTATGAGTGGCACGGGCGGCATCACGTGGCGCACATCACGACGCTCAGGGAGCGGAACGAGTGGTGATGTGATTTGGCGTGGGCCATTCCAACGGTTGATCGTCGTTGCAAAACAACGATGCACCGGCACAAAGACGGATTAACAACCCAGAACCCTCCTTCGTCCTCCAGTGTGAATGCGGCGCCGACAGCCGCAGATGTGGCGGGATTCACAAAACGATGAGGAGACTTTATGAAGAGCGCGACAGCGGCGGTTCTGGGGATGTTGGCGGTGGCGGCGGCGGTGCCCGCGATGGCGCAGAGCACGACTCCCTCGACGCCCACGAAGCAGGAAGTCCGCGACCTACGGCGCGATCGGCGCGACGTCGTCCGCGATAAGAAAGACGTCCGTTCCGACACGCGCGATCTGAAAGCCGATCGCCGCGACCTTCACGCCGACAAGAAGGCCGGCGACAGCACGGAAGTGAAGCGCGACCTCCGCGAAGTCCGCGGCGACAAAGCGGATATTCGCAAGGATCACCGCGACGTCGTGGCCGACACGCATGACGTCCGCAAAGATCGTCGCGAGATCAAGAAGACCGTCACGCCGTAACGTTCGAGGGCGTCGCGTTCGCGGGTGTCGAGCCCTCAGGCTTCGCACGCTGAGAGTTCGGCACCTCGAACGTTTTTTCCGGAGCCGTCTTCACCCAGCACCGCAGTACTTCGGCGACGCTCCACGCCTGCGCGATGCATCCTCGCGGCGTGAATGGCGCTTCGGCATCGAACACCTCGGCGATGGTGCCGAGCCCGAAGTCATCGAGCGCTCCGACGCATCCTTTGAGAAATTTGCGCGCGCCCGCCCTGTCGTCCGGATAGAGCTTGAGCCACGCGTCGACGAATGGACCAATGAGCCAGGCCCACACCGTTCCTTGGTGATACGCCGCATCTCGCGACCGGAGATCGCCGAAGTATTGCCGCTTGTAATCGGGCTCTCCCGGCGCGAGCGATCGCAGGCCGACCGGCGTCAATAACCGTTGGCACGCGACGTCGATGACCGACTTCCAGTGTTCGCGATCCAGTACCGCGTGATCGAGTGAGATCGCGAGCAGTTGATTCGGACGGCACAGCGAACTGTCTCCACCTTCGCCATCGATGACGTCGAACAGGAACCCCTTGTCCGGCATCCAGAAACGCTTGTTGAAGGACTCATACACGCGGTCCGCCTGCGCCCGAATGTTCGCTGCCGAGTCTTCGCCTCGCACTTCGCTCAGCCAGCCCTGAAGGAGACGCAGCGCATTGTACCACAGCGCGTTGATCTCGACCGCTTTCCCGCGGCGGGGCGTCACGACCCAACCGTCGACCTTCGCGTCCATCCACGTGAGCTGATAACCCTCCTGCCCCTGACACAAGAGGCCGTCCGCCGGATCGACGTGGATGCCGAATCGCGTTCCTTTCGTGTGCGCGTCGATGATGTTCGACAACACCGGCAAAATGTGCGTCAGCGTTGTCTGGTCACCGCTCGCTCGAACGTACGCCTCGACGGCGTGAAAGAACCACAGCGACGCGTCGGCCGTGTGATAGAGCCCCGTGTTGCTTCCGTCGGGGAACATGTTCGGAATGAGGCCGTCGCGAACGTAATGCGCGAACGTCCGAAGAATGAACGAGGCTTCGCGCTGGCGACCCGTCTCGAGCGTGAGCCCTTCGAGACTGATCATCGTGTCGCGGCCCCAATCGGTGAACCAGTGATAACCCGCGATCACCGTTCGGATCTCATTGCCCATCGCTGCCGCGCGCGTCGCGTCCGCGATTCGCCCCGCGGGTGTGATGATGAATTGATCCGCCGCGAGCACCAGCTCCGCGCCCGTTTCGTCCTGCGCCTGCGGAACCGCCGACGCGACGAGCCGGCGTCGCCGTTCGAGCTCACATTGCGCGGCATCGTCGGCGTCGAGGGCGAGCATGACGTCCTTCGCCTCCGTCGACGCAATGAACGTCACGCAGACGTCGCGCTTCATCTCGATCTGAAAATGGCCGGGCGTCCACAACGTGCCAGTGTACTCGTAGCCTCGACTCTCCTCGACAGGATACAGCAGTTCGTCGCTGAGCTTCTCATCGGCGACGAACTGCTGTTCGCCGGATCCGCAAATCTGAATCCGGAGCGGCGGCACGTCTGCCTCGGCGACCGTGAGCTCATGAACGCCGCCGGATGACGTCATCGCATAGTCCTTTTCCGACGGCGCATGGCGCTTCGTGTTTACAGGATCCTCATAGCCGCGAAAATGCACGGCTGGACGAAGCCGGAGCGTCGCCGTATCCGGGCCCTCGAGCATTCGATACGTGACGTGCACGGTGTTCTGCCGATGCGGCATCAGAATCCGCCGCTCCAGTCTGACACCTTGCCACTGATACTCCCACACCGGCAGACCGGCTTCGAGCCGAACGTCGCCGACCCGCATCGCGACGGCAGGGTCGATCTTGCCCGCGACTTTCTCTTCCGCATTGAGCAACGTCGTGCCGTCGCCGACCGTCAGGCTCTCGCCGAGGTGATTGAGCATCACCATACGGCCGAGTGGATTCGGAAGCGCCGAGACGAGCATGCCGTGATAGCGGCGAGTGATGACACCGGCGAGCGTCGACGACGAATATCCGCCGAGCCCATTGGTGACGAGCCACTCGGTATTGAGAAGCTTTTGAAGGCGAGCGTCGGCGTCGGCGGGAAGGTCTACCCGTCGAACGACTTTATCGAGGAGACGTCGGGGCATCGGTCGGGATCAAGAGCACAGCGCATTCTGCCGGAATCCACCAGCCGTCATCGATCGTCTCGAGTGGCGGAGTTCCCCAGCCGCCGTATTTCGGCGACTCGGTCGAGAACACGGTCTTCCAAGCACGCCCTCGCGGCGGCGCGACGAGCGGCTCCGCGATTGGAGCAGCGTGGAGACGCGATCCGAAATTCACGACGAGCAAACGGTCGTCGTGCGAATCGCCGAAGAAGCGAATGACGAACGCGGCGTCTGATAGCACCGCGCCGTCGAGACCGCGAAATCGTTGCGAGCGAAGCACCGGATCGCTTCGGCGCAGTCGAAGGAGATCCTTCGTCAGCGACAACGCCTCGTGGTTCGTATCGCGCTCGGACCAGTCGATCTTGCAACGCGTGAACGTCTTCCGGTCGGATGGCAGCGCGAGCGCAGCACTGCCTTCGGTCGTCGCGATACTCGGAAACTGCGACATCTCGCGCACCCGTCCCTGGCGCACCAGCGGCCGCAAATCGCCGCCATGGTCACCGAAGTAGAGGAACGGCTGAGACGCCGCGAACTCCTGTCCCTGAAAAAGCATCGGCGTGTTCGGCAAGAGCAGCAGCAACGCCATCATCGCCCGGTATCGACCGGGGCTCGTCTCCTGATGGATCCGCCGGCCGGCGCTCGTGTTCGCGATCTGGTCGTGATTGTCGATGAAGATCACGAAATGCTTCGGCGCGATGTCGAGCGCCAAGATCCCTCGCCGCTGCTCCTGCCACGGGTACGATTGCCCTTGATACAAGAATCCATATTTCGCGGCCGAGATGAATTCCTGCGCGGATCCGCGATACCCGCTCAGATAAGCCTCGTCGCGGCCGGCAAGCGCGACGCGCGCCGCGTGATGGAAATCGTCATTCCACATTCCATCGAGCGAGGAACCGCCCTCGTCCCTCGGTCGCACCAGCGTCGAGCGCTGCGGCTCATTCTCGGCGACAATGATTGTCGCGCGGCCGTTCGCCGCGTCGCGCACCGTCGCCGCGATCTCTGTAACGATGTTGGTCGGCGACGAATCGAAGATCTGCTGCGTTGCGTCGAGCCGAAGGCCGTCGAAATGAAACTCCTCGATCCAGTATCGCGCGTTCGTAGTGAAATACTCACGAACGAACTCTGAATCGGCCCCGTCGAAGTTGATCGCATCACCCCAGTCCGTACGGCCTTGGCTGAAATACGTCGGCGAATACCTCGGCAGGTAATTGCCGTCGGGACCGAAATGGTTGTAGACGACGTCGAGAATGACGCCGAGTCCGATGGCGTGCGCGTCGTCGACGAGGGATCGAAGGTCGTCAGGTGTCCCGTAAAGGCGCGACGGTGCGTAGAGGTTGACCCCGTCATATCCCCAACCGAAGCTCCCGCCGAAGTCGGCGATCGGCATGATCTCGAGGACGGTGATTCCCGCGTCTTTGAGGTCGCCAAGATGTTTCGCGACGCCCGCGAACGTCCCCTCCGGGGTGAACGTCCCAACGTGAATCTCCGAAATGACTTGCCCTTCTATAGAAAGGCCTTTCCAATCGCCGTCACGCCATTGATAGTGGTGCGGATCCACGACCATCGACGGCCCATGCGGCCCGTCGGGCTGGAACCGGGAGGCCGGATCAGGAAATGCCTCGCCCCCGTCCAGCCGGTAGCGATATCTCGTTCCTGTCTCGGCAATGGAGGCGAATCCTGAGTAATATCCAGTGCCTTCGGCGGCCAACGGAAATTCCACAGCGCGCCCGTGCTGGTCTTCGGCGACGAGCTCGACCTTCCGAGCCGCCGGCGCCCACACTCGGGCATGCACGCGGCATCCGTCGGCCTGACGCAGAATCTCGACGCCAACGGGATACCTGCGAAGTGCCGTACGATCGGTTTTTGGTGCGGTCGAGACCATGGCGACTCACAGGGCGCAGGATCGGGACCACGAGATTTTCGCGCTCGCTGCAGGACATCTTTGAACGGCATACTCTTGGCGAAACGCGTATTGAATCATGGCCAGCGGTGACGATCAGGATGTGAAGCCGGAGGGCAGCGATGCCCCCATGGCCCCGAGCAACCTCAGCTCGGGTCTGCTCGCACAACAGTCATCGCCGAGCGGACCGACCGACACCGTCGCTGTCGCGAAGGTGTGTCCGCAGTGCGGCAATGAATATTTGACGACCGATCGCTTCTGTCCGCGCGACGGCTCGCCGCTCCGCCCGAAAACCGGCGACGATCCGCTCATCGGACGTGTCATCGCTGATCGCTATCTCATTCTCGCGAAGCTTGGCGAAGGCGGAATGGGCCGAGTGTATCTCGGCGAGCACATGAAGATGAATCGCCAGTGCGCGATCAAGGTCATGAATCCGAATCTGGTGAACGATACGGATTCAGCGACGCGATTCGCGCGCGAGGCGTCGAATGCCGCGCGCATTCTTCATCCGAACGTCGCCGCCGTGTTCGACTACGGCGAAGCAGACAAGATCGTCTATCTCGTCATGGAGTTTGTCGACGGCGAACCGTTGTCGGCGATTCTCGAGCGCGAAGGCGCATTGGAAGTGAGACGCGCTGTCGACCTTGCGAGACAGATCGCCGACGGTCTCGCCGCGGCACACGAGCTCGGGATCGTCCATCGCGATCTCAAGCCCGACAACGTCATCGTCACGCGATCGCGCAATCAACGCGAGGTTCCGAAGGTCGTCGATTTCGGAATCGCGAAAGCCGTGACCGGTCTCGACCAGGAAGGCCTCACGCGCAGCGGACTCGTGATCGGCACGCCAGAGTACATGGCGCCGGAGCAGTTGCTCGGCGATCCGGTCGACGCGCGCGCCGACGTCTACAGCCTCGGCTGCATTCTTTATCAAATGCTCACGGGCATTCAGGCGTTCGCCGGCGATACGCGAGAGCAGATGATTCGACGACGGTTGCATGAGGCGCCGCCGCACGTGCGCGAGGTCGTTCCGGGAATTCCGCGGCAGCTCGATGTGCTGATCACGCGGATGCTCGCGCGTTCGACGAAAGAACGTTTCGCGAGCGCCGCCGAGGTCCGAGATGCGCTCGATCCGGCGACTGTGCTCGCGGGGTACGACGGCGCGCCGAAGACTGGGCCGCGCGCGCGACCGAATCTCGCGGCGACGCGAGTTGGTCCCGTCGCGCCGAGTGCGTCGCTGTCGCCGACGGTGCAGATGCCTTCGGAGAAAGCGAAGGGCCGATCGCCTATCCTCGGAATTGCCTACGCGGTCGTCATCGCGGCCCTCGGAACCCTGACGTATCTGCAGCGCGACAAGCTCGGCCTCGGATTCGAGCGAGTGGGCCGCGTCGCCGATACGACGGCGAAGAAGGACACCGCGCGTTCGGATTCGGTCGCGAGCGTCGCGCCGAAAGTCTTGCCGAACCTCGACTCGATATCGAAGGCAGCGCAGGCGAAGCGCGTTGCCGATTCTACGGCGTTGGAAGCGGCAAAGGCCGACTCGCTCCTTCATGCGCCGCTCAAGCGATACGCGGACGCGTTCAACTCGAGCGACGTTCACGCGGTGATCCAGGCGTATCCTGGCATGTCTGACAAGCTGCGCGACCAGCTGACGAACTTCATGTCAGGCGCCGAGAAATTCCATTCGTCGGCGGTATACGGTCAGGCGATCATCAACGGGAATCGTGCGGAGCTGCCGTTCACCGTTCAGTTGCGGTATACGCCGAAGGGTCGGCTCGAGACGCAGAACTCGCCGCTCAAGTATCAGGCGGTTCTGATGAAGGAGAACGGCGCGTGGAAGATCTCCGAGCTGACGCCCGAGCCCTAGCGCGCCGTTCGCGTCATCCCGAGCGAAGCGAGGGATCGCTCTCGACTTTCGCGTCATCCCGAGCGAAGCGAGGGATCGCTCTCGACTTTCGCGTCATCCCGAGCGAAGCGAGGGATCGCTCTCCATGGACAGCAGTCCCTCGTCGTTTCACTCCTCGGGATGACTCAGGGCGCTTTCTTACCGATCCGCGCCCTCAAATCGGTCGCCACATCATCGAGCGCCTTGCTATCGTAGCCGATATCCCACTCGTCGCCGCGCTGCCAGTTCGCCTCGGCTCGCACGATGACCTGCTTCCAATCGTCGCCGGCGAAGCGGATGACGATTCTCATTCGATATCTCAGATCAGGAACCCCGTTCTTCACGACGGTCGCTTGCCACGGCGTCATGAGGAATCCGGCGCGTTGGTCGCTGACGTCGACCGAGTAACGCTGAGTCAGCAAGTCTGTCGCCGCGCGGAATTCCGCGGCTTTCGTGAGACCGTCGCGGATGTCGATGACGCGCGATGAACGTGTTTCCGATGTCGTGCTGACGAACGTCTGCGGCGCACCCCCTGAACTTCCCGAGACCGGGTTCAGGTGCGTGCCTCCACACGCGCTCGCCGACGCGAGGAAGACGGACAATGCGAGTGCGTGCGCGCGGTATCGGCGACGCGATTGGGAAGTGTGAGGCATGCCGTGGAAATTGATGGGCCCGTGGTCCTATAAGATATCGTCGGAATGATACTGCGCGCTCTGCCACCCGCTTGTAAAACCTCGTTGCGGCGGAAGGCAAAAGACGTAGAATCAAGCCGTCTCAGCACTCCCCTCTC
>Ga0070683_100004585_pt1 | contig 11407 bp, 10 predicted proteins | sample KBSC713LmetaG_FD_64662 | JGI IMG/M metagenome (GOLD analysis project Ga0070683, IMG submission 64662) | Corn rhizosphere microbial communities from Kellogg Biological Station, Michigan, USA - KBS C7.1-3L metaG | ecosystem: Host-associated > Plants > Roots > Rhizosphere ...
TTACGGACCAGCGCGGCCAGATTGCGGATCTCGAGATCTTCTTCCGCGAGGCCCCCACGCCGCCGGCCCGCGCACCCGTCCTCTACGTCCATGGCAACCCCACAAACTCCGACGACTGGCTGCCGTTCCTCGAGCGCACGGGCGGCCTTGCTCCCGACCTTCCGGGCTTCGGACGCTCGGGCAAGCCTGCCCACTTCGACTACTCGATCGAGGGCTACAGCAACGCGCTCGAGGCGTTCCTGGCCCAGCAGGGCGTCGACCGCTACTCGCTGGTCGTGCACGACTGGGGCGCCGCCGCGCTGGCACTCGCCCAGCGCTCGCCGGAGCGCGTCGAGAAGCTCGTGATCATGAACTCGGTGCCGCTCCTGCCGGGCTATCGCTGGCACCGCTACGCCCGCATCTGGCGCACGCCGCTGGCCGGGGAGATGTTCATGGGCTTCACCACGCGCTGGGCGTTCAAGCGGCTTGCCCGTGAGGGCGTGCTCGAACCGTCCGACGAGTTCATCGATCGCGTGTGGGACCACTTCGACCACGGCACCCAGCGGGCCATCCTCAAGCTCTACCGCTCAGCGCCGCCGTCGGTGCTCGAGCGGGCCGGCGACCACCTGGGCGACCTTCGCTGCCCTGCCCTGATCGTTTGGGGAGAGGACGACCCGTACTTCGGGCGCGAGTTCGCTTCCGGGTTCGCGGACGCGCTGGGCGGGGATACTCGGTTGGAGCTTCTCCCCGGCGTCCGCCACTGGCCGTGGATCGACGACCCAAGCGTTATCGACACGGTGGCGGAGTTCCTGCTCAGCTGATGGCCACTGCCGAATCAACTCGCCCGCGGCTCATTCCGCTCCTGCCGGCCCGCGTAGACGCCTGGCGCGTCGCGCCGGTTATCGCGGCGGCGCTGGCCGGCGGCCTCTACCTGATTCTGGCGCCCAAGACGGGCGACCTGGCCGCGCACGTGTTCCGCTCCGAGCTGTTCGGTCGCTACGGCCTCACGGTGTGGAACGGCGACTGGTACGGCGGCCACCACACCCCCGCCTACAGCGTGTTGTTCCCGCCGCTCGCGTGGGCGGTCGGCCCTGCCGTGGCCGGAGTGCTGGCGGCGCTCGTCGCCGCCGCGGCGTTCGAGCCTCTCGCCCGCCATCACTTCGGGCCCGCAGCGCGTTGGGGGTCGCTGTGGTTTGGCCTCGCCACCTCTTCGATGCTCTTCACGGGCCGGCTGCCATACGCGATGGGAGTGGCATTCGCGCTCTGCTCGCTGCTCGCGCTCCAGCGCGGGCGCACCACGATCGCGGTGGTGCTGGCGATCCTGACGCCGCTTGGCAGCCCGGTGGCCGGCGCGTTCCTCGCCCTCGCCGCGGTGTCGCTGGCCCTGACCACCAGCAAGCGCACCGCTCCGCTGCTTGTCGCAGCCGGCGGGATCGTGCCGACGATCCTTCTTGCCGCGGCATTCCCCGAGGGAGGCAGCCAGCCCTATGCCGTCCTCGCGTTCGTGCCGGTGCTCGTGACCACGGCCCTGTACGCGCTGCTCCTGCCACGGGACCAGCGCGCCCTGCGGGTGGGCGTCGTGCTGTACGGCCTCGTGGCCGTGGTGGCGTACGTGGTTCCCACGCCGCTCGGTGGAAACTGGTCACGCCTCGGCGAGTTGTTCGCCGGGCCGGTCGCGCTGTGCGGTCTGCTCGCTCTGCGCCCGCTGTGGGCGCGCCCGCTCGCGATGATCTCCCTGCTCGTGCCGCTCGCCTTCTGGCAGCTCTCGGCGCCGGTCCGCGCGGTGCTCAACGGCGACGACGATCAGTCGCGCTACCGCGCCTACTTCCGCCCGCTCGTGGACTTCCTCGAGGACAACGCACAGCCGCCCGGGCGTGCGGAGGTGGTGTTCACCGACGCTCACTGGGAGTCCGCCGACGTGGCCATCCACGTGCCGATCGCTCGCGGCTGGGAGCGCCAGCTCGACGTGGGTCGCAACTCCCTCTTCTACGACGGCACGCTGGGCGCGCGCACGTACCGGCAGTGGCTCGAGGACAACGCGGTCCGCTGGGTGGCGCTGTCCGATGCCAAGCTCGACTACAGCGCGCAGCAGGAGGCGCGCCTCGTGAGGGGCGGGCTGCCCTATCTCAAGCTGCGCTGGACCGCGCCGCACTGGCGCGTGTACGAGGTCACGAGCCCCCACTCGCTTGTCACCCCGGAGGGCACGGCGCGAATAACCGCAACGTCGTTCGGGGCCGAACAGGTGCGGCTCGAAGTGAGCCGGCCAGGCAGCGCCCTCGTGCACGTTCGCTGGACTCCGTACTGGGTCGCAAACGGCGCGTGCGTCGCCCGCGGCGGTCACTGGACGCGCATCACCGCGCACCGGACCGGCGCGATCCGCCTGCGCATCGATTTCGCGCCGCTGCGGGTGTTCGAGCGCGGACCTCGCTGCGCTTGATTTCGACGGCGGGCCGCATGAGAGGGCGTTAAGCTCCCTGTATGGCTCGCGTGCGCCAAAGAGTCACGATCTTCCTGCCGCACGGGCCGGTCGACGCTGTGCGCCAGCTGCTGCTCTTCGCCGGCGCCTACTACATCTACCGCATAGTGCGGGGACTTGTCGACGGCGAGGTGGCCACCGCTTTCTCGCACGCCCGCTGGATCATCAACCTCGAACGCGGTTTGCACGTGTTCTTCGAACCGAGCGTGCAGAGCTGGACGATGGGCAAGGGCTGGCTCATCCACGCCGCCGACTTCACCTACGTCAACGCCCACTTCGTGATCACCACGGCGTTCCTGATCTGGCTCTACTTCCGGCGCAACGAGGCGTTCTACTTCGTGCGCAACATGTTCATGATCGCGATGGGCCTGGCGCTCGTGCTCTACATCGTGTTCCCCACCGCGCCGCCGCGCTTCCTGCCCGAGTGGGGCTTCACCGACACGGTCAGCGACTTCTTCGGGCAGGGCGCCTCGCACGGGGCGAGCGTGCTCTACAACCCATACGCCGCGATGCCGAGCATGCACGTGGCCTTCGCGCTGATGATCGGCGTGACCGGGGTGCGGCTCGTCAAGCTGCGCGTCGGGCGAGCCTTCTGGGCGATCTACCCGTTCTTCATCGCCTTCGTCGTGATCGTTACGGCAAATCACTTCTGGCTGGACGCCGCCGTGGGTGGTGTGGTCGCCGCCGTGTCCGCCTATGCTTCTGCGGCGCTTGCCCGGGCTCGACCTGACGCCTGGGCCTTCGCCGGAGCCACCGCTTGACCACAAATCCCGGAGACAGCACGGGCGCCACACGGGAGCGGCGCGAGGCACGCAGAGGAGTGGGACGGCGGAACGGAGAGCCGCTCACCGCGGCCGACGTGCGCCTGAGGGCGCGCAACCGGCTGATCGAGTCGCGCCTCACGCCCAACGCCATCTCGCTGACCGGCCTCGTGCTCAACGTGGCTGCGGCCGTGCTCATCACCCAGCGGCTCTTCTTCCTCGCGGGGGTCACGTTCATCATCGGCTCGATCATGGACACGCTCGATGGGCGCTACTCGCGCATGTCCGGCAAGGGCACACCGTTCGGCGCGTTCCTCGACTCAACGCTCGACCGCGCCGAGGAGGGCATCGTGCTCACGGCGGTCGCCGCCTACTTCGCCAAGTACAAGCACGACGACCTGGCGGTGGCCGCAGTCGTGATCACGGTGCTCGGCTCGCTGCTCGTGAGCTACACGCGCGCTCGGGCGGAGGCGCTCGGCGTGGAGTGCAAGGTCGGGCTTGCCACCCGCGCGGTCCGGGTAGTGATCCTGTCGATCGGTCTGGTGTTCGCGCGCGGGGCCGGTTTGGGTAACTTTTCCCTGCTCAAGCCCGCCATCTACGTGATGGCGGTGCTCACAACTTTCACCGTGCTTCAGCGGGTCTTCCACGTGAGGCGCGAGCTGAACCGGGCGGCTGCCGCGTAACCACACGCGGCGGTCGGAGTTCGATAACTCTGCGCGGCCCCTTCCCGGCGCGCAGACCTCAGGAGGGCTCAACAACTTGACTGACAACGGACCAACGAACGGCGCTTCGCGCTACCAGAGCGAGAAGGTACGGGTAGCGATCATCGGCGTCGGCAATTGCGCGTCCGCCTTCGTGCAGGGCGCTCAGTACTACAAGGACGCGGATCCCAAGGAGCGCGTCCCGGGGCTCATGCACGTGGACCTCGGCGGCTACCACGTTCGCGACATCGAGTTCACGGCCGCGTTCGACATCGACAAGGACAAGGTCGGCAAGGACCTGTCCGAGGCGATCTGGTCGGGCCAGAACAACACGATCAAGTTCGCGGAGGTGCCGGAGCTCGGCGTGAAGGTGCACCGGGGCATGACGCACGACGGCCTCGGTAAGTACCTCAAGCAGAAGATCGAGAAGGCACCGGGCGCTACCGACGACATCGTCCAGATCCTCAAGGACACCAAGACCGATGTGGTCGTGTCGTACCTGCCGGTGGGCTCCGAGCAGGCAACCAAGTGGTACGTCGAGCAGGTGCTCGAGGCGGGCTGCGGCTTCGTCAACTGCATCCCGGTGTTCATCGCCTCAGAGGAGTACTGGGGCGGCCGCTTCAAGAAGGCCGGCCTGCCGATCGTCGGCGACGACATCAAGTCGCAGGTCGGCGCGACCATCGTGCACCGGCAGCTCGCGCGCCTGTTCGCCGACCGCGGCGTGAAGATGGTTCACACCTCGCAGCTCAACGTCGGCGGGAACATGGACTTCTACAACATGCTCGAGCGCGAGCGGCTGGAGTCCAAGAAGATCTCGAAGACGCAGGCGGTCACGTCGATCATGGACGAGACGCTGCCGGCCGACGACGTCTACATCGGCCCGTCGGACTACGTGCCGTGGCTGACCGACCGCAAGTGGGCGCACATCCGCGTCGAGGGCCAGGCCTTCGGTGACGTGCCGCTCAACGTCGAGATGAAGCTCGAGGTGTGGGACTCGCCCAACTCGGCGGGCATCGTGATCGACGCGGTGCGCTGCTGCAAGCTGGCGCTCAACCACGGCCTCGGCGGCCCGCTCGAGGCGCCCAGCTCCTACCTCATGAAGTCCCCGCCGGTTCAGGTGCCCGACTCAGTCGCGCGCCAGGACACAGAGGACTTCATCGCAGAATTCGGGGGAGCGCCCAAGCTGCCCGGCAAGGCTGCGATCAAGGCCAAGGTCTAGGCGCTTAGCGGACAGCGCACAGCGGACAGCGCACAGATCAACTGCCTGTGCGCCGTGCGCTGTGCGCTGTCCGCTCTCGCCCGGTTATCGTCGCCGTATGGGCGATGACGAGGCCCGGCTAATCCGGGCAGACGCGCTACAAGACGAGGCTCGTACCGAAACGCTTGCGCGGGCCCGGGAGCTTGGCGCCGAGGCGGCTCGGCTGCGGATGGAGGTTCTGGGTCCGAAGCCGTATCCCGTGCTCGCCTGCTCGGAGTGCTGGCAGCTCACCGGGTGGCTCGGCTCCGGCGAGCGCTGCGATGTGTGCCTCGCGTCCGCGCAACGTGAAGCCGCGTTCGCGGACCCGCACGGGTCGTTTCTGAATCTCGAAGACGAGGCTCCGAACGATGAGCGGCCGAAGGCGCCGGCATGGAAGCGCTGGGCCACTCGGCTGGGCATTCGCGGTCCGCTCGATCGCGAGCGCGAGGCGGCGTGGAACCAGCGCGTGGATCCCGACTCGACCGGGCCGCCCCGCCCCGAGGACGGGTTCGTGATCTTCGACGCCTCACGCGGCGAGTGGCCGGCGCCCGAGGGCGATGACCTGCTCGTCCGCTTCGCCACGCTCGCCTACCGCTTCGAGCGCGACTGTTGGCAGCGGATCATCGCGGCGGGCGGCCCGACTCCGCTCACGCCGCACGCGTTCCCCGCGTCGCTTCCGATGGAGCAGCTGGCCGAGGCCTGGAGCGATTACGTCGGCGAGGTGCAGGCCTACAACGCGGCGTCGTGGGCCGGGGAGGCTGACGCTCGCGAGGCCGTGCGCCAGCAGGCGAAGGCTCGCGCCGAGGCGCAAGAGGAGCAGAGCGGGACAAGCAAGCTGCTGGACTAACCTGCCTTCGTGTCCTCGGAGCGCTTCTCGATCGCCCAGGTGACTCCGTATGCCTGGGAGCAGCACCATGAGGTGAACGCCTATGTGGAGCGCGTCTCGGACGAGCTCTGCAAGCGCGGTCACCGCGTCGTCGTGATCGCGCCATCGGACTCCCGTGAGCTGATCCGCGAGGGGCGTGAGCTGGTCAGACGCGTTGCGAACGACCCCGAGGCGGTGTTCGCCGCGGAGGGCTGCGCACAGGTGATCGCCGTGGGCCAGAGCCTGCCGTTCCCGCCCGCGCGCAAGGCGGTGAACGTGTCGTTGCCGCTCGATGTGTCGCGCACGATCGAGGATCTGCTCGAGCGCGCGCCGTTCGACTTCGTGCACGTGCACGAGCCGTTCGCGCCGAGCGCGTCGTCGGTGGCGTTGCGGCACTCGCGTGCGCTCAACGTCGGCAGCTTCCATGCCCCGGCCGAGCGCGTGCTGTCCACGCAGTTCGCGCGGCGCCTCGTGGAGCTCCTGTTCGGCCGGCTCGACGGCCGTACCGCCAGCTTCGCCGTGACGCGCGATCTGCTCGCGCGCTTCTTCCCCGGCGACTACCTGGTGGTGCCACCTGGCGCCGACGTGATCGAGCGGCATGATGAGGACACGGGCCACGAGGTGGAGATCCTCTTCTGCGTCGAGGAGGAGCGGGCCGCGCTGCGGCTCTTTCTGCGGGCGCTACGCAAGCTGCCCAAGGACCTGCCGTGGCGGGCCACGGTGTGGTCGCGGGTGCAGGCGCTCGAGCCGGCGGTGCCGCTGTCGCGTGCGATGCGCGAGCGTGTGCGCTTCTGCGGCCCGCGCGACGGCTCCGAGGCACAGTTCCTCGGCTCGGCGGACATCGCGGTTGCGGCCTCTTCGGGGATCTCGCCGGCGCCACAGCACCTTGCGCGCACGCTGGCGGCCGGCGCCGTTCCGGTGGCATCGCGGCTGCCGGTGTACGAGGAGGTGCTCGCGGACGGCGAGCGCGGGCTTCTGTTCGAGCCGCGCGACTCGCTGACGCTCGCCTCCCAGATGGAGCGCCTGATCGGCGACCGCGACCTCCGCGAGCGGCTGCACTCGCGCTGCGCGGACGCGCGGGAGGAGTTCAGCTGGGAGGCCACCACCGACGCGATCGAGGAGCTGTACCGCCAGATAGCCGGGCGCCGCCACAGCCCGGACGGCAAGCCCGCCGTGCGCAAGCGGCTGGGCTCGCGCGACTTCATCCATGTCGACCTGCACATGCACACCGACCACTCGCCGGACTGCGCCACCAGCGTGGACACCCTCCTCGACACTGCCAAGCGCGCCGGCCTGGGCGCGATCGCGATCACCGACCACAACGAGGTGTCCGGAGCGCTCGAGGCGCGCGAGCGCGCAGGCGGCATCAAGGTGATCGTGGCCGAGGAGGTGAAGACCGCCGACCAGGGCGAGGTGATCGGTCTCTTCATCGAGGAGAAGATCCCGCGCGGGATGACGCTCGAGGAGACGATCGCGGAGATCCGGCGCCAGGGCGGGCTGGTGTACGTGCCGCATCCGTTCGACCGCATGCACGCCGTACCCGACTACGAGCACCTGCTGAAAGTGGTGGAGGACATCGACGCGATCGAGGTCTTCAACCCCCGGGTGGCGATCTCCAGCTTCAACGACGAGGCGGCGCGCTTCGCCGCCAAGTACCGGATCGTGGCCGGCGCCGGATCGGACAGTCACGTGGCGCAGGGGCTCGGATCGGTGAAGATCCGGATGCGCGATTTCGACGGGCCGGAAGAGTTCCTCGAGTCGCTTCGCGACGCCGACATCGTGCGCAAGAAGCAGAGTCTGCTCTACGTGCAGGCCCTTAAGTTCATCCAGACGAAGACCCGCCAGCCGGCTCGCAAGCGAGGCAACAAGTGATGCAGGCGAAAGGACAGGGACGCGCCTCGTCAAAGACCGACCTGCGAGTGCCGGCCACCGACGACGAGATCAGAGAGAAGTACCTGGAGCGCGCGATTCGTGAGCTCAACCAGCTCACGCGCGACCTCCAGGCCTGCGACCACTGCCCGCGCGGCAATCTGATGCCCGTGCTCGGCTCGGGCCACCCGCAGGCCGACATCTTCCTGCTCAAGTACGCACCCGCGGCGTCGGAGATCGAGGAGGGCGTTGCCTTCTACGGCCGGGCGGGGAGCGCGCTGATGAAGAGCTTCAAGCGGCTCGGCATCGATCCGCTCGCTGTCTACGGCACGCTGCTGATCAAGTGCCCGGTGCCCGACACCGACATGTCGGCGCCCGAGTGCCGCGCTCGGGTGATCGACGAGCTGGCGATCGTGCAGCCGCGGATCGTCGTGGTGATGGGTGAGCAGGCGCTCGAGGAGCTGAACGACCTGGGAGTGCCGCTGGGCCGCACGATCGAGCCGCGGCTCGGCGAGGTGCAGAAGCTCACGCCAACGTGCGAGGCGCTCTACGTGCCCGACCTCGACCAGGCGCTCGACGAGGAAACCGCCAAACGCAACTTCTGGCGGGCGTTCCGGCAGCTCGGCGAGTGGTACGCTGATCTGCCGCCCTACTAGCCCAGGGGCGTAACCTCTTCTCCAAGCGAGAGAGGAGGCGTTGTGACCAAGGTATTGGTCGTTGCCAACCGCACGGCAGAGTCCGTCGAGCTTCTCGAAGCGCTGAAGGAGCGCGCGGCCAGGGGGGATGCCGTGTTCACGTTGCTGGTGCCCGCCACCCCACACGGCGTCGCTTGGGCGGCCGACATGCACTCCGGCGGCTCGGAGGCCGAGGACCACCTGGCGGGCGCGGTCGAGCGTATGCGCTCGGCGGGGCTGAACGTGGAGGGCGGAAAGGTCGGCGATCCCGACCCGATCGCGGCGGTGCAGGACGAGGTGAACTTCGCCAAGTACGACGAGGTTGTGGTGTCCACGCTGCCGGGCGGGATCTCGAAATGGCTCAAGCTCGACCTGCCGCACCGCGTGGAGCGAACCACCGGGCTGCCCACCACCCACGTGGTCGCACAGGAGGCTAAGGTTCCGGCTTCCTGATGGGCCTCGAGGAGCACACAGTCGATCCGGTGATCGAGCGCCACTGCGAGGAGTGCGGCGCGAAGCTCACCAGCGCCGAGATCCAGGCCTCGCTTGACACCGGCGGGCGGTTCCTGTGCTCCGTCCACGCCGCGGAGGAGGTCCCGCTCGAGGACGAGGACCAGCCGGACGCCTGAGCGACGGTCAGGCAGCCTCGGCGGAGCCGCTGAGGTGCGCCTCGAGCGCCCGCACGCATGCGGGGTCGAACTGCATGGCCGCACCCAGCTGGAGCTCTTCGAGCGCGACCTCGGCGCTCGCGCTGCCGCGGTAGGCGCGGCGGCCGGTCATCGACGCGAACGCGTCGGCCACGTGCAGGATGCGTGAGCCGAGCGGGATCGCCTCGCCGCTCAGGCCGTCGGGGTAGCCGCTGCCGTCCCAGTTCTCGTGCGAGTGGCGGATCCAGCTCACCGCGGGGCCGAGGCCTTCCACACGGCTCACGAGCTCCGCGCCGACCAGCGGATGCGAGCGCACGTGCCGGTCGTGCTCCTGAGGGGTGAGCAGCTCCGGTCCGCGCAGGATGCGGTCGGGCAGCGCGACCTTGCCAACGTCGTGCAGCATCCCGGCCAGGCCGAGCATCGAGAGCTGCTCGCCGTCCCAGCCCATGCGCCGGGCGATCGCCGTCGCGTACCGCGCCACCTGGCTCGAGTGGTCGTCGGGAGGGGTGGCGCGGCGGTCAACGGTTTCCACCAGGCTCGCGGCCCAGCGGAGGTCGCGCGGCGCCGGCCCGGGCAGGAGCTTGGAGCCGTGCTTCGAGGCGTAGAGCTCGGCGTCGGCGCGCCGGTGGAGCTCCTCGCGCTCGGCGCCGTCCACCGGGAAGCTGGCCACGCCCATCGTCGCCGCGATGCGCGACGAGAGCGTGTGGCGCACCCGGGCGGCCACCTCCAGCGCGTCGGCGCGTGCGGCGCCCGGCAGGAGCACCGCGAACTCGTCGCCGCCGAGGCGCCCGATGGCGTCGAACGGACGGAGTGCGGCGCCGATGGTCGTCACCACCCAGCACAGCAGCTCGTCCCCGGCCGCATGGCCGTGCGTGTCGTTCACGCCCTTGAAGTCGTCGAGGTCGATGAGGACGAGCGTGAGCGGCCGGCCCGCGCGGATGCTCTCTCCAAGCTCGGCGTCGAGGCGCTCCTCGAAGCCGCGCCGGTTGAGCGAGCCGGTGAGCGGGTCGGTGCGCGAGATCTGTGCGAGGTCGCGGCGCTGCGTCTCGTGGTTGCGCGCCTGCCACACGCAGAGGACGGCGGTGCAGCCGAGCGTCGCGGCGAAGAAGCCGAGATAGGTCCAGTCGGGGTTGCCTATGACGGCGCCGACCGTGAGCGCGGCGGCCACGTCGAGCATCGAGATCGCCCACACCGCGGGGAGCGGGTAGGACAGCGCGGCGAAGATCAGCGTGAGGAAGTAGACGGCGGCCAGCGGGCTGCGAGCGCCGCCGTCGAGCGCCTCGAGCGTGGCAATGAAGGCGATGTCAACCAGGCTCCAGGTGAGGAAGAACGGTTCGCGCCAGCGGCTGCGCACGATCTTCTCCGCGTCGAGCAGGCCGATCGCGAACCCCGACATCAGTGCGGCGCCGAGCAGGCCGAGCATGAGGGTCCGGTTGGGGTGCTGCCAGGTGAAGAAGCAGTACGCGGAGCCGACGCTGCAGACCGCGATGCTCACCCAGACGCCGAAGCGGATCGTGGCCATGCGCAGGCGCACGTCCCAGAGGTCGACGATTCGAACCGGCTCGAGCTGGCTCATCAAGGTCGATATCGGCGGACGGCGAGCGGAGTTGAGCGATTCAGCGCAGCGAAAGCTGTGCAACACACTCGATATGCGGTGTTTGCGGGAACATGTCGACCGGCCGCACGCGGTCGAGCGTGTACCCGGCGTCCGCGAGCTGGCGCGCGTTGGGCGCGAGCGTGGTGGGGTTGCAGGACACGTAGACGATGCGCCCCGCGCCCGTCTCGATCATCCGCCGCACCACCTTCTGCGAGAGACCCGCGCGCGGAGGGTCCACCACCAGCACGTCGGGCTCGCCGGCCTCCTCCACCAGCGGCCGCAGCGCGGTGCGCACGTCGCCGGCGTAGAAGCGAGCGTTGTCGATCCCGTTGAGCCGGGCGTTGTCGAGCGCGTCGGCCACCGCCTGCTCGATCAGCTCGACTCCCCATACCTCGCCCGCCGACGGCGCCATCGCAAGGGCGATCGTCCCGATGCCGCTGAAGAGGTCGTACACGCGCTCGCGCCCGCTCAGCTCCGCCAGCTCGACGGCGGCACCGTAGAGGAGCTCGGCCATCTCGGTGTTTGTCTGGAAGAAGGCGTCGGGTGAGATGCGGAAGCGCAGCGTCTCATTCGCGCAGTTGAGCTCCTCGTCGATCGTGGC
>Ga0070683_100004586_pt1 | contig 11405 bp, 12 predicted proteins | sample KBSC713LmetaG_FD_64662 | JGI IMG/M metagenome (GOLD analysis project Ga0070683, IMG submission 64662) | Corn rhizosphere microbial communities from Kellogg Biological Station, Michigan, USA - KBS C7.1-3L metaG | ecosystem: Host-associated > Plants > Roots > Rhizosphere ...
GGATGAACGTCCCCCCACGCTCGCTCCGCTCGCTGCCCCCGAGGGGGCGGATCAGTCGGTCGGGGCGGCCCTTCCCGACTGGGATGAACGTCCCCCCACGCTCGCTCCGCTCGCTGCCCCCGAGGGGGCGGATCAGTCGGTCGGGGCGGCCCTTCCCGACTGATGCCCCCCGCGATGACTGCAATGGGCAACGCGGTCGACGAGTCGCGCCTCGAGGTGCTGCGTGGCCGATATTCGTACGCGAGCATCTCGGACAAGATCAGCGACATCGTACTGACGCGGCCGACGCACTGGGGCTGGTACGCGGGCTTCGCGCTGTGTACTGCACTCACCGTGCTGTTCGTCATCGCGATCGCCTATCTGTTCGCGACCGGCGTCGGCATCTGGGGCGTCGACATTCCGGTCGCATGGGCGTTCGCGATCACGAACTTCGTCTGGTGGGTGGGCATCGGCCACGCCGGCACGTTCATTTCGGCGTTCCTGCTGCTGCTGCGCCAGAAGTGGCGCACGTCGGTCAACCGCTTCGCCGAGGCGATGACGATCTTCGCCGTCGCGATGGCGGGCCTGATGCCGATCCTGCATCTCGGCCGGCCGTGGTTCTTCTACTGGCTCGTCCCCTACCCCGACATCATGAACGTGTGGCCGCAGTGGCGCAGTCCGCTCGTGTGGGACATCTTCGCCATCGGCACGTACATCATCGTGTCGATCCTGTTCTGGTACATGGGACTGATCCCCGATCTCGCGACGCTGCGCGATCGCAGCGACCACCGCGCCAAGCAGATCGTGTACGGGCTCTTCGCGCTCGGCTGGCGCGGCGAAGCGCGCCAGTGGCGCCGCTTCGACACCGCGTACCTGCTCATGGCGGGCCTCGCGACGCCGCTCGTGATTTCGGTGCACAGCGTCGTGTCGCTCGACTTCTCGATCGGCAACACGCCGGGCTGGCATTCGACGATCTTTCCACCTTATTTCGTCGCCGGCGCCTTGTTTTCCGGCTTTGCGATGGCGCTCACCATCTCGATTCCGCTGCGCACCGTGTTCGGGCTCAAGGATTTCATCACGGCGCGCCACCTCGACAACATCGCCAAGGTGATGCTCGTCTGCGGCTTGCTCGTCGCCTACAGCTACGTGATCGAGATCTTCATGGCGTTCTACAGCGGCGACCGCTACGAGAAATACATGATCCTGAACCGGATGACGGGTCCGTACGCGCCGATCTACTGGACCGTCGTGCTCTGCAACGTGATCGTGCCGCAGGCGATGTGGTGGAAACGGGTGCGCCTGTCGGCGCCGACGCTCTTCGCGATCTCGATCGTCGTCAACATCGGCATGTGGCTCGAGCGCTTCATGATCATCGTCACGAGCCTGCACCGCGATTTCCTCCCGTCGAGCTGGGACATCTACTACCCGACGTTCTGGGACTGGGCGACGCTGGCGGGCTCGCTCGGTGCGTTCGGATGGCTGTTCCTGATGTTCGTGCGCTTCCTGCCGGCGATCTCGATCTCCGAGATGCGCAAGCTGGTGCTGGAAAAGCGGGAGGGCGAAGCATGACCGCCCGCGAAGGCACCGTCTATGGACTTCTTGCCGAATTCAAGGATGCCGAGGCGCTCGTCGACGCCACCGCGCGCGTAACGGCGGCGGGCTATCGCAAGGTCGACGCGTACGCGCCGTTCTCCGTGCCCGGGCTTGCCGACGCGCTCGGCTTTCGCCGCGATCGCGTGGCGCTCATCACGCTGCTCGGCGGCATCGCCGGCGGCGCGGGCATCTATTTTCTCCAGTGGTATTCGGCGGTGATCGACTATCCGATCAACGCGGGCGGCCGGCCGCTGCATAGCTGGCCCGCGTTCATTCCGGCGACGTTCGAATGCACGGTGCTCGGCGCCGCCCTCGCGGCGTTCTTCGGGTTCCTGATCCTGAACGGCCTTCCGAAGCTCCACCACCCGATCTTCAATGCGGCCGATTTCGACCTCGCGAGCCGGAACCGCTTCTTCCTGTGTGTCGAAGCGACCGATCCGCATTTCGATCGCGCGGCCACGCAGCGTTTCCTCGAATCCCTCGCCCCGTTGCGCATCACCGAAGTGGGGTCCGATTCGTGAACATGCTGCCGCCTGCCACGTGTCTCGTCGCCGTCCTCCGGATCGCCATCACGTGCGCGCCGGTCGTGCTGGCGCTCGCGCTCTCCGGGTGCGAGAAGGCGATGCAGGACATGTACAACCAGCCGAAGTACAAGCCGCTCGGGACAAGCGCGCTCTGGCCCGATGGGCGTGCGTCGCGCCCTGACGTCGCGAACACGATCGCGTACAGCGGCGGCGCAGTCGCCGGCACGTCGAGCGGGCGCCTCGGCGCGTTGCCGCCGCCGATCGACGACGCGCCGACGTATCCGGTGGACGACCACGGCCGCGTCAAGGCGAACCTGACTGCGGCCAGCCCGCAACCGCTGCGCGCAACGAATCCGCTGCCCATCGACCGGCCGACGCTCGAGCGTGGCCGCGAGCGCTTCGACATCTACTGCTCGCCGTGCCACAGCGTTGCAGGCGACGGCGACGGCATGATCGTGCGCCGCGGCTTCCCGAGCCCGCCGTCGTATCACACCGACCGGTTGCGCAACGCCCCGGACGCGCATTTCTACAGCGTGATCACGAACGGCTACGGCATGATGTACTCGTACGCCGACCGCGTCGCGCCGCACGACCGCTGGGCCATCGTCGCCTACATCCGCGCACTGCAGCTCTCGCAGGACGCGCGCATCGGCGACGTGCCACCCGAGCGGCGCGCCGAACTCGCGAAAGGATCGAAGTGAGCCTCCTCGCCGCACCGGTGCGGCCCGGGGAACGCGTCGCGTGGATCGTCGGGGCGGCCGGCGCGATCGCATTCGCCGTGGCGGCGTACGCCGATCGGACGACGGCGTTCCAGTCGTACCTGTTCGTCTGGTGGTTCCTGCTTGGCATCCCGCTCGGCAGCATCGCGATGCTCGCCGTGCACAACATGACCGGTGGCGGCTGGGGCGAGGTCATCCGTGCTCCGCTCGACGCCGCCGCGCGGCTGCTGCCGCTGTCGCTGCTCCTCGTCGTGCCGCTGCTGTTCGGCCTTGCCGATCTCTACGCGTGGGCGCGACCCGATGCCGTTGCCGCCGATCCGCTGCTCCGCGACAAGCGCTGGTACCTGTCGGTCGACTTCTTCCTGCTGCGCAATGCGGTGTACTTCGTGATCTGGCTCGCGCTCGGCCACCTGCTGCGCAAGTGGGCGTTTGCGCGCACTCCGGGCGCGACCCTGCGCGACAAGGAGCGCCTGCGCGCGATCTCGGCCGTCGCACTGCTGCTCTATGCGGGCACGGTGACCTTCGCCGGCGTCGACTGGATCATGTCGCTGTCGCCGCGATGGTTCTCGACGACGTTCGGCTTCCTCGTCGGCATCGGGCAGACGATGTGCGCGTTTAGCTTCGCGATCGTCTGCGCCGCGTGGCGTCTGCGCGATGCGGTCGGCAGCCAGGCGCACCTGCCGTCGACGGCGCCCGAATCCGAGCGCCTCCCCGGTGACGTGCCCGGGCTGTTCCAGGATCTCGGCAACCTGCTGCTGATGTTCGTGATGACCTGGGCCTACCTCGCGTTCACGCAATACCTGATCACGTGGGCGGAAGACCTGCCGAACGAGATCGCGTGGTACCTGCCGCGCGTGACGACGAGCTGGCACGACGTCGCGCTGCTCCTCATCGCGATTCACTTCGCGTTGCCGTTCCTCGTTTTGCTGTCGCGTCGCGCCAAGCGCGTGCCGCGCGCCCTCGGCGCACTGGCTGCGCTGCTGCTCGCAGCCCACCTCGTCGATTCGTACTGGCTCGTCGTTCCCGCGCACCGGCCGAACGGCATCAGCGTCGCGTGGACCGACGTCGCGGCGATCGCGGCACTCGGCGGACTCTGGCTCGCCGTGTTCCTGCGCATCGCGCGTGGCGCGCTGACCGTAGCGGCCCCCGTCTCCGGCGAGGCGGCGCATCATGGCTGAGGCGCAGGGCAACGTGCGGGTGAACGCGCCGTCGCTGCGCGGTACCGCGCACGAGACCGCCGACGTCGACGGACGCCGCATCTGGCAAACGGCGGCTGCGCTCGCGGCGACGATCGTCGCTGCCGGATTCATCGCGTCGGGTGTCCTCGCGTTCTTCCATCATGAAACCGGCCGGCCGCTGTCGCCGATCAATGCGCCGCCGACGGCGATGGCGTCGCCGCCACTGCAAAGCGCACCGGCGCTCGACCTCGCGGCACTACGCAGGCAGAAGCACGCGATGCTGAACGAGTACCGGTGGATCGATCGCGACAAGGGCGTCGTGCGCATTCCGATCGAGCGCGCGATGTCGCTGCTGATCGCCCGCAGCGGCGGGAGGCCGCAATGAACCGCAGCGCCGGTTTCGCGTTCCTGTGCGCGCTCGCGTTCGCGACCGGCGCGCTCGCGCACCTCACACCGGACGATGCTTCGCGGCGTGCGGGCTTCGAGCAACGGCTGGCGGCGCAGCTGCCGGCGGCGCTCGCGTTCCGCGACGAAGCGGGCCGCGACGTGCGCCTCGGCGATTACTTCGGCGAGACGCCGATCGTCCTCGTGTTCGCCTGGTACGGCTGCACGACGCTGTGTCCGACCGTCGTCGGCAACGTCGCCGCGGCGCTCGATCGCAGCGGGCTTGCGCGCGGCAGCTACCAGGTGCTCGTCGCCAGCATCGATCCGCGCGACGCACCGGCTGACGCACTGCGGATGAAGCGTCGCTATCTCGCGCAGGCGAACGTCGACACCGGCGCCTGGCATTTGCTGACGGGAACCGGGAGCGCGATCGCGGCACTGACGCAGGCGGCCGGCTTCCGCTATGCATACGACGACGACACGCATCAGTACGCGCACCCGGCGGGCGTCGTGCTGCTCACGCCGCACGGCACGATTGCACGCTACTTCTTCGGCTTCGGATTCACGCCGGCCGCGCTGCACGATGCCATGACGGCCGCGGCCGCCGCCGAGATCGCCTCGCCGGTCGAGCGCCTGTTGCTCGTCTGCTTCCACTTCGTGCCGTCCGGAAAATACAGCGGGCTCGTCGTTCAATCGCTGCGCATTGCGAGCATCGCGCTGCTCATCGCCGGACTCGCGCTCTTCTTCGCGATGCGCCGGCGCCCCGCCGCGCGCTAATGGTCATGTGGAATTTCCCGCTGCATCCGCCCGCCGATTCATCGCTCGCCACGCACGTCGATCACCTCTTCTATGCGTGGCTCGCGCTGGCCGGTGTCGTCACGGTGGCCGTGTTCTTCCTGATCGTCTATTTCTCGGTGAAATACCGCCACGGCTCGCGCGCCGATCGCGTGCTGCCGGCGCGTGGAAAGTTGCGCCGCGAGAGTCATCGCATCGAGATCGCGTGGATCGTGACACCGCTGATCCTGTTCCTCGGCATGGGCTTCTGGGCCGCCGGCCTCTACTACGCGCATGCCGCGCCGCCGGCGGATGCGACCGAGGTCTACGTGGTGGGCAAGCAGTGGATGTGGAAGCTCGAGCATACGGGCGGCCAGCGCGAGATCGACGAGCTGCACGTGCCGGCCGGCCGGCCGATCAAGCTCGTGATGACTTCCCAGGACGTCATCCACAGCTTCTTCATGCCGGTGTTTCGCATCAAGCAGGACGTGCTGCCCGGCCGCTACACGATCCTCTGGTTCACCGCCGACAAGCCCGGCGACTACCACGTGTTCTGCACGCAGTATTGCGGCACCGACCACGCACGGATGATCGGGCATGTCGTCGTGATGCAGCCGGCCGCCTTCGAGCGCTGGCTTTCGAGCGGCAATGCATCGCAGTCGATGGCGGCGGAGGGCGCGGCGCGCTTTCGTCAATACGGCTGCAGCGGCTGTCACGGCGCCAGCGCCTCGGTGCACGCGCCGAAGCTCGAGGGTCTGTTCGGCCGGCGTGTGCCGTTGTCGGACGGGTCGAGCGTCATCGCCGACGAGCGCTACATCCACGACTCGGTGATGCTGCCGCGCAAGGACGTCGTCGCCGGCTACGAGCCGATCATGCCGTCGTTCCAGGGCGAGATCGCCGAGGACGACCTGCTCGAAATCATCGAGTACATCAAGTCGTTGCGCAGCGCCGCCCCGGGGGCCGTGCGTTGAGCGGAGGGTAGTCCAATGAGCACCGCGAGCCTGCCGCTGCCACGAAACTACCTGCAGGAAGGCTTCAGCCTCGGGTCGTGGCTTGCGAGCGTCGATCACAAGCGCATCGCGATCCTTTACGCGATCTCGATCACGCTCTTCTTTTTCATCGGCGGCGCCGCAGCGACGCTGATCCGGATGGAGCTCGTCACGCCGGCGGGCGACCTCGTGAGCGCCGAGACGTACAACAAGCTGTTCACGATGCACGGCGTGATCATGGTGTGGTTCTTCCTGATCCCGTCGATCCCGTCCACGTTCGGCAATTTCCTGGTTCCGCTGATGATCGGCGCGCGCGACCTCGCGTTCCCGCGGCTCAATCTCGCGAGCTGGTACCTGTACATCGGCGGCGGCCTCTTCACGATCGGCGCGCTGATTGCCGGCGGCGTCGATACCGGCTGGACGTTCTATACGCCGTTCTCGACGATGTTCTCGAACACGCACGTGATCGCCGCGGTGTGCGGCGTGTTCATCGTGGGCTTCTCGACGATCCTGACCGGCCTCAACTTCATCGTCACGATCCACAAGATGCGGGCACCCGGCATGACGTGGTTCCGGCTGCCGCTTTTCATCTGGTCGATGTACGCGACGAGCATCATCTTCGTGCTCGCCACGCCGGTGCTTGCGATGACGCTGTTCCTCGTCGCGATCGAGCGCTTCGCCGGTGTCGGCGTCTTCGACCCCGCGCTCGGCGGCGACCCGCTGCTGTTCCAGCACCTCTTCTGGTTCTATTCGCACCCGGCGGTGTACGTGATGATCCTGCCGGCGATGGGCGTCGCGAGCGAGATCATCACCTGCTATGCGCGCAAGGACATCTTCGCCTACCGCTCGATGGCGTTCGCAGTGCTCGCGATCGCGATCATCGGCTTCCTCGTCTGGGGCCACCACATGTTCGTCAGCGGGCAATCGATCTATGCGGGCATCGTGTTCTCGATCCTGACGTTCCTCGTCGCGATCCCGTCGGCCATCAAGGTGTTCAACTGGACCGCGACGCTCTACAAGGGATCGATCCGCTTCGATGCGCCGATGCTGTACCTGCTCGGCTTCGTCGGCCTGTTCACGATCGGCGGCATGACGGGCCTCTTCCTCGCGTCGCTCGCGCTCGACGTGCACCTGCACGACACGTATTTCGTGATCGCGCATTTCCACTACATCATGGTCGGCGGCTCGGTGATGGCGTTCCTCGGCGCCGTGCACTTCTGGTGGCCGAAGATCACCGGGCGCATGTATTCCGATCGCTGGGCGCGCTTCGCCGCGATCGTCGTGTTCTTCGGCTTCAACCTGACGTTCTTTCCGCAGTTCCTGCTCGGCTACCTCGGCATGCCGCGGCGCTATCACGAATATCCGCCGGAATTCCAGGTGCTGAACGTGCTGTCGTCCGCCGGCGCATCGATCCTGGCGGTCGGCTACCTGCTGCCGCTGTTCTATCTGTTGTGGTCGCTCCGGTACGGCCCACGTGCCGGGCCCAATCCGTGGCGCGCGACCGGTCTCGAATGGCAGACGTCGTCGCCGCCACCGGTCGAGAACTTCGCCGCGATACCGATCGTGACCGCGCCGCCGTACCAGTACTCGGCGACGGACGACCGATGAGCGCTGCAGAGCCGCCTCAAAGCGCGAATTGCGCCCCCTCGGGGGGCAGCGAAGCGGCGAAGCCGCGAGCGTGGGGGGATCATTTGAGCGCTGCAGAGCCGCCTCAAAGCGCGAATTGCGCCCCCGCGGGGGGCAGCGAAGCGGCGAAGCCGCGAGCGTGGGGGGGTGATACAAGCGCGGAAGACCCGCGGCGGCGCGACGCCGGACGAGCGGACGACACGCATGGCTAGCGTGGTCATCGTCGCCCGCCAGTTCGACGACGCGGAGCAGCAGCGCACGGCGTCGGACCTCGGCATGTGGGTGTTCCTCGCGACCGAGATCCTCTTCTTCGGCGTGCTTTTCGTCGCGTACACGGCCACCCGCCTGCACGACCCGCAGGCATTCGCCATCGCGAGCCGCCTCACCAACGTCACGCTTGGCAGCATCAACACCGCTGTCCTTTTGACGAGCAGCCTGATGATGGCACTGGCCGTGCGGGCGACGAAGCTCGGCCTGCGTCGCGTGGCACTCGGCTTCCTGTGCGCGACGGCCGTGCTCGGCATCGTGTTCCTCGCGATCAAGTTCACCGAGTACTACCTCGACTACGCCGGGCATCTCGTGCCCGTGCTCGATTTCGCGCATTCGGGCCCGCACGCCGGCGGTGTCGAGAACTTCTTCTACCTGTACTTCTTCATGACCGGCCTGCACTCGGTGCACATGATCGCCGGGATCGTCGTCGTCACCGTGCTCGCCGTGATGACCGCGCGGCGCCGCTTCACGCCCGACTACTTCACGCCGGTCGAGCTCGGCGGCCTCTACTGGCACCTCGTCGACATCGTCTGGATCTTCCTCTATCCGCTGCTCTACCTCGTGTCGCGCACATGATTGCCCATCCGGTCGCCCGCGCCCGAACCTACGTCCTCGTCTGGCTGGGCCTGATCTGCCTGCTCGTCGTCACGCTCGCCAGCGCCTACGTTCCGCTCGGGTCGCTGAATTCCGCGATCAACCTGGCCATCGCGGTCGCGAAAGCGCTGCTGGTGGCCTTCTTCTTCATGCACCTGCGCTCGGCGCACTACATGCTGCGCATCGCGGCCACGGCCGGATTCTTCTGGCTCGCGATCCTGATCGGGCTGTCGCTCACCGATTTCGCCGTGCGTTATTGACGGGCAACGTCGGGCACCGGGCCTCGCGCAACGCGCGCGAGCGGTGCCGCGCGGCGCCACGCTAGAATGCGAAGCCCGATCGACGGGTCCCGCCGGTTGCCGCCGTTTCCTTTTGCCTCCCGAATCACCGACCCTCGCCGCGCTGTCCCGCCGTAGCTGGATTGCGCTCGCGCTCGTCTTCGCGCTCGCATGGTTCGCGAATCTCGATGTGCGAATGCTGCAGCATCCCGACGAAGGACGCTACGCGGAGATCGCACGCGAGATGGTCGCCAGCGGTGACTGGGTGACGCCGCGCCTCGACGGAATCAAGTATTTCGAGAAACCGCCACTGCAGTACTGGCTTACCGCGGCAAGCTTCGAGGCGTTCGAGCTCGACGAGTGGACCGCCCGCCTCCCCGGCGCCGTTGCCGGATTCCTGACCGTGGCGGTGGTCGCCGGCACGGGGGCGGCCATCGCGTCGCCTGCGGCGGGCCTTTATGCGGCGCTGGCACTCGCCGGGAGCGTATGGCTGTTCGGCATCTCGCATCTCGTCACGCTCGACGCGCTGCTCGCGTTCTGGCTGACGCTGTCGCTTTGCGCGTTTCTCCGCGCGCAGCATGCAGCGGCTTCGCCGCTCCTCGAGCGACGCTGGATGCTGCTCGCCTATGCCGCCGCGGCCGGTGGTGTGCTGACCAAGGGTCTGGTCGCGCTGCTGATCCCGTTCTGCACGCTCGTCGTCTATTCGCTGGCAACCCGCGATGTCGGGCCGTGGAAGCGGCTGCACCTTCGCGCCGGCCTCGCGGTGCTGCTCGTGCTGAGCGCACCGTGGTTCATCCTCGTGTCGCTGCGCAATCCCGAGTTCGCACGCTTCTTCTTCATCCACGAACACTTCGAGCGCTTCCTCACCACCGAGCACCGCCGCACCGGCGCATGGTGGTATTTCGCGCCGATGTTCGTCGCGGGATTCCTCCCGTGGACGGGACTTTTCCTGTGGCGCCTCCGCCATGGCTGGCGCGACGCGACGATCGACGCGGGCGGCTTCGCGTGGGCACGGTTCTGCCTCGTGTGGGCGGCTTTCGTTTTCGTCTTCTTCAGCATCTCGGGTTCGAAGCTGCCGTCGTACATCCTGCCGATGTTCCCCGCCGCGGCGCTCGTGCTCGGCTGGCAGCTCGCGAGGACGCGCGTTGCCACGCTCGCGGCAGTCACGGCGGTGCTGGTCGCCGTGACGCTCGCGCTGTGGCTCGCAGCACTGGCCGGCTGGCCGCGCATCGCGACCGCGCTCGCCGATCCGCGGACGCCACGGGCGCTCTACGACGCGCTCGGTCACTGGGTCAAGCTCGCGCTCGGTATCGCCGCGGGTGGTTACGTTGCCGGCTATCTCGCCTTCCGCCGCCATGACGAGCGCGGCCGCACGCTCGGCATCGCCGCGCTTTCGCTGGCCACGATCCTCGCGATGCAGGCGGCGTTTTCCGGCTCGGACGTTTTTCGCGCGACCCGCTCGGCCGCCGATCTCGTCACGGCACTGGAAAATGCAGCCAATCCTCCGTACGATCCGGACGCGCCGTTCTTCCAGGTTCGCATGTATGACCAGACGCTGCCCTTCTACCTCGGCCGCACCACCACGCTCGTCGAGTATCGTGACGAGCTTGGACCCGGGCTCGACGCCGAGCCCGGCCGCGGCATCGCCCACGTGTCGGACTGGGTCGCGCGTTGGCGCGCCCTGCCGGAAGGTTACGCACTGATGTCGCCCGAAACGCACGCGATGCTCGCCAACGAGGGCGTGCCGATGCGCGTGCTCGCGCGCGACCCGCGGCGCGTGCTGGTGGCACGACGCTGATGTCGAGCGCCGCGTTCCTGTTCCTGTTCACCGGCGTGCTGCTCAACGCGGCCGCCCAGTTGCTGCTCAAGGGCGGCACCAACCGTCTCGGCGTCATCACGCTCAACGCCGACAACTGGGTGGCGACGCTGACCCGGATGGCGAGCGAAGGCTATTTCATCGCCGGCGCGGCGTTCTACGGCGTCAGCCTCGTCGTATGGATCATGGGACTGTCGCGCGTGCCGGTGTCGATCGCGTATCCGATGCTTTCGCTCGGCTACATCGTCAACGCCATCGCCGCCCACTACCTGTTCGGCGAGGCGGTGACGGCACAGCGCTGGCTCGGCATCGGCTTCATCGTCGCCGGCGTCTACCTCGTGGCGCGCAGTTGATGGCTGGGTTTCTGAAGTTCGCGAGTCCGCTGATCGACGAGGCGACGATCGCCGGCGTCGCCGACGTGCTGCGCTCGGGGCACATCACGAGCGGGGTCTGGGTCGAGCGCTTCGAGGCGGCCTTGTCGGAATTCGTCGAAGGCCGGCCGGTACGGGCACTGACATCGGCCACGGCCGCCGTGGAGGTCGCTCTCCAGCTCTGCGATATCGGGCGCGGCGATGAAGTGATCACGTGTGCGCAAAGCTTCTTCACCGTCGTCAACATGATCGTGAAGCAGGGTGCGACGCCGGTGTTCGTCGACTGCGACCTCGTCACCCGCAATATCGA
>Ga0070683_100004587_pt1 | contig 11405 bp, 7 predicted proteins | sample KBSC713LmetaG_FD_64662 | JGI IMG/M metagenome (GOLD analysis project Ga0070683, IMG submission 64662) | Corn rhizosphere microbial communities from Kellogg Biological Station, Michigan, USA - KBS C7.1-3L metaG | ecosystem: Host-associated > Plants > Roots > Rhizosphere ...
GTCACCGGCATGCAAGGCGCTGATGGCTAGGACGGGAGTGAAGGTCGATGGTCTCGGACCGATGTTCATCGAACGGGTTTCGGCGATGCTCAAGCGCAAGGGCATCATGGTTGCGGGTTGGAGCGACGGGCTCGACCATGTCGCGCCGAAAAAGATGCCGGCGAAAGTGCAGTCAGACATCTGGGGCGACCTGTTCACGGCGGCGCCGGCCGAAGCGCACCGCACCACAAACCTCGGTTGGAAGACGATTATAGGCGTTCCCAACGTGTTCTATTTCGACGTGCCCTACGCGCCGAACCCGCTCGAGCGCGGCTACGATTGGCCGACCCGCGGCACCGACACGTTCAAGGTCTTCAGCTTCCTTCCGCAAAACCTGCCCGCGAACGCCTCGGTGATGAAGGACATCGAGAACAAGCCGCCGACCGCCGGCGACCCCGTCCGGCTGCAGCCGGGCCGCTCGTTCGCCGGAGTTCAGGCGAACCTGTGGAGCGAGACGGTGCGGCGGGATTCGCTTGTCGACTACATGCTTTTCCCGCGGTTGCTCGCCTTCGCGGAACGCGCCTGGCATAGCGCGCCGTGGGAGCCGCCCTACCGGCCGGGCATGACCTATACGTATGGCGACGGAAAGGTCGATCTCGCTGCGCTCAAGAGCGACTGGGAAGACTTTGCCGCAAGGATGCCCGCTCAGCTGCAGCAGCTCGAGCAGAACGCCATTTTCTATCGACTGGCGCCGCCTGGAGCACGGATCGTGAATGGCACGCTCGAAGCCAATAGCGAGTTTCCGCAGCAGCCGGTCGAATATCGCTCGGCGACAGGGGAATGGCAGCGGTATACGACGCCGGTCCGGGTGCGGTCTCCGGTGCAGCTTCGGACCCGTTCTTTCGACGGCCGGCGCACCAGCCGGATCGTGGAGGTACCGAGCCGCTAGGCGGGCTGCAGCGCCGCGGCCACCGCTTCGGCGGTTGGTTCGTCGAGCAGGAGATGGACGCGTCCTGCGCCTGATGGCGCGACGGCGCGCGCGCCCAGCCGACGAAGCCCTTCAAGATCGAGCTTCGCCGCGTCGGCGACCCTCAGAATCAATCGGGTCGAGCGCTGCCGAACGTCCTCGAGATTGCCGGCACCGCCGAGCGCATCGAGCCATTCGTCGTCGGGCACCTGCATCTGCGGCTTTCCGCGGAGCCTCGAGCGGATTTCGCCCGCGACCTGGTCCGCAATCGGCCCGAGCACGACCTGCAAGGCATTTCCGCCGGGCCGCATGAAGCCCTTGGCCCCGAGCGCCCGCAACTGCGTCTCGTCGACTTTGTCGAGATTGTTCACCGTCAACCGCAGCCGGGTCATGCATGCATCGACAGTGGTGAGATTCTGCGCGCCACCGAGCGCAAGTACGAAATCGCCGCCGCGCGTGCCGCGGCTTGCGTCGCGCTCGGCAATTACCTCGCCGGCATCGCGCCCAGGAGTCTTCAGATCGAAGTGCTGGATGCACCAGCGGAACGAGAAATAATAAAGCGCAAAATAGCCAAGGCCGACCGGAATCAGCAGCAGCGGCCGCGTCGCGATTCCAAAGCTGAGGAGATAATCGAACAGCCCGGCGGAGAAGCCGAAGCCGAGCTTCACCCCGAGCAGGTTCATGACCACCATTGAGACGCCGGTCAACACCGCGTGTAGCAGGTACAGCGCCGGCGCCAGGAACATGAAGCTGAATTCGATCGGCTCCGTAACCCCGGTGAGGAATGACGTAAGCGCGAGCGAGATGAGCATTCCCGCAACCGCCTTGCGCCGATCGGGCAATGCAGTGTGGTACATGGCGAGGCAGGCTGCCGGCAGGCCGAACATCATGATCGGGAAAAACCCCGCCATGAACGCGCCCGCGGTCGGGTCGCCGGCGAAGAAACGCTTAAGGTCGCCTGTCGAGCCGTGATAATCGCCGATGATGAACCAGGCGATGTTGTTGATGATGTGGTGCAGCCCGGTGACGATGAGGATGCGGTTGAGGAAACCGTAGGCGAACAGGCCGAAATTGCCCGAGGCAACGACCCAGCGGCTGAGCTGGTCGATACCGGCTTCGAGATAGGGGTCGCCAAGCCCGAACATCATCGCGCCGACGAGACCGACCGCGCCGGCGACGATCGGAACGAACCGCCGGCCGCCGAAGAAGGCGAGGTAATCGGGAAGCCTGATGTCGCTGAAGCGGTTGTACAGCACGCCCGCGGCGACCCCGGATAGAATCCCGGCGGGAACGCTGAGCTTGTCTAGCTGCTTGGCCTTCCACGCGGCGATGGCGAGATCGCGAGCGGCAGGGTCGGTGAATCCGGCTGTCGCGTCGGGCGTAACCTGGAGCAGCGCCTTCGCACCTTCGGTCAACACGAAGAAACAGACCGCTCCGGCAAGTCCTGCGGCGCCGTGGTTCTCGCGCGCCAAACCGACCGCGACGCCGATCCCGAAAAGCAGGCCAAGGTGCGAAAAGATGGCATCGCCGGCCGCCGCGATGAACGGCACGTTTAGCAGGTCCGCCTGTCCGAGCCGAAGAAGCAGGCCGGCGATCGGGAGGACCGCGATCGGGAGCATGAGGGCCCTGCCGAGGGGCTGCAGCTTCTCCACTCGCAGCTGGATCATCGTCATTCTCCTTTGGACGGCGCGTGCAACAGATCTGCGGCGAGCGCGCGCACTTCCGCAGCGGACACGAGCGACAGCGCTTGTTCGGCGAGGGCGCGGCAGTCGGATACGGATGTCTGCGCGATGGCCTGACGCACCGCCGGCAGCGCGGCGGGCACGGCCGATAACTCGCGAATACCGAGCCCGATCAGCACGAGCGCGCCGATCGGTTCCGACGCCAGGCTGCCGCACAGGCTGACCGGCTTCCCGGCCGCCCGGCCTGCTTCGGCGGTCATCGCGATCAGCCGAAGCACCGCGGGATGCAGCGCGTCGATCGACGCGGCGAGAAGCGGGTTGGTCCGGTCCATCGCGAGCGCATATTGGGCGAGGTCGTTCGAGCCGATCGACAGGAAGTCCGCTTCGGCGGCGAGGCGATCGGCGATCAGCGCCGCCGCGGGCGTTTCGACCATCACGCCAAGCGGGATTTCCTGCCGAAATGCCGCGAGGCGCTCGCGCACCGACTGGAGTTCCGATAGCGACGAGACCATCGGCACCATCACCTTGACCGAGCTGCCCTGCACGGCGGCGATCGCTCGGAGCTGCTCGTCGAGAATCTCCGGGTGCAGCAAGTGCGTGCGGATACCGCGCGCGCCGAGCGCGGGATTCTGCTCGTGCGGAAAGCGGATGTACGGCACCGGCTTATCGCCGCCGATATCGAGCGTGCGGATCGTCAGCGGCCGTCCTTCGAGCGCGTCGGCAATTGCCTGATAGGTGGTGCGTTGCTCTTGCTCGGACGGTGCATCGGCGCGGTCGAGGAACAGGAACTCGGTCCGGAGCAGGCCGCAGCCCTCAGCACCCGCCGCGAGCGCGAACTCGACGTCGGCGACGCCTCCGAGGTTGGCGAGCAATTTGATCGGTTCGCCGTCGTTCGTCGCGGACTTGCCCGTGAACTCGGCGCCGGTAGCGTGCGTGAGGGCGCGGCTCACCAGATCCTCGTCCGGGTCGATCACGACTACTCCGGCACTCGCGTCCAGGAGCAGGCGCGAGCCTTCGCGAATGCGCGAAAGCTCAGGTCCCATCGCGACCACGGTGGGGATGCCGAACGACGCGGCGATCAACGCCATGTGCGAGGTTGCGCCGCCGGCGGCGGTCGCCAGGCCCACGAGCCGGTCGCGGGGGAGCGACAGAAGTTCGGACGGCAACAGCTCATCGGCCAGGAGGATCGTTTCCTCGGGCAATTCGACGGAGGGCGAAAGCCCGTCACCGGCGAGGACAGCCGTGATCTGAGCGGCAATGTCGTCGAGATCGGCAATGCGCTCGCGAAGCAGCGGATTATCCGCCGACCGCAATGCCTGGGCGGCGGCTGCAGTCGCGATCTGCCATGCGCGCGCGGCGCTCCTGCCATGCTCGATTTCGGCATCGGCCGCCGCGTTCAACTCCTCGTCCTCGAGCAAGCCGATGTGCGCTCGGGCGATGGCGCCTGCCGCACCTTCCATCTGCGCATTGGCCTCGAGGCGCGCGCAAACAATGGCGCATGCGTCCTTGAGGGCAGCGCGCTCCTCGTCGACTCCGCGTCCCTGCTCGGCTGCTTCGCTCACCTCCCGGCGCCAATGCACAGCTGTCCCGACCGCAACGCCCGGCAGAGCCGTCACGCCGGCAATCTCGTTCGCGGCGCGTTTCCGACCGTGCGCCGCCGTTGCAGCGGGCCGGTCCGCCGACTCGCCGGCGGAGAGCAGATCAGTCAGCGCCTGGAGCGCGTCGTTCGCGTCGCCGCCGGTCGCGCTGAGGACCACCCGGTCGCCGGCCTTGGCGTTCAGCGCCATCATCGCCACCGGGCTTCGCGCGCTTGCGATTTTTTCGCCGAAGCCAATGCCGATCTCGCCCGAATAGCGCTTGGCGCATTCTGCAATTCTGGCCGCCGGCCGCGCGTGCAGGCCATGCTCGAAGGCGATGACCGCTTCGGCGGTTCGAACCTCGCCGCCGCCGCCGGCTTCTAATCTCTCCGGGGGAGCAACCTTCTCCAGCCAGGCGATCGGCTGCCCCTGCTGGACGAGGCGGTCCATTTTTTCGAGCGTCAGCCGAAACTCGCCGGGGTTGGTGACCAGGATGGGAGTTACCAGGCTCTTCGCCTCGAGTCCGACCGAGTCGAGGTCGAAGCTGATCAACAGGTCCCCGGCAGACACTTTGTCACCGTCCCGCACATGCGCTTCAAAGCCGCGGCCGTGCAGCGCCACGGTCTCGAGTCCGACGTGGATCAGCAGCTCCGCCCCTTCGGCGGTACGAAGAGTCACCGCGTGCCGCGTTTCGGGCACCATCAGCACCTGCGCTGCACAGGGCGCCACGACCATCCCTTCGGTCGGATCGATCGCCAACCCGGCGCCCATCATCCCTTCGCAAAATACTGGATCGGGGACGTTGGCGACGCTCGTCAGCCAGCCGGCAACCGGTGCGCCCAGCGCAACTCGGCTCATCGCCCGAGGCTCACGGGTAACGCCCTCTCGAACTTTGTCATTGTGCGACCATCCGGCACATCGTTAGCGTGTCAATAGTGACGACGACGACGACAAAGCCAATCGAACCGCCTGCGGCGCGGCTGACGACCATGTTCCGCGAAGCAGCCGAGGCGGGCGACGCGGTGGGTCGCCAGTCGGACATGAAGCGGATCGGCGCGGCGCTGCGCCGCCGTTCGCCCGCAGTCGTGATCACCTGCGCCCGCGGAAGCTCCGACCACGCGGCGACCTATGCCAAATATGCGATCGAGACCCGCATCGGCATCCCCGTCGCCTCCGCGGCTCCGTCGGTGGCGTCGGTCTATGCGTCGCGGCTGCGTGCCGACGGGGCGGTGTGCATCGCGATCTCGCAGTCCGGCCGAAGCCCCGACCTGCTCGAGACCGTGTCGAGCCTCAAGCGCGCCGGCGCCTGCGTCATCGCGCTCGTCAACGAGATAGACTCGCCGCTCGCCGACATCGCCGACGAGCTGTTCGGGCTTGGCGCGGGAACGGAACGCAGCGTGGCGGCGACCAAATCGTTCATCGCTTCCCTCGCCGCCATCGCCCGGCTGGTCGCCGAATGGAGCGAGGATGCAGCGCTGGGCGGCGACCTGGCGGCTTTGCCGGGCCTGCTCGGCCAGGCATGGGTGCTCGACTGGTCGGAGCTGGTTGGCGGACTTGAGGCGGCCACAGACCTCTACGTCCTCGGGCGCGGACTAGGCTATGGCGTCGCCCAGGAAGCCGCGCTCAAGCTCAAGGAGACGTCGCAGATCCACGCCGAGGCGTTCAGCACCGCAGAGCTTCGCCACGGCCCCATGGCGCTGGTTCGCGAGGGCTTTCCCGTGCTGATGTTCAACCAGTCGGACGAAACCGGCGCCGGTGTCGGCAAGACCGCGGCTGCGCTCGCCGAACGAGGCGCACGCGTGTTCCTGGCCGGGTCCGCCCGTCTGCCGACCCTCCGCAGCTCGCCGCTGCTTGAGCCGATCCTTCAAATCGAGTCCTTCTACCGAGCCGCGAACGCGCTGGCCGTCGCACGCGGTCTCGACCCCGACCGGCCACCGCACCTCGCCAAAGTGACGGAGACACGCTGATGCTGCAGGCGCTGGTCAACGGCCGCCTGCTAATCGACCGCAAGTTCGTCACCGGCCGTGCGCTGATACTCAACCGCGAACGGATCGAGGCCATCGTCGCCGAAGACGCGCTGCCTGAGGGTGCCGAGCAAATCGACCTTCATGGCCACCTGCTCGCTCCCGGCTTCATCGATACGCAGGTGAACGGCGGGGGCGACCGCCTGTTCAACGACGATCCGAGCGTCGACACGATCGCCGCCATCGGGCGCGCCCACCGGCGCTTCGGCACGACCGGATTTTTGCCGACGCTGATCAGCGACAACAATGCGAAGATCACGGCGGCGATGGACGCGGCGCGGATGGCGATTGCGGCGAAAGTGCCGGGCGTGCTCGGAGTCCACATCGAAGGGCCGTTCCTCAATCCCGCCAAGAAGGGCATACACGACGCGACCAAGCTTCGGCCGATCAGCAACTTCGAAATCAAGCTGCTGAGCCAGCCGACAGGCGGTGTGACCATCGTCACTCTGGCGCCGGAATCGGTTCCGGCGGAGGCGATCCGAAGCCTGGCGAGCGCTGGGGTGATCGTCAGCGCCGGGCATACGCAGGCGACGGGCGACCAGATCTTCGCGGCGCTTCGGAACGGCCTTCGCGGCTTCACCCATTTGTTCAACGCGATGTCGCAGCTCGGCTCGCGTGAGCCGGGGGTGGTCGGCGCGGCGCTGTACGACGAGAACAGCTGGTGCGGGATCATCGTCGACGGTCACCATGTCGATCCCAAGGTGCTGAAGGTCGCGCTTCGGGCGGCGCCGTTGCGGCGCTTCATGCTCGTCACCGACGCGATGCCGAGCGTCGGCGGGCACAAGGCGTTCACGCTCGGCGGCCAGAAGATCTCCGTGATCGACGGCAAATGCGTGAACTCCGACGGGATCCTCGCCGGCTCCGACCTCGACATGGCGACCGCGGTGCGCAACGCGGTGTCGATGCTCGGGCTCGACATCGCCGACGCAATCGCGATGGCGACAACCAATCCCGCCGCATTCCTTGGCCTCGATCACGAGCTCGGCCGAATTGCGCCAGGCTACCGGGCGAGCCTAGTGCTCCTCGACGACGGCCTGGACGTCGCTGCAACCTGGATCGACGGCGTTCGCTCGGCCGCGGCGTAACTGCAGAGTTCAGTCGATCTGCTCGATTGACGAAGAATCCTTCCAGATATCGATGCCGGCGTCGGTCGCCAGCCGATCGATCCGAGCGAGCTCGTCCTCGCTGAAGCCGAGATTGCGAAGCGTGCCGAGCGAATCCTCGAGCTGCTCGACCGTGCGCGCGCCGATCAGCGCTGACGTAACCCGCGCGTCGCGCAGCACCCAGGCGATCGCCATTTGCGCGAGCGTCTGGTCGCGCTCGCGCGCGAGCTCGTTAAGGCCGCGGATGTGCTGGAGGTTCTCGGGGGTGAGGAAGTCCTTCGAGAAGGACCCGTTCTTCGCCGCGCGCGCATCGGCCGGAACGCCGTTCAGATATTTCTCGGTGAGCAGTCCCTGCGCGAGCGGCGAGAAAGCGATGCAGCCCACGCCGAGCTCATCGAGCGTCTGGAGCAGGCCGTGCTCGATCCAGCGGTTAACCATCGAATAGGACGGCTGGTGGATCAGCAACGGCACGCCCTCGCTCTTGAGGATTTCACAAGCCTTACGGGTCAGCTCCGGCGAGTAGGAGGAAATGCCGACGTAGAGCGCCTTTCCCTGGCGATGCGCGGTGACGAGAGCGCCCATAGTCTCTTCGAGCGGAGTGGTCGGGTCGACCCGGTGCGAATAGAAGATGTCGACATAATCGAGGCCCATTCGCTTCAGGCTCTGGTCGAGGCTCGCGAGAAGATATTTGCGCGATCCGCCGTCGCCGTATGGCCCGGGCCACATGTCGTAGCCGGCCTTGGTCGAGATGATCAGCTCGTCGCGGTACGGGCGGAAATCCTCCGCCATCCAGCGGCCGAAATTCTCCTCGGCCGAGCCGTAGGGCGGTCCGTAATTGTTCGCGAGGTCGAGGTGGGTGACTCCGAGGTCGAACGCCCGGCGAAGGATCGCGCGGCCCGCCTCGAAATCATCGACTCCGCCGAAATTCTGCCACAGCCCAAGCGAAACCAGCGGCAGGTCGAGGCCGCTCCGGCCGCAACGGCGGTACGGCATTCGCCCGTCGTAGCGGTTCGGGTCGGGGCGGAATTGCTCGGCCGTCATTGCCGCTCCAATTCTACCAGCGCCACGTCGTTCGTGCGCATCGGGATCGTCACGGTGAAGGTCCTACTCGGTCCAACGCGCACCTTCTCTCGCCTTTCCGGAAGGTCGCGGGTGAGCGCCTGGAGTCGGGCAAGCTGCGATCCGCTCAGCGCCGCGGGCGATCCCATCTCCAGATAGGCGGTCTGCGGATCGTTGTGGCGGAAGCCGGTCCTGCGCACCGTGATCACGTACCGGCCGGGCTTTAGATGCTCGAAGCTCATGCGCGCCGGCGGTGCAGCGGCCGACGGACGCACCCTGGTGTAATAGGGCCGGTCGCTCACATCCTGATGCGGCTGGACCAAGTCCCAGACGATCGCCGAGACGCGGTTTCCGTCGGCTGCGGCAAAGACCTGGCCGTCGGGAGCCGGAATCTCCTTTCCGCGAAGCGCGTGAAGATATTTGTAGGCGAACCAGGCGGGCTTTCGGACGCCGTTGACATTCATCAGCCCAAACCCGCCGTGGAACGGCGATGGCGGCGGACCGGATTCGTAGAAGATGTCGGTGTAGGTCCAGTAGCTCATGCCCTGCAGCAGCCCTTGCGAGCCTTTGAGCTTGGTCAGGATCCAGGGAGCGCTGACGTAGCTGTCGTGGACGGGATCGCGCGGCGTGTAGCTGGTGCTCCACTCGGTGAAATAGAGCGGGAGGTGCGCGAATCTGGACGCGTCGATCTGCGCGCGAACTTTCCGCACGTCGCCGACAATCGAGTCAGGACTCTCTGAAAGCTTCGTGTCCGACTGGCCTTTTTCGTCGAGGAAGCCGCCGTCGACCGCGTAGCTGTGCGTGGTCACGAAATCGATCGGCGCACCGCTCTTCGCGACATGGTCGAGGAATTCCGGAATCCACGCCGCGCCCGCAGTCGCGGGGCCGCCGACGCGAAGATGCGGGTCGACGGCCTTCACCGTGCGCGCGGTCAAATCATAGAGGGCGAAGTAAGCGGGCTGATCGGCTTTCTCCCAGAATCCGTCCAGGTTCGGCTCGTTCCACACCTCGAAATACCAGCGTTCGACTTCCGTGCGCCCGTAGCGCGCTTCGAGATGGCGAACGAACTTGTCGACCAAAGCTCGCCACATTTCGGGCCGCGGGTGAGACGTGTTCCCGTGCCACCAGAAGATGCTGTTGTCCGACGTCTTGATCGCTTCCGGCGTGAAGCCGAGCTCGACGAAGGGCCGGATACGACGCGCGAGGAGCGAATCGTAGAGGCGGTCGATGCCGCTCCAGTCGTAGACCGGCCGGCCATCGACGAGCTTCACCGTGCCGAGAACGTCATGGAAGATCGCGTGGAATCGCAGGTAACGAAAGCCGAGCTCATCGGCGGCGGTTTTCAGCTGGGCCTGCGCTTCCGGGCGCTCCAGCGTGCCGGGATAATCTGACCCGACGGAAAGATCGAAGAATCGGTCGACGGGCTTCTTCGCCTGCGCGACATCGAGCGTGATGTGGCGGGGCGGCGGCGCTGCCGGGGCAGTCGCGGAACACGCAAGCACGGCAGCCGCGAAGCAGGCGCGACGTACGAATTCAAGCATGGACGGACGCTGTTGAGCTGAAGGCCGACGCCATCGCCTGTCGAAGCGGCTTCGCCCGGAAGTTCGAGTCGTACGGCGTCCCGCGCTTCAGCGTCTTGTCGGATCGCGGATCGAAGCCGTTGAGCCAACTGTAGCGATCGCACATGCCCCAGCAGAGGATGTCGCCGAGCTGGGGATAGCTAAGCATCAGGTCGAGATAGGCGCGGGCGTAATCGGCGACCATCCGGTCGCGCGCCGAGATCACGGTCGGTGCCATATGGTCGTTGACGTCGAATTCGGTGATCACCAGCCGGTAGCCCATTCCGGTCACCTCATCGAGGAAGCGGCGCCACGGCCCTTCGGATTCGCGGACGATCTCGGCGACCGGCGCTTTCTTGAGCAACCGGATGTGCGATTGGACCCCGAGCGCATCGACCGGAGTGCCGCGCTTCCTGAAGCCCTCGAGCAGCTTGAGGACGCCGCGCATGTGAGTCTCGTCGACGCTGTTGCGTTCCCAGCTCATATAATCGTTGTAGACGAGCTGGGCATGCGGCGCCGCCTCCCGCGCGGTGTGGAACATGAGGTCGAGAAAGCGTTCGCCACCGAGCGCGCGGGTGACGTTCGTGTTGCGGATCTCGCCTGTTTCCGGCTCGATCGCCTCGTTGACGACATCGTAGGAGTAGATTCGCTCGCCGTAGTGGCTGCAGACGGTGCGGACATGGTCGATGAGCAGCTTTTCGGCCTCGGCGGCGGACCCGAACTGCTTCGCCGCAAGCCAATCCGGGTACCATTTCGTCGGCGTCCAGAAGAGCGTGTGGCCGCGCAGCTTGAACCCGTGCGCCGCCGCGTAATCGGCGATGGCGTCGAAGGCGCGGAAATCGAACTTGTCGGGAGAACGGCGGACCCACTGCCACTTGAGCTGGTTTTCGGGGACGAGAAGCTCGCATTCGCCCTCGAGCAGCGCGGCATAGCGGGGATTGGTGAAGCTGCCGGTGTCGGTGCCTGGCGGAGCCCAGGCGACCGCGGAGCCGAAGCGCCGGCCGCTGCGGCGGGTAAGCGCGTCCAGCGAGCTGGCCGGCGCGGTCCGCCCCCACGCCGGCCGCGCGACGTTCGCAGTGGCAAACGAGGCGGCTGCGGCGGCAAGCGCCTGGCGGCGTGTGAGCTCCAATCACCCCTCCTATGGTAGCGCTACCAATGCTAGGCTCGGCGAGATGTTGTCAACGATTCCCCTGCGGCTGCTGATCGCGACGCTGCTGCTGGTGGTGGCAAGCGCCGCCAGTGCCGAGGACGGTTACGATCTTTGGCTCCGTTATCGGCCGGTCGAGCCGCAGTGGCGGGCGGCCTATGCTCCGCGGGCGACGGCAGTCGTCGAAATGTCGCATTCGCCGACGCTCGATGCCGCTGCCGGCGAGCTTCGCCGCGGTATTTCCGGCATGCTCGGCGCTGCTCCCGGATCGACGCTGGCGGACGGAGCAATCGTCCTCGTCACTGAGG
>Ga0070683_100004588_pt1 | contig 11404 bp, 10 predicted proteins | sample KBSC713LmetaG_FD_64662 | JGI IMG/M metagenome (GOLD analysis project Ga0070683, IMG submission 64662) | Corn rhizosphere microbial communities from Kellogg Biological Station, Michigan, USA - KBS C7.1-3L metaG | ecosystem: Host-associated > Plants > Roots > Rhizosphere ...
GGCGCTCTGCCATGTCTGCCGCGGTAGCCGGGTCGTTGCGCCCATTCGGAATCCACCTGCTCGAATCGCTACATCATCGATTGCGGCTTGTCCGCGACGGTACGGCGACATCGGGCGCGGCGCGCATCAGAACGGACGCCTGATAGGTCGCCGACAGCCGGAAGCGCGCCTGGAGCGCGGACCAGAGTTTGGTCAGGTCTTCCATACTTAAGAATTCAGGAGAAAGGGTGATGCGGTCAATGGAGTTGATCACATCCGCGAAAACTGATGCACCCGACCCGCTACGTTCCGCCAGCGATGCCAGCGTCGGCGCGATGGTTTCATGGGTGAATACGGGCGTCTGATGCAGGAGCTCCATCGCGCTGCCCAGCAATGTCTCGGCGTGGTAATCGCGCTCGCCGTATGCGGTGAGCAGGTAGTGCAGATCGAGCGAGAGCGGGACCGCGCGCGCGCCGTTCGGCTGCGTAGCGTCCGAGGAAATCGCGCGCCAGGCAGTATTGGGCGTGATACGGTAGAGATAGATATTGAGCTGGCTGCGCTCGTCTGCGCCCGTAGTGATGCGGTCGGGCGGCATCGCGGTGACGGCCAGCTCGCCCACGACGGCGGTCGCGCCATGCATGACGAGGCCGTTTTCGAGCACGCTTTTGATGACGCTGGTGACTGATGCAATGCTGAGCGGGCTGCTCATCTCGCCCATCCCCTCAAACACCCCAGACAAACCCACGACAAACCCACGACAAACCCACGACACACGGATGGCTGCTCTACCTTGCTACTTGGGGAATCTCCCTACAAAGACGCACAGCATGCCCAGGAGGTGACGCGATATGTGGATGGGGCCATTATAGCACGGCGCGAGATATGCAAGCGGGAAGGCAATCATGCTGAGGATGGGACAAATTTGGGCTTGGTATCCTTCCAGCGACAGATGCTCATACAGCTGCTCATAATGTGCAATTCTCAGGATTAGCCGCAGGGCTTCAGCCTGCGGCTCGTCCGGATCACTCGCAACCGTGCCATCCGCGATAACGCGTGCCTTGCGGCCCCTCTCCTGTGGGAGAGGGGGTAGGGGGTGAGGTCTATCCCCCGAACGCGAAGCTAGCGACCATGCTCGCCAGGTCGGCGTCGGCGTTGTCGCCCTTCACCGAATCCGTGCTAATCTGGTATTCATAGCTGCCATGAATCACATAGTAGTCCACATGCGTGACACTGATCTGCGAGTTGGGGATATCCTGAACCAGTGGGCTGCTCTTGTAGCCCTGCACGCCGCCAATGGTCGCCGGTTGCAGCGTCTTATTGGTGGCGAGGCTGGCCGCGCTCTTGGCGATATCCTTGTTCTTCATGTTCAGGATAGTGATCGTGCAGGTCGAGATGAGCGACGCGGCGCTATGGGCGTCGCCTGTGCGCGTGATAATAAGGTTGAAGGGGATAGGCGCCGTCGAGCCATCAGCCGGTGGGGTTGCGTTGTACGAGTTCGGTTGCCAGTTGCGCGGATACGTCACATGGAAGCCGTATGTTGCGCTGCTGTAGATGCCGCCGGGCAGGTTCAGCTGCGGCGTAGAAGGCGAGCCGCACGCGGCAATGATCAGACAGGCCGCGCCCGCCAGCGCGACGGCAAGCGCACGCAACAGCCACCACCGGCGCCCGGCGAACCCACGCATATTCGTCTCTCCCTCGACTGATAGCCGTTCAATCAGGCGCAGCACACTATAGCGCCTGAGCTATGCGCCGTCAATTCATCGGCCTGATTGGGTACAGCGTCGGGTCTGGTTGGAGCGTGAGAGGAGTAGGTTTGCCAATGACCGAACGAGATGATGCCGCTGACATGCATACCGTCTATCTGGGGCTGGGCAGCAATATCGGCAACCGCGACGCTAACCTGTCCGCCGCGCTCCGGGCGCTGGCCGCCATCGTTACCATCGAGCGTGTCTCATCGGTCTACGACACCGCGCCAATGCTCTATACCGACCAGCCGCGCTTCCACAACCTCGTCTGTCGGGCCACCACCAGCCTGACTCCTGACGCATTGCTCCAGGTGGTGAAGGAGATCGAGCGCCAGCTTGGCCGGGCGTCGGGGCCGCGCTACGGTCCACGGGTGATCGACATTGACCTGTTGCTCTACGACAGATTGATATTCAACTCAGCGGCCCTGACCATCCCGCACCCCCGCATGGCGGAACGCGCGTTTGTCCTCGCGCCGCTGGCGGAAATCGCCCCCGCGCTGACGCATCCAGTGCTGGGTGAGACCATAGCCGAACTGTTGCGTCGGGCGCCTGAGAGTGATGTCCACCGGGTAGGACCGTTGCCCCAGTCCTGACGAGAGAGTATAATGCCCCCGGTGCGAGTGGCTGTTTGTCTCGGCGCATGTCAACGCACGTGCGCCAAAACTGCGCCACTCTCGCGAGCATTCGACATGCGTTGCGCCTGGTATTCTAGAGAGTTTTTCACATGCCACAGGATTCTGTACTCAAAGGTCGGCTCGAAGGATTCCGTCCGGCTGAATTGTTGCAGGTCATGGGGCTGAATTCCAGCACCGGCGCGCTCCACCTCCACTCCGAGGACGACCGCTCCGGGCTGATCTACGTCGAATCCGGCTCCATTGTCAGTTGCACCGAACTGGATACCGAGGCGCTAACCCTTGGAAACGTGCTGCAACAGCTCAACATGGTGACCTCGGCGCAAATAGATCGCGCCTACCTCATGCAGACGCAAGATCCCCTTGGCAAGCGCATTGGCGAACGACTGGTTGACTTGAATATCCTCTCGCGCGAGCAGCTGGCGATGGCGCTCAAGACGCAGGCGCTCTGGACGTTGCGCGAGATGGCGCTCTGGCGTGAGGGCTCGTATGAGTTCCGCCCCGACGAACGCGCGCCGCTGGACTCCGGCGACCTGCGTCTCTCGATGACACAGGCCGTGATGGAGATGATGCGCTACGAACAGGAATGGAACGAGCTGGTCGAACAGTTGCCCGATGGCACGCGCACGCACCTTGCGCTGGCGCCCATGCCTCCCACGCAGCAGCCGCTCCAGTTCCCAACAGGTGTCTGGCGCGTCATCGCTCAGGTCAACACCCAGCATAGCGTTCGCCGTATCGCAACCGCCGTCCGCCAGCCCGAAGAACAGGTCGCACATCAACTGGCGCATCTGGTCCGGCAGCAACTCCTCTTGCCCGTAGGTGTTGCCGGCGCGCCGGGGCTTCCCGATGAAGCCGAGCGGCTAAGCATGAACAACTTCGACCTCTTTTCGCTCGTACAGCGCATGGAGCAGGACTGGATCAAGAAGAAGACGCCAGTCGATCAACTCGTGGCCCTCGCGACGTTTATCAACCAGACGATGCTCACGCTCGAAGAGGCCTGCCGGAACCAGCATTTGGGCCTGGCCCCCGATACACTCGCGATTCTTCTCGCGCGCGAGCGACTGACTGGCGTCAGCGGGTATGATTTCAAGATCGACCGGAACCGCATTGACGTGGACGACTTCGCGGCTTATTGTAAGCGCACGCTCGATGGCAACATGCGCGGCCGCATGCAGGTGGCGCCGGAGTTCTATCGCGCCGTCCTTGAGACGCTGTTACACGCCCTGGCGACCGCGTTCGAGGCGATCAACTCGCGCATCGCGTCACCACGGGTGCGGGCGCAGAATAAAGAGGTCTGGGAAGAGCTTTTTGCGACGTTTCGCGGGCAGTCTGTTGCCGACGAATGATTTGATGATAGAGAGACGCTGAGATGCTGATCGTGGAGGACGATGCAGGCGGCAACGTGCAATGTTGCATGGTTGCGCCGTAGCGGTAGAGGAGGATTCTCATGCATGCATTCGGATCGATCCCACGGAACCCCGGCGCTTCCCGGACACGTCCGCTCTACGATCCGGAGCCTGGCGTGGATGACAACGGCAAGCTGGTGCTGGTCGTCGATGATTCGAGCATGATCTGCCGGATCGTGAAGTTCTCCCTGCAGAAATATGGCATCAGCACGATGTTATTCCATAGCGGCGTCGACGCGCTAAACGCGCTGAATGAGGGTGCTGCGCCCGTCCCCGATCTCGTCCTGCTGGATATCAATCTGCCCCACATGAATGGCTATGATGTCGCAACGTTGCTCAGTCATAAGCGCGAGTTCCGCTCGGTGCCCATCGTCATGTTGTCGGGGCATGATGGAATCTTCGACCGATTTCGCGCCAAACGTGCGGGTGCGGACGACTTCATTTCGAAGCCGTTTGACGAGCCTGAGCTGGTCAGCAAGGTGTTTCCGTTGCTCGCCCTCGATATTCCAGAGGACATGGCGGGTCATAAGGCATAGGCAGGCATCACGCTGGCGCGGGCGATTTCGCGGGTAAACAGGAGACTGAGGGCGGCCTCTTTTTATGAATACTTCTCATCAGGATGAATCGGACCATGCCGCGCCCGCATCGGGTGTGCAGGCCCCTTTGAATCTTTCGCAGCTCCTGGCGCTCGCGCGGGCGCGCACAATTGATGAGCAGCGCATTGCGCTGGAACAGGTGAGGCGTGGTGATGCGCCGCTTGCCCCGCCTGAAGGCGATCCGTATCTGCTCTTCACCTGCGCCGACGTGGCGTGCGCCGCGCCGCTGACACAGTTTCGGGAGGTCTTGCCAACGCTGCCCACGACCATCGCGCTCCCACTCAGCCCCCCATGGATGCACGGCTTTTTCGCGCTGCATACGGAGTTGATCGGGCTGGTTGATCCCGCGCCGTTCCTGTTCGATGCGCCAGAGATGGCGAGCCTTTCGCGCTCCCGCGCGCGTAACGGGCGCGTCATCAAGCCCGGCGCGACTTCTCCCAGTGGTGAGAGTTGGCGGCTGGCAACCCCTGAGAGCGGCCCGACGGCGCTCATCATTGGGGCGGGGGAACGAATGCTCGCGCTGGCTGTGGCTGGCGTCGGCGACTTAGCCTACATTCAGGCGGGCGAGATACGGGGCGACCCTGTGAATACAGCTCCGGCGCGCGCGCCCGCTCCGCGTTTTCAGTCTGGTATCTATACGGAACCAGCCAGCCAGACGGCGGTGTACGTCGTGAAAGTGGACGAGCTGCTCGATGCCCTGCTCGATGCGTTGATGAGCGTGGAGGTGTCGGCCCATGAATGACCCTTACGTCGACGACGAAGTTGGAGAGGCAGGCGAGGCGGCGTTAGCGCTCGGCCAGCGCATCAACGCAGTGCGCGAATTGATCGGTCAGCTTACCATCTCACCTCCCTCAACAGACGATGACCCAGCGTTGGCCCCGACGCCTGAGAATTTCCGTCAGTTCTGCGAGCGCCTGCGGCGATTGCTGGAGCAGTCAGGCATGGCAGACTGCGCACGCGCGGCGCTCAGTCTCGAACAGGCCAGCGCCGGTCTGCCGTCCGAGGAAAGCCTGGGCGCCATAGATGCTGTGCTGGCCTACATCCGCGCCCGCGTACGCGATGTCACCTTGCCTGGCAACACTGCCAAAAATCATGCGGCTACTGCTGCTACCCCAACCGATGCGGACGAGCGCACTGCGGGCGACGCTGGCGCAATCGCTCGGTCAGATGAGTCGGCCCAGCTCGACCAGGCAGTTGAGCAAAGCGATGCGCATGCGCCAGGCGATGCTGTCGGGGCTGATGCTGATCGGGTCGAGGGAGAGGCAGCGGCACAGGCAGAGGCGGCGATAGCGGTAGAGCCAGCGGCAGCGGCAGCGGCAGCGGCGGACGCGACGACATATGTTGAGGCGGAGTCTGATGATGAAACGTTCGATGAGAGCCAGTTTTCGGTAGAGACGCAGGCGGTTATCCGCACGTTTAAGAACGCCCCGCTCCGCCAACGCGTGCCTGGTGAGGTCGCACAGACCTTCCGTCAGCCAGCGCGCGACCACCGCGATGTCATCCCCGAATCGATGCGGCGTGAGTGTTTGCTAGAAGCCGCTGGCGATCTGACCGACCTGCGCGCCCTGATCGCTTCATTTGGCAAGATGCCTGGCAGCCTGGATGACCTGCGCGACATGTGGCAACTGGTCCACAAGATCAAGGGAACCGTCGCCACCTATCTCTTTCACATGCTTGCCGACATCCTGTTCTGTCTTGAGGTCGTGCCACAGGTGCTTCAGCCGGTGGCCGTCTCGCGTGCGGCGAACTGTCTGAGCCTGTTGATTCGGATGGGCGATCTGATCGAAGCGGCGCTAGCGGAGGCGGGCGCGCAGGGCGATGCGAGCCAGATGCGTTTGCTGGAGGCAAGATCCTTGCTTGCGGAGGCGCGCGATCTGGCCACTGTGCACGATGCGCCGGGCGTGGCCCCGAGCGAGGGCATTCGCGTGCCACTGACCCCTGAGGCGATTGCCGAGCCGATCACCATGCAGCTGCCCAGCGTGCATCGCACGGTCGATGATGAAATGCTCCGGGTCGAGCCACGCCAGCTTGATAGCCTGATGCATCAGTCTGATGGTCTGGCGATGAATCGCGCCAGCCTGACCCAGAGTAGTGAAGAGATTCACCGGGCTCAGGCGGATATCGATCAGGTACTGGTGAGACTGGCGGGCCTGAGCGCCCAGCTGACGGACCTCCATCCGTTTATCCGCCAGACCGGCGAGACAGCGCAGGCAGGGGCGAGTGGCCCGCGCTGGCTCGTGCGCCAGGAGACGGGTGGTGGCGCGTGGGATGACTTGGAGCTGGACTCGTTCACGCTCTTCGACGAAAAACTGCGCGCGCTCTCGGAGGCCGTTCTCGACGCCACCACCCTCAGTAATTCGCTCTACGGGCTCATCCAGCGCCTGACCAGGAACAGCGATGCGCAGCGGTCGGTATTGCATGCGATGCAGCAGACGATTATCCACATGCGGCTGGTCAGCTTGAAGTCGCTGGCGGATCGCGTCTTGCTGGCGGCCCACCAGGCGGCGGAAACCGTCGGCAGACAGGTACAGGTATCTATTGTCGGTCAGAATACCGAGATTGACCGTAACATCAGCGAAGCGCTGATCGCGCCGATTGTGCAACTGGTGCGCAATGCCGTGGCCCATGGCATTGAATCACCAAGCGAGCGCGAGGCGCTGGGAAAGCCGACGGCGGGCAACGTATGGCTGCATGCGTCGTATTCTGGCAACGAGGTCAGCATCGAAGTGGGTGACGACGGGCGTGGTGTCAATCCGCACCAGCTTATTGCCGCGGCGGTGTCTGCCAAGATTCTCGACGCGAAACACGCCGACTATTTGACGCGCGATCAGGCGCTCGCGCTGATGTTTGAGGCGAATCTGAGCACCAAAGAGCAGGCCGACGTGATTGCGGGACATGGCATTGGTCTCGATAGCGTCCTGTCTGATGTTCAGCGCCTGCGTGGCTCCATCAGCGTGCGGAGCGAGCCGCGACGGGGAACCGTCTTCCAGATTCGCGTCCCTATCTCGCTCAGCATCACGCGCGCCTTGCATGTGCGTGTTGCCGACCATGAGTATGCGATCCCCTTCGCTTCGATTCGTCAGATGTTCATGGTGTCTGAGTCGGGCATTCTTGAGTCGTTCCCGGATGCTGAGCCGAACTCTGCCGCCGCGCGCTTCCGGCGTCGTGTGCGGGTGGCGCGCCCATCCCCGGAGCGTCCGCTACGCTTGCCGGATGATCCGACGGCGGCGTTGTATGATGAGGTGCCAGTCTTTTCGCTGGCTGAGCTGCTTGGCCTGGACGAAACGCCGCCGACGACCCACATGGCGCTGCTCGTGGATGTGGGTCAGCGGCAGGTCGCCGTGCTGGTAGATGAAATACTGGACGAGTCCGAGGTGGTCATTCGCGCGCTGCCAGCGCATCTGCGCCGCCGGGCGGTTCGTGGCGCGAGCATCGCGTCTGACGGGCGGCTGTTTCTCGTGCTGGACATCGCCGACCTGCTCACCGACGCGCTCGGTGGCAAGACTATGCCGCCGCCTCGGCCAGTTCCAGCGTCTGCGCCGTCGCGCGACCGCACTCCAGTCGTGTTGGTGGTCGATGACTCGATCTCGATGCGCCATGCGCTCGAAGGGGCGCTCCGCGGCGTGGGCTACGACATTCGGCTTGCGCGCGATGGTGTCGAGGCGCTGGGCGCGATGATCGCCGACCTGCCCGACATCATGGTGCTGGACCTGGAGATGCCGAGGCTCGACGGCTTCGAGCTGCTCTCGGTCATTCGAGGGAATGAGTCGCTGGCGCGGACGCCAGTGGTCATTCTGACATCACGCGCCGCCGAGAAATATCACCGCCAGGCCATGGAGCTTGGCGTGCGCGCATACCTGACAAAACCATGCCCGGATGAGGTCCTAATTACGACACTCCAACGAGTGCTGAGGGAGTCGCAGTAGAACTTATGAAGCAGCCAACACCTGTGACCGCGTCGAGTGGTCGTGCACATAGCACCCTGCCTCCCGTGCCACGCGACCGCGTGCGTTTTCGCATTCGCGCCAGCGCGGCCATCGCCACCGGGCGAGCCGCGGGCACGATGCTGCGGCGCCTGCGGCTGGGCGGCGGCACCAGTCTGCCAGGGCTGGTTGCGCGCTATGTCGATCCTCATGTGACCAAACACCTGGGCACGCAGATGCGTCACGGCAATATCGTCGTCACCGGAACGAATGGTAAGACCACCAGCAGCGCGCTCGTCACCAGCGTGCTGCGTCAGGCTGGTCTGCGTGTCTGGCGCAACCGGGAAGGATCGAATCTGGCGCGCGGCATCGCCACATCCTTGATGGCCCATGCGGCGCTCAGCGGGAAACTGCGCGAGCAGGGCGACGCGGCGGGTGTCTTCGAGGTAGATGAGGCGGCGTTCCCGCAGGTAGTCGCGGAACTACAACCGCGCACGATTCTCGTCACCAACCTCTTCCGCGACCAGTTGGACCGTTACGGCGAGGTAGATACCGTCGCGGAGCGCTGGCGCGATGCGCTGGCACGGCTGCCCGCCACGACCACGCTGCTCCTCAATGCCGACGATCCGGCGGTCGCGGCGCTGGCGGATGCCCGACCAACTGGCAGCCCAGTCCTCTACTTCGGCATCGAGGATGCGCCGACATCCGCGGACGACGCGCAGCGCGTGCATGTGGTTGATACGCGCACCTGTCCTCGCTGCCGCCAGTTACTGACCGTCACCGAGCGGTTCTATAGCCACATTGGCCACTGGCGCTGTCCCGCCTGTGGATTCGCCCGGCCCGAGCCTGCCGTGCGCGCGCGTCAGGTCAGCTTCACTGGCCTCGAGGGCTCTCGCTTTGTATTGGAGACGCCGCTCGGCCAGACCGATGCCACGGTGCATTTGCCGGGCCTCTACAATGTGTACAACGCGCTGGCCGCCGCGACGGCTGGTGTGGTAATGGGCGCGACTCTCCCAGCCATTCACGATTCCTTGGAGCGTTTCACGCCCGCGTTCGGACGCGGCGAGCGCATTGCCATGGGCGACCGGGCCGCGCTGCTGCTGCTGGCGAAGAACCCGACCGGGCTCAACGAGGTGCTGCGAGCGCTCGGCCAGGACGAGGCAAAGCATCATCTGCTTTTTATCCTCAACGACCGCGCGGCGGATGGCGAGGATGTCTCGTGGATCTGGGACGCCGACTTCGAGCAGGTCACCGGCAAAATTGCCAGCCTGACGACCTCCGGCCTACGCGCCTACGATCTCGCACTCCGCTTCAAGTATGCTGGAGCGCCACCAGATACGGTCGAGCCAGATATCGGCGCGGCACTGACCGCAGCGCTGGCACATGTTCCCGTGGGTGAGACGCTCTATATCGTGCCGACGTATACCGCGATGCTGGCCGTTCGTGGGGAGATTTCGCGGCGAGGGTACGCCCCGCGTTATTGGGAGCAGAAAGATGCCTGATTCACTCGCGGAAAATGCCGGGGAGAACGAGCATAATGGTCCGGCACTACGGCTTGGCCATCTCTATCCCGACCAGCTCAATATGTACGGCGACCGGGGCAACATCATCGTGCTCCGACAGCGCTCTGCCTGGCGTGGCGTGACGCTGCAAGTGACTCCGCTCGAGATTGGCGAGCCGCTCGATCCTGACGCCTATGACATGCTGTTCATCGGCGGCGGGCAGGATAAAGAGCAGGACGAGGTCGCCCGCGATCTGCGTGAGGTGAAGGCGGACGGCTTTCTGCGCGCCGTGGAGGCCGATATGCCGGTGTTGGCGGTCTGTGGCGGCTACCAGCTCCTCGCCAAATACTACCATCCCGCCGAGGGGCCAGATCTGGAGGGCATCGGCATCTTCGACGCCTGGACGATTCACAAGGGCAAGAAGGTGGCCCGCTGCATTGGCAACGTCGCCCTGGCCTGGGGCGAGAGCACGCTCATCGGCTTCGAGAATCACGGCGGCCGGACGTATCTCGGCAGCGGCGCGCAGCCGCTGGGGCGCGTTTTGGCTGGCCATGGTAACAACAGCGAAGACGGGCGCGAGGGCTGTGTATATCGCAACACCTATGGCACCTACCTGCATGGCTCGCTCTTGCCGAAGAATCCGCACTTCGCCGACCACATGCTGCGGCTGGCGCTAGATCGCCGCTATGGGCCCGGCAGCGGCCTGCGGATGCTGCCACCACTTGCTGACACCGAGGAATGGCGGGCGCATGAAACGATGTTGCGCCGACTCAATGTTTCACCGCGGTCACACTCTTTCGATGTAGCCCGAACGTCCTGACTTCGCCTCTTTGGCAGAACTTCCGGGCCTCTTCCTCGTATCTGTTAGTAGATGCACCACGGAGTGCTTCGATCTGGCTCTTTCGCCGAGCGGCTTTCGGATAAAGAAGAGGTACCGCGGCCAGCGATCCGTGGCGCCGATGGGCGGCGCGGCGCGTTGGGCATGCGCCTGATCATCAACTTCTCACTGCCATCGTACGTGTCAGGCACGCACTTTGCGGTACATGCCAGAGTATATATTCCGCGGGCTGAGAGCAGAACGGCGTTGCGCCGTTTGGCACTAACTGCTCGGCATGCAACGCTCTGACCTGTTTCTCTCCTGTGGACCATACATGGGAGGTGTCGTCATGGGTCAGTATGAAGACTTACTGATAGATGCCTTGCTGGATTCCGGATTTACTCTGGAAGAAGCCTGTCGCCTGATTGCTCTCCAAGAGCGCTACGAGGAAGAGCATCCCTGGCAACTGGAGAAACGGCAACTGGCTGAGTGGATCGATCTGATGGGCGGTAACAACTGCCTGAATTAACTCGTTCGTCTAGCGCAAACGGCAATGACTTTAGCATACAGATAAGACGGCGAGGCGGGATGTGGGTCACTCCATAGTCCGTCTCGTCGTTTTCTGTCTGTTTTGTGAAATCGGTCACACGCCGCAATCACATCCCCTATTATCTTCCCAAAAAGTGGTTGTCTGGGCGAGAAGACCCCGCGTGAGTTGTGGTAGGATAGAAACTGAGGGAAGATATTTCCAGTGCTGCGACGGAAGCTCACTTTGTCCATGTCTCGTACAGACCGACTCGCCAG
>Ga0070683_100004590_pt1 | contig 11400 bp, 8 predicted proteins | sample KBSC713LmetaG_FD_64662 | JGI IMG/M metagenome (GOLD analysis project Ga0070683, IMG submission 64662) | Corn rhizosphere microbial communities from Kellogg Biological Station, Michigan, USA - KBS C7.1-3L metaG | ecosystem: Host-associated > Plants > Roots > Rhizosphere ...
CCAAACTGGCTTTGTCCTTCTAAAAATATAAGCACTGGATATCTTTTAGTGGGATTGGAAGCATAGCTGGCTGGCAATACTTCAATATATCCGTTAACCATTTCATTGATAGGAGTATTGGGCCTTTCTGTCAAAATGTTATTCCCATATTGGCCTGTTTGAGAAAAGCTTTGTACGGTACACAATAAAAAGGCAATAAAGCAGATCAGGTAAAGTTTTGTTCTCATAATAAAGTATGCGTTGAGTTATAGATAAGGAGATACTAGAGTTAAATAACCCTGGCTAGTCATTAAAGGATTGGAAATGTTCGGGATTTGTGGAGGTATTGGACAGTGACAGTGTAAATAGCATCAATAATTCTACCAAACTCTATAGAATATTAAAATTACGGCCGGCAATATGCCTAAAAATATGTAATTATAAGACGTTAATAAAAAGGCCGGAACATTCGGCCTTGATAAAAATTTATTGTTTTTAGTTTTTACTGCTTAATGATTTGCTTGGATTGGGTCCACTTGTTCATAGTGACTTTAATAATATAGTTACCTGTAGCAAGCTCTCCTATTGATAGAGAAAACCTGCTGATTCCTCTATTGGTTTTATTAAGCGCAAACTGCTTTTGTGCTCTTCCCTGCATATCGTAAACTTGTACAGTGAGTGTTCCTGTAAGATCATTATTAACCTGAAGTTGCATACTACTTTTAATTGGATTGGGATAAATAACTACTAAAGATGAATCAATTGGCCCTACAACACTAGTAGCTGATTCTGCCTTAGAAGTTATAGCTGCGCTGCTGCCTCCAACTTCCAACCAGTTAAAGTTCCATCCGTTTGATGTAGAATAAACTCTTATGGTTTGTGTACCTGCTGCAAGAGAAATGTTTGCACTCACTGTTTGCCAGCTCTGGTACCCTCCTGTATTTGGAATGGAAACTGTTGCAAGTACAGTTCCTGCACTGTTCTTTATTTGAAGCTGACCTCCTGCTGGAGTAGCTACTCTTAAGTTAATTGCATAAGTACCACCTGCAGAATTTACACTGTAATCCATCCAATCTCCATAATCTATATATCCTACATTTTGTCCACCACCTGCATCAGAAGTATTTTCTTTTTGTACTCCACTCATAGAATTATAGTTCTCTGCTTCAATGCGAGAGCCTGTTGAAGAACCAACTGGTGGTACAGAGATAGCTTGCGCAGCATTTACTGTAACCGTTACATTACTGGTAGCAGTAGCTCCCCTATTATCAGTAACAGTTAAAGTAAAAACATAATTTCCCTGCACAAGATTATAAATGGCGGTATTTGCACCATAGGCAGAGCCGATGTTTGCCTGCGAAGGACCAGAAGCTTGTTTCCACTCGTAAAAATTGATAGTTCCGTCAGGATCCGAACCAGAACCAGATAATGTAACTGAATTAGCAGGTAATGTTATCGTTTGATTGCCACCTGCATTTGCGGTTGGTGTCTGGTTAGGAGCCGGCGCAGGGGCAGAACCGCCTCCTGACCTTTGATGCATCAGCATCCACTGGTAAATATTTAATCCGTTCTGTGTAAAACCTGGATCATAAGTTCTTGACCACGCATCGTGACCAGACGCTTGAAAAATAGTTGATTGCACATCGGCGCCATCCTGACTTAATATATTAACCCAGCCCGTTGTATTAGAAGGAGAAACTGACCAATCATCCTGGTTATGAGTTGCCCATACTCCCAATCTTGCCGAGGCAATTGCCTGAGCTTTTGAAGCATCAGGGCCCGCAGCACCACATACAGGAACAATTGCCGCTGCTTTTGAGGGGTATGAACCTGCGAAATCCCAGGTGGCTCCTCCACCCATACTCAAACCCGTTACATAAATGCGAGACTGGTCCACTCGATAATTTCTGATGGCATAATCAATAACATCATTTACGTCAGAACCAGACGGCCACCATCTGAACTGCGGAGAAAGTACAATAAAACTGCTTGTCTGCCCGCCTACATTAAATGAATTCGGGAACCCTCCGTTTGCAATTAGCCTGGGAAGTGAAGTCCAGCAATTTAAAATATTTCCAAGATCACTGGTGCCGTTTCCCTCTTCACCAATACCATGAATAAAAATAATTAACGGATAGCTCTGCCAGGTATTTGAGTTATAACCTTGAGGCAAATATTCAAAATAACCACCGCAGGCACCGGTAACGGTATTATATCGTGGCGTTTGAACTTGAGCATTAGAAATTGAAATAGAAAATAAAAGGGTCATCACTGCAGCAAACCGCAGACATAGTCCGAATCTTTGGTAGTTCATAAAGATGGTAGCTTTAAAAAATCAACGAATTAATTCTACATTTAAAATAACGAGGTGAATTCTCCGCAATCAGCCATAATTATGCCAAAAACCCTCGTAATTTTTTATTTGATTGGCAAAGTAACTGGCTGAAAGATCAACAACAGCACATACTAGATGAACAATAGTTTTTCATCGGTTAACCAATGAAAAAAAAGCATCTAGAAAAGACTGTAGAGTTTTAAAGGGAATCTTTATTTTTTTAGGCTGAGCGAGCTCATGGGCACGAGCAAAGAGGTTAGCAATATACTAATTCTTTTTTACAAAAATTTCAATTACTCCCTGAGTATTTCCCCTGCGCGGTGCAGGAAAAGAATCTATTTCTTTATAATAGTGTGACAGCGTATCCCTGACACGAAAAGGATAAAAATTATTAAGAGAAGGAACATATTCGAATAACACCAAATCGTAGTGATTCGTTTTTAATTTCGCCTCGTACATCTCTGCTTGTTTGGTAAACATACTTACACCCAAATGATACCATAATGGAATATCGGTACCTGTTTCAGAAGTATAAGGGATTTCCATTACTAGCGGGGTAAGCTCAGACATATTTAAAACACGTAAATTTTTATTATTCTTAACTAAAGGCATCTGCAGCAACCTATCGATGCCTTGTATTGTTGATTTTGGCATTCTAATTTTTTTAAAGGCATTCAAATTCGAAAATCCCCATTCATTCATTGGAATTTCTCCGGATGGTGGATATAATATATAGGTGTGCCGATTGACTATATTTTCTGTGCTGTGTTCCTGGTTGTTTACAAAAGCATTTTGGATTGGAGCCTGAATGTATTTCCAAAATACCCCGCTCCACCATAGTAAGAGGCAAGCAGCGATGCCGAAAAGCAACTTTGGTTTATACAAATCAAGATTAAAATGATTAACGAGGTTGGAAAAAATAAAAGCGAAAGCAAAGCTGTGGAAAAAAATATTGTTGTCCGGAGGCGTATAACTTGTCACCTGCAAAACAGCAGCTTCGCCTAAAATTCCCAGTATCAATAATAAAAAAATAAAATTTCTTTTATCGTTGATCAATTGTAAACCACTTCTATAAATGATAAACAGCAATACTGTAATAAGCAACAAGTAAAATTTTATCCATTGCGAGGAGTAAAGAAATTCATCAATGATTTCAAATACCGAAACCCGTGAAGTATGCGGGGCCTGTCCATAATTAAACCAATAAGCAAAATCAAATCGTAGTAAAGGAACTATAATAGCAAAAGCAATAATTGCAAATGATGAAACGAATATGATAATAGGAATCCAGGTTTTTTCGTGAATACAGTAATATAAAAGAAGTACGAGACATATTATAAATCCCATCGAGCCGCCGTCCTGCTTGGTAAAAAAAGAAAAGAAAATAAATAATGCACTCAATGAAAGGTGAAGCCAGTTTTTAGCTTCAGAAAAAAAATAATGCATTAAAAACGCAAGCCCGATTGTTTCATAAACAATTACTGTGTGATTGTACCATGGCCAGAAATTAAAAAAGGAAAATGAAATACAATAAAGTAAAACACACAGAATTCTTACACTGGTGTGAACAGATAAACTTTTTAAAATTGACCTGAAGGCAAAACCAGATAAAATATTAATGAGCACCTGTGCCTTTACCAAAGTAATCATTTGTGCACCGAAAATTTTGAAGAACAGCGCAGGAATAACCCAGTACATATAACCCATTGGAATTCCAAAATCGCGAAATGGTACCTGGCCATGGCTTAAACGATAAGCACCCTCCCACGATAAAAAAATATTTACCCTGTAGGGGAAAGTCATAAATAGGGGCACAAAAGCAAGTAAAACGATAATGAAGATTTCTAAAACAGAAAAAAGTCGGTCCGTCCTTTGAGTCGTCGATGCTATAACCATAAGTAAGTTCGTGAAAACCGCAGCCAAGATAGAACAATGAAATTAGATTTATATATACCCATATTCGAACCATTATGCCGTTTAGCGAAGAACTTATAATTTTACGAAGTATCTAAACACACGCAGTGGCTTATTTATTATTACTCCGTCCCAGGGATTGGGCCAAAAACCTTTTCCTTTTTATTCCACTATTTTTCTCGGGGGAACTGTTTGTATGGAACCTTTATCCCAAATTATTATTAGGATTCATTGCTTTTTGTTGCATTGCCAGCAGCATTTATATTATCAACGATTACCGGGATATAGAAGATGATAAAAAACATCCGGAAAAATCAAAGCGGCCTCTGGCATCCGGCGCTGTGTCAAAGCAATTGGCAATTATCATTTGTCTTCTATTAATTTTTGCTGGTTTTGCAATTTCATATTTTATCAGGGAGAAGTTTTTATTTGTCCTAAGTATTTACTTTTTAATCAATCTTTTTTATTCATTTGGATTAAAAAACATTCCGATTCTGGACATTGTCATACTATCGATTGGATTTGTGCTTCGCGTAAAGGCGGGAGCTGTTATTACTTTAGTAGGTGTTTCGGAGTGGCTGAACATAATGATATTTCTTTTGGCTCTTTTTATGGCAATTGGCAAAAGGCGTGACGACGTACTGTTGAAATTATCTTCGGGGACAGATATGCGCAGAGCTATTAAAGGGTACAACCTTGATTTTTTAAATGTAGCCATTGCTTTGGTTTGCTCGGTTATAGTGGTAGCTTATTTGATGTATACAATGTCGCCTGAAGTATTAAAAAGAATGGGCACGTATCGATTATATTATACCTGTCTTTTTGTATTGGCTGGCATAATGCGCTATCTCCAAATTATCTTTGTGCAGTCTGCGTCTGGCTCTCCCACCAAGATCCTTTACAAAGACCGTTTTATTCAGGTAAGTTTAATTCTGTGGATTGCCAGTTTTTATTTACTTATTTACATGAAAGACATAACGATTTTCAAATGAAAAAGAAGATTGCCAACTGGGGCAATTACCCGGTAATGGAAACAGAGGAAAAGACGTTCATTTTTGAAGAACAGTTATCCGAAGCAATTTTACATTCAGACAATATTATCGCAAGGGGCAACGGTCGTTGCTATGGTGATGCTTCATTAGCGAAGCATACAATATCCACTCTTAAGTATGATAAGGTGCTTTCGTTTGATACTGAAACAGGAATATTTGAATGCCAGGCTGGTTTAACTCTGGATAAGATTTTGGAAGTGATTGTTCCAAAAGGTTGGTTTTTACCTGTTACGCCAGGAACAAAATTTATTACGGTTGGCGGCGCCATCGCCAGCGATGTTCATGGCAAAAACCATCATGTCGATGGTTGTTTTTCGCACCACGTTCTTGACATGGACGTAGTGTTATCTAATGGTGAGACTATTACATGCTCTCCTCATCTGAATACTGATCTCTTTTGGGCTACGTGTGGAGGCATGGGATTAACCGGCATCATTACCCGTGCCCGGTTTGATTTGAAAAAAATTGAATCTTCTTACATCAAACAAAAACAGATCAAGGCAAACAATTTAGAAGAAGTAATTGAGTTGTTTGAAAAGTACAGACATTATACTTATTCAGTTGCATGGATTGATTGTCTTCAAAAAGGAAAACATTTTGGCAGAAGTATTCTAATGCTTGGCGAACATGCCACACTTGCAGATCTTGATGAGAATAAAAAAAAGAATCCTTTAAAACTGCCTTCAAAAACACAGATCACTTTTCCTTTTAACCTCCCTTCGTTTGTATTAAATCAATTTACGATTAAGGCATTCAATTTTCTTTTTTATGGAAAAAATTTAAGTAGGGAAATCAACAATATCATTTCCTACGAACCATTTTTTTATCCCCTTGATGCAATTTTGCATTGGAACCGGGGTTATGGAAAACCAGGATTTGTACAATACCAGTTTGTGTTGCCGCTTGAAAGTAACCAAGGTTTGATTGAAATTTTAAATAAAATCAGTGATAAAGGACTGGGATCATTTTTAGCTGTTTTAAAGATTTTCGGAAAACAGGATGACCTGATTTCTTTTCCAAAAGAAGGATACACATTAGCGCTTGATTTTCCTGTTCGAAAAGGTTTATTTGAATTTCTTGATGAATTAGACAAGGTCGTGCTGAATTATGGCGGCCGTATTTATCTTTCGAAAGATGCAAGAATGAAATCTGAAATTTTTTGGAATGGTTACTCGAATGCTCACAAGTTTTTGGACATCGTCAAAAAATACAATCCCAATTTCAAATTCAATTCAATTCAGGCAGACCGCCTGAGTATTACCCGTTAGAACAATGCCAACTCTATTAATTTTAGGAGCAACTTCTGATATAGGATTTGCTATTGCGAAAAAATTTGCCTCCCAGAAATATGCAATACAACTTGCTGCGCGGAATGTTAACCAGTTGAAAACGTTTCAATCTGATATTGAAATTCGTTATGGAGTGGATTGTACCATTCATGCTGTTGATGCAGAAAACTTTGAATCGCATCAAACCTTTTATAATTCACTCTCTCCTAAACCTGATGTAACAATTTATGTTATTGGCTACATGAACGACAATGAAAAAGTGATTCGAAATTGGAATGAAACAACCAAAACAATCAATGCCAATTATACCGGAGCGGTTTCTATTTTAAACATTGTTGCTGCAGATTATGAGCAAAAGCAAAATGGGACAATCATTGGAATCAGTTCGGTTGCGGGAAACAGGGGAAGACAAAGCAATTATATTTATGGAAGCGCCAAGGCTGCTTTTACTACCTATTTATCAGGACTAAGAAACAGGCTGTTTCATCATAAAATTCATGTAATGACCGTGCTTCCTGGATTTGTTTATACGAAAATGACCGAGCATTTACAGTTACCTAAATTGCTGACAGCAACACCTGATGAAGTAGCCGATGAAGTTTACTATGGATTTAAAAAAAGAAAAAATGTAGTGTATATAAAATGGTTCTGGAGATGGATTATGCTAATCATTACTTCCATTCCGGAATCAATATTTAAAACCAAAAAATTGTGAAGAAGGAAATTGCGTTTTTTGATTTTGACGGGACGATCACTAAAAAAGATACACTCCTTGAGTTTATAAAATTCAGCAAGGGAAATTTTCGTTTTTATGTTGGATTTATCCTTAACCTTCCTTACCTGGTTGCTTTTAAATTGGGGATTATTTCAAACCAATCAGCTAAAGAAAAAATTCTGAGGTTTTTTTTTCATGGCATGCCGACCACAGTTTTTAAACAACACTGCGAGGCGTTCGCGAAGCAGGTTTTGCCAAAATTGATTCGGCCAAAAGCATTAGAAGAAATTCAAAAGCTTAAACAGCACAACATAATTGTTGTGGTGGTGTCGGCGTCCCCCGAAAATTGGATCGAACAGTGGTCACAAAATCTGCATTTGGAATTAATTGCCAGCAGGTTAGAAGTCAATGAAGGCAAGGTAACAGGAAAAATCCTGGGGAAGAACTGTCATGGAAATGAAAAGGTGAGTAGAATCCGTGAAATATATGACCTATCAAATTATCGAATAGTTGCTGCTTATGGTGACAGTACCGGCGATAGACCAATGCTTCAACTGGCAACAAAGTCATATTATAAACCCTTTGGCTAAGCTGAAAAATTATCAGCTTTCCAAGTTGATATAATCTTTAAAACTTACTACTTTGCATTCCGGTAAAGAATAATAAGTACAACGGATCAGGCATAATTTTCGCAATTCCTAGACTGTTTTAAGAATTTTTATCCTTTACATTCCAATCCAATCTAATAATTCAATATCACTTTTAGAAAAAGCCGGTGATTAACCTGGTTTAAAAGTTAACCTATCATATAAACTCAAAGACAAACACTTTTTTATGAAACAAATGATCCTTGCCTTATCAATTCTTACCATTGTCGGCTGTTCTAAACCCAGCGGAAAGACCGCCCTAGATCCCAATAAACAGTACTACATGAAGTACCAAACGGGTGATCAGACCGTGAAAATGAGGGTGAGTAACGATACACTGCGGCTTGATTTCTATGAGAATATTGTTGTTTTAGTTGATTCGAAAGATTATGCGAATAGTTGGGCAATGCATTTACAGGAAAATTTTTCGAACTCTTATCTGAACGGTCTTGACTATAATGCTTTGGCCTCCGCAGCGGGTTATGCACATAACTGGATTCCAGTCAATTTAAATGATGCGGCACAAGGTCAAAAAACCGCGACTAATGTGACTGTTGATGGCAAACAGTATGTTCAGGTTACCATTGCAAGAAAGTTTGAATTTTATAATAAACTGGCAAGCAACCAGGCAGCTGTAACTCAGCAAAATGCTTTATTGCAAACAACTAACCATACGGTTACTTACAAATTGTTTTATTCCGATGGTGGTGGTTACTCACTAAGCAATGATGGAACTTTCAAATTAGTTTATTCCAATTAATAATTTCGATTAACATTGTTCTTCAATAATAGGAACTGTTTCACAACAGTTCCTATTATTTTTGTATCCAAATAATTCGAGTCTGTTGATAACAAATTTGGATACTGAATATTAGAACCAAAAAAATCCAGTAACAAGTAAAAATATTTTGAGAAAAATTAGAACCACCCTAATAAACGGCTTTTGGAATTGCCGCCTAATTCTCTCGAGTCGCTTTCCAAAAGCTTTCAGCGCATCACAATTATCTTAGGTGTTATTGAATGTGAAGTTGTCATGTTGCAAGGTAGAAACCGGGCAAAAAGGAAAGAATTCAGAAAGGGAAAAGGAATTATTCATAACAATAAGAGTTTTACTTTTGATTTTGATTATATCCATTTGAAAAAAGTCCATTCTTTAGCTGGCTTGTAATTTGCTTAAAATACTTTTGATTTGTAATAATTCATTTGAACCAACCTCACCAATTCCATTGATATTACCCGGCGAAAGCAAATAGCTTGTTGACTGTCATTAAAAATTAAAATCTATTTATTAATAATCATTCCTCAATTATGATGCGTGTTACCGGTCGAATTCTGCTGAGCACCTGCTTGTGTGCCTGTCTGCTTGTGCAGAAAAGTGAAGCACAAAGTATTATTAATCCCGCTGATCCAGTGCTTGAATACAATCCCTCAGCCCCACCAACCCCTCCTTCGTACTTCAATCCCCTGGTAAAGTGGGTGAGGACTTTAAACATTGCAAACGGTGCGGTTCAATACAGGAATCCTGGCTGGAATAGTGATGTTTATAAAGCATATAACTACAATGGTCTTTCGTTCCGGGTACAGTTTCCAAAAACCTACAGCCCCACTATTAATGATGGCAAAAAATACCCAATTATTGTTTTTCTTCATGGACAGGGAGAAAATGACAATACTTATTTAGGACCCACCCCTCCTAACGGGCCTTCATACAACTACGATAATCAATTCCAACTATTACAAGGTCCGCCACAATTTGATGGCGCTATAAAGAATGGACAATATGATGGTTATGTATTGGCAATTCAGTTACAAAATAATGTTTCAGGGCCACCTACAGTTTTTTATAACGGAATACTTAATGACATCATGAATATCGTCAAATACATGATTACCAACAATAAGGTGGATCCTTTTCATATCGTGGTAAATGGTTTATCAGAGGGCGGAGTAGGCACATGGGGCATGCTTGATCTGTTTCCAACCTATATAAGCGCTGCTATCCCTATGTCTTCGCCAATTGACTTCGTGAATTGGGCAAACCCAGGTACTTATTTCAGCAGCAAAAGATTTACTCCTATTTGGGTGTCGCAGGGCGGAGTAGATACACACCCAACACCATCTGAAACCCAGCGTGTTGCTGACACCATGGCTAAATACGGAGCCAATTTCAGGGAAAGTTTTTATCCTACATTAGAACATACAACATGGTACAATGTATGGGGAGAACAGGACTTTTGGCCTGTTGTAAATAATGCATATAGTTCTAACCCATGGATGATTGGAGGCCCTAAAAACTTTTGGCCAGGGCAACCAATCAATGAAACAATTGGCATCGCCGCCGGATTTGCAGGATATGAGTGGAGAAAAAATGGTAGCACAATTGCCGGGGCTACAAGCAATACATTAAATGTTACAGCAGCTGGCCTTTACGAGGCAAGAGTTCTAAGAGATGGTACATGGTCAGATTGGTCACATGTGCCTATCAATATCAGGCCTGGATTTTACGAAGCAGAGAATTGGGTGGCTATGAATGGAGTTGCCAATGAAACTACTTCAGATGTAGGGGGAGGAAAAAATGTAGGATTTATCGATATTGGCGATTGGATGGATTACAATGTGAACGTAGGTACAGCAGGAACTTATCCTTTGAACCTTAGAGTAGCATCAACCAGCGCAAAACAATTGCAAATTAAAAATAGTGCGGGTGTTGTACTTGCAACTGTGAGCATACCATCAACCGGCGGCTTACAAACATGGCAAACAATAAGTACGAACGTTACCCTTCCAGCTGGTGCACAAACCATAAGAATATTTGCTACCACGGCTGGATGGAACCTCAACTGGTTCGAATTTGGTTCAAACGGAACAACAACTCCACCTCCAACCAATCCTCCACCGGTAACTACCCGTATTGAAGCAGAGAACTACACCGTCATGAACGGAGTTCAGAAAGAAAATACTACCGATGCAGGTGGTGGACAAAACGTGGGCTATATAGATGCGGGCGACTGGATGGATTTCAGTGTTACTGTTTCCTCAGCGGAAACATATGGATTCAGTTTGAGAGTAGCGTCCACTATGGCAAGCCAGTTCCAGATAAGAAGCAGTAATGGAACGGTACTGGCAACGGTAAGCATTCCAAACACAGGAGGATGGCAAAACTGGCAATCAGTAACTGCAAACGTTGCACTACAGGCAGGAACACAAACCATACGTGTACAGTCCATAACCAATGGATGGAATTTTAACTGGTTTGAAATCGGTGCACCTGGAACAACACCACCTCCAACAACTCCACCTGTGACTACACGAGTAGAAGCAGAAAATTATAGCACAATGAATGGTGTGGCCAATGAAAATACTACCGATGCAGGTGGTGGACAAAACGTGGGCTACATAGATGCGGGCGACTGGATGGATTATAGTGTTACTGTTTCCTCTGCGGGAACATATGGATTCAGTTTGAGAG
>Ga0070683_100004592_pt1 | contig 11399 bp, 16 predicted proteins | sample KBSC713LmetaG_FD_64662 | JGI IMG/M metagenome (GOLD analysis project Ga0070683, IMG submission 64662) | Corn rhizosphere microbial communities from Kellogg Biological Station, Michigan, USA - KBS C7.1-3L metaG | ecosystem: Host-associated > Plants > Roots > Rhizosphere ...
GCGTATTATCTTCGTAGAGACGCAATGACTCCGACAGCCGACACAATCACGCAATTCCCGCTCTCGCAGCGGGTGGTCTGGCTGCGCTACCTCGAACGGACGCGCGAGGCGGGCGACGATTACGCCGAGGTCGAGGAGGCCGCGTGGGACGAGCTCCAGCAGGGGCTCGCGCGGATCCCGGGCTCGCCCGAAGACGCGGCGTAACGTCGGTATCCTGCTCGCGCGCCCCCATCGGCTAGTGGCCTAGGCCCCCGCCCTTTCAAGGCGGTAACACGGGTTCGAATCCCGTTGGGGGTACTCTAGGCTGGTTCCCCCAGCCAGTGCAGATGCGTCTCATCCTGCTGCGAGACCTGTTCGATTCCGCCCAATGAACCGCGGGAACTCCTCGAACGGCGTCCGCTGGGTTGTACACCTCAGTCAAGGGGGAGTTCCCGCTTCTGGCTTCTTGGAGCGCCGCCGACCGTCGGAATCAGAGGGGCCACAAACGGCTGAGAAGAAGCGCTTCTCGTCCGCAATTCTCCTCTTTTCTTCTTTGGTTCGCCTTCCACTCCACCGGAATGTGTAACCCTGAACGCGTGCGGGCATCCCACTTGTGTGGAAGCGCGTGACGGCTTGTGTCGCGATTGCTGCGTTGCCGTAGCTTGGCTAGCGTGCGTCGCATTCGCGGTGACCGGCGGTGTCGGTGGCCTCATTGTCATGCTCCACCTCACGGGCTGACCGCACGCCCGGAGGCGGGGGCTGCACCGACCGGCGTTCGGTGTTCAAACGGCCGCGAGATCGGGGTCGCGCGGCTGGTAGCGTCCGCCGGATGCCTGGTTCATCTGGCGACGATCGACTCGACGTAGTCATCCGGGCGGCGACGGCCGAAGATGTGGAGGAGATGGTCGACCTCTACGTTCGTGTCGCCGCGGAAGGACTGTTCATCTCGGTGGAGCCGCCGGTCGATCGGCATGAGCGGCGCTTGTGGCTACAACACCACCTGGACGGGGCATGGACGCTGGCACTGGTGGCGGTCGTGGCCGGCGAGATCATCGGGTACCTGACTGCCGTCGGGTCGGCTCGCGACCCGGCCGAGCTCGGCCTGGGAGTCGCCAAGGTGTGGCGCGGCCATGGCGTCGGCACTCGACTCGTGGAGGCCGCCATCGCATGGGGCCGCGCGCACGACGTACACAAGCTGGCCGTGGAAGTGTTCCCCCACAACCGGCCCACCCTGCACCTATTCGAGAAACTCGGATTCGAACGCGAGGGCCTCCGCCGAAGCCACTACCGACGCCGCGACGGCGCGCTCTGGGATGTCGTCGCCTACGGGCTTCCTCTCGCGCGCACGTCCTCCCCAACGTGAGCTGCGCAATGGCACGGCACTCTCGCACCTGTGCGGCGAGCCGGGCGGCGGTGAGCGCGAAGCGTGCGTACCTAGCGCGTTGTTCGGGTTACTCGCGGAGGGAGCGGGGTAGTCCTCTCGCGGATGGCGGGATTGGCTCGGGTGATCGTGGTGGTGTTTGTCGCGGTGGCGATGTGGCCGGCGACGGTCGGTGCGGTGAGTTCGACGCCCGCAAGTTCGTGGCAGACGAATGGGCGTGTGCGGGCGATCGCCGTGGGTGCACACAAGATTTTCATCGGTGGCGACTTCACTCGGGTGCGTGCGCCGGGAGCCGCGTCCGGGGGCGCGGTCCGTAACCACTTGGCGGCGTTGAGTCTGGCCACGGGCAAGCTGATGCCGTGGAACCCGGGAGCCAACGGATCGGTGACGGCGCTTCGGGTGTCGGCCAACGGCGTGACGGTCTACATCGGCGGCAACTTCACTGTTGTGCGGGGACGTTTGCGGCGGCATCTGGCGGCCGTCTCGGCGACGCGGACGAGGCTACGCATGTGGCATGCGAACGCGAACGGCACGGTGTACGCGCTGGCGGTGACCGCCAAGCGGGTGTACGCGGGCGGCAGCTTCACGACCATCAAGGGGATCAGTCGCCACCGCCTGGCGGCTATCGCGACCGGCTCGACGGCCAGGCTCGGCAGGTGGCATCCCAACGCCAATTCGACCGTGCGCGCGCTCACACTCTCGCCCGGCGGCGGTCGCGTCTTCGCCGGCGGGGATTTCACCAGCGTGAACGGTACGGCGCACCCGCACTTGGTCGCGCTGAACACCGCGACCGGTCGGGTCGCCCCGTATGCCGCGCACCCCACTGGGCCGGTGAAGGCGCTGCGCACCAGCCCGGCCTCGCTGGTTGCGGGGATCGGCGGCAACGGCGGGCGCGTCGCCGCATATGGGGCTGTGGGAGGCGCCCGCCGCTGGGTCGCCCTCACCGACGGAGACGTCCAGGGCGTCGCGATCGCCGGTAGCGCCGTCTACGTGGGCGGGCACTTCAACAACTATTGCCAGGGCAGCAGCGGCACCGGCAACCCGCTCGTCTGCACCCACCCGGTCGCGCGGCGCAAGGCGCTGGCGCTCTCGCTCGCGCACGGTGCGCTGCTGGGATGGAACCCCGACGTCCTCGGTAGCCCCGTCGGTGTCTCGGCGATCGCCGCCAGCGGCGGCATCCAGATTGGCGGCGCCTTCACCAAGGTGCACGGCATCTCGCAGCAGGGCTTCGCCCGCTTCAAGTAACGGTCCGGAGTGGGCAGCAGGAATCCTTCGCCCCGTTGGGCGACCACCATGGGCTGACCACCGGCCGCGCTCGAGGTGGGACACGCGGGACGCTGGCGGTCAGGTCCGGCCGCGACGGTTCACGTATGCCACACGAACGCGGGACGCGAGCCGCGACGGCACGCGCCTCGCCGTCCCGGCCCAGCCGGGACTCGCCGTGACGCGCTCTAGTTCCTCGCGGATCGCGTGCTTGAGGGCAGTGTGGGCAGCTGCGGCCCGCGTAAACCGGCGTTCTTCACGCTCTCCATCCTCCTCCTTGTCATGGGACATCAGGATGTCGAAGTAGTCGTTCACCCGCTGCTCGATGGTGGAAGGACTGGCCAGGAGCAGCTCGACGCGCGCCAGCGCGGTGAGCATGTCGGCGGCTTGGCCGGGGAGCTGTTTGGCGCGCAGCTTTCGCCAGTCCTCGCCGTGCAGCGTCGGCCAGTGCTCCGTCGCTTGGAGATCAGCGCAGATCCGCAGCGCCGCCGCCGCGTGCTCGTTGATGGCGAGTAGCCCCGCAGTAATGGCGTCACGGCGCTGGACAACAAGCTCACGCTGGCCGCGCAAGCGCTCCACCGTCACGCCGCCGTAGGCACCGATGAGGGCCCCGGCCAGCGCCCCGAGAAAGACGACGACGGTTTCCACCTCGCCACTGTATCGGCGGCGACCGCGTCCCCGATCGCCGCAGTGCCCTCTCCCCAAGCCACGCGGCTATGCTAGATCTCTTCGCAACGTTCTCGGGCTCAGTTGGCCCGATTCCTCGGTTCCCGGAGAGGACGTCCGGTATGGCTGTAGAGAGCGAGCAGCGCCACAAGATCGACCCTCTTGCCGAGCAGGCAGCAACGCTTCTCGCAAAAGCGATGATGACAAGCCACGATCGTGACCTGCTCTGGCAGGAGTTCCGCGATCTGGTCGTCACTCACACAAAGGAACTCGAGGAGGCTCCGGTCCGCGAAGCCCTGGATGAGATGGAGCGCCAAGGACTGAGCCTCGACGTCGTCGCTCGGGTCGTGCACGAAAAACTCGGCAAGTAGCTGTACGAATCGCCGTACGGCAACCCCCCGATCGCGGACGCGATCGCCGATGGATGGGGTGGTGGCGTCCCTGCTGTCTTCCAACTGTTCGGACGTGGCCTCTGGGGTTCTCCAAGCGGTGCTCGACGTTCGCGAATCGCCATGCGCCCAGTCGACGGAATGGGCATCAGGCGCCCCAAAGGCACCGAAGTCCCGCCTGGTGCCGTATTGGTGCCACCACGCGAAAAACGCCTGCAAGGTCTCCATCCTGGGATCCCGCTGGTTGGGCGGATAACAGCGCAGCTGACGCGGGCTGGCGGGCGTGTCGTCGCCGCGGCAGGTCCCGTTGGGCGTACTGGAGGCCGGCCCTGGAAGCGACTATACGGCTCCGTTGGTGCCATACAGCGCGATCCCGCCGGGAGCCTTGAGCGCCATGCCCGGCCTGGTCGGGTCCGTGCAACGCGCCCATGCGTCATTGCGAAACCCTCCCTTCGGCCGAGTGGTTCGACGGGGCTCGACGGCTACTAACGCACGCGCGGTTCGCCGTCCTAAACGAGGAGGGGCCGCCGTAGCGGCCCCTCAGTGGCCGTTTTGCCACGCGCCCTGGCTAAGTGAAGTAGGAACCGTTGCGCTCGAACGCGAGCTCCGCGAACTCGGTCCGCGACGTCCGAGCGGGGTCGGACGTGTAGACGACCGAGCCGCTGCGGCCGGTCCACTCCACGGTCGCCGACGTCTGGACGGCATGCAGTTCGAACCGTTGCTTCGCGTTTCGGACGTGTCGTCTGTGGCGAACGCCGTGCCAGCGGGCCTTGAAGCTCACTTCTGCCTCCAGGCTCGGCCCATCGAGGATGGCGTTGACAACGTCGTGATAATCCTCCACGTCGAGGTCGTCCACGATCATGTGGGCATGGGCGTCGTCGAGATCCGCGAACACGGCGCCTCCGGCGATCGGGACGGTCCAAAACAGGCCGTTGTCCGAGCCCGGGTTGAAGTCGTGGATCTGATGAGCGGGATCAACCTGACCCCGAAAGACATCCAGTCAAACGAACGCGAACGTGGCGTGGTGGACATTCCCGTCCCGGCCGACATAGTTCGCCTTCATGAACCGCAGGTCGGCGTCGAAGGGCAGGTGCTCGCGGGTGCCTGCGGCATGGTCGACCCGCCACCCCGTGCCGGCCACGTTGGCCACGCCGACCCGCCCTCGCATGTTGGTGATCAGCGACGGCTCCGCGTCCGGGGCGGGAAACTCGAAGTGGATCCTGGGTGTACCCGGTCCGAGCGGCTGGATCGACTGTGGAATCCGACGCGGCAGGTCGCCGTCGGTCGGCAGCCCCGCGGCGCGCGCAAGCGCCGGCAGCATCAAGCCGCCCACGGTGGCCGCACCGGACGCTCGCAGAAGCACCCCACGCGACATCGCCCGATCCCAGAAGTGGTCGTGACCGCGGTAGCCCGGAACCGTCACGCTGTCGGCAGCCAAGCCCATGCGGTGTTCGTCGAGGATCATTTTCGCCCCCTTCCTCGATCAATCCGGAACTCGCGAACCTACACCCGCCATGGCCATGCGTCAAGTGCCACAAATAGGCACCCTTCTGGCCGCGCGGGTGATCCGGTCTTGCTCTTCCTTGAACAGGTCGAGAGCGAGGGCACCCGCGAGGTGCGCGTCCAAGCGCTTCCGGCGTCGGTCGAGCAGTTGCTTGAGTCGTCGCTGCTACCGGCCTCGTTCACGGTCGGCGGGTCCGTTTCGCCTTTCGAACCCGGTTCGAGGTGCGGCATGGCGACGACGGCGCCGGCCGGAACTCACCGGCGAGCCGTCACAGCGTGTCGATCCAGCGTTCGAGGTGGCGTGTTTGGCGGGTGAGGACGGTGGGGTCGCGGAAGGTGTTGGCGAGGAGCGCGGCGCCCTGAATGCCGGCGAAGAGGGCGATGGCGAGGTCGCGTGCGTCGCGCCGCGCGAGTTGTCGGAACTGCTCCTCGGCCCAATCGATGATGAGCGCCATCACCGCGGCTGCCTCGCGATCCGGGCCAGTCTCGATCTTGTCGAGCTCGGTGCAGAGCGTCCCCATAGGGCAGCCGTGACGCGCGACTATCTCGCGCATATCGGTCCAGTTTCGGACGAGCGCCTTCAGCCGTGCCCGCGGCGAGCGGTGGCGCTCGAACGTCTGGATCAGCACCGCGGCCTGCGCCTGGTAGCAGGCGACGACGGCGCCGACGAGCTCGTCCTTGGTCTTGAAGTAGTAGTAGACGTTCCCGAGAGGGACGTGGGCGCGTTCGGCGACCTCGGCGAGGGTCGTGCGGTGGACGCCCTGCTCATGGAACAGCGCCCGGGCGCTCTCGACGAGCCGATCCCGCTTGCCTGGCCTGGTTTCAACGACTGAGTTAGGCACCTCACTCATAAGAGTAGCCGCCCCTGTCCCCGTGTGGTAGTCTCCCTCCGCGCTTAGTCAGTCAACTAACTTAGCTGGAGGTTGGAGATGGCGTCCCAGGTCGTGCTTCCCGAGCTTCCCGGCCACCGGCCCTTCCTCGCGACGCGGCGGGGGAAGCTGACGCTCGCGTTCCTCTGCATGGTCGGCTTCCTCGACTTCGTCGACGCGTCGATCGTCAACGTCGCGTTGCCCACGGTCCGGCGCGACCTGCACTTCTCGGTGCAGAGCCTGCAATGGGTGCTCAGCGGCTACCTGCTCACCTATGGTGGCTTCATGCTGCTCGGCGGCCGCGCCGCCGACCTGCTCGGTCGCCGCCGCCTCCTCGTCGCCGGCATGACCCTGTTCGCGCTGTCCTCGCTGACGGGTGGACTGGCGAACGACTCGGCGACGTTGATCGCCGCCCGCCTCACCCAGGGATTCGGCGCCGCGATGATGCTCCCGGCGACGCTCTCGATCCTGACGACGACGTTTCCCGAGGGCAGAGATCGGAACACGGCGCTTGGAGCATGGGGCGCCATCGCGGGACTCGCGTCTGCCGTCGGCGTGTTCCTGGGCGGGGTCTTGAGCGAAGACGTCGGTTGGCGCTGGGTGCTTTGGGTGAATCTTCCCGTCTGCGCGGTATTGCTGGTTGCGACCTTCCGCATCATCAGCGGCGAGCGACCCGCGCAACCCGTGAGGAACTTCGACGCGCGCGGCGCCGTGCTCGCCACCGCCGGCATGCTGCTCCTGATCTACACGCTCGTGAACGCGCCCACTCTCGGCTGGGGGACGCCACGTACCATCGGCGGGCTGCTCGGAGCCGGGGCGCTGCTGGGCGGGTTCCTCGTCAACGAACGCCGCGATCCCAACCCGCTCGTCCCGCTCTCCGTCTTCCGCATCCCGGGACTGGCCGCGGCCGACGCCACCCAGGTGATCGCCATGGCCGGCTTCTACTCCATGTTCTTCTTCCTCACGCTGTACATGCAGAACGTGCTCGGCTTCTCGCAGATTCAGGCCGGCGCCGCCTACCTCCCGGCCACGCTCGGTGTCGCCATGGCATCCGGCATCGCCTCGCAACTCTTCGCCCGCGTCGGCACCCGCCCGATCATCGTTGCCGGCGCCCTCGTCTCCGCCGGCGCCGTCTTCTGGCTGTCACGCATCCCCGTCGGCGGCTCCTATCCGACCGACCTGCTCCCGGGCTTGGTGATCATGAGCTTCGGCCTCGGCTTTGTCTTCGTCGGTGTCAATACCGCCGCCAACGCCGGCGTCCCGCCCGACAAGGCGGGACTGGCCGCCGCCCTGGTCAACACCTCTACCTGGCTTGGCGGCGCGCTCGGCCTCGCCATCTTCTCCGTCATTGCCACCACCCGCACGCAGCATCTCCTCTCCGCTCACGCAAGCCAACCGGACGCGCTCACGAGCGGGTTTCGCCGGGCGCTCGTCGCCTGCTCCGTCTTCCTCATCGCCGCCGCCCTGATAGCGCTTCGCGCCACGAACACCCGCGGAGAACCAACCCTGACCGAGACGACCGCTGCATTCGAGGAGGCCTGACGGTGACCTACGTCCTATTCGTACACGACCGGCCGGACGCGTTGACCGGCCTACCCGTCGACGAGCGGCGAGCGATCTTCGCCGAGTACGAAGCACTTCAGGCGCTTCCCGGCCTCGCCGGCCACCGGCTCAATCCAGGGTCGCACCCCCTGACGGTGGCCCTCCAAGCAGGGCAGCCGACGGTCGCGCGTGACCCGGTCAACCGGGAGCTGCCGCTCGCGGGCTTCTACCTGCTCGAGACAGACGACCGCGAGCAGGCGATCGAGATCGCGAAGCGCATCCCAGCGGCGCGCCTCGGCGGCGCTGTCGAGATCCAGGCCCTCATGACCGAGCCGTAGGGCAATTCGCCCGCCCGATCGGCTGTCGCAGAAGGCCGGAACTCGGCACGCTACCGTCTTTCATGACCTCCCTCCGAAGTGCTGCCCGCGCCGGCCGGCGATGACTTCGGACCCGTGACGCCGTCCAACCAGCATGACCAACACCACATGTCACATGTCGATCTCGCTCGACGGCTACGTCGCCGGGCCTGACCAGAGCCTCGAGAACCCTCTTGGCATCCGCGGCATCGAAGTCCACCGCTGGCACCTGGGCGACGACCTGAACGAGGCCGACCGCCGGGTGACCGACCTGCTCATGCGCCCGCGCGGCGCCTACGTGATGGGGCGCAACATGTTCGGGCCGATCCGCGGCCCATGGGAGGGCGACTGGCGCGGATGGTGGGGCGATGAGCCGCCGTACCACGCGCCGGTGTTCGTCCTCACGCACCACGAGCACGAGCCGATCGAGATGGACGGCGGTACCACCTTCTACTTCGTCACCGAGGGATTCGACGCCGCGTTCGCGCGCGCGTCGGAGGTCGCCGGCGACAAGGGCGTCGACATCGCCGGCGGCGCATCCACGGTGCGCCAGGCGCTTCGGGCAGGGGTGATCGACGAGCTGGTGCTCGACTTCGCCCCGGTGCTCCTCGGCTCTGGCGAGGCGCTCTTCGAGGGCGTCCCCGACCCGGGCCTCGAGCCGGTGGAGGTGATCCACTCGCCGCTGGCGACACACGTCGTCTACCGCGTCGGTTCGGCCGGTCGGACGTAGCGGCGCCGGCGCAGTCGGTCAGCCTTCCTGGATGAACGAGACGGTGCCGCTGACCTCGGCGATCGCCCAGCGCACCTGCTCGAGCGACGCGATCCCCTGGCCGCGGGCCTCCGCGGCCAGCTCGTCCGTCGTCATCCTCAGCCGGCGCATGTTCCGGGTCACCGGCTTGCCGTCCTGGACGAGCACGACCGGGTCGCCCTCGAGCACGGTGCGCATGCGCGACGATCGGAAGCTGAGGTAGGAGCTCGCGAGCTGCATGAGCGCGATCGTGCTCACCGCGATCAGCGCGCCGGTGACCGAGTAGTCATCCTGGGTCAGGCCCTGCTGGATGGCGTCGCCGAGAACGATCAGAAGCACCAGGTCGATCGCGGACAGCGACGAGAGCTCGCGGCGGCCGATCACCCGCAGGAGGAAGACGACGAAGATGTAGAGCGCGACTCCGCGAAGGGCGATGTCCATGGTCTAGGGGAACACCGTCAGCGTCCGGCTGATCCGCAGGAGCTGCTGGTTGCCGTCCAGCAGGTCGACCGTCACGGTCCGCCGGCCGACGTTCGTGGGGTTGGTCTGGAACTGCATGAAGAGCAGGTGGCGCTGGCCCGCGGGGACGCGGCCCAGGTCGAGCTCGAGCGCCCCGTCCCGGCTCGTCTCCTGGGATGGAGACGGCTCGATCGTGTTGACGGTGTTGGCTTCGAGCCAGTCCGAGTCGAGCACGAGGCGGGCAGCGCGGATCGTCCGGACGGCGTGGACGTCGAACCGGGCCTCCCAGATCAGGCCCCCGCGGACGCTGGTCGGCGCAAACACGCTCAGCGTGGCCGCCGATGTGGATGCGGTGCTCGTCGCGGGGTGCTGACCGAACACGTTCGCGAGCGCCAGGACGACGATCGCGGCGGGGATCAGGAGCAGCCCGCGTCGCAGCCAGCCGTGCCACTCCCGGCCGCGGAGATCGCGATGACGCCCGATCTGGATTCCCTGGGGCGCGTCGGTCATGAACGCTCGATACCCGCCAGACCGTTTGCGGAGACACGCGTGCTTCACTCGTCCACGAGACGGCGACACGATCCCTCCCGGCAACGATCCGCACCGCTCGCCGGGCTCACGTCACGCCGGCCGACCGGCCGCGCCCTGGCGCGCGCGGACGTCCGTGTCCGAGCAGAAGCCGAGGCCGCTCGACTTCAGGCAGAGGAGGCCGAGGAGCGTCGCATCGTCGCTCGTGACGGCGATGCGGCGCCGGCCGGCGCGCTTCATCGCGTCGAGGGTCTCTGACAGCAGGGCGTCGGGCCGGGCGCTTCGCCCGTCGAGGGTCGCGATCAGCTCCGCCGGCGTGTCGTCGGCGAGCGTCGGTGCCAGGTCGCCGCGCTCGATCGCGCCCACCAGGGTTCCTCCGTCGACGAGGAGCGCCATGTGCACGTGGGCGTCGCGGAAGAAGGCGCGCACCTGTCCGACCGTCGCAGACCGTGGATGGACGGCCGGGCAGGTGCACATCGCGTCTGCCACCCGGACGGCCGCCGCCACCGGATCAGCTGTCCCCGCCGACGGCGAGCGCCCGAGGCGAGGCCTCCTTGACATGCGTCTTCAGCCACGTGATCTGGGTGAGCGTCTCCCGGGCCGGCCAGTCGCCGCCGCCCCCGAACGGCGTGCGTGCACCCCAGACATCGGCGATCCGATCCCCGACGGACATATCGAAAGACGATCTGCCCGCGGTGCGCACGCGCCAAACTCCTGCGGCCGCCGAGGTGCCGCCCCCTCACCGGCTCAGTCCGGGTACTCGTCCTTGCGGTAGGTGAGGAACGGGCTCGTGTCCTCCTTCGGTGTGCGGTCGAGCAGGAAGCTCGTGAACGGCGCGACGAACGGGTCGGGGGCCGACACGGTGTAGGTGTGGTAGACGACCCCGTCCTCGAGCGCGAAGGCGATGTAGCTCGGGTTCTCGCGGAGCCCGTCCTTGAGCTCGGCGTCCACCTGCGTCGACCAGAACTCGAGCCAGTCGGGCGGCTCGTCGATCATCTGCTGCACCTCCGGGATGCTCCCGGCCTGCTCCTCGGTCAGCGCCAGGCCGAAGTCGAACGGGAAGTCGCTCCCGTACGTCGAGATCCACGGGAACTGCCAGCCCATCCGCCGCTTGTACGCGGCGAGCGCCTCGATCGGCGCCCGGGAGAAGCAGACGAAGGTCACGTCGCGGTGGTTCAGGTGGATCAGCGTGCCGTCGAAGTTGTCGGCGAGGCCCGTGCAGCCCGGACAGGCGCCGGCCTTGTAGTCGGGGCCGTACATGATGTTGTAGGCGAGCAGCTGCGAGCGGCCGTCGAACAGCTCGGCGAGCGTCTTCTTCCCCGACTCGGTGTCGAACTCGTAGTCCTTCTCGACGGGCACCCACGGAAGCTCGCGGCGGCGGCGCTTGATCTCCTCGTTTCGCTCTGCCTGCTCGCGTTCGAGCGTCGCGAGATCGCTGCGCGCGGCCTGCCACTCCTCACGTGTGCCGATGGTGTGCTCGGGCATGTGGTCTCCCTCCTCGCTGCCGGGTCAGAAGCTGGGACGCCCGGATCAGCCAAAACTCATCGTAGGCGCCACCCGGCCAGGCGGTCGAGCACGCCCGTCCGCCGCCGAGGCGGAAGCCCGCTGCCCGCGCCCAGGCTCTCGAGGAACCGGGTCAGGCCGTCGGTCGAGTCGTCGTCGAGCGCGACCACGCAGGTGACGCGGCCGTCGGCGCCGTAGATGCTCATCCGCGTG
>Ga0070683_100004594_pt1 | contig 11397 bp, 6 predicted proteins | sample KBSC713LmetaG_FD_64662 | JGI IMG/M metagenome (GOLD analysis project Ga0070683, IMG submission 64662) | Corn rhizosphere microbial communities from Kellogg Biological Station, Michigan, USA - KBS C7.1-3L metaG | ecosystem: Host-associated > Plants > Roots > Rhizosphere ...
GAGAAGTTCGTCGGCGACGCGGTGATGGCGGTGTTCGGCATCCCGGTGTCGAAGGAGGACGATGCGCTCCGCGCCCTTCGCTCGGCGGTCGAGCTCCGCGACGTCGTCCAAGAGCTCGGGCTCGACGCCCGGATCGGCGTCAACACCGGCCCGGTGGTGGCCGGCGAGGGCGACACGCTCGTGACAGGGGACGCGGTCAACGTCGCCGCCCGGCTCGAGCAGGCCGCCGGCGCGGGCGAGGTTCTGCTCGGGGACGAGACGCTCGCGCTCGTGCGGGACGCGGTGGAGACGGAGCGGGTCGACCTCGAGCTGAAGGGAAAGACGGCACCGGTGCGGGCGCATCGTCTGCGCGCGCTCGACTCGGCCGCCGCCGGGGTCGCGCGGCGCCTGGGACGCCGCATGGTGGGACGCGTTCGGGAGCGCGAGAAGCTCCGGGCTGACTTCGCCGACGTGGTGGCGGGCAGGACCTGCCGGTTGTTCACGCTGATCGGACCGGCGGGGATCGGCAAGTCCCGGCTCGTCGCGGACTTCCTGGAGCAGGTCGACGGCACGGCGCACGTCGCGCAGGGGCATGCGCTCTCCTACGGCGAGGGAATCACGTACTGGCCGCTCGTGGAACTGCTCGTCCAGCTGGGAATCGACCCGTCGGAGGCGATTCGCTCGTCGCCGGCCGACACGCAGTTGGCGACCCGGGCGCTGCTCGAGCAGAAGGCCGACGAGGCGCCGCTCGTGCTCGTCGTCGACGACCTTCAGTGGGCGGAGCCACCCATGCTCGATCTTGTGGAGCACATCGTCGATTGGTCGCGCGCCGCGCCGATCCACCTGGTGTGCATCGCCCGGCCGGAGTTGCTCGACGTGAGGCCGAGCTGGGCGGGCGGGAAGCTGAACGCGACGTCGATCCTGCTGGAGCCGCTCGCGGCGAGCGAGGTGGAAGCGCTGGTCGACGGTCTCCTGGGCACCGTCGAGCTCGACACCCCGACGCGGGCGCGTATCGTCGCCACCGCGGAGGGCAATCCGTTGTTCCTGGAGGAGATGACGGCGCTCGCGCGGCAGGCGGAGGGCACGGTGGACGTTCCGCCGACGATCCGCGCGCTGCTGCAGGCCCGGCTCGACAGCCTCGACGACGGCGAGCGAGCGGTGATCGAGCGGGGCTCGGTCGAAGGACAGCTGTTCCATCGTGGTGCGGTGACGGCGCTCTCGCCGCCGAGGCCCGCGCTGGACGTCTCGGAGCGGTTGGTGTCGCTGGTGCGTAAGGAGCTCGTGCGGCCGGACCGGACGCTGATCGCCGGAGACGACGCGTTTCGGTTCCGTCATCTGCTGATCCGGGACACGGCGTACGAGGGCCTGCCGAAGGCCGTGCGGGCGAAGTTGCACGCGCTCTTCGCCGACTGGCTCGAGGCGCGCGCCGAGCTAGTCGAGCAGGACGAGCTCGTCGGGTACCACCTCGAGCGAGCCGCGCAGTACCGGAAAGAGTTGGACGCCGACGACCCGTCGGCGGCGAGGCTTGCGGGACGCGCGGCGCGGCATCTCGGGCAGGCCGGACGGGGGGCGCTCGAGCACGGCGACCTGCACGCCGCGCAGAACCTCCTGCGGCGCGCGCTCGCGCTTGCACCGGACGGCGACGCACGTCGGCGGCTGATCCCGGACCTCGCCGACGCCTTGATCGACGCGCGCGAGGAGGTCGACGAGGTCGACGAGCTCCTCGACGAGCTGGAGCACGGAGACGCCCACGACCGGGCGCTTGCGACCGTACTCCGCCTGCGGCACGATCCGGCGGCCGGCGAGGTCGAGGCGCGACTCTCGCGCCTCGACGAAGCCGAGGTGGTGCTCGGAGACGCCAATGACATGCTCGCTCTCGTCCGCTGCGAACGCGCCCGCGGGTGGGTGTACTGGTCCGCGGCCCGGTTTGGCGCCGCCCACCTCGCGTACCGCCGCGCTCTCGAGCTGCTGCGGCAGGCCGACAACCGCGTCCTGGCCCGGGAGGTCGTCTTCGACGTGTGGATCTCGTCCGCGTTCGGCGGCCACACCGTGGCTGAAGGGCTGCGGCTGTTCGACGAGCTCGAGCCCGAGGCCGAGGCCGCCGGGCCCCTGCTCGCAACGGCGCTCCGGGCGTTTCGCTCACGCCTGCTCTACCTCGCCGGCGAGCTCGACGACGTCGCTTTGCGGGCGGCCACCGACGACGAGGTGCGACTGCTCGAAGAGACCGGCGCCGCAGCGACCGCGATCGCGTCGTCACGGTACTTCCTCGATCGCGTCGTGCCATGGACCGAGGCCAACCCGGTTGCGTTCGAGGCCGGGACACGGCGTTGGGTCGACGCGACGGCGAGCGCCGCCAAGCACGTCTACCACGCGAACGCGCTCGGGAACTGGGCTGTCGCCCTTTGCGACCTCGGCGAGCACGAGCGGGCGCTGACGGCCGTGCGAGCGGCGCGGAAGCTGGCCGATCCGAACGACGTCGCCGACCAGATCGTGCTCGACCAGGCCGAGGCGTACGCGCTGGCGTTGGCCGGGGAGACGGCCCGCGCATGGGCGCAGCTCGAGCGCGCGAGAGAGCGCGTGAAGGCGATCGAGTTCACCTCGCCGATGGACAATCCGCTGCACGTGGAGGCTTGCATCCTCCGCGAGCTCGGGGACGTGGACGGCGCGCGGCTCCTCCTCCAGAGCCTCGTCGAGAAGTCCACGCAAGCCGGTCTGCTCCGCGTGGCCGACCGGTATCGCCTCGACCTCGCTGCGCTCGGGTCGTCCGATCGGGTCTAGCATTCCGGCAGCACCCACGGACCCAGGAGGAACGCGCGCACATGGCTGCAATCGAGCCGGGGAAGATCCGCAACGTCGCCGTCGTCGGTCATCGCGGGACGGGCAAGACGTCGCTCGTCGAGGCGCTTCTCTTCCAGACCGGCGAGGTGAACCGGCTCGGGACGATCGAGGCCGGTACAACCGTGTCCGACTCCGACGAGGACGAGCAGCGGCGCGCTGTCTCGATCTCGCTCTCGCTCACGCACACCGACTGGCAGGGGCGCAAGATCAACCTCGTCGACTGCCCGGGCGACCCGTCGTTCCAGGGCGAGGCGCGCTGCGCGCTGCGCGTCGTCGAGGGCGCGCTCGTCGTGGTCTCGGGCGTCATGGGCTTCGAGGTCGGCACCGCACGCGTCAAGAAGCTCGCCGAGGACCTCGGGCTCGCGCGCGTCCTCGTCGTCAACATGCTCGACCGCGAGCGGGCCGACTTCTTCCGCACGCTCGGCCAGATCCAGGATCAGTTCTCGTCGAAGTGCGTCGCCGTGCACATCCCGATCGGGGTCGAGCACGAGCTCACGGGGATCGTCGACGTGCTCCACATGTCCGCGTACATGAGCCCCGACGGCCAGATGGAGTCAGACCCGGTCGCGATCCCCGACTCGATGACGGAGCTCGCGCAGGAGTACCGCGAGAAGCTGCTCGACGAGGTGGTGCAGATCGACGAGGGGCTCATGGAGCGCTACCTCGAGGGCGAGGAGCTCGACGAGCACGATGTCGCCGCGGCGCTCAAGCTCGGCGTGACGCGCGGCGAGATCTTCCCCGTCGGCTGCTCGGTCGCGACGAAGAACCTCGGCACGCACGCGCTCCTCGACCTGCTCGTCGAGGGCGTCCCGTCACCCGCGAAGCGCGGCGCGCCGTTCGAGGTCGAAGGCGCATCCACCGCCGCCTTCGTGTTCAAGACGATCGCCGACCCGTTCGCCGGGAAGATCAACCTCTTCCGCGTGCTGAAGGGCGAGGTCACGACAGAGACGACTCTCGTCGACCACCGCGAGCACTCGAAGGAGCGAATGGGATCGCTGCTGCAGCTCCAGGGCAAGACGACGACCCCCGCGAAGGAGTTCGGCGAGGGCGACCTCGGCGCGGTTGCCAAGCTGAAGAACGTCCAGACCGGCGATCTGCTGACGGACAGGGAGGTCGCCGTGGAGCCGCCCGCGTTCGGCTTCCCCGAGCCGGTGATGAGCTTCGCCGTGACGCCGAAGATCAAGGGGGAGGAGGAGAAGCTCGCCTCGGCGATCAAGCGCCTCGCCGAAGAGGACCAGACGCTCCGGCTGCGGCGCGATCCTCAGACCGGCGAGGAGATCCTCGCCGGCATGAGCCAGATGCACGTCGAGGTCGCCCTGGAGCGCGCGAAGCGCCGCTTCGGCGTCGACGTCGAGCTCCACCAGCCGCGCGTCCCGTACCTCGAGACGATCCGCTCGGAGTCACGGGCGCGACACCGCTACAAGAAGCAGACCGGCGGCCGCGGCCAGTTCGGCGACTGCGAGATCGTGCTCGAGCCGATCGAGGGCCACGAAGGCTACGAGTTCGTCGACAAGATCGTCGGCGGAGTGATCCCGCAGAGCTACCGGCCCGCGGTCGACAAGGGCATCCAGGAGGCGATGCAGCACGGCGAGCTTGCAGGCGCACCGATCCAGGGCGTGCGGGTCAAGCTCGTCGACGGCCAGTACCACAACGTCGACTCGTCCGAGATGGCGTTCAAGATCGCCGGCTCGATGGCCTTCAAGGAGGCCTACGCGAAGGCCGACCCCGTGCTGCTCGAGCCGATCATGGAGCTCGAGGTCACCGTCCCCGACGAGGCCGTCGGCGCGGTCAACGGCGATCTCAACTCGCGCCGCGGACGGCTCAACGGCATGGAGCCGGCGGCGGGGATGACGACGATCAAGGCCGAGGTGCCGATGGCCGAGCTCCTCACGTACTCGCAGTCGCTGACGTCGATGACCGGCGGGCGCGGCGACTACGCAGTACACCTGCTGCGCTACGAGCAGGTGCCCACGCACGTGGCGCAGAAGATCGTCGACGAGACGAAGAAAGCGCGCGAGACAGCGAACGCGTAGGCGCGGCCCGGCTGGTATCCGACTTTTGAGTCGGACACCAAGCGTTCGGCGCGCGTCGTTTGCCACAGACTGTGGATTCGCCCGCGCGGGGCTATAGTGGCCGCTGCCGTGAGAGTCACGAAGTCAAACGTCACGCGTACGTGCGCGATCTGCGAGCGGACGCTCCTGATGGGCGAGCACACGCTCCGCTACTCGCCCGACGGGCACGAGTTCGTCGACGTCTGCCCGCTCTGCAGCGAGGTGGCGCTCGACAACGGCTGGGTGCGCGAGGGTCACGCCGTGTCGCCCGCGCTCCAGCAGCATCCGCGGCGCAAGCGTCAGAAGACGCTCTGGCAGGCGCTCCTCGGGGCGCGCGAGGAGGAGGCCGAGCCGGTCGTCTCCGAGCCGATCCTGCGCCGGCTCTCCGACGACGAGCTGACGCTCGTCGAGGCCGCCGATCTGTTCAACCAGTCCGACTTCCGCCGGACGGTGTCGGGGGTCGCCAAGAGCCTCGGTGACCCGAAGGTCTCGATCGTCCCGCTCACGGGCGTCAACGCGGAGACCGTCCTCACCTTCGCGTGGGACATCACCTGGTACCAGTACCGCGTCACCCCGGACGCGGCCCAGCCGGTGCGGATCGCCGACCGCGGGCACGACATCGGCGAGGTCGAGTCGGCGTACGCGCACTGGAACGCGCGCTTCGACGAGACCGGTCGTCTCGTGCCCGACCTCGTCACCGCGTAGGTAGGGGTCTGTATGGGTCTGGCGCCGTAGGTGCCTGACCCCAGTGAGGCGTCCGTCCCTCACCCGCCACAAGGGGACAGGCACCTGGCGGTGCCAGTCCGGGCCAGCCGTACACTGACTCCGATGACGTCTCTCACCGCGACGACCTCCGCGACGGACCTGCTCGAGCGCCTCGGTGTCGACCCGGCGCTCGTCACGGACGGCGACCTCGTCGTCAGGACGCCGATCACCGGCGAGGAGATCGCGCGCGTTGGCCGGACGAGCGAGGGGGAGACGGACGCCGCTGTCACGCGCGCCGTCGTGGCCTTCGAGGCCTGGCGCGACGTTCCCGCGCCCCGCCGCGGGGAGCTCGTCCGGCTGCTCGGCGAGGAGCTACGTCGCGAGAAGGAGGCGCTCGGCGCGCTCGTCACCCTCGAGGTCGGGAAGATCGCGCAGGAAGGTCTCGGCGAGGTCCAGGAGATGATCGACATCTGCGACTTCGCGGTCGGGCTGTCGCGGCAGCTCTACGGGAAGTCGATCGCCTCCGAGCGCCCTGGTCACCGGCTCACCGAGACGTGGCACCCGCTCGGGCCGGTCGCCGTGATCAGCGCCTTCAACTTCCCCGTCGCCGTGTGGAGCTGGAACGCCGCGCTCGCGCTCGTCTGCGGAGACCCGGTGATCTGGAAGCCGTCCGAGCGCACACCCCTGACGGCGATCGCGACGACCTCGCTTCTCCGTCGGGCCGCCGATCGCTTCGGCGACGTGCCGCACGGGTTGTTCGAGCTCGTGCTCGGCGGGGCCGACCGTGCGGTGCAGCTTGCCGAGGACGAGCGGATCCCGCTCGTCTCCGCCACGGGCTCGACGGCGATGGGGAAGGCGATTGCGCCGCGCATCTCGGCGCGGCTCGGGCGGTCGCTGCTCGAGCTCGGCGGCAACAACGCCGCGATCGTCGCACCGAGCGCAGATCTCGATCTCGTGGTTCGCGCGGTGCTGTTCGCTGCCGTCGGGACGGCGGGCCAGCGCTGCACGTCACTGCGTCGCCTGATCGTCCACGAGTCCGTTGCGGACGACCTCGTCGGCCGCCTCGCCGCCGCGTACCGGAGCGTGCCGATCGGCGATCCCCGCGACGAGGGCACCCTGGTCGGCCCGCTCGTCACGGGCGACGCGTTCGGACGGATGGAGGCGGCTCTCGGGCAGGCACGAGACGAGGGCGGCGAGGTGGTCGTCGGAGGCGGCCGCGCGCACGCCGACCGGTGGCCCGACGCCTGGTACGCGGAGCCGACGATCGTCCGCATGCCGGCGCAGTCCGACGTCGTCGGCCGGGAGACCTTCGCGCCGATCCTCTACGTCCTCACCTACGCCGAGCTCGACGAGGCCGTCGCACTCCAGAATGGGGTCCCGCAGGGCCTGGCGTCGTCGATCTTCACCACCGACCTTCGCGAGGCAGAGCGGTTCCTCGCCGCAGCCGGGTCGGACTGCGGCATCGCGAACGTCAACATCGGCCCGAGCGGGGCGGAGATCGGCGGCGCGTTCGGAGGCGAGAAGGAGACGGGCGGCGGCCGCGAGTCGGGGTCGGATGCGTGGCGCGCGTACATGCGCCGGCAGACCGCGACGGTGAACTTCACGAACGAGCTGCCGCTCGCGCAGGGCATCCGCTTCGACGTCTGACCCGCGCGACGCCGCGAGCGCGAGCCTGGACACCGGCGCGGCGGGCTGATATATCAGCCCGCGTGACCGGCAACGGCCGAGTCGGCGAGCCCCTCATCGCGGCATCGGGGATCTGGAAGATCTTCGGGCCGAAGGCGGAGCGCATCCTGGGGACGCCCGACGCCGAGCTCGCCCGCGCGGAGCTGCGCGCGAAGACCGGCTGCGTCGCCGCCGTCCGGGACGTGTCGTTCGACGTCTGGCCGGGCGAGGTGTTCGTCGTGATGGGGCTCTCGGGCTCGGGAAAGTCGACGCTCGTCCGCACGCTCATCAGGCTGATCGAGCCGACGGCGGGGGCGATCCGTATCGGCGGTCAGGACGTGACGGCGGCAAGCGCGGCCGAGCTGCGCGAGCTGCGACGCCACTCGGTCTCGATGGTCTTCCAGCACTTCGGGCTGCTCGCGCACCGGCGCGTGATCGACAACGTCGCGTTCGGGCTCGAGATCCGAGGGATGCCAAAGGCGGATCGGCTCGCCCGTGCTCGTGAGCTGCTGGAGCTCGTCGGCCTGGAGGACGTGGAGCAGGCGTTCCCCGACCAGCTGTCGGGCGGGATGCAGCAGCGCGTCGGCGTCGCGCGCGCGTTCGCGACCAACCCGGCGGTGATGCTCTACGACGAGCCGTTCAGCGCTCTCGACCCGCTCATCCGCCGCGACATGCAGGACGAGGTCTGCCGCCTCCAGGAGGAGACGGGGCAGACGATGGTCTTCATCACCCACGACCTCCCCGAGGCGCTTCGTCTCGGCGACCGGATCGCGATCATGCGCGACGGCGCGATCGTCCAGCTGGGCACGCCGGAGGAGGTCGTCGGCTCGCCCGCCGACGACTACGTGGCGAACTTCGTGCGCGACGTCCCGCGCAGCCACGTCCTCACGTTGCGTTGGATCATGCGAGACGCGGCGCCGGGCGAGGAGGTCGGGCCGCCCCTCGATGTGACGACGACGATCAAGGATGCAATCCCTGTGATCGCCTCGAGCGAGCGCCCCGTTGCCGCGACGGAGAACGGCTCGGTCCTGGGCGTCGTCGACCGCGTCGCCGCGCTGCAGGCCATCGCGGGCGAAGGCGGCTGACGTGTCGGTCATCGCCGACGCTGCCGCCGCGAGCGCGACCCCGTCGCTGCTCGTCGAGCACCGTCCCTGGTGGCGGAGCCGGGTAACGCTGACGGCGGCAATCGTCGGCGTGATGCTCGTCTGCTACTTCGCGCTCAAGGCGGAGTATCCGTGGCCGGCGTCGCTCACGTGGAACTCGCTGCCGACGTACCTGAACGACTTCCAGACGTGGCTCGTCGACCAGCGCAACGCCGAGAGCCCGAGCTTCGTCATCCGCGCGTTCAACGGCTTCGCGGAGTTCCTGGACAGCCTCGTCGAATGGTTCACGAGCTTCCTCGGTTGGATGACGTGGGTCGGGGTGTCGGTTGCCGGCGTCCTCGTCTCGCTGCGCTTCGGCGGCGTTCGCGCGTCGATCTGGGCGCTCGCGGCGTTCGTCATGTTCGCTGCGTCCGGGCTCTGGGCCGAGAGCATGCAGACCCTCGCCCTCATGCTCGCCGCGGTCGGCCTCTCGCTCCTCGTGGGGATCCCGCTCGGCGTCTACGCGGGGCTCTCGACCCGCTTCGAGCGCGCGGTGACGCCCGTGCTCGACGCGATGCAGATCATTCCGGCGTTCGCCTACCTGATGCCGGTGGTGATCCTCTTCTCGGTCGGGCCGGGTGCGGCCGTGATCACGACGATGATCTACGCGATTCCGCCAGCGATCCGGATCACGGCCCTCGGGATCCGCGGCGTGCCCGCGAACACCGTCGAGGCCGCGCTCGCGATGGGCTCGACCCCGGCGCAGACGCTCGCGAAGGTGCGTCTGCCACTCGCGCGGCGGATGCTGCTCCTCTCCGTCAACCAGACCATTCTGTTCGCGCTCTCGATGGTCGTGATCGCCGGGCTCATCGGCGGCAAGGGCCTCGGCGACGTGGTGACGAGCGGCCTCAACTCGTACCCGGCCCTGGCACTGCTCGCTGGCCTCGTGATCGTCGTCATGGCGATGGCGCTCGACCGGGTGACGGAGTCGGTCGCCGAGCGGACGAACCCCGCCCGCCGTCACCTCACCGACGAGCGCCGCCGGAGGCTGCGCCTTGCCTCGGTCGCCACGGGGATCGCCGTCATCGCGGTGGTGGCCGTCTCGCGCCTGCTCGGCGTGGGCGCCGACTACTCGCGCACGACGGCGCGCGACTGGCTTCTCGCGCGGATCCAGTCCGTGCTCGACTACGTGCAGAACCCGGACACGGCGCTCTTCCGCGTGACGAGCTGGATCGGCGACCACATCGTCCAGTACGGGCTCGTTCCCTTCCGGAACTTCCTCGTCGAGACGCCGTGGCCCGTGACGCTGCTCGGTATCACGCTCATCTCGCTCGCGGTGAGCGGACGGCGCTCGGCGATCACGACGTTCGTGATGCTCGCGGTGATCGGAGTGATCGGCGAGTGGGCGTCGGCGATGGACACGGCGTCGCAGGTGTTGGTCGCGACCGTACTCACGGTCGTGATCGGCCTCGGGCTCGGCGTGTGGGCCGCGGAGAGCCGAACGTTCTCGCGGATCCTGCGGCCGATCAACGACGTGCTGCAGACGCTGCCGCAGCTCGTCTATTTGATCCCCTTGATCTACCTGATGCCGGTGTCCGTCGTCCCGGGCGTGATCGCCGGGGTGCTGTACGCGTTTCCCGTGGTCGCGCGCCTGGTCGAGAACGGGGTCCGCAACGTCGAGGCGAACACGGTCGAGGCGGCCGAGTCGTTCGGCGCGACGCGGAGCCAGGTCCTGCGCAAGGTCAAGGTCCCGCTCGCTCAGGACGCGATCATGCTCGGCGTCAACCAGGGGATCATCATGGTGCTCGCCGTCGTCGTCATCGGCGGGCTCGTGGGCTCGCCGGGTCTCGGGTACGAGGTCGCGCAGGGTCTCGCGCGCTCCGACTTCGGGCTCGGCGTCCTCGCATCGGTTGCGATCCTCGCGCTCGGGATTGCGCTCGACCGTGTCACGCGGGGCGCACGTCGCGCGCAACTCGAGGAAGGGCCGTGACGTCACAGTCGGTGGGCCGCAAGAAGGCGGCGTCGCCTTCGATCCACACGAAGCACGAAGGAGGTCGGATGTCGAAGTCAGGAACACGGCCGGTGCGCCTCGCGCTCTTAGCGCTCGCACTGGTCGTCGTGGGCGCGCTGGGGGTCTCTGCGAGCGCGTTCGGCCGCAGCAACGCGAAGAGCTGCGGCACGGTGACGCTGGACGAGAATGCGTGGGCCGGTGCGACGGCCAACGTCTACGTCGTCAAGTACGTCCTCGAGAAGAACCTCGGGTGCGAGGTCAACATCGAGAAGCTCCCGGAGAGCACACCGCTCTTCCAGGCGATGGCGGACGGCAAGGTCGACGTCCTGCTCGAGGACTGGAACAACATCCAGCTCAAGGTCAACCAGAAGTACGTCAAGAGCGGGCAGCTCATCGACCTCGGCTCGAACGGCGTGATCGGCCACATCGGCTGGTTCGTCCCGACGTACCTGATGAAGCAGTATCCGCAGCTCAAGACCTGGCAGGGCCTGAAGGGCAAGGAGAGCATCTTCAAGAGCCCGGAGTCGGGGTCGCAGGGAATGTTCCTCGGCGGCGACCCGTCGTACGTCCAGAAGGACGCGCAGCTGATCAAGCAGCTCGGCCTGAACCTCAAGTTCGTGTCCGTCGGCGCCGAGCCGGCGCAGGTTGCCCGCTGGAGCCAGGCGTACAAGCAGAAGAAGCCGATCCTCTTCTACTGGTACACGCCGCAGTACCTGAACACGGCGTACCAGCTGTCGGAGATCAAGCTCCCGGCGCGGAGCAAGAAGTGCGTCGACTCGTACAACCCGAAGCTCGGGAGCAACTGGTCGATCTACCGGTGCGCGTACGGGCAGACGATCATCGAGAAGGTGATCACGTCGAAGTTCGCAAAGTCCGGCTCGCCGGCCGTCGGCGTGATCAAGCGCTGGAAGTGGTCGGCGAACGACCAGAACACCGTCGCCAACCTGATCGCCGGCAAGCACATGGACCCGGAGAAGGCGGCCGAGCAGTGGGTCAAGGCCAACCCGGGCAAGGTGAAGGCCTGGCTCGGCAAGTGAGATAGCGCTGCCTCGTGTCCTGCCCGCCC
>Ga0070683_100004599_pt1 | contig 11394 bp, 7 predicted proteins | sample KBSC713LmetaG_FD_64662 | JGI IMG/M metagenome (GOLD analysis project Ga0070683, IMG submission 64662) | Corn rhizosphere microbial communities from Kellogg Biological Station, Michigan, USA - KBS C7.1-3L metaG | ecosystem: Host-associated > Plants > Roots > Rhizosphere ...
TGCGCGATGTGGGCGAAGCACGCTCGTGCACCGAGATCGACGATCACTTCGCACGGAATTTCGGTATCGAGCACGTCACGACAGCCTGTGAGTATCTCGCTGACCAGGGCGTACTGGGCAAAGCGTCCGTGTGCGCACGACTCACGAAGCGCAGCAACGTGGACGTCCAGGAGCTGGCCTTCTTCCACGTGTGACATGAAACGACGGAAGACGACAACGAGCCGCGCGGCGCCGCGTAGCACCATCGGCATTCAGGGCGCGCGCGTGCACAACCTCAAGAACATCTCGCTCGAGATCCCGCGCGACAGTCTCGTCGTGGTCACGGGACTCTCGGGATCCGGCAAGTCGAGTCTCGCGTTCGACACGATCTATGCCGAGGGACAGCGCCGCTACATGGAGTCCTTGTCGAGCTTCGCGAAGCGGTTCATCGCGCAGGTGACGAAGCCAGACGTCGACTTCGTGTTCGGGCTGTCGCCGGTCATCTCGATCGAACAGAAGACGATCGCGAACAATCCCCGGTCGACTGTCGGCACGATGACGGACGTCGCAAGCTATCTGAACCTGCTCTTCGCGACGATTGGCCAGCCGCACTGCCCTCGCACGGGTGAACGCGTGCCGAGCCGCTCGGCAAATCAGATTCTCGAGGCGATTCTCTCGCTGCCGCGAGGCACGGAGGTCGAGCTGCGGGCGCCGGTATTCAAGGTCTACGGCGAGGAGCTGGATTTCGTCTTCACGGAGCTGCGCAAGAAAGGCGTGCGTCGCCTGATGGTCGATGGCAAGGCGCTCGATCTCTCCACGCAATTCGAGCTCGACGAAGATGCGGTGCACGAGATGGACGCGATCGTCGACCGGCTCGTGGTCGATCGCAAGCACGAGAAGGCGATCAAGGCTGCCATTGCCGCGGCGCTGCTGGTGGGCGATGGATTGATCGAGGTTCACATCGCGAAGGGCGCGACGACGGCTGACGCCGAGCGGTTCTATGGATCGCTGGCAAGTCCGACGCATCGCTTCGTGTATGGCGGGATCGGCCCCGAGTTCTTCATGTTCAACAACCCGGAGGCCGCCTGCCGAACGTGCGGCGGACTCGGCGTCCAGAAGCTCACCCACCCGGAGTTGCTCGTCCCCGATCCATCCCGCGGCATCTCCGGCGGCTGCTTCGTGCGCGAGGCGTTCAGATACAACCCGGACACGTGGGACGGGCGCATCATGTACAGCCTCTCGCGAGCGCTCGGCTTCACGCTCGAGGCGCCGTGGGAGACTCTATCGCAAGCGCATCGTCATGCGATCCTCTATGGCCTCGACGCGCGCAAGATTGAGATCGTGCTCCCGCCCGGCGCGAAGGACAGACGCCCGGAATGGGAAGGCCGCGAGGTGGGCTTTCACGGCATCGCGCGGCGCATCGAGCGACACTATCGCCGCTATCGCCAGCAAGGCCAGGCGAGCGCCGGCATGGAGGCCTGGCTCGATCGCGTGATGGTGGAGCACACCTGTCCCGACTGCAACGGCTCGCGTCTCCGGGCGACGCGTCTTCTGTTCACGATCAACGACAAGTCGATTCACGACGTCGGCCAGCTCCACTTCGACGAGCTGCACGAATTCCTCGGCCACGTGAAGCCGGGTGGACGCGGTGCGGACGCGGGACGCCAGATCGTGAAGGAGATTCGAGGCCGACTCGAGCTCCTGCTCGGCATTGGCCTCGACTATCTGAACTTCAATCGTCGCTCGGCCACGCTCTCCGGCGGCGAGTCGCAGCGCATCCGGTTGTCGACGCAGATCGGCTCGGGCCTCATGGGGATGCTCTACGTGCTCGACGAGCCGAGCATCGGGCTGCATCCCAAGGACAACGCGAAGATGATCGCGACGCTCCGCCGGCTGCGCGACATCGGCAACACCGTGATCGTCGTCGAGCACGACGAAGACACGATTCGCGCGGCGGATCACATCGTCGAGATGGGTCCGGGACCGGGCGTCCACGGCGGCACGGTCGTCGTTCAGGGAAGCTTGGACGATCTTCGCAAGTGCAAGGCGTCTCCAACCGGCCAGTTTCTCTCCGGCGAGCGAATCATCGAGACGCCCGCAGCGCGCCGAGCGGGCAATGGCAAGTCACTGGTCGTTCGGGGGGCGCGTGAGAATAATCTCAAGTCGATCGACGTCGCCTTTCCGCTCGGGACGATGATCGCGATCACGGGCGCGTCCGGCTCCGGCAAGAGCACGCTGGTAAGCGAGATCCTGTACAAAGCGCTGTGGAAGAAGCTCGTCGACACGCGCACGCTGCCGGGTGAGCACGATGCCGTCGAGGGAATGGAGCACGTTCACAAAGTCGTGAACATCGACCAGTTGCCGATCGGCCGGAACAGCCGCTCGAATCCGGCGACCTACATCGGCTTCTACGATGCGATTCGCGAGCTGTTCACGCGCGCGCCGCTGGCCGTCGAGCGCGAGTACAAGGCAGGGCGCTTCAGCTTCAACGTGAAGGGCGGTCGCTGCGAGGAGTGCCAGGGCGAGGGCGTCATCACGACACAGCTCTACTTCATGCCCGACGTCGAGGTCACCTGCGGCGCGTGCAAGGGCGCGCGGTTCAACGCCGAGACGCTCGAGGTGACGCTGCGCGGAAAGACGATCGACGACGTGCTCGACATGTCGATCGAGGAAGGCGTGTCGTTCTTCGCGTCCGAACCACCGATCGGCAAGAAGATCGCGGTGCTGAACGACCTCGGTCTCGGCTACCTCACACTGGGGCAGTCGGCGACGACGCTCTCCGGCGGAGAAGCCCAGCGGGTCAAGATCGCCGCGGAGCTCAGCTCGCTCCAGCGCGCGAAGCACACCGTGTACATCCTCGACGAGCCGACGACCGGCCTTCACCTCGCCGATGTTCAGCGGTTGCTCGAGTCACTCCATCGCCTGGTCGACGCCGGGCACACGGTGATTCTCATCGAGCATCATCCGGACGTGATCAAAACGTCGGATCACGTGATCGACCTCGGGCCGGAAGGCGGGCATGCGGGCGGCGAGATCGTGTGTACGGGGACGCCCGAGGAGATTGCGGCTTGTAAGAAGTCTTATACCGGCCAGTTTCTCCAGGCGCGTCTGCGCGCGGGGCCAATGAAGCCAAAGACGCGGCGGGTCACGCCACGACGAGCGTAACCACCTCGAGGGTCATCCCGAGGGAAACCGGCGATCGAGGGATCCACTGTACCGTGTCCGCGTCGCGCCACGGGAAACACACAATGGATCCTTCGCTTCGCTCGGGATGACCCCAGACGTGTCAGCTACTTGGGCCCGCCGCCCGTCGCACCCGCGAGCTGCGCCTGCTTCTCCTCCGCGTTCGCGAGCGCCTCGTCCACGCTGAAGCTCGCGGGCTTCTGCCGCGGCGGAAATTCGGCGAACGTCTTCAGAAATTCCCCCACGATCGCCTGCGCCGGCACGAACGCGAACATGCGATCGGCCATCCACTTTCCGTAGAAGATGGATTCATCGCCACGCTCGAACGGATCGCTGCGCAGGTTGTAGAGACTCGGTGCGCGAAGATGGACGAACGGCTCCTGCCAGATCGCGAAGCCTTCCCCGCGCTGCTCGGCGAAGTGCGCCTTCCAGTTGCCGACGCGAAGCGCCAGGAGATCGCCGTCATCGCTCCAGTACATGATCCCCTTGCGAGGATTCTCATCGACCTCGCCCTTCCACAGCGGCAGCATGTTGTAGCCGTCGATGTGCACCTTGAACGTCTTCTTGCCCGCCTCGTGGCCCTTCTTGAGCTTCTCGACGATGTCGGGCTCTCCGGCCGCCGCGAGCAGCGTCGGCAGCATGTCCATGTGTGAGAAGACCTCGTTGGACACCGTGCCTGCCTCGATCACGCCGGGCCACCGAATCGCGCAGGGCACGCGCCATCCACCTTCGTAATTCGTGTCCTTCTCGCCGCGGAACGGCGTCGTGCCGCCATCGGGCCACGACATCACTTCGGCCCCGTTGTCGGTCGAATACATCACGATGGTGTTGTCCGCGACCCCGAGCTCGTCCAGCTTCGCGAGCAGTTGGCCGACGTGGCCGTCGTGCTCCACCATGCCGTCCGGGTAGAGGCCGAGCCCAGTCTTGCCCTGGGACTCTTTCTTCAGATGTGTGAAGACGTGCATGCGCGTGGCGTTCCACCACACGAAGAACGGCTTGTCGTCCTTCACTGACTGGTCGATGAATCTCAGACCGGCATCGAGGAACTCTTCGTCGATTGTCTCCATGCGCTTCGTGTCGAGCGGACCGGTGTTCTCGATCCGCTGCGTGCCGTCGGGATTCGCCCACGAGTGCAGCACGCCGCGCGGCCCGAACTTCTTCCTGAACTCGGGATCCTTGGGATAATCAGGATTCTCTGGTTCCTGTTCGGCGTTGAGATGATAGAGATTGCCGAAGAACTCGTCGAAGCCGTGCACGGTTGGCAGATACTCGTCGCGGTCGCCGAGGTGATTCTTGCCGAACTGCCCGGTCGCGTAGCCGAGTGGCTTGAGCAGATCCGCAATCGTCGGATCTTCGGCCTGCAGGCCGATCTTCGCGCCCGGGAGACCCACCTTTGTGAGTCCCGTTCGGATCGGGTTCTGTCCCGTGATGAATGCGGCGCGGCCCGCGGTACAGCTCTGCTGTCCGTACCAGTCGGTGTACATCGCCCCTTCGTGGGCAATGCGGTCGATGTTCGGCGTGCGATACCCCATGACGCCGTGGTTGTACGCGCTGACATTGAACCAGCCAATGTCATCGCCCCAGATGATCAGGATGTTTGGCTTGCGAGTCTTTCCTGCACTTCCGTTCGCCATGCTGGCCCCCTAGCGGTCGAGCGGCTCGACGCGAGCCGCGTGTCACAGTCGCCGCCGGGGCAGCCCAAAGGCTATTAGGCGAAAGGCCACCGGATCTGGAGCGCGCTCGCGAACAGATGTTCGACGTCGACGCGCCACTCCGTGATCGGCAGTGCCTGCTCACGGGCGGGGACGCGAACGTCGACGTGTTCGTATGCGGCGCTCACATCGAATGGTGCCGAGAGGTCGCATGCGGCGACGCAGTGCGACTGCACGTACACGGAGGTGTTCTCGCGCCAGAGCGCCCACATCAGATGTGCGTCGCCGTGCGGCCCGCGATAGGCGGACATGAGCGCCGACGTCGGGGCGCCGCTGAGCAGCCGTCTCAGGCCGGCTCTCCACTGGCGCTCGTAGTCCTCGGCGCGCCAGTGGCTGAGGTCGAGTGGAAAGATGGTGCGGGCGGCGCCGACGACGAGCTCGCCCACGGCGGTCGGAGCGCCCGTCGCGAGCGCGAGGGGCGCGGAGAGGACCCTAATACAGAACATGGACGGCTACGGAGGGAACGGCCTCGGCGCTGCGGAGGGTTTGGTGCGCCGGATCTGTCAGTCATACCCGCCCGCTGGGCCTGGAGGTCCCTGGCGGGGCTGAGTCATTCTCTCGAATCCAGACGTCGGAACCGCGGTGGCCGACGGACGACGGCACGGACACGTCGACGGACTTTGCGGACCTGCTCCGCGCGCGGGTGGAGTGGCGTCTCGCCACAAGCCGGGAATGATTTGAATGAACGACCAACAAGAAAAAACCCTGGCTCGTTGGGCAGGGAGCTATCGCGTGACACGGAACCAGTGGTGTAGTCCACGTCAAAGCCCGTTGACCCGGCTGTGCCCGTGTTCCAGGAAGTTGCAGTCTGGCGTTCCCGTAGTCCCGCCGTTCTGACTTATGAGTTTGCTCATGCTCTCGCGACCGTTTGCCGCGCGCGGCGACTACCGTTCGAGCACTCTGATGCCGGTCAGCAGCTTCGCGGCCGTCACGCGATCACCAAGCTCGATGCGGTCCACCACGTCCTGCCCGACCACCACATGACCGAGCGACGTGAAATCACCTTCGTTGTGCGGCTGCGGCGTGTGATTGAGCGTGTAGCCCGGACGCCCGGTGTCGAGCCCCGCGCTCGCCCACGCGAGATTGCCGCGCGTGAGACGGTGACGATTCACTTCATCGCGCTGCACGGCCGCATCGCGAATCGTTGCCTGCTGGTCGACGAAGTCCGGAACGACGCGCGTGAACTCGGTCCCGACGATCGTTCCGGCGCTCATGATGTGCTCGAATGCATCCATCGCGAGTGGAGCGTCGCCAGCGTAGAGCTCGAACTCGATCGGCCCTCGTGACGTTTCCCACCGCGCGCGCGGCAGCGGTTTGCCCATGTACGCGGGCACGATCCATTTCTCGACGATGCCGCGGTACTCTCCCATCGGGCGCGCAACGAGCGCCGGCCGCTGACGCTGGCCGCGTCCACCACCGCGACCGCCGCCGCGGCCGGCGCTCGGAATCGTGTCACGCAGCAACTGCGCAGCAGCATTCTTACAATACGGCACCGCATCGTTCGCGATGTCCGTCGCGACCATGTGTGCCTCCGGCAATGCGAACGATTGCAGAGATCGCATCGCCGTCACGCGTACGGCGCACGACCGCGAGCTGCGTCCCGCATCGACCAGCGCGGCCACCGTCCACTGCGCTTTCGGACGCGCGAGTCCTTCCGCGGCGCTCACGGCAATCCAGCTATCGGGATCGCGAAGCGCGTTCACCAGCACCGCGACGGCCGATGAATCTCCATAGCTCGCGAGCGCGCGGATCGCTTCGGTGCGAACGCGACGATCGGCGTCGTGCGTCGATGCAAGCAACTGCGCTTCGGCACGGTCACCGAGTGACGCCGAATCGGCCTGCGCCTTGACCAGCCCGCGGACGGCCCATGATCGAACGAGAGCGGAAGGATCCTTCGACAACGTCAACAATGCCGATATAGCCGCGGGATCGCGCGGACGGAAGAGCGCCCACGTCGCGCGCCAGCGGATCTCGTCATTCTTGGACGATGCCCAGCGCGTGATGGGCGCGAGATCGCCGCGAACGTTGGCGCGTCCAATCGAGAGAAGCGCCTCGCCGATCGCGTCGTTCGTTCGCGGGCTCGCGTCCGTATGCATGAGAAAGCGCGCGAGGACCTCGCGCGCACCGGCCGTCTTGAACTTTCCGAGCGCGCATGCGGCTTCCGTAAGGACCGTTGGCGCGGTGCGCGGATTCGTGAGCAGCGAGTCGAACCAGGCGGTCGTCAACGTGTCCTTGAGTTGCCCCACCGCGAACACGGCGGTTGCCGCAAGCGCGGTGTCCGCGTCGAGGGGCCGGGCGCGGAGCAATCCGACACCGCGCTTGTCGTTGATCCGCGCGACCGACAGCATCGCGCGACGACGCACTTCCGGATGCGGCGAGGCGAGCAACCGGCTCAGCGCCGTCGAATCGAACGTCCGCGTATCCTCCAGCATCAACAGCGTCGCGATGTCGGAGACGGCCGCTCCATCGAGCGCGGGCCGGCGAGGCGTCTGCGCAGCGAGTGGAAGCGCGGCCGCGAACAGCAGGAAAGACAGTCGCATGAGAATCGGGTGGGAGCGGAGTGGGAAAGCTGTCATCCTGAACGAAGCGTGAGACCTCAGGGCCTGGCGACGACTGGTTGCCGCCGTCTACAATCTGGTCGTCCGCGCGCCCGCAATCGAGTCGAGCGCCGCTGCCCGGCGCACCACGAAGCGCGATCGTCCCACGCGGGCGATTGCGCCGGCATCGATCAGTGCCGACAGGCTGCGCACGATCACCTCTCGCGCGGTGCCCAGCTCATTCGCCAGCTCCTGCTGCGTCGTCCCGAGCGTGAACTCGGCGCCCGCGCTCTCGGCAGCGCGATTTCGCGATGTACGCGGCGAGACGCGCGGTGATCGTCGTCGCCGTGAGCTCGTCGATCCGACGCAGGAGGCTCTGCGCGCGCGACGCCATCCGCCGAAGCGCGAAGCGTGCGAACGTCGATTCGTCGCGCAGCAGGCGCTCGATCACTCGGATCGAGAGGTGGGCACAGCGGGTCGGCTCCAGTGCTTCCGCCGTGGCGGGGAACGGGCCGCCGCCGAAGACCGGGATCTCGCCAAGAATGCCGCCGGCGCTCTCGGTGTGAAGCAGTTCGGTGCGCGCGAGCGTCGCGCGAACCACGAGCACCTTGCCCGAAAGCACGAAGTACAGTCCGTCGGCAGCGTCGCCGGCGCGGAACAGCAGGTCTTTCCGCGCGTAGGACCGAGGAGTCGCGGCCAGCGCGATCTGATCGATCACCCGCGGCTCGAGCTCCGCGAGACTCGGGATGAGCGAGCGCAATTCGCCAGCAGAGAGAGGCATGATGGAGCGTTATGGAACTCAGGTTCCAGCGCGGACGTGGCGAGGCGGCGACACTGACTGTGTCACCGAACACCGGGAGTGAATATGCGGAGATCGATCGCGTGTCTCATCGTCGCGTTCCTCGCCGTCGGCGCATCGACGGCGACCGCGCAGGATACGTCATACGCCGCCATGCAGCGGCGCGGCCAGCACGCGATGGGCGTCGATCAGTACACGTCGATTCACAAGTTCGATTCGTTCGCGGATGGAGGACGCATCGAGTTGCAGCGCGATCGCGACGACAGCGCGGGTGTCGCGATGATCCGCGCACACATTCGCGCGATCGCCGCGGCCTTCAAGAGCGGAGACTTCTCCACGCCCGCGTTCGTGCACATGCAGATGGTCCCTGGCACGAAGGTCATGGCGTCGAAACGCGCCGTGATCACGTACGACGTGCACGACCTGCCGCGGGGCGCAGAGCTGCGCATCCGAACGCGTGATCCGGAGGCGGTCGCCGCGGTTCACGATTTCATGGCGTTCCAGCGCGGCGAGCATCACGCGAGCGGAAAGATGGAACACCCCCGATCTTGACGGCGTGTAGACCCGGCCGGTTGTCGTGGCGGCGCGCGTTGTGCTTTTCAAATACAGGTGTAGAACACCGACACGCGACGCTTTTTCGCACTCCCGTGAGTGAGCATTCAGAAATCTTAATGGGTGCGAGACGAGTCCTGGAAACCAACTGGCGCGAGGGACGCACCACTGGCGGACTCGTCTTCGGTTACACCTGTCCCGACTCCACGAAGTATCCCGACCAATTCTTCTGGGACTCGTGCTTCCACGCGCTCGCGTGGAGCCGCCTGGACCCGAAGCGCGCGATGCGGGAGCTCCGATCGTTGGGTGCGAGCCAGCAGGCGTCGGGGATGATCGGCCATACGACGTTCTGGCAAGGGCCAGTGCGCCCGGCGCGGGCGTTCACGTACAACCTGCTGAATCGCCGCGCATTCCAGACGTCCACGATTCAACCGCCATTGCTTGGCTGGGTCTGGGCCGAGGTCGCGGAACGCGCCGGCGACGGAAATTTCGCGGACGAAGGCCGCGCGCTCATTCATCGGTTCCACGAGTTTCTCGACCGTCAGCGAGCGGATGCCGACGGACTGATCGGGATTCTTCAGCCCGATGAGACGGGCCTCGACGCCACTCCCGCGTACGACGTCCCGCTGGGGTGGCGCAGCCATCCCAAGGTGGGCTTCCTCGCGCTCCAGGCATTCAATCGTCGACGTGGATACGACTACCGTCGGATCGTCGCCGACGGCGGCTTCCACGCCACCGACGTGCTCATGAACACGGCGTGGATCCTCGGGTGGGAAGGCCTCGCGCGGCTCGGGCAGCCGGGTGCGGCCGCACGCGCCGAGCAGCTCACCACGGCGCTGGTCGAGCGGTTGTTCGATCGGAAGGCGGGCATCTTCTTCGCCGAAGGGCCAACCGGCGACCGTCTCCGCGTGAGCACCTGGGCCGGCCTTGCGCCGCTCGCGCTCGATCGGCTGCCGGCCGACGTCGGTCACCGGATCGTGAATGAGCATCTTCTCAATCCGAAATGCTTCTGGCTCGACTATCCGGTCCCGAGCACGGCCGCCTGTGAGCCGACGTTCGTGCCCGGCGACGCTCGGTATCTGTGGATCGAACGTTACTGGCGCGGCCCGACGTGGCTCTTCTCGACCTGGTTCATCCTTCGCGGGCTGCTGCGCCTGGGCTATGAGGCGGAAGGCGCGCATCTCGTCGACCGCACGATGGAATTGATTCAGCGATCGGGTTTTCGAGAATACTTCAATCCACACACCGGGGAGGGCATGGGTGCGCGGAACTTCGGCGTGTCGACCATCGCGGTGGAATGCGCGGCGCTCGCCGAGAAGGGCCCGGACGTGCAGCAGTCGGTTGCTTGATTTTGGGCGATGGGCAACGGCGGTTCTGATCTGACTGTCGGCTACCGCCCTTTTTAGCTGACGCCCTGTCTGCGATCGACGTCAGGCTGTGTATCGTGACTGGCCGCGACGCAATCGCGAAGGCCGCGAGCAGGCTCGAGCAGCCGAGCCCATCGCCTATCGCCCACCCCCATCGCCCATCATCGCCGCCACTCTAGCGCGCCCGACTCTCAGACGAAACATTCCCGAGCGCATCGACTCGAGGGCTATCGCAGTGCAGCATCTCGCGGAATCCGCTCCCGACACGCGGACCACGCGCCCGCGCCCCGGCGTGGGCTACACGCCGACCGTGGATACGCCGCCCAGACAGCCGCACGGCCTTGTGCACCGATGCGTCGAGCGATTCGCGCTCATCGCGTTCGCGCTCTATCACCTGCCGCTCTTTCTGAACAACTATCCATCGCTCGGCGGCGGTGGCTTCAACGACACGGGTCTCGCGCCGCGCTGGGGGCATGTCTTCACGCCGCCCGGCGTCTGGGTCGCGCGACACGTCTTCCATCTCGCCGGACCGATGCCGCGCGCGTATCAGGGCGACAACGGGGACGTCGCCGAAGAATTCGGCCGGCTGCTGCTCTGCGTCGTCATCGGCATCGTGGGCGCGTTGGTCTGGAGCGCGATCGATCGACGGAAGCCGCGTGCCACCTGGGTGCCCGAGACGCTGCGTGTGCTGCTTCGGTATTCGATCGCGCTTGGCCTCGCGAGCTACGGCATCGCCAAGCTTCTGCCGATGCAATTCCCGCCGCTGCAGCCGTTCGTTCTCGCCCAGCGTGTCGGCGATCTCTCTCCGATGGCCCTCCTCTGGTCGTTCATGGAATACTCACGTCCATACGCGGTCTTCGGCGGGATGATGGAGTGCGTCGTCGTCGTGCTGCTGTGCGTCCGCCGGACCGCCACGCTCGGGGCGCTCGTCTGCCTGGCGGTCATGACCAACGTTGCGCTGCTGAACTACGCGTACGGCGTCCCCGTGAAGCTCTATTCGACGATGATCGTGGTGTCGGCTGCGGTGCTCGTGCTGTACGATGCTCCGCGGCTGATCTCGGCGCTCGCGACGCAGCGCGCCGTTCCAGCCGCGAACGACCGATCCGTCTTTCACGATCGCGTGCCGGGCCGAGTGCGCTGGGCGATCAAGCTGCTGCTCGTGGGAAGCGTCGCGATCTCGTCGTTCACGGCGATGACGTCGGCCATGGCGACCATGCGCGGGCGGCCGGCCGCGCCCGCCGACTCGACCTATCGTCTGCTGCGGA
>Ga0070683_100004600_pt1 | contig 11392 bp, 11 predicted proteins | sample KBSC713LmetaG_FD_64662 | JGI IMG/M metagenome (GOLD analysis project Ga0070683, IMG submission 64662) | Corn rhizosphere microbial communities from Kellogg Biological Station, Michigan, USA - KBS C7.1-3L metaG | ecosystem: Host-associated > Plants > Roots > Rhizosphere ...
GAGCATGGCCTTCTGCTCCCAGTCGTGCACCTGGCGGAATTCCGCGTCGGCCTGATCGCGCAGACGCTTCTCGTCGGCGATTGCCGTGGCGACTTGCTGCTTCGCCTTGGCGAGCTGCCCTCGCATGTCGACGAGGATCTGGTTCAGCATCTTCTCGGGATCTTCGGCCCGAGAGATCAGGTCGTTGATGTTCGACCGCAGCAGGCTCGAAAGCCTATCGAATATGCCCATGAGTTAGTGTGCCTCGCGATACGAGCCAAGCTCGCGCAAGTGCGACGCGAGCGCGACGGTGATGCTCTCGTACGCCGCTTGGAATTCTTCGTAGTCGAGGTGCGACAGCTCGAGCGCCTCGGTCATCACGATCGAATCGTTTTCGATTCCGTAGGAGCCGTGCACGAGATCGGTCGCGTTGAGCTCGAGCAGTCGCCGGCTCAGCGTGGCGAGCGCCTCGGTGTTGGTCGGCAGCGTCATGACTTTCACGCGCAGCAGCACGACCGGCGGCGAGTAGTGAACAACGACACTGAAATCGAGCTCGCCGCTGGGACGTGCGATCCACAGTCCGGGTTCGATCTCGGAGTACGTGCCTCCCTCGTCGGCCGACAGCCGATCGAGGAACCGTTCAATGTCTTCCTTGGCGACCATCGCGAATCCTTGCGTGGGATGCAGAACAACCTACGAATTGGGCGGCAAGACGTTTCACCAACTGCTAAGCTACGATACGGCGCGATGTTGGTCGAGGCTTTGCTGATTGCTGGTTGCTGGTTGCTGGTCAACCACGTTTGATCTGCACCAACCGCTCGCGCGCCAACTTCCTGCCTGTCGGCGTCGCCGCCAGACCACCGCCGGCCGTCTCGCGATAGCGCACGTCCATCTCGCGACCGATGTCGCCCATCGTATCGATCACCTCGTCGGCGGGAATCGCGAAGCCGATCCCAGCGAGCGCCATCTCGATCGCCGCCAATGCGATCGCCGCGCCGGTCGCGTTCCTGAATACACACGGCAACTCGACCAGCCCGCCGAGTGGATCGCACACCAGACCGAGCGTACCCTGCTGCGCGAGTGCGACTGCGTGCGAGACCTGCGTTGGCGAGCCGCCGAGCATTTCGGTTCCCGCGCCGGCGGCCATGCCCGCCGCCGCTCCCGTCTCAGCCTGACAACCGCCTTCGGCACCCGACAGCGACGCACGTTCCGCGACGACGGCTCCGATGAGACCCGCCGTCGCCAGCGCGTCGACGAGCGCGTCGTCGGAGAGACCGCGCGCCGCGGCAAGTCCGGTGAGCACGGCGGGTAGGACCCCGGCTCCGCCCGCCGTCGGCGCCGCGACGATCACGCCCATGGCCGCGTTCACCTCCTGGACCGCAAGCGCACGCGCGAGGATGTCGCGGAATGGAGTGCCGGCGAGCGGACCTGGCGGACCGTTCACCAACTTTGCCGCATCGCCGCCGACGAGACCCGACGCCGACCGCAGATTGCCGGTGAGTCCTTGCTGCACCGCGCCCTGCATGACGTAGAGCGCGCGCCGCAGCACGTCGCGGATCTCGCCGACGGGACGGCCTTGATCGTCGGACTCCGTCTCGAGCGCGAGTCGAGAGAGCGTGATGTGACGCGCTTCGGCGTCGCGAACAGCGGCTGCGAGTGAGCGATACATGCGTTATGCCGAAACCTTGTCGAGTCGAAACGCCCAGCGGACCCAGGGAAACGAGCGAATGTGGTCGCGGACCGATTCGTCGGGATAGTCGTCGAGCTCGATGACCATGAATGCGTCGCCGCCGCGCTTGAGCCGCGTGAGCTTGAGCGTCGCGATGTTCAGCCCATCGTCCGCCAGTCGCGACGCGATCTTCGCGATCGAGCCCGGAATGTCCTCGGCGACGAGCACGATCGTGTGATAGTTGCCCGACACTTCGACCGGGAATCCGTCGATCTCGTTCACGAGCACGCGGCCCGCGCCGAGGGAGGAGCCCGTCATCACGGCCGAACGATCGCCGCGCTCGAGGGTGATGCGCACGCTGTTTGGATGCGCCTCCTCGTCGAGCGTCGTCTTCTCGAACCGGTAGTCGAGCCCTTCGTGCTCGGCGATCTCGAGTGCCGTGCGAATGCGATCGTCGTCGGGACGGAAGCCCATGAGTCCAGCGACGATCGCTTTGTCGGTGCCGTGTCCCTCGCCCGTGCGCGCGAACGATCCGTGCAGCTCGATCTTCGCGCGCTCCGGCGTTCCACCCACGAGTCCGCGCGCGAGCAATCCGAGCCGGCACGCGCCAGCCGTGTGCGACGACGACGGACCGACCATGACGGGGCCGATGATATCGAGCAGACTGACCACGGCTAGCCGACCTTTTTCTGGCGGACCGCCGGCAGCAGCGGCCGCAAGTAGTGACCGGTGTGCGACGCATCGACACGCACGACGTCTTCCGGTGTCCCGGCGGCGACCACCAGACCGCCGCGCTTGCCGCCCTCCGGGCCCAGATCGATGATCCAATCCGCCGTCTTGATCACATCGAGATTGTGCTCGATGACGAGCACCGTGTTTCCTCGATCGACGAGGCGGTGCAACACATCGAGCAGCACGCGAACGTCCTCGAAGTGGAGACCGGTCGTCGGCTCATCCAGGATGTAGAACGTGCGACCCGTGTCGCGCTTGGACAACTCCGTCGCGAGCTTCACCCGCTGCGCCTCGCCGCCAGACAACGTCGTGGCGCTTTGACCGAGATGGATGTAGCCAAGCCCGACGTCGGCGAGTGTTTGGAGTTTTTGAAAGATGCGCGGCTGATTCTGAAAGAAGTCCACGCCGTCATCGACCGTCATCTCGAGCACGTCGGAGATACTTTGGCCGCGGAAGCGAACCTCGAGCGTTTCGCGATTGTATCGCTTGCCTTTGCACACCTCGCAGGGAACGTAGACGTCGGGCAAGAAGTGCATCTCGATCTTCACGAGTCCGTCGCCCTGGCACGACTCGCAGCGGCCGCCCTTCACGTTGAAGGAGAATCGCCCGGGACCATATCCGCGAATCTTGGCCTCGGGCAATTCGGCGAACAGCTCGCGAATCGGCGTGAACAGTCCGGTGTACGTGGCCGGATTCGAGCGCGGCGTGCGGCCAATCGGACTTTGATCGATGTCGATCACCTTGTCGATGTGCTCGAAGCCCGAGATGCGCGTGTGCTGCCCCGGAATGACGCGTGCGCGATAGAAATGCCGCGCCAGCGCGCGATGCAAAATGTCTTCGATCAGCGTCGACTTCCCCGAACCCGACACCCCCGTCACCGCCACGAACAGCCCGAGCGGAATCTCGACATCGATATCGCGCAGATTGTGCTCGCGCGCGCCGGTGATCCGAATCGCCCGATGCGGCTCGCGCGGACGGCGCGACGTCGGCGTCGGGATCTTCATTTCGCCGCTCAAGAATTTTCCGGTGATCGACGCCGGATTCCCGATAATCTCCTCGATCGTTCCCTCGGCGATCACTTCGCCGCCGTGTTTCCCGGCGCCGGGCCCCAGGTCGATCACGTGATCGGCGGCGCGCATCGTCTCTTCGTCGTGCTCGACGACGATGACGGTGTTGCCAAGGTCGCGCAGCTGTTCGAGCGTCGCCAACAGCCGAGCGTTGTCGCGTTGATGGAGCCCAATCGACGGTTCGTCGAGGATGTACAACACGCCGACGAGACGCGATCCGATCTGCGTCGCGAGGCGAATCCGTTGCGCCTCGCCGCCGGACAATGACTCGGCGGACCGGCCAAGCGTGAGGTAGTCGAGACCGACGTCGACGAGGAAACGCAGGCGCTCGCGCACTTCTTTCAGAATCGGACCGGCGATCTCCGGATCGAGACCGGGCTTGCCGTCGCGACGCACCGGCACGTTCTCGAAGAACGTCAACGCCTCGGTGACCGCGAGCTCCACGACTTCGCCAATGTTTCGCTCGTGCACCGTGACGGCGAGCGATTCGGGCTTGAGCCGGCGTCCCTGGCACTCGCTGCACGGCACTTCGATCATGTACTCCTGCAGCTCGAGACGTACGCTGTCCGACTCCGACTCCTCGTAGCGCCGCTCGATGTTCGTGAGCACACCTTCCCATTCAGTGCCTTTCGCCGCGCGCCCCGCTGCTTTGCCTTCGCCGTGGAGGATCGCGTCACGAACGGATTTCGGCAGCTCGCCCCACGGCGTGTTGAGGTCGAACTTGAGCTGCCGCGCCAGCGCCGGCAGAACCATCTTGCGCAAATACCCGCTCGGCTCGCCCCACGGGAGGATCACGCCCTCGAGAATCGAGATCTGCGGATCGCCGAGGATGAGCTGCTCGCTCACGCGGCGGCGCGTGCCGAGACCGCCGCACATCGCGCACGCGCCGAACGGCGAGTTGAACGAAAAGTGCCGCGGCTCGAGCTCGGGGAGCGAGATGCCGCATGTCGGACAGCCGTAGCGCTCGGAGAACAGCTCGACCGTCCCCGCGTCGGCGTTGTTCACCTCGACGACGCCGTCCGCGAGCTTGAGCGCCGTCTCGACCGAGTCGGCCAAGCGGCCGCGATCGTCGGCACGCACCGCGAGACGGTCGACGATGACGGAGATCGTGTGATTCTGCCGCCGATTCAGTTTTGGCGGCGACGCGACTTCGACGAGCTCGCCGTCGACGTACGCCCGAATGAATCCCTGGCGGCGCACCGATTCGAACAGCTCGCGGAACTCGCCTTTGCGTCCTTGAATGAGCGGCGCGCGAACTTCGATGCGCGTATCAGGCGGCCACGACAATACAATCTCGGCGATTTGCGCGGCGCTCTGTCGTTGCACCGGGCGTCCGCAATTCGGACAGTGCGGCGTTCCCGCGCGGGCCCAGAGGAGACGGAGATAGTCGTAGATCTCGGTCACCGTGCCGACGGTCGATCTCGGATTGTGCCCCGCCGTCTTCTGCTCGATCGAGATCGCCGGCGACAGTCCTTCGATCGAATCGACGTCGGGCTTTTCCATCAGGCCGAGGAACTGACGGGCGTAGGCCGACAACGATTCCACGTAGCGTCGCTGGCCCTCGGCGTAGATCGTGTCGAACGCGAGCGACGACTTTCCTGAACCGGACAAGCCGGTGATCACCGTCAAGCGATCGCGCGGGATCGCGACGTCAATGTTGCGGAGATTGTGCTCTCGGGCACCGCGAATGATTAGAGCGTCTTCTGCCATAGCCAGGGAAAGCTGCGGCGCGGACCGAGTGCAGACAAGGCGTTATATTCGGTGATGCCCCATACCGACGCGATCGTCGTCCTCACCACCGTCGCCTCGGACGAAGAGGCCGTGAAATTCGTCCGCACCCTCCTCGACCGGCGTCTCATCGCTTGCGGCACGCTGTTACCAGGCGCACGTTCGCTCTATCGGTGGCAGGGAAAAGTCGCCGATGAACGTGAAGTCTTCATTTTGCTCAAGACGCGCTCGGCTCGCCTGGAGTCCTTGCGTGCGGCATTCTCCGAGCTGCATCCGTATAAGGTGCCGGAATTGTTGGCGCTCCCAGTCGAGGCCGGCCTGGAGAAGTACCTCGAGTGGATCAACGGCGAAACGACTCTTGCCCTTGCATAACCAGTCACGTGTGGGAAGTGGGAAACAATGACGCTGAAGGCCGATGAGACAAACGCCGAGGCCCAGCTCGACCTCGGCATCGCGCTCTGCCGACGTGCGCGGTGGCGCGACGCGCTCGAGCCGCTGCAACGTGCCGTCAACATCGATCCGACCAAGGCGGCCATTCACTACCAGCTCGGCGAAGCGTACAACCAGACGGATCGATTGCCCGAAGCACTCGAAGCATACGAAGAAGCGGTGAGGCTTCAGCCCGACCACTGGCGCGCGATGAAGGGCATCGGCGTCATCCTCGACCGAATGGGTCGGCCGAACGAAGCCACGGCCGCGTACCAGCGCGCGCGAGAGGCACAAAAACGGTGATCAGCCGGCGAGCGATGGCCGGCGGAACGATCATCGCCGCCTGGCTCGTTGGGCTCGCACTCCTCATTCGCCGCGAGTATTTCCAACCGCGACTCGAGCGCCTCGCCGAAGCGGGCCATCGAGTTGCGCCCGGCGTCGTGTACTACGCCGTGATGCAGGGCAATCGCCATATCGGGTTCGCGTCGTCCACCGTCGACACGACCGAATCGTCGATCACCATCGCCGACTACTTCGTCGCGGATCTCCCGCTCGGCGGCAAGCAGCGCCGTGCGTCGGCGCGAACGAACGTGACGCTGTCGCGGGCGTTGCGCATGCGAAAGTTCGATCTCTCTGTGCAAGCGGAGGGACCGGCGATCAACGCGACGGGCGAGATCGACGGCGACAGCCTCCTCATGCTCACGATCGCGTCGGGCAAAGAGAAGCCGGAGACGCAGCGGATTGCGCTGTCGGGTCCGATTCTCCTCCCGACGCTCGTGCCCATTGCCATCGCCCTCGGCGAAGGGCCAAAGGTCGGCCGGCACTACGTGCTTCCCGTGTTCGACCCGTCGAGCATGGCGCCGCGCGACGTCGGTCTCGACATCCGCGCCGAGTCGTTGTTCGTCGTCGATGACAGCGCGGTGGTCGATTCGGCGACGCAGCGATGGCGCGGCGTCCAACCCGACACGATTCGCGCGTGGCAAGTCGTGTCGCAGTCGAAGGGATCCTTCAGCGGTTGGATCGACGACCAAGGACGGATTCTACAGACCACGCAGCTTGGGCTGGATCTCCGGCGGATGCCTTATGAGGTCGCGTTCGCGAATTGGCATGCCGATACCGCGCACGCGGCCGTGCCCAGCGATCGTGACATTCTCGAGACGACGGCGATCGCGGCCAACAAGCGGATGGATCGCCGGATCGATGCGCTGCGCGTGCGGCTGTCCAACGTCGATTTGAGCGGGTACGACCTGAAGGGCCAACGTCAACAGCTCTCGCACGACACGCTCGTCATCGTCACGTCGCCGGACAGCGCGATGACCGCGCGGTATCGATTGAGCTTCCGCCTTGTCCCCCGAACGCAAGATTCCGCCGTCACGCGACCCGAGCCGCTGCTTCAAAGCAAGGACCCGCGCATCATCAAGCTCGCCATCCGCATCCGCGGACGCGACTCCGATCCGCGCATCGTCGCCGAGAAGCTCAATGCCTGGGTGCACGATTCGATCGGGAATCGGATCACGTTCGGCGTCCCGAACGCGCTCGAGGTGCTTCGGACGCGGACGGGAGACTGTAACGAGCACACCCAGATCTTCGTCGCTTTAGCACGGGCGATCGGCTTGCCGGCGCGCATCGTGGCAGGCTTGGCCTACGTGGACGGGAAGTTCTACTACCACGCGTGGCCCGAGGTGCTGCTTGGTGATTGGGTCCCCGTCGATCCGACGTTCGGCCAATTTCCGGCTGACGCGGCCCACATCCGGTTCGTCATTGGTGGTCTCCCACGTCAAACGGAGTTGTTGCGATTGATGGGCAACCTGCAGATCGATGTCCTGAGCGCGAACGCGGCGCGATAAGCGGACATGATCGAACTTCGCGGTCTCACAAAACGCTACGGCAGCTTCACGGCCGTCAACAACATCGACCTCTCGGTTCCGCGAGGCGAACTGTTCGGCTTCCTTGGCCCCAACGGTGCCGGGAAGACGACCACGCTCCGCATGATCGCCGGCATTCTGCGGCCGACGAGCGGCACGGTGCACATTGGCGGCATCGATCTCGCGGCGCAGCCGACCGCGGCCAAGAGCAAGTTGGGATTCGTCCCCGACCGGCCGTTCATCTACGAAAAGCTGAGCGGCTCGGAGTTTCTGCGGTTCGTTGCGGGCCTCTACAATCAGGAAGGCCCGCAGATCGAGCATCGTGCGCGCGAGCTGCTGGCGCTGTTCGATCTCGAGGAGTGGCGCGATGAGCTGGTCGAGAGCTACAGCCATGGCATGCGACAAAAGCTCATCATCTCGAGCGCGTTCGTGCATCGCCCCGAGGTGATCGTCGTCGACGAGCCGATGGTCGGCCTCGACCCCAAGGCCGCGCGCATTCTCAAAGATCTCTTCAGGGAATACACGCGGCGCGATCACACGATCATGATGTCGACGCACACGCTCGAAGTGGCGGAGACGATGTGCGACCGCATCGCGATCATGCAGGGCGGCGTCATTCGCGCGGCGGGAACGATGGCCGAGCTTCGCGCCAACGCCGAGGATGGGACGGCGGGGTTGGAGGACATCTTCCTGCGACTCACCGGCGAGAACGCCGCCCGTGCGTTGGTCGACGTTCTCAATGCCTGAGAAGCCGGCGGCCCTTCCCGACCCGTCGACCGCGCACCTGCTCAGCCCCAAATGGCTGACGGCGCGCGCGCGTGCCGCATCCGGAGAACGAGGGAACGGGATGCGTCTCGTGTTCCTCTCGATCTTCGGCCTCGGCTTCTGGGCGTTCATCTTCTTCATGTTGTATCGCCTGCTCCGCTATTTCCGTGGCGTGCAGGAGATCGGCCCGCTGCTCGCCGGCAAGCTGCTCGGCCTCATCCTGGTCGGATTCTTCTCGATCTTGATGTTGTCGAACATCATCACCGCGTTGTCGAGCTTCTTTTTGGCGCGCGATCTCGACTTGCTCGCGTCGGCTCCGGTGGATTGGCTCAAGCTGTACATGGCCAAGCTGATCGAGACGCTCGTGCACTCGAGCTGGATGGTCGTGTTGATGGCGATTCCGATGTTCGCGGCATACGGCGTGGTGTACTCGGGCGGTCCGCTCTTTCCACTGATCGTCATCGCGTCGTTCCTGCCGTTTCTCATGGTGCCGACGATCGTCGGGAGCGCGCTCACGCTGTTGCTGGTGAATCTGTTTCCGGCGCGTCGCACGCGAGACATTCTGAGCGTGATCGCGGTGCTCGCGGCCGGCGGCATCGTGGTCATGTTCCGGCTGGTGCGTCCGGAGCGTCTCGCGCGTCCCGAGGGATTTCGATCGCTCGTCGACTTCATCACCATTCTGCGCGGACCCACGTCTCCGCTGCTACCAAGTGAGTGGGTCGAGCGCGCGGTGATGTCGTGGCTCAACGTGAAGACCGATCTGCTGCCGTACTATTTGTTGTGGTCGACGGCCGCGGCGGCGTTCGTGCTCGGCGCGATCCTGCATCGCTCGCTCTACGCCAAGGGATTCAGCAAGGCGCAGGAGAGCGGCGAGCGCTGGGCGCACAACGGGCGCATGACGCGCATCGGCACGATATTGCTTCGCCCGTTCGGCATCGTGCGTCGCGAGCTCGTGATGAAGGAGGTCCGGCTCTTCTTTCGCGATACCACACAATGGTCGCAGCTGATTTTGCTCGGCGTGCTGGTCATGGTGTACGTGTTCAACATCAAGTTTCTGCCGTTGCGCGGCACGGGCCTGACGTTCTTTCTCGTCAATGCGGTGCCGTTTCTGAATCTGGTGTTGGCGGGATTCGTGCTCGCGTCCGTGGCCGCGCGGTTCATTTTTCCGGGCGTCAGTCTCGAGGGGCGCACGTTCTGGCTGCTCCGATCGAGCCCGATGTCGATGAAACAATTGTTATGGTCGAAGTTCTGGGTCGGGACGCTGCCGCTGCTTGTGCTGGCGCTGGCGATCGTGGGCGTGACGGACTATCTGCTCCAGGTGAGCCCGTTCATGATGGCGGTCTCGATCTTCTCGATCACGCTGATGACGCTCGGGCTGGCCGGCCTGGCCATCGGATTCGGAACGCTGTTCCCGCAATTCGAGACAGAGAACGCCGCGCAGATCCCGACGTCATTCGGCGGCCTGATCTTCATGATGACGTCGATCGCCCTCATCGGGGCCGTGGTCGTGCTCGAGGCCAAGCCGGTCTACGCGTATTTGTCGGCGCAGGCATTCGGAACGCCGGCAACGACCAGCGACATGGTGTTGGGCTTCGGGTCGGCCGGCTTGCTGTGCGCGGCGGCGACGTTGATTCCGATCACCGTGGCGCTCAAAAAGCTGGAAAATCAGGGTTGAGGGTCGAGGGTTGAGGGGCGGTTGGTGGCGCGCTGCGCGCGCCACTGGTGTATCCACCTTACCGGCCTCTGAGCCATTACATGCAGTTGAGCGGCGCAAAGCGCCGCGTTCCTTCCCTCAACCCTCGACCCTCAACCCTCAACCCTGATTTTTCAGCCCTGACGTGTTGTGACCCAGGGAAACATGACGGGGTCTGTTCTGCCGGATTCCAATTGCGGTCGGCATCTGAATATGTGATCGACCGCACGAAGAACTCACCCGCCGCGTTGGGCGGGTCGCCCCGCATCCCACCTTTGGAGGACGGATCATGAAGCGTATTTCTCTCGTCGCAGTGGCCGCGCTGTTGTTCGCGGGTGCCCAGCTGCACGCTCAGGCTGCCCAGGACACATCGAAGAAGACGGCCAAGGCTGCCGCGAAGACGGCCGACAAGGCTGCGATGGGCGCCAAGGCTGCCGCCAAGACCGCCGATAAGGCTGCCGCCACGGCGGCCACCGATGCCAAGGTCGCGACCAAGGCTGCGGCCAAGGCCGACACGGCCGCCGGCACGGCTCCGAAGAAGTCGTCCGGCAAAAAGAAGAAGAGCTCGGCCATGAAGAAGGACACGACCGCGAAGAAGCCGTAACTCAGGCCGCGAGTCGGTTCCCGCAGTTCAAGCAGTAGCGCGCGTCCAGCGCGACGACAGGTGCGCCGCAATCGGCGCACCTGTCGTGTAAGTACCGCCCGCAGTTCGAGCAGAACACGGCGTCCGCCTCGGGACGCGGGCCGCACACCGCACAGTTGTGACTCTGTCGGCGATAGGCGAGCACCGCCGCCTCGAGCTCATCATCCGTCGGCGGCGCCGCGGGTACGGTCTCGCGGCGCATCGCGCGAACCGCGTCGCCCGTGTAGCGCGACTTGAGCTCCGAGTAATCATCGTCGGAGAGCTTGCCGGTGGCCCGGTCGAACTCGATCTCGCGCAACGCGGCCACGGCCGCCTCGCGCTCACTCTGTCGCGGCGCCGGCGCCGAGACAGGCGAAGACGACACCCCGAAGAAGATCGGATAGAGCACGAACGCCAGCGCGCCGACGGCCAGCAGCGTTCCAACGACCAACGCGGTAATCACGCCCGGTCGTCTCCCCGCACCGCCGCGTCCAGTCGCGCCAGCTCATCCTGCGTCGCATCGATCGGCGCACCGGTTCGCATCGGGACCGCCGGTGCCGGCTCATTCTTCCAGCGACGAAGCCACGCCGCGATCAAGACGCCGGCGACGGCAACGGCGACGCCAGGCGTGAACCACGCCAACAAGTTGAAGCCCGACTTCGTCGGCGCCATGAGCACTCGCTCGCCGTACGACGACACGAACGCGTCGATGATCTCCTGCGCGCTGTGGCCTCCCTGCACCAGCGCGACGATGTCGGCGTGCATTGCCGGCGACACTTGGCAGGAAAAGTCCGTCGTGCGACACGTGAACACGTCGAGCGTGCATCCGCACTGACACCGAAT
>Ga0070683_100004602_pt1 | contig 11390 bp, 10 predicted proteins | sample KBSC713LmetaG_FD_64662 | JGI IMG/M metagenome (GOLD analysis project Ga0070683, IMG submission 64662) | Corn rhizosphere microbial communities from Kellogg Biological Station, Michigan, USA - KBS C7.1-3L metaG | ecosystem: Host-associated > Plants > Roots > Rhizosphere ...
CGCAGGTTGTCCGCGAACACGTCGCGCGCGCGCCGACGGTCGGTGACCGCCACATTACCGGCCATTACGTGTATGGCGCGCGCGCCGGAAGCAATGCAATAGGCAATCGATTCATCGACAGCCGCCTGAAAATCGCGCTCGCGACCTGGCAACGCGCCGAGTCCCCGCTCGCCGCGCGCGAAGTCGCCAGGAGAGGTATTTATCCCCAGTAGCGTCAGGCCGTTACGGTGGACGGCGGCCGCCACTTCCCCGGGCGGTTCGTCGTAGGGGAAATGCATCTCGATAGCTCTGAAGCCTGCTTTTGCCGCAGCGTCGATCCGCTGCAGCAAACGTCGATCGGGCCAAAGAAGTCCGAGGTTGGCGGAAAAGCGCGGCAATTCGATCGCCTCTTGATGGAGCGCGCCAGGGAACGCTCATGAGCGCCCATTATGTAGGCGTCGCGCGAGTTGCGCCGCAGCGCTCGCTCAGAGAGTCGCCGGGCGACCACGTTTCGGGCACTCCTCGCCACACTTTTGGCACAGGCCCGGACCGATTCGGCGCACTGGAGGGGTGGGCTGTCGGGATGGCGCATACTCGGGCGTCCTTGGGACATAGGAGGCTCCTTCTCATGCTGTATTCCATTCTGTGCTACGAATCTGAGGCTTTGGCCGCCGGCCGGACCAGGCAGGAGGACGACGCCATGATGGTAAGGCTCAGAACGGTGCAGCAGAAACTGAAATCCGAGGGCAGGCTCGGACCCGTTGCCCGTCTCATGCCGACCACGACCGCTACCCACATCCGCTCCGGTAAGGACCCGATGGTCGTTGACGGGCCTTTTGCCGAGACCAAGGAGCAGCTACTCGGCTTTTACGTCATCGACTGTCCGTCGCTCGAAGATGCTATCGAGACAGCGAAGCTCCTCGCACGTGAGAAGCCCCACGGCACTCTCGAGATCCGGCCTGTCGCCGTATTCAACCCGGTAGGTGTCTCACTATGACTGACATGGCCTGGATCGATGCGACGCTCACCGCCGCGCGTCCCCAGGTCCTTGGCGCGCTATTGCGTTATTTCCGCGTGCTTGACGCCGCGGAAGACGCCTTCCAGGAAGCCTGTTTGCGCGCGTTGAAAAACTGGCCCGTGAAAGGGCCGCCGCGAGATCCGGCGGCGTGGCTCATCTTCGTCGGCCGCAACTTCGCGCTCGACGAGGTGCGACGCCGCAGTAAACAGACAGAGCTTCCTGCGGATGACGAAATCGTGACTGACGAGACCGAGGACACGCAGACCGAACTGGCGGAGCGGCTCGACGCCTCGCACTACCGTGACGACATCCTTCGTTTGCTGTTTGTCTGCTGCCATCCTGATCTGCCGGCGGCCCAGCAGGTCGCACTTGCCTTACGGATCGTGTCAGGTCTTACGGTCAAGGAAATCGCTCGAGCTTTCCTCGTGAGTGAAAGCGCAATGGAGCAGCGGATCACGCGGGCGAAGGCCCGGATAACGGCTGCCGATGTGCCCTTCGACACGCCTGGAGCCCCCGAGCGTGCCTCGCGTTTATCCGCTGTGTCGACCATGCTCTACTTACTCTTCAACGAGGGTTATTCGGCCAGCGGCGGCAACGCCCATGTGCGGGTTCCGCTCTGCGAGGAAGCGATTCGCCTGAGTCGTCTGTTGCTACGCCTGTTTCCCAGCGAGCCGGAAATCATGGGCCTTTCCGCCCTGCTCCTCATCCAACATGCGCGCGCTGCGGCGCGGTTGGACGCTGAAAACAACATTATCCTGCTCGAGGACCAGGACCGCAGTCTCTGGGACCGCGAGCTCATCGCGGAAGGGCTGGCGCTCGTCGAAAAGGCCCTGCGGCACCGTCGGCCGGGTCCCTATCAGATCCAGGCAGCCATTGCAGCCGTCCATTCGCAAGCGGCTGAGGCCGGCGACACCGACTGGGCTGAGATCGATCGTCTCTACGAGATACTCGAATCACTACAACCCTCGCCCGTGGTCACCCTCAATCGCGCGGTCGCGGTCTCCAAACTTCGCGGGCCGGCGGAAGCGCTCGCGATGATCGAGCCGTTAGCTGCAAAACTCGGCGGATACTTCTATTTTTTCGGTCTGAAAGGCGCACTCCTGACTCAACTCGACCGTCCGGAGGAGGCGCGGGTCGCCTTCGATCACGCCATTTCACTTGCCAACACCGCCGCCGAAGCGGCCCACATCCGCCTGCACCTGGACCGCCTGCAGAAGGACAGCGAGTCCAAGCGCAGCGCCTGAACGAGCAGCTGGCCGGCGTCGTTGCAGACACGTCCTGATTATGCAACCCATTGATTCCTGGCTAGATTATGGATCTCGAGCGGCTCGAATCGTTGAACTCCAATGATCTCGCTCGAGCTGCCGGGGAAATGGTGCCGCGGCGCAGAGGTCGGACAGGTGAGGAGTCGGCTGCAGCGGGAGAAAGTTTGCCATATGATCCGGGCATCATGTCCGATTCGAATACGAAGACGACCTCGTTTGTGCCTGCGGATCAGCAACCGATCAAGCGGACCATTGGCAAACGTGTCACACCACCTCCTGGTGAATTGCCAAGTCTGGAAGCCCGTGCTGCCATGACGGCAAATGCCCAGTTTCGCACTCGCGCTCCCAAGGGTATTTTCTTTTACAAAAACCATGACGAGATGATCCGCGATCGTGAGCGCTGGACCATCGAAGCCGTCATCGCGAGACAAACCGAACGTGCCTGAATACACGCGTCCGGCAACCTGGGAAGACGTCAGGAAGCTTGCCACGCTGCTGAATGAAGCAGGCGTTGAATACGCCCTGGTAGGGGGATACGCGATCGCCGCTCACGGATTCAATGTTGAGCCAGGCACTTGACGCACTTAAGAACCGCCGAAAGTAGACAATACACTTCCTTGGCCAGCTGCGTGGATCAGGACGTCCGTGAGGGTTGGCCGTCATCGAGCGTGTCGTTCCCGGTTCTTTCGTTCTTGCGCACGCGGTTCATGTCTTCGACCTGTTGTTGGGGTGTGGGTGGCGGGGCCATGCCGAAGCCGAAAAACAGCAATGTCCAGCCGATTGCGGCGGCGCCGTGCGAGCCTTTACGGGCATTGCGCATCGCTCGCGCGCCGATCCAACTCACGGCAAGCACCAACGCAGCGATGGCGGCCGTGGTCACAATGACGCGAACTAAACTGGTCATCAGAAACTGACCGCGTCAGTGTTTGCTCCACAAAGAACGATGCCAACACGCTCGCCCGGGGTGGGCTCGTACGCTCCGCTCAGCAACGCAGCGAACGCGGCAGAGCCGCCGGGCTCGGCGGCGACGCGCATTACACGCCACAAAGCACGCTGCGCCTCGCGGATGGCGTCATCCTCGACGAGCACGCAGCGCTCAACGTATCGTTGGGCAAGCGGAAACATCAGCGAGCCCACTTGCCGCGGGGCGAGAGAATCGGCGGCGATGCCACCGGCTTCGGCGTCGACCGGGTGGCCGGCTTCGAGAGCGCGATAGAGAGTGGGGGCTGCGCGAGGCTCGACGGCAATGAGGCGGACGTGACCCTCAAACCATGCGGCCATCCCGCCGATCAGGCCGCCGCCGCCAACGGCTACGAGCACCGTGTCCAGGCCGCCGCCGACCCTGGAGCACTGTTGTTCTATCTCCAGCGCAACGGTGCCCTGGCCGAGCAACGTGCCCGCCTGGTCGTAAGCATGGATCTCCAACGCGCCCGACCTGGCTGCAAACTCGCGACTGGCGGTTAACGCGTCCGCGTACCGCTCTCCGGCGATCACGAGATGCGCGCCCATCTCCCGAATGCGCTCGCGTTTTGTCGTTGCGGCGACACTGGGCACAAAAATCGTCGCCGGCACTCCTACCTTGCGAGCGGCAAACGCAACGGCGAGACCGTGATTGCCGCCGGAGGCAGCTACCACACCTGCGGCCGGCACCGGCCGGGACAACAGGCTGGCCAGAGCACCACGAGGCTTGAATGAGCCCGTATGCTGAAAGAGCTCGAGCTTGAAAGTCAGCGGGCGGGGCTCCAGACCGAAGTCGCCCGCATCGACCTCAATCACCGGGGTCCGGCGGACGTGAGGACGGATCCGCTCGTAGGTGGCCGCTATGGTCTCGCGATTGACGGCTGTGTCCATTTGGGTCCTTCCCGGTAAGCTTTACTCTACCTCATGAGGTGGTTTCAAAGTGAATGCGGCAAATGGTGTGCTCAGTGCCTTTCTCCTGACGTTCGCGGGGCTGTTCCCGATCGTCAATCCATTCGAGGCGGCGCCCTTTTTTCTCGGACTCACCGCCGGACTGTCGAGCGCCGAGCGCACGCTGCTGGCGCGCAAGGCTGCCATCAATGGTTTCGCGCTGCTGTTGGGATCCATGGTTCTGGGCCCCTGGCTGCTCGAATTCTTCGGCATCGAGCTGCCCGTGGTGCGCATTGCCGGCGGGCTGGTGGTCACGGCACTGGGTTGGAAGCTTCTGTCGCAGGAAAGTTGGTCCGACCACGGCTCGACGGGGATGCAACCCGGCGAGCAGCGCAAGGTGGGCAGCTTCTATCCGCTCACCATGCCTCTCACCGTGGGTCCGGGCTCCATGTCGGTCGCGATCACGATCGGCAGTCGCAAGCCCGAAACGGACATTCATCTCACGGAGCTGGCGCTGCACGCACTCGGGGCGCTGATCGGCGTCATCGCGATCGCCGTCACGATCTACATCGCGTATCGATTCGCGGAGACCTTCGCGCGTGTGCTGGGCGCCACGGGGCTGGAGGTGGTCGTCCGCCTGTCAGCATTCATCCTGATGTGTATCGGTATCGAGATCATCTGGAACGGCTACAGCGCGCTCATCGCCGGGCATTGAGACCCATGCCCAGGGGTGCGCTCGGAGCTCTCTGGGCGCACACTATGGAGGATGACGACCACCGCCACGACCACCAGTACAACACTGGCCACCGAAAAACGGCCGTATCGACCCTACACCGCGTGGGTCCTTCTGCTCTTCGCCCTGGTATCGACCTTCAGCTTTGTAGACCGGATCATCGTCCAGGTACTAGTCCAGCCGATCAAAGCCGAGCTGCACGTGTCGGACGCGGCGATGGGTCTGCTCGGCGGACTCACGTTTGCGGTGCTCTACGTCGCTCTGAGCATCCCCATCGCACGCCTGGCGGAGAGAAAAAACCGGATAGCCATTATTTCCATCAGCACGGCCCTGTGGTCGCTGGCCACCGCGGTATCCGGGTTTGCGAGCAATTTCGTGCACCTCCTGATTGCGCGTGTCGGAGTCGGGGTGGGAGAGGCCGCCGGATCCCCAGCCACGACGTCCGTCATTGCCGATTACTTCCCGCGCCAGCAGCGGGCGTCCGCCATGGCCATCTACGGCCTGGCGGTGCCATTGGGCGCCTTGGTGGGCGGCTCTCTGGGGGGCACCATCGCCCAGCACTGGGGTTGGAGGGCGGCCTTTCTGGTCGTCGGCTTTCCGGGTGTCCTGCTGGCACTTTTGCAATGGCTCACAGTGCGCGAGCCCATCCGGGGTCAGAACGATCCGGGGATCGATGTCAGCCACACTCCTCCCTTCTCGGCGGTGCTGCGGCGGTTCAAGAATCGTCCGGCGCTGATGAACATCATTTTCGGGGCCACCATCTCGACGGTCGCCGGCTACGGAGTGAACTACTTCCTCGCCGCGTACCTTTCCCGCCGTTACGGACTGAACTACGCCCAGGCCGGTTTGCTCGTCGGGCTCATCTCCAGCGTCCCCGCATCCCTCAGCTTCCTTGCGGGAGGATTCCTGAGCGATTGGGCTGGTCGCCGCCGGGCGTTCTGGTATGCGTTGATTCCTGCGTTGGGTTCCGCCCTTTGCGCGCCGTTCTACATCAGCGCTGTGAGATCCGACACGTGGGTCATTGCGACGGTATTTTTGTCCATTGCCGCTATCTGCCAGTACGCGTACATACCGGCGGCAGCAGCCATCACTCAGAACATGATGGAGCCGCGCATGCGCGCCTCCGCAACGGCCGTCACCGGCTTGATCTACACCCTCGTCGGTCAGGGACTAGGCCCGCTACTCGTCGGCGCGCTCAGTGATCACTTCACCCGGCGCGCGTTCGCCGGCGATTTCAACTGGGCATGCAACGCGGACGCGGGTGTTGTAAGTCTGGCGTGCGGTCAGGCCGCTTCGAGCGGCCTCGAGACGGCGTTGACGTTGTGGGCCCTGCTTTATCTTTGGTCCGGTTTGCATCTCGCGCTGGGTTCGCGGACCCTGGGAAGAGACCTGGCGCGCAAAGATTGAATTTCGCGCCTCACGGGAGGCCAAACGCCAACAACACGTTACCCGGCCGTCCGGAGAGCCCGCCCGAGCCCGAGCTCACATAGACCATGCCGTCCACTACGACAGGGCCGGCACTATCCATGCTGCCTCCGCCGGCTTTAACCCCGTTGACGGTGTCGAAATCCCGATTGGTATCGAAGCTCCAGAGGACCGCGCCGTCCTTCGTGGAATAGGCGCGCAATCCGCCATCCATTCCACCGCTCAACACCGCGCCCGGAATGGCCGTGACAGGACCGCCCTGCCCGGCGTTACAGTCTTGCCCGAAGCCACAGAGCCTGGTCTGTGGAGGCTTGTCCCAAACGAGGTGTCCATCCTCCAGCGCCAGCGCACGCATGCCACCGGCAGTGGATGTCAGGAGATCCGCGACTCCAACATAAGCCGTCTCGCCCTCGATTGCCATGCCCCACTGGCCTTCGAGGCCGCTGCCCGCGCGGAAACGGTATTGCCAGACGATCGCGCCATCCTGAGCGGGATCGAGCGCCAGGGCTATGCCGGATTTCTGCGGCACTACCAACATCGGACGGCCCTGGAGCGCAGTCAACACCGGCGGCGCCGAGAGCTCGAAGTCGGGGCCCGCCTCGGATGCGATAGTGGGGACACTGCCCGGAGTCATCTGCCGGGACCACTTCAGCTCGCCGGTGTTGATATCCAGGGCGAGCACCGCATCGGTCGTGGACTGGGCGGGCTCGGCGTAGCCGTTGCCCGTTGAGACATAAACGAGCCGGTGTTTGCTGTCGATAGTCGGTACCGAGCCTATTCCGCCCCCTGCAGGACCGTACACGAGCGTGCCATCCTGGTTGGACGGACGGGGCATGCTCTCCGGGACGGTATACGTTTTCCACAGGACACTGCCCGTGCTGGCATCGATGGCGGACAGGCTGCCGCGAAAGGTGCAACAAGGGTAGCTCGCGACGGCACCCTTGGCCTGCTCGTTCAACCCCTGCACCGGAACAAACACGCGAGTCCCATCGAAGGCAAGGGAGCCAGTGATTGCGGCAGCCGCGTGTAAGTCGACTTTGCGTACCCAGATCTGCCTCCCGGTCTGCGCATCGACAGCATACGCATTGGCTTTACGATCTCCGAAAAAGACGGCAACGCCGTCGCTACCATCGGCAGTACGGTAACTGCCGACGATGGCGGCAGTTGCAATGCCCGCTTGCGCTTTGTAGGTCCAATAGCGGCACCCGGTCCGGGGGTTGAGCGCGTAGAGATGGCCATTCTCACTGGCGGCAAACAGTCGTCGGCCGGCGATCGTCGGCTGTGGCCCTGCGGATGAGACATTCGTGTAACCGAACGCCCACTTGAGTTGTAACCGGTGCAGATCGGCCGCGGTCAGCTTTCCTTGCGACTTGGGTTGGAAGCGCGTGTTCGTCGGCCCGTTGCCCCATCCGTTCCAGCTCGGGCCCAGCCGCGGATCGCCCATGAGCAAATCCTCGGTGCACAGGTTCGTCTCGAGATCCTCGGACGGTGCGGTCGCAGCCGCCTGCGGCTGCCCCTCGACCCGGGATACGCCCCCGAGGCATAGTAAGCCCGCCAACGGGACCGCCCAGCATACGGCTTTCATCGACTCACTCCTGCCAGCGCTCAACGGCCCCTTATCGGCGCAAGCACAGACCGGCAGCAGGGGCAACACCTCTTCAGACCGAGTAGCGGACAGTCACGGTAGCGGGTCACAATATCGGTCTTGCTCGTAAGCTTCCCGGAGATACTTTTGGCGCCGATCATCTCGGTCTCAAAACTCACGAAGACCTATGCGTCCGGCTTCCAGGCGCTCAAAGCAGTGGACCTCCAGATCCGGCGAGGCGAGATCTTCGCGCTCCTCGGTCCGAACGGCGCCGGCAAAACGACACTGATCAGTATCGTCTGCGGCATCGTCAATCCGAGCTCAGGAACCGTCCTCGCCGACGGGCACGACATCATCAGGGATTTCCGCGCCGCCCGCTCGAAGATAGGTCTCGTTCCGCAGGAGCTGACGACCGACATGTTCGAGACGGTATGGGATACCGTGAACTTCAGCCGCGGATTGTTCGGGAAGGCGCCCAACCCGAACTATGTCGAAAGGGTGCTGCGCGACCTGTCGCTTTGGGAGAAGCGGGACTCAAAGATCATGGCGCTCTCCGGCGGCATGAAGCGCCGCGTGATGATCGCGAAGGCGCTCTCCCACGAGCCGCAGATCCTGTTTCTCGATGAGCCCACAGCAGGGGTGGACGTCGAGTTGCGGCGCGCCATGTGGGACATGGTGCGCTCGCTGCGCGAAAGCGGAGTCACCATCATTCTCACCACCCACTACATCGAGGAAGCCGAGGAGATGGCGGACCGGATCGGCGTCATCAGTAAGGGCCAGATCGTTCTCGTCGAGGAGAAGGCGGCGTTGATGGCGAAGCTCGGTGAGAAGAAGCTCACCTTGCATCTGAAGAGGCCGCTCGCCGCCCTGCCCTCCGAGCTCGCCGACCCTCAGCTGCAGTTATCCTCCGACGGGCAGAACCTGATCTACACGTTCGACGCGCAGCGCGATCGCACCGGGATCGCGGGGCTTCTGCGCCGCCTGGCCGATCATGACATCGACTTCAGGGATCTGCAGACGAGCGAAAGCTCGCTGGAGGAAATCTTTGTGAATCTCGTGAGATCGAGCTCATGAACGTCTACGCGATCCGGTCGATCTACGGGTTCGAGCTGGCGCGCACCTGGCGCACTCTCATGCAGAGCATCGCCTCGCCCGTCATCTCAACATCGCTCTACTTCGTCGTGTTCGGCGCCGCCATCGGCTCACGGATGACGGCAGTCGACGGGGTGAGTTATGGCGCCTTCATCGTGCCCGGGCTGATCATGCTCTCCATTCTCACGGAGAGCATTTCGAACGCCTCCTTCGGCATCTACATGCCGAAGTTTTCGGGCACCATCTACGAGGTCCTGTCGGCGCCGATCTCCGTGTACGAGATCGTCATCGGTTATGTTGGCGCGGCCGCCACCAAGTCGGTCATCCTCGGGACCATCATTCTGATTACCGCGCGCCTGTTCGTCACCTTTTCGGTGGCGCATCCGCTGTGGATGGTGCTGTTTCTCGTGCTGACTTCCGTCACCTTCAGCTTCTTTGGCTTCATCATCGGGGTCTGGGCGGACGGCTGGGAGAAGCTGCAAACGGTGCCCATGCTGATCGTGACTCCGTTGACTTTCCTGGGCGGCAGCTTCTACTCGATCAGCATGCTGCCGCCGTTGTGGCAGAAGATCGCCCTGTTCAACCCCGTCGTTTACCTGATCAGTGCCTTCCGCTGGAGCTTCTACGGTGTTTCCGACGTCAACGTCGTCGTCAGCTTTGGAATGACCCTCGTGTTTCTGGGGTTATGTATCGCCGCTGTTGCCTGGATTTTCCGGACCGGTTACAAGCTCAAGGCGTGATGTGGGTTGGGAAGCGGCGACCCGGCGGATGCCAGTAGTTTCGAGTGCAGGTGAATCGCAATGCTCGAGCTCGTCATAGAACAGCGCCGCCGTGACCTCGGCGGCTTCGAGGTCGGCAGGGTACTGCCCTACCAACGGCGGCGAATGGTAGGTCCCTTCATCTTCTTCGATCACCTCGGCCCTGAAACCATGCCCGCCGGCATCGCAAAGAGTGTGGACGTCCGGCCGCACCCGCACATCGGCTTGTCGACCGTGACGTATTTGTTTGATGGCGAGGTCATGCACCGTGACAGCGTCCGTTCGGAACAAGCCATCCGCCCCGGCGAAGTGAATTGGATGGTGGCCGGCCGAGGCATCACTCATTCCGAGCGCTTCGAAAGAGCCCGTGCCCTGGGCGACAACATCCATGGCATTCAATCGTGGGTCGCACTACCGACTGAGTACGAGGAGACCACTCCCGAGTTTGCGCACTACGGCCGCAGCGAGCTGCCGGTTTACGAGCACGGCGGCCTCTCCATGCGGCTCATCGCCGGAGCTGCCTTCGGTGTCAAGTCCCCGGTCAAGACGCACTCACCACTGTTTTACGTGCACTGGGTGTTGGCTCCCGGCGCCATAGCACAGCTCCCCGAGAACTACCCGGAACGCGCGGCCTACGTCGTCTCCGGCCAGGTGCAGGCCGAAGGCCGGGTGTTCGAGGCCGGGCACATGCTCGTTTTCACGAAAGGAGCCGCGGCGGAGGTGAGGGCCGTTACCCCAACAGTCCTCATGGGACTCGGCGGCGAGCCGCTGGGAGAACGCCATATCGAGTGGAATTTCGTCTCCTCGTCACAGGAGAGGATCGAGCAGGCGAAGGCCGACTGGCGTGCCGGCCGTATGAAGCTGCCCGACTTCGACGACGGCGAATTCATCCCGCTTCCCACAACACCTCCGGAGCCGCCAACACCACCAATGTAGATGCTCCGCCCAGGAACCGAAGCACGCTCCCCCGAGTTATGTAGGTCTCATGACCCTTCTCCGCGTTACGCACAAGACAACTTACGTCTACAAGAAACCTGTGGAATTCGGCGAGCATCGCCTGATGGCGCGGCCGCGGGATAGTCACGACTTGCACCTGCTCGAAACGACGCTGGTGATCGACCCGCCGGCAAGTGCAATCCGCTGGATCCACGATGTTTTTGGCAACTCCATCGCGATCGCCACGTTCAGCCAGCCGGCCGAGCGCCTCGTGTTCGAGTCAGGGTTTCGTGCCGAGCACTACCCGACCGAGGAAAAAGCTCTCGAAGTCGAGAGCTACGCCAGCAAGTTTCCCTTCAGCTACTCGGCCGAGGACGCGATGGACCTGGCACATACCCGCGACCGCCACTATCCCGACGCCGAGCACAAAGTGGACAGCTGGGCAAAGGAGCTTCTCGAGAAGACCCCGGGTGGAGGAACGCTCGCGGTCCTTTCCTCCATGACCAGCGAAATCAAACGCCAGTTCAAATACGCGACCCGCGAGGCAGCGGGAGTGCAGTCGCCGCTGGAAACGCTCGAGCTGGGGACCGGCAGTTGCAGGGACTTCGCTATCCTCATGATGGAGGCGGTGCGGAGCCTGGGGTTGGCTGCACGGTTTGTATCGGGTTATCTGTACGATGAAAAGTTGCTCGGGGCGCCGAGCGGACTGGCTGGGGGAGGCGCTACGCATGCCTGGGTGCAGGTGTTTCTG
>Ga0070683_100004603_pt1 | contig 11389 bp, 6 predicted proteins | sample KBSC713LmetaG_FD_64662 | JGI IMG/M metagenome (GOLD analysis project Ga0070683, IMG submission 64662) | Corn rhizosphere microbial communities from Kellogg Biological Station, Michigan, USA - KBS C7.1-3L metaG | ecosystem: Host-associated > Plants > Roots > Rhizosphere ...
CTGGTTGAGACCAAAACTGTAACGCAGCATCAATGCCGCGGAGAGAATTTGCGCGCACGGATTCGCCACGCCTTTCCCCGCAATGTCGGGAGCGGTTCCGCCGGCGGGTTCATAGAGACCGAACGGGAGTCCAAGGGAATTTTTTCCGGTGCCGAGCGATGCCGAGGAGAGCATGCCGAGCGAGCCGCAGATTACGGCCATCTCGTCCGAAAGAATGTCGCCGAACATGTTTTCAGTTACGAACACGTCGAACTGATTGGGGTTGCGCGCGAGCTGCATCGCGGCGTTGTCGACGTACATGTGCGTGAGTTCGAGATCGGGCGCGTGCTGCGCAATGTATTCGGTCGCGGTCTTGCGCCAGAGCACGGACGTCTCGAGGACGTTCGCTTTGTCGACCGAGCAAAGTTTTCGTTTGCGGGCGCGAGCGGTCATGACGGCGGTTGCGAGGATGCGTTCGATTTCGCTTTTGCGGTAGACCATCGTGTCGACCGCCTGAACGTCGCCATCGGGCAGTGTGGTCGTTTCCTTCGGCTTGCCGAAATAAAGACCGCCCGTGAGTTCGCGGATGCAAACGATATCGATGCCGTCGGGGATGCGCTCGCTTTTGAGCGGCGAGGCGTCCGTGAGTTCGCGGTAGAGCAAACCGGGCCGAATATTTGCGAACAAGGTGAAATGTTTGCGCAACGGAAGGAGCGAGGCGCGTTCGGGCTGCTGCGCGGGAGGAAGTTTTTCCCATTTCGGGCCGCCGACGGAACCGAAGAGAATCGCATCGCCCCACGCACATTTCCCCAGCGTTTCCTCCGGCAGCGCGGTGCCATGACGATCGATCGCGGCTCCACCCACGTCGGCCTCGACGTAATCGAGGCGAAGATTTTCGCGCTGCGCGACGACCGTAAGGACGCGCAGGGCTTCGGCCATGACTTCGGGTCCGATGTAGTCTCCGGCGAGAACGGCGAACTTGAGCGATTGCATAGAAGCGCGGAGAGTGGCAAGCGCCCGCCGCGCGTGGCAAGGGGAAGTTTGACGGGCGAACTATCCGCCGCTGCATCTTCTGCGATGTAGAATCGGTTTTAGCCGCAAAACTATGGGACGACGTAGAACTCCGCCTGCGCGATGCCCGTGGTGCTATTCACACCAGAGACAACGGCGGTGTAGGTTCCCGCCGAGAGCGTCACATCGACCGCGGCGTCTTGGCTTAACAAGGAGAGGGTCGTGGCGCCGACCTTCGTGAACAATGCGAGGAGGGAGCTGGTGCCGCCCCAATTATCGTTATGCTTCACGAGGGTGGACCCGTGATAAATGCTGAGCTGTGGATTTGCAAGCAGGCCGGTTAATCCCAGCAGTGAAGGTCCTCCGACCGCGCGGATGAGTAAATGCAGCGTCGTGTTCCCATTGATGGCAAATCCCGCGACGAGCACCGCGCTGCCGGTTCCGACCGGGGCGCGAGCGAATACCTTGACCAGTTTGCCCGCCGGCGACACCGCTGTGTCGGCATCGTAGATTTCCGCCATGGACATCCCGGCGGATTTGCCGCCGCCCACCGCGGAATAATTTTTGGCGCCAAGCGTCGTCAGGATTGCGGAATCCAGGCTGGAAGTCGGAAGGGGGAAAGCGCCGACCCGGCTGAAAGTCGAACTCAGCGTCGTCGATCCGCCCCAGTTGTCGTTGCTTTTTATTAGTGTGGTCCCGTCGTAAAGGCTGAGATGCGGATCGCCGAGGTAGGTCGCCGTCAGGTACGGGCTGAGTCCCGGGCCGACCATGCGCAGGAGGATCGATTTTGAAGCGTTCGCGATCGTGAAATGGAGATTGCATGCCGCGGAGCCCCACGGTGCAGAGACCGCGCGAGCGGAAACATGAACGAGCCGGCTGGGAATTACCGTCGCTGTCGCAGTCGTTATGCTGCTGCTTGAAACCGAGGGGACTGTGATCGTGGTCGCGTTGGAGTACGCGCTGGTCGCGGTGGAATTGTACGCCCGAACGCGGTACGAATAGGTCGAACCTGCCAGGACGCTCGAATCGACGTACTTGGTGACATTTGTACCGACCGCTGCTATCTGGCTGAAAGCGGAGCTGTTGACGGCGCGCTCGATGAGAAAGCCGGCCTCGCTGCTCGAGTTGTCGCTCCAGGTCAGCGTGAGTTGCGTCGCGAAGACGTTCGCGCAGAAAAAAAGCGTGAGTGAAAACGAACCGCGGCCAACCCAGCGCGCGAGGCGCCGATTGAACGGTGAGAAAAGCCCGTGCCGAGTGCGCGCCGATTCGCGCCTGAGGAATCCGGACGGTTTTAGATTATTCGCGTGGCGGGAAGAAGGTCCCGCGCCTGCCGTACCGCGCCCCATTTCTCAGGGTGCGATTTTTTGGTTGGAATAAACGCTGCGGCAATCGGGAGCGTGGAAACCCGTGTGCAACGCAGAATCAGATAAAATCAAAAACTCATACCAACGCCATGGGATGTCTCGCCGAATCCGGGGCGCCTTCGGCATGGCGCGATCGCTTTTTAGAATCATTGGCCGGTGCGACTGACGACCTCGCGGCTTGTTCCATTTTTGGAAAAATGCGGCGCGTCGTCACAAAAATTTTACCGCGCGCCAAACGCGTGCAATAATCGCGAGCCTGAAATCACGACTGAGGTTGCGAACGTTTCGCCGCGGATCACGGGAGTTCGTAGACTTCGGCGAGAGCGACTCCACTCGTTCCGTTGACGCCGGAGACAATCGCGGTGTACGCGCCGGGCGCCAGGGTCGCGATGAGCGCCGCGTCCTTGCTCGCTGCGTTGGGCAGTGCAAACGCGCCGACTTTGGTGAAAGCAGCCGCGAGTGTCGGGTCGCCATTCCAATTGTCATTGTGCTGCACGAGAGTGCCGCCGCTGTACAAATCAAGTTGCGGGTCCGCGATTGCAGTCGTGAGCCCGAGCGTGGTCAGTGTGGGCCCGATGCCACGAATCAACACCCGCAACGACGTGTCTCCCGCGATGACAAACCCGACAATCAACACGTCATTACCGGTGCCGGCCAGAGCGCGGGCGGAAATATTGACCAGCCGTCCGGTGGGAGTGGTGGATTTGTCGGCGTCGTAAATCTCCGCGAGTGCCACACCCGTTCCGGCGCCATTCACGGTCGCGGTGTAGGCTTTCGGCGCGAGATCCGCGAGGACCACGGCATCCTTGCTTCCGGACGAAAGAGGAAATGCGCCGACCTGCGTAAAAACGGATTTCAATGTGTCGGAGCCGCTCCAATTGTCGTTATTCAAGATCGGGCTGCTTCCATCGACGATGGTGAGCGACGGATCGGGGAAAGTGGCGGCTGTGGTGTAAGCCGACAGTCCAGGGCCAATCGCGCGAACCAGAATCGATTTGCTGCTGGCGCCGACGACAAATCCCACGATTAGTGATTGTTCGCCGGTACCCGGAACTGCGCGAACGGCGAGGTTTACCAGCCGGCTCGAATGAGCGACGGGCGCCGGGGTGGAAACGACGGTTGGCTGAATTGGCGCCGGTGGTGGCGAACTCTCGGCCGGCGCAGGGACGGTGACGGTGACCGGCGCAGGGTCCGCGATAGGTGCGGGAGTGGCAACTGGCGCAGGGTCGGCCGGCGCTGTGGAACTCGTCACGTTCGAATATGAACTTGTGCTGGACGAATTATACGCCCGGACGCGATACGAGTACGTGGTCCCTCCGGATAAATTTGTGTCGGTGTAAGTGGTCACGTTTGCGCCGACGGTCGCGATCTCCGAGAACGTCACACCATCGCTCGCACGCTCGATCTTGAAACCGGATTCGTCGGTGGAGTTGTCGTTCCACGTTAGGATCAATTGGCTGCCGAACGCGACGCTGCCCGCGAAGACGAGAGCGGCGATCTTGCGCGCGAGCCGAAAGATCATGCCGGCGCCGTCGGACGTCCGGCACGTAGCGCGAAACTCATCAAAGGCCGCTGAAACCGTCCGGCGCGCGATCCCAGCCGCCCGAGCGAGTGAGGTGAAAGCAGTTCCTACGAAAACTGTGCCTAACCTGCCGAAGAAATGAAGCATCGGCCCGTCCATCGGCCGAATTGGGGCGGCATAAAACAGATAGTGAACGGTTAGCGTGCGGGGAAGGTTTCTTACCCGCCGTTAACAATATGAAAGCATGTTTTTGACACCGTCGCCGCACCAATGGGATCGATACCACGGTGATCGAGACTGCTTTTGTGCCGGACCCCGCTGTAGAGATCTAAATATATGTAAATTTATAGGCGCTTTTCTTCGGCAGCCATTTTCGATATCAAAGCGTGTGCGTCAAAAAAACTGCGGCTGCAAGCAGTCCGTTGGCACGGTCGAACGGACAACGTCAGGGAAAATAAATCGCACGGCCGCAGCACTCGCAACGTTGCGCTATATAATCCAAATTGTGGCAGACGAGGCTCGGTTCGCGCGAAAGGCCGGCGCTATTCATCGCTATAAACAACGACCGCCGCGGAAATCCGCGGCGGTCGTTTGTTGGTGCAGACGGCGCTTAAGGGAAACGCCCGCGACACGGGCTGGTTGGTCCTACGGGATTGCGTAGAATTCGACCTGGCCCACGCCGGTCGTATTGCCGACACCCGAAACGATGACCGTGTAGTCGCCAGGTTGGAGGGTCACGTCGAGAGCAGCGTCTTTGCTTCCGGCGGACAGCGTGGACGCACCGGCCTGGATGAACGTGGCGCCGGTGGTGCTTGTAGCCCAGTTGTCGTTGTGCTGAATAAGACCAGTCTCGTTATAAAGATCGATCTGCGGATCGGCGAGCGCGCCTTTCATCGCCAGCGCCGGCCCGAGTCCGCGAATGAGCACGTGAAGCGGAGCGTTTCCGTTGATCGTGAAACCCGCGACGAGGACTGCTTCGCCAACGCCCACCGGTGCACGCGCCGTCATCTGTGTGATCTGGCCCACAGGAGAGGTCGCTGTGTCGGCATCATAGACTTCAGCCATCGCGATCCCGTTGGCTTTGCCGCCGATCGACGCGGAGTAGGTGTTTGGAACCAGACTCGTGAGAAGTGCGGCATCTTTGCTCGTCGGAGAGAGAGAGAACGCTCCCACGCGCGTGAAGGTGTAGGTCAGGAGCGATGTTCCAGCCCAATTGTCATTGCTGGCGACCACGGTGCTCCCGGTTGAGACGCTGATGGACGGATCAGTCATCGGTTTTGAAGTCACGGCGGAGGCGAGTCCCGGCCCGACACCACGAAAGAGGAGGGATTTTGCACCGCCGCTAACCACGAGGTTAATCGCGAGGGACTGAGGTCCGCCCTGACCGGGAACAGCGCGAGCGGAGAGATTGCCCAAACGGCCGGGAGTAGTGGTGGTCACCGTGAGCACAGCGCCGTTGCTGGTAGCGGAGCCGTAAGCATTGGTGGCGACGGCGGTGTAGGTACCGGCATCGTTGCTCGAAACGCTCGCAATGCTCAATGTCCCGGACGTGGCGCCGACGATGGCGACGGAATTTTTGAACCATTGGTAAGATGGAGCCGGCAAGCCGCTCGCGACCACGTTCAGGGCGGCGCTGCCGCCCGCGGTGGCAGATTGCGTGAGCGGCTGCGTGCTGAACGCAGGGGCAACGCCGGTGACGCTCAACGTTGCGCCGTTGCTCGTCGCGGAGCCGTAGGCATTGGTGACGACGACGGAGTAGGTTCCGGTCGTTGCGGTGCCAACACCGGCCAGGCTGAGCGTGGCAGAGTTGGCACCTGCGATCGCGACACCGTCCTTGCGCCACTGATACGAAGGCGACGGGAGTCCATTTGCCGTGACCGAGAATGAAACATTACTCCCCAGCAGCGCGGACTGGCTGACCGGTTGCGTTGTAATCGCCGGCGCGATGCCGGTAATTGCGAGCGTGGCGCCGTTGCTTGAAGTTGAGCCGTAGGCATTCGTCGCGATCGCAGTGTACGTGCCCGCGCTCGCGCTCGTTATACCGGCCAGGGTGAGGGTGCTCGCGGTCGCTCCGCTGATCGCCGATCCGTCCTTGTTCCACTGATACGTCGGTGCGGGAAGGCCGCTCGCCGCCACGGTGAATGAAACGCTGCCGCCGAGGAGCACGGACTGGCTGACCGGCTGCGTGGTGATTGCGGGGGTGATTCCCGTCACGGTAAGAGCTGCGCCACTACTGGTCGCCGAACCGGCGGAGTTGGTGGCAACCACGGTGTAAATTCCGGCGTTCGCCGTCGTCACGCCGGACAGCGTGAGCCCGCCCGAGGTGGCACCTGCGATCGCGACGCCGTCCTTGTACCATTGCAGGGTGGGAGCAGGCGTGCCGTTCGCCGCAGCGGTAAAAGTTACGTTGCTGCCGAGTAGTGCGGACTGGCTGACAGGCTGCGTGGTGAAAGCGGGGACAATATTCGCGGGCTGATAGCTCGCGATGTTGCTGTAGCCGGAGACGGCGGACGAATTGTATGCACGAACCCGATACCAGTAGGTCGCATCGGGGAGCGTCGTATCGGTATAGGTCGTGATGTTGGCTCCAACCGTGGCAATCTGGGCGAACGTGGCGCCGTCGATCGATCGCTCGATCTGGAATCCCACCTCGTCGTTGGAGTTATCCGTCCACGTTATTGTCGGCTGAATGGCGAACGCCGGAGCCGAGCTCAGGACCAGTGCGATCGCCCACCGAGCACGCGAGCGCAGGACCGGGAATAAAACGCGGGGAGAAGTCAGTCCGAGGCGGGCCGCCGATTTCGAGGAAGATAAGGAAGAACGCGAATCCATGATTCGCTCTTCGGCCAAAAATCCATCGAACCGAGCAACACGATCACAGAAGGCCTCTTTTGATCGGACTTTGACGACCTTTTTGTCTGTTGAAGCGGAAGACATGAATCCCGTTCATCAGGCAATCCCTGTATGGAGCAATTGGATATTCACCGATGCTCCTCTAAGGGTGATTTCTTACGGGCAATTAGCAGTCCGTGCACAACTATTTAACAATCGCGGCGCGCCTGATCGCGTTGAAAAGGAAATATCAGAAAAACGGATACAGAGCCTTCGCTGCGATTCGGCCGGCGTGTTCGCCATGCACTTGGGCGGATTTTGCCGCGGCAAAGGGTGCGTCCGCTTGCCTCAAAAAGCGTTCGATTTGGAATTCCGTTCCGGTCTCGGGAAATTTGTTTCCGGTAAATACGCGCGAATGGACTGGACAGATCGGCTAACGGACTCGCACGGAAATTTTCCGTCCTTCGCATCTACAAAAAAAACGCTCAAGTGTAATCGAGCCCGCTTCACGACTGCGACAACGCGCGTTCATAGGTACTTCGGACCGAGATGGATTGACCGGCACTCGTATGAGAGGGCGATCTTTGCGATTCGCGGCACGGCCTGTAGTGACGGCTGTCTCTTTTGATGGCGGCACGCGTCATACTTCCTAAAACCACATGAAACCCTACCTCACCATAATTTCCGGGATGTGCCTTTCGCTGGGCGCAGGCTATGTCGTTACCCCACCGCTTTCCGCGCAACCTTCCGAACCCGCAGCCGTCGATACCACCGCAGTTCAACCAGAGGTCTTGGACCAACTCATGGCGCCGATCGCGCTTTATCCGGACGCTTTGGTCGCGCTCATTCTGCCGGCGGCCACATCGAGTTCCGACGTGGTTTTGGCGGCGCGTTATCTTAGAGGTGGTGGCGACCCGAGCCAAGTGGATGGGCAGTCCTGGGCCGACAGTGTCAAGGATCTCACGCATTACCCCGATGTGATCAAATGGATGGACGAGAATCTCGAGTGGACGCGACAAGCGGGCGACGCGTACCTCGATCATCCCGATGATGTCATGGCTGCGATCCAGCGGTTGCGCTCGCGAGCGCTCGCCAATGGCGTTCTGGTCAACACGCCACAGCAACAGGTCGTAGTCGAAAACGGATACATTCGAATTATTCCGGCGCAGCAGAACGTGATTTATGTCCCGCGTTACGATCCGGAAATCATCTTTGTCGACCATCCTGTTTATTATCCCGAGGAGCCGTGGCTCACGTTTGGCCTCGGATTTGGAGTCGGCTGGTGGTTGAGCTACGATTGTGATTGGGGCCGTCGCGTGATTATTGTGGATCACCATCGGCGGGAGCACTGGCGCAGTGAACACGACTGGCGTCACCCGGAATTTGTTCGTCCTGGTTTTGTTTCGCGAGATCCCGCCTGGCACTCATGGCGCCCGGCGCCTGGCCGGCCGCGTTCGCCGCACCACGATATCGTGACTGGGCCGCGACACGAGATCGCTCGTCCTGCGCCGCTTCCGGGAGCCCGCATATTCGAGAGACGCGAGCAATTTGGGCAACAGTCGCGGACCAGCCCGGATCGGTCCGGCGCCGCGTCGCGTTCTCAAAATTCAGATACAACCCGGCAATTTCGACCGAACCATACCTTCGGGCCGGCGCACAATGCGGTCTCGACGCCGTGGTCGTCGCAAATCAGGCCGCAGGTGACGCCGCAGCCGGAATTGCGGCAGAACAATAGTGAACGGACGCGGCGGTATGAGCCGTCCTCGGAGCGTCGCGCGGAGCGCCCAGAGCGCCGTGCCGAACCGGCGCCGGAAACTCGCATCGAGCGTTCGCCGGCGATGGTTTCCCCGAGGCCGATGCCAGCGCCGACCGTCAGCACGCCGGCGCCAGCGATGCGCCAGCCGGTGCGTACCTATGCGCCAGTGCGGCAATTTCAATCGCAGGAGCGAGGATCAGTGCCGGCGAATATTCCGCGGCCTCAACCCACGAGCCGGGCTCCGGCAATTGGGCAGGACCATGTTCGTCAAGCCTCGCCGGCACCGTCGCAGCGGACAGAACGTTCTGAAAACTCGAACAATGGCGGAGAACGGAAGCGAGACGATCGTAATCGATAGCTGAAATCCGGAGCGATCCGCGTCGGATTTGGCGATCCCGAACGTCGTCCGCGTGATCGATCTCACATTTCAAATCTGTCCCGCTGAATCACGATCACGGGTGTGGTTTTGGCCGGTGGATCATTAGATTTTGTTTCGCAAGGAATGCGGAGCCAAAAGGGCAGTCGCGAACTATACTCGTGGATATGAGCCCGCGATTTTTGCAGACTTGCGAAACCCTGCAGCCGGCTGAGAAAGCCTGTTGGGAGATTTTGCTGCAGCAGCGTGCCGGGACCGAAAAAATCCCGCACAACCTGCTCAGCACCGCCATGGATCAGACGCTCGCGCAACTGTGGTCACTGTTGCGAGCAGGATCGGTCCGGAAATGGCTCCGCGAGAATCAGCCGTTGCGACCGCTCGCACGATCTGGAGGACGCTGTGCGCTGAATTTGTTTCTGCCCTATTTCGAGGCCGGCCGTCGTGCGCTCGAACTTATCGCAAAGGAAATTGGAGAGAGTCATCCGGAGCTAAGTCCTCGCGAACGGGCGCGGCAATGGCGCGATCTGCATTTTGCGTTCGATGTACTGGTGCAGTGGCAGCTCCAAGCGGTCTGCGGTGGTTGTCGCCATGGAAAAACGTGCGAGTTCGGCGATCGAAAAATAGTGACTCGGAAAACGCAGATTGTATCCGCGGCAGACCGACGGCCCGTTTACGAACGATAAAGGGACCGCATCGCGAACTTCACCATCTACTCTCCGAACAAACCCGGACCTGTTTGGCGGGCTGATCCGCCCATTCATTCACGGGCGATTTCGCGTGGACGAACGTGGGTCCGTGATGACTCGCTTTTCAGCGACGACAACCGCTCGATTCGCGCGCCGAAAATTTCCGCCTCGAAAACTGGCCGCACGCAAATCCGTTTAACCGCTCTGGTCCGCGCGGACGGCCATGGTGGCTCCTCTGTCCGGGTCAGTTGTGCGAGCCGGGTCCGCCCGCCGTCTGTTTGAGTTCGTCGAGGCGCTTCGTCACGCGGTCCAACTCCTGTTGGTGCTCGCGCACCAGCCGTTCCAGTTTCGCGATACTCTCGGTGACGTATTTTTTTTGCTCACTACCGAGCTGCGACGGATCGTGGCTCTTGAATTGTTTCAGGTCCGGCTCGTAGTTTGCGATCTCGGCTTTCAGTCGAGCCGACTGAATTTCGTAACCGTTCACAATCAGATCATGAGCGGTTTTGCCGTCGATTTCGCCGTAAACAGCCGCGGCAAAATCGTCCGACATCATGCCTGGATGCTGCTGCATCACATGATAACGAATCTGCTGCCGCGCGTCGTTGAGCTCCGGAACATCCGTCGCCGTGAGCACCGTCTTGTGATCGGAAATCCATTGGTCGAAACTGGCGTCGTCGTGCGCCGAGATTTTGTCTTCGCGCGAAAGCCGGTGGCACGCCGTCGCGAGCAGCGCGACCAAGAGCAGCGAAAACGTTAGTTTCGCGCGCGCCTTCATCCGCGGGGCTGAGATTACTGCGCCTGCCTGGCCACTTTCCACTCCACTGGTTTTTCACCAATCGGGAGTGCGAGCAAGTCATAATCTTGAAATCCGGTGATGCTGACTTCGACAAATTCGCCGACCGGGAGGTCGCGCGGGACGTAAACGCGCCCGTCGATGTCAGGCGCATCCGCTTCGCCACGGGCGACTCCGGGCTCCTCGACAAGCACCTTTAGCGTGCGGCCGACGTAGCTCTTGCTCACCTCGGCGGCGATGGTTTTTTGCAGCGCCATCGTGCGATGCCAGCGCGCCTCCTTCGCCTTTGCCGAAAGCTGTTCCTCCATCTTCGCCGCCCGCGTGCCTTCCTCCTGCGAGTACCGGAATACGCCGAGACGCTCGAATTTCGTTTCGCGAATGAATGCGCAAAGTTCATCCACGTCGGCGTCGGTTTCGCCCGGAAACCCAACGATGAACGTGGTGCGAATCGCGATGCCGGGGATACCGGCGCGAATCCGGCGAATGAGATCGCGGATATAGTCGCCGCTGGTCTCGCGCTGCATTTTGCCGAGCATGTGATCGCTGATGTGCTGCAGCGGAATATCGATGTAGCGGGCAACCTTCGGGCATTCGGCGATCGTCCGGATCAGTTCGTCGCTCCAGTGCGCCGGATGCGTGTAGAGCAGCCGTATCCAAAAATCACCTTCGATGGCGTCGAGCTGTCGGAGCAGGGTGGTCAGCGCCGTGCCGCGGGACGAATCGACCGGCGTGCGCGGATTCGGCCGCTGCTCCCAGGTATCCATTCCGAAAAACGTCGTGTCTTGGGAAATGAGATTGAGTTCCTTCACGCCCTCGTTGACGAGCTGGCGCGCTTCCGCGACCACGCTGCCGACGGTGCGGCTGCGGTGCCGTCCGCGAATCTGCGGAATAATGCAAAACGTGCACGGGTGATTGCAGCCCTCGGCGATCTTAACGTAAGCGAAATGTTTCGGAGTGAGCCGGAATCGCGGCGTATCGTAGTCGGGAATGTACGTCGAGCGGCCTTCAACAAACGATACCGGCGCATCGTTGCGGCCGCGCTCCTTCGCAAAAATTGCCTCGATGAT
>Ga0070683_100004605_pt1 | contig 11389 bp, 10 predicted proteins | sample KBSC713LmetaG_FD_64662 | JGI IMG/M metagenome (GOLD analysis project Ga0070683, IMG submission 64662) | Corn rhizosphere microbial communities from Kellogg Biological Station, Michigan, USA - KBS C7.1-3L metaG | ecosystem: Host-associated > Plants > Roots > Rhizosphere ...
ATCATGCCTGTGCCAGCCACACGCCGTGCCCGATCATGATCCAGACATTGGCGACTATTGCGCGCTGGATTGTCAAAACATGGGCATTTATGAATTTGTCAACAAGCAATGCGTCTGCCTGCCTGAATGGATGGGTGCCTTGTGCGAACTTCCTGGATCCAAGCACCAAAACGTCACCTCATCTGCCGATCTGAGACAACCGGCCACATGGATTACTCTGTTTTGTGTCTTGCTCGTTGTTGAATGGTCCATGATTCTGGCCATGGTTGGTGTCGTTTCGTCCGCTCCGCGGACTACCAAAGCACAGGCCTCGGGCAAGAGTGAATTGTCTCGTTTGGTCAAGCAACGATAACGTGTTGTTTTTTGCACAAGACACTATTCATTGTGTATGATTCATGACTAGTCTGGTCCAACATCTCACAAGACCTCTGTATCCAAATCACATACCTTTTGCGCGCTTTTTCTAAAAGCGCAAAGCGCAATGAAGCGAAAACGTCCAGATGGCAAAGACGCGAAACAAGCCAATAGTTATCTGCCGCAGCATGACGATGGATTGCAACGTGAAAAACGCTTTCGCATGGATATTCCAAGCCAAGTTGTGGTGCCCGACACGATTCATGGACAAGTGAATGCCATTGAATTGGCCGACACGCAGAGTGGCGACTTGCTGATCGTGAGTCGATCGTGTTTGTACCGAATGCGGTCGGTGCACGACAAGATCGCGAGCATTGTACAAGCGACCTTGTCGCATTTGCTACCGCCTGGTGTCATCGGACTCATCCATGCCTATGACGACAAGTGCATGTTTGAAACCAAGAGCGTTGTGCCAGCCAAGTTCCAACACGGCAAAAAAACAGTGGGCGGTTCCTTGTCGTATTCGAGCCATGATCAGGCGACAGCCTTACTCAGCCATGATGGTTATTCCATGCTCCTGACACGGCCGTCCCAGTCGTTTGAGTCGCACCTTTTTTGTTACTGGTCCGATGTGGCCTATCATCCAATTTGGCGACAATGGGTGGGCGTCACGATCACCAACATTACATTGGCCTGTCAAGCCGATTTCGATTCGCGGCATTTGAACACGAATTTGATTGGCTACTCAAACAGTGCCCGCGCCATTCGAGTGGATCGAAATGGTCTGGTTTGGACAGTGGACACCAGTGCCACGTGCATCAGCGTCTATCCGTGCTGCCAGGATCTTGCGCAATTCTCTACGAAAAACGGAAAACACTTTCACGATACAGGTACCATCATGATTACAGAAATGGCTCCTGATCACAAGGGCGGTGTGTTTTACATTTCGAACGACACGTTGTGGCACCTGGATGCGTCCATGACACTGGAGCGCCGACGGCAAATGGTCAAGAATATTTTTCCATACGAGTGGACCCACCTGATGTATGACTCGTTTCGCGGTGGGTTGTTTTATGTCATGAATCACATGGTGTACTTTTTGGCCTTGGCCTTTTAAAAAAAGGCCGCAAAATCTTGACGGGTTTTGAACACCTTTGCAAAAGCGCAAAATGTTAAATCTGGTGTGTGCTTTTTGCAAAAAGAGCAAGTGTCATGGATGGTGTACTCTACACTAAACACAAGTCATTTGTTCTCTCTTTAAATCACAACATGACACACGTCACGATGACCTTGCCGCGGAGAAAGAGGCACGTGGTGACAGTGTCGCCAGCCAAGGCCAAGTGGCACGACTTGACGCCACAAGTGTATGCCAAGATCACGTCCTTTCTGCCCATTCGTGACTGGGCCATGTGTGGTCGCGTTAATCAAGCGATGCGGCGCGCCACACGCATGCCTGAATCTCAGTGTCCACACGCCGAGATCGCTCGTCACCAGCCCATTGACTGGCGCTGGTGGCCACGTGTGCGGCATCTGACGTGTCGTTCGCGTCGTTCGCACGATTCCAACTTTGATGCACTGGTTCATCTGACCAGCGCCGTCATTGATGATTTTGTGCCGCCTGAACGTCTGGAGCAAGCCGTCAAATTACGCAAACTTGTCTTGTCACGCAACATGCGAAGCCGCCAATGGCGCCTCAAATCGACTTGGTTTCCCCATTTGGCGACGCTGGCGGTCACGGGCCAACTCACGCAGGATCAAGAGCTGTCGCAATTTATTTGTCACCATCCCAAGCTGACACAATTGCGTGTCGACATTGACATGGCGGGCTTGTCGACGGCACTTGGGCAATTGCCACGACTCGAACGGCTCGAGCTGACCCCGCCCAACATGAATCGCCATCACATGGTCGGCTCCATTCGCGACTTGCCACTGAACCGGATGGATCATCTACGCCGCTTGTGGCTACCAGCGATTCCAACCCAAGAGCTGGCCCTCTTGCAAAATGTCCCATATCTATCGCATCTGGTCATCCGATTGTGGCCACAGTCCTACAACCAGCAACTGCGTGTGCTGTCCGAGTTGGGGAAGCTAGACGAATTAATCGTGCATGGCGATGTGATGCGGGAACAAGATCAGCCAGTGGATCTTGGCATCACCTATCAAATGAAACACCTTGATGTGCTGGATGCCCAGCTCAATCACGAGTACTTGTCACCCCTTCAGTTTGTGTGGTGTCTGGAAAATTGTTTGCCGCCCAGTATTGTGCGTTTTTGGAGTCCCCACCTTTATTATTTGCGTGGCCATTCTTCCATTTTGGCCTTGATTGATGATTTTGTGGGAGAGTTGCTTGTTGGATATCATCATGGTGCTCACGTTCACTGTTCACATGGCAACTCGATGGAAAAGCGTTGGAAAAATGGCTTGCAAGTTCCTGGTGTTGGAGTGATTGAAATGAGTGTGCGTCCCATGCGTGCGTGGAACAAGTTGCGAATCAAATTGTCCGAGTGGGAACGTGTTTGAAGAAAGTTTCTTGATGAAAACTGGTTCACACCTTATTACAGCTCTGCTCCAAGCTTGCCAAGTGGCGTTGATGCCACGGTCTGGATCGTCTTCAGGGCAATAGCCTTGACTTGTTCAAATACTTGATCCACGCCTTGCGATGCGTCAATCGTATGCCATGTCTCGGTTCGCAAAGAGTCGTAACCGGTCCTGACCTTTTCCTGCGTCTTGATATCGTCGTAACGCTCCGCTCTGGAACCTTTGGCCTGCATACGTTGTTGGGCCTTTTCGGGCGACATGGACAGGTAAATCACGGCATCAGGAGCCGGCAAGCCATGTTCGGCCGACATGCACCACTGCACGTCCATGCCCTTGGTTGCCGAATACACGATTCCAGAATAGGAATACCGATCCACAATGACACAGTATCCTTTCTGGATCTCGTTGACAATGTCGTCACGTTTTTCCCACCGATTGGCTGCAAACAACAGATGGACCGCTTGATCATTTAGGCTGATTGTCTTTTGGAGATACGCATCCAAAATCTTTCCCGTCGCGGTTTTACGATCCGGAAAGGCCATGATGAGGGTGCCTTTTGTCCGTCTGGTGATACGGTCTCCAAGAAAGTATGTGAGCTGCACCGCTTGTGTGGTTTTGCCACACCCATCCGGACCTTCGAATACGATCAGTGCGCCTCTTTCCTTGCGATCCGTCTTGAGTTCAACCAATGATGTCATGGCTTGTTGGATTTTGGCGACATGCGAAACTAATGCATCCAGTGATTCAACATCGCCATGTTCGCCCATCCAGAGGCAGACGGCCTCCATCTGTTGATGACGACCAGCCACCTCCTTGACAAGGTACGGGTTCTTGGTCTGGATGCCGGCTGCAATATGCAGCAGCTTGTCATAGTAGTGATCCAGCATGGAATGACTCTTGCCCTTGTATTCAGCAAAGCGCTCTGGCGTGGCAATCTTGTAGAGCTGATCATTGGTGCGTGCACGCTTGGTTTCCTTGGTCAACAAGGGCATCTTGGTTTCGTGAGTAAATTCCCAACACCGACGAATGCCAATTTCGCCAATGGCCTCGAGCCGATCGCAAAAGCGAGGAATCAGGTACCACAAGGGTACATTGGTTGGAATCTCATTGCCGTTGGACGAGGTCGACACCAAGTTGATCATTCGCAAGACCATGTCGCTGACATCGGAATGAATATCCAATGCCAGCATAATCAAATACGCGTGATGACTCTTGCCACCAAACAATTTGTGGTCGTCTGCATCATGCAGCAATGCAGCCAACAGCACGGCCAGCTGTTCCTTGTCGGTCAACTTTTCATGTTCAATGGCTTGCTGAGCATGTTTCAGAACAGCATCGGCATGCGACAAGTCGTGTGATTTTCCCACTGCCGCCCTGGTGTAGAGGTCACGTAGGAGCAGACGGGCACGCTGGACAGTGTTTTGCACGCGCTGATGCTGTGACATGATCGACACACGACATGTGTTAAGTGATATCCGACTTGAAAATAGTCATGTCTGGAGTCTAGACTCGCATGAATTCTCGACACGTGTAAATAAATTCGTGCTCGAAAAAACTCGTTCCGGACATCATTTCACCATACAAAATTACAAAAACGTCAACATTTTGCGGCCTTGCGCTTTTTGCAAAAAGCGCCCAAAAACGTCAACATTTTGCGGCCTTTTTCTAAAAGGCCAAAAGGCCTTAAAAGGCCAACACTTCCAGTTCTGGAAACCGATGCGCAAGCTCGTTGCTCAATTGCTGGTCATACATCACTGGGATCGTCAGTGTCTTGAGCCGTGATGTCGTCTTCATGTCCAGTAATGCGCGGACAATTTTCCACGATTGGGATCGACTAGCTACATGTTGCAGGTTGGGCATGGCCTTGAGTAATCTGGCCCAGTCGTCCCTCGACATGTCAATGTTCCAGAGCGTCACCGACCGGACAGCAGGAAAGATCCGTTTGCCGTCTAAATCAAATACCATGGTACACAGCTTGGCGCGGTTACAAAGTCGAATGGTGCCAACATGTGGAAACGGCACCAAGATGCTGGACCAAGAGTCGAAATACAAGCCGTAAATGTCAATACGTGCCACATGTGCTGTCGACTCGTGTGACTTGATGAAATGTTTTTGACCGCATTCTTGCACCAAGCCAGTGTGAGTCGTTTCCAAATTCAGGTGGTCGAGGTGCCCGAGACCTTGTGACAGTGTATTCAAGGTCCATGCCAAACCAATGTCGGTCGTCATGGTCACGTGTTCGAGAAGCTCGTGACAAGCAACAGCACGGATCTCATCTTCGTCAAGTGGCCATTCACAACACAAGGTGCGCAATTTTCGCCAATAACACGAGCAGAGAGTTTGACGAAACTCTTGCCTGGACGACGTGTTGCCATTGGACACCGACAATTGATGCATATCGGGAGAGGACTTGGCAAATGAAATCTTGACCGAGTCATCGAGGATCGCCTCCACGAGCTGTGGAGCATGCAACATGGTCACATGACCGCTCGTCGTCTCGTGCAACACCGTGTTTTCGTCGTCCGAATCCTCCTTGAGGACAGGACCAGAGAATGCGGTGCTCACCATCCTCAGGATCTTGAGCCGCGGAAGTTTGAGCTCGTTACATACCGCTGGCGCATGACTGAGGACAAGGCTCGGTGCCTTGCGTGTCTGAAGCGTTAACCTTTCAAGCTGTGAACAACGCTCCAGCACGCCACCAAGAGCGGCCCAAACGGAGCCGTAAAAAGCCGCACATTCGATCGTCAAGTCAGTCAGGTGCTGGGTGTGCAGCTCGATCAATGACACCGCATGGAGGGGCAAGCAATTGACGTGGATGTTTTGGAGCCGGCACTTGTTTCCGATTTCGGTCAGAAGCTCAACATCATCCAAATACATGTGCTGCACGCTGGTGAGACGCGAATCCACGAGTTGTGCAACGGAACCCGAGGGGAAGGAACTGAGATGTGGCACATAGGTGCGACATAAACGATGATAGCGCGGGCACTGGCCGAGCTTGGCCAAGACCAGCTCCGTGGTAACAACTGGATCAATCGACTCGAGGGTTTGTTGATTATGGTCAATCAGCTGACACAGCCATTCGGTCTGCCAATCGGCACTAAATTCAAGACCAAACAATTGAATCTGGCGTAATTGCCGACACTTGAGCGTCAAGGCCCGGCCTGCCTCGAGGTCCTTGGCGCGCACCTTCAACACCCGGGCACTGGCCATGTAATCACACGCGTGCTTGTATTGGGCTCGGGAACACCGCGACCACGGAATCATGTCTTGCAGCGACAAGAAACTGGTCACGAGCTTGTGCAGCACGGCTGGCAACACGTGGACATGGCGGCGTTTCATAGTGATGAGTGAACTCAAACAAGGAAAGTCTGTCACCAACAAGAACCAATTGTAACATGACCATGTCTTGTCTAGTGGTGCAATCCGGCGTACCAAATGAAATTTTCACGACTCAGATCATCACACACTAAAATACATGACTTGACAAATGCCACATTGTTCACGAAATGTGTCTCGGATTGCGGTCTTGTCACCATTTTGCGAAGTGTGCGCCATGCAGCCGACGTGATATCAGACATCGTATCAATGCATGCGGCGCCGACACTGGGCGTGCATGTTCCAAAAATCCTGGACCCCTACCGGTCCATTGCACAAAATGTCGTCATCATAAAGTACCTCGCCAAAAATTTCCCTCACACTTTAGCCTTTTTCCCCCTGCCATACATGTGACACCCCATGACGGTCCCTGACCAAGTATCATATGATACCATTTTAGTCTTGGTATGAGGAGAGTAGGAAAATGAGGCGGGCTCCTTTCACCAAGAATAAAATTTTCGTATTGTCATATAGTTAAAATTTCTTCTTCGTGGATGACTACTAAATGACCGGTGCTCGACAGAACTTTATCATATGACAAGTGCAAAAAAGTTTGGGGTCCAGGGTCCAAAAACCAAAATTTGGAACATGGCCGCGCTGTCGTGGCGTGGCGGTGTCAGAGGCCGTACCAGATGGCATGGCGCCGACGTGGCGCCGACATGGTGACGTGGATTTTTTGACTTGTTGCCGTCCAATAAAGGCTGGTTCATTTCTCATACACACAGGATGCAGTGGGTCATTGACTTGGTCAAACATTGCCATGGCCAGTCGGCGGTGGTCCGGCTCAACACAGGTGGCTGGCGTATTCGTGATGAGTGCACACTTGAATGTGACAGTGAGCGCAAGCAGGTGACATGTGAAACGGCAGACGGGCGTGACACATGTTCCATTCGGCTGGATCCGCCAGGCAAGGACAAGTTGCTGACGTTGGCCGAGTATGTCCTCGAGACACAATTACTTGTTGGCAACTTTGTGTGCGAACGAACGGCCAGCGCGAAAACAGAACAGGTCCGTGACAAAACAATCAGTGAGTCCATCACGGTGAGTGTGCCAGAGGACTGGCCACGGCATCCAGCTGTCTTGACCCATTCGGTCACAGGCCAGTCATGTCGGGTCCCGCGCGTGTTTCCACAGCTGCCGCGTCACGAGTCTCTGATGCTGGGGACGTTTAGCGCACTCCACACGGAGCTCGTGCCCATGCACAAGATCGACGAGTTGGCCACCACATTTGATGTGCAAGATACCAAGCACACCAGCGTCAGCACACTGATGACAAAACTGTTTGATGTGGACAAGAATGCGGCAGATGGATGCATATGCTTTCACTGGTCCTCGCGCCGTATCCCGTTGGTGTGGGATACACGTCAAGCGGTCACGCGTCTGTCGCTCAAATCGGACGGAAAAAAATCGTGCTCGTTTGCAGTCAAGAACTTGTCAGCTGCGCAACAAGTGGCGTTGATGATTATTCAGGCGTTTACACTTGTCCAACCCGCCGATTGCAAGCAGCTGGAGCGTATTGGAGACACAAACCAGCTGGGTTGCGTGATGTCCACCTCCATCCAAGACACGGCCAAGTCGACCTTTTGCTTGTGGCCACCACTGGATGGTCGACATGCCTTTCCGGCCTTTTATCGCCAGTATCCTATTGACACACTCTTGACCATGCTGGCACAACAACTCGAGACGAGTATGTCGGAACATCCTCATGTCAAGGTCGATGCCAAGAACTGGCAATTGATTTTGGAGATACCCGAATGCGAACCTTTGACGATTCAATTTTCGAAACAGCTGACAACGCTCGTCACCGTGTCATGTGACAAGCACACGGTCGAATGTCGTGCCGCATACGAGAGTATTGTCGGGGCATGCCGCAAGCTGACGTTATGAACCAAAACCGACATCGCCTCACCATCAGGCACTCACGGTGGATTTGACATTTGTCAAAATTAGCGCTTTTAGCAAGCGCAATGCACGGACGCTGTTTTAACGAACGTCAAATGTTGTCGACGCAAGAGTAAAATGTCTGTTCAGCTTCGAAATACCATCAGACAGCTTCCCTGAAACAAACCATGTTTCGTCGTCTTTGTTATCTCGAAAACACCATTCGCGTGGATGGATGGCGCCGCCTGCCGCCAGTGTGTATTCGTGTGACCGATCGCGTGACGCCATTTCTAACAAGCGTCACGGATTGCTTGCCGTACGAGGATCCCAGTGTCTTTTGGCTTCGCAAGACATGGAGATCGGAATGTCCACCAAGACGATGGTCATCCCCCGACCATGCTGATCCGATTGCCACCTGGTGCGCGGCCGAGAAAGTGGCATGTCTATTGATGAGGCCAGCGATGACCTTTCACCTGAACCGTTATGCGGTACTTCTGGAGCGATTTGACAAGAACACACAAACCACTGACGTCGCCGAGTTTCGTTTTTTCGCTCGATTCAGTGAGTCGGATCTCCAGAAACTGGACCATCCAAGTGATCATCACCTTGCGTGGCTTGGTCGTGAATGGCATCGTGATGACAATCGCACCGCATTGGCGCTGATGCTGAGCTCCATTTCTCGATTTCTCAAGGGACAGCCGATTCGATTTGATGACGATCCGGACACGACATTGTTGTTTCGTCATGCCTGGCATGTGAAGCACGTTGCCAATGAATCAACATGATTGACATTTAAGTACGGATAACGTCAGTAGCTTGAATTTCGTCAACACCAAATTTCGTCGAAATGCGAGTGCATGATGTTCACCGCAGACATTCACATAACGAAATTCAAGACTGTCGAAATTACATTTCATGACGTTATCAAAAATACTTGACAGACGCGAAATTCGCTATTGACGGATCATCAGCATCTCGTTTGGCTTTCGATTCAGATGTATCAACCATCAGTTTACGACGTTGTTTCTTTGGAACATAAAAGTCATTTTTGAATTGATCGAAATGTTCCTGGGCGCGCGTGGTTGCGATGCAGGCCCAAAAACCACCGACCACGACCACAATCGCCATGAGAATAGCAATATTCAAAATCAATACATTCATGTCGCCGGAATGCACGCGTATTGTTCATGATTCTGCGTGTTGTTCTCGCCATACATGCAAACAAGCATCGTATACCGCGTGAACAAGACACATGAACTGTCATTGCTGCAACTTTCTATGCACACATGTTGTCCGCCGTCAAGCAACTTCGCCAATGCGCTCTCGTCATTCAACAATGCAAAATACGTCGGCTTGGTGATCATGGCATGCCATCCTCGACCGACATTCGTGTCTGCATCATGTCGTTTTTGTCGGGTTGGGACAATGTTTCGCTGCTGACAGTCAACCGGTCATGGTACTCGCTGTTGCAAATCGAGCGCGTCAGTCGCATGATGTATCGTTCCGTGTTTGGCGAATGCACGTGGCGTGACATGGCCATGTTTGAATTCACACCTGAAACGCCATGGCGCCAGCGATGGAAGGTACGATGGGCAACCATGAAGAACTGGTGTGCGGAAACATGGTCTGATTTGCCGACACAAACGGTTCACTTTCAAGGCAACTTGAACATGATTGACGGGTGCTTTCTGGTCGGCGCACAACAAGTCTATGATTTGCACAAGTCTGGTTTCACGGATCCTCACCTCGGGCAGGCAACCACAGACTTGGACACGGCCGTCGGTCACTCGGACGTGGTCATTATGCAACAGCCTTTTGCGTATGTCGCAACGTCCAAGTTGGACGGCAGAGTGTTGTATACGCTCGACATGTTGCAATCCGCCAAGACGCAAAAATCGATTGAGCACCTCGAGTGTGATCCGATCGGTTCCCTTGCCGTAGGATCCCACGACGACGGTCACCGGCACGATTATCTGTGGATGATCATCGACACCAGGACGGGTGCGACGGTCTCGTCCATCATTCCAGACACCCCGATGCAATTTTCAAGTGTACCGCGCATCCTGGACTCGAAAATATATGCCATGAACATGAAAGGCGATTCACTGTATGTGTTTGACGCGAAAACAGGAAAATCAACCAAGAAAGCACTCCCGCCAGAGCCGTATCATCGACTGGAATGCATCACCGACAAGTTTGTATTTGTCTGGGCAAGACCACCTGCCGAATCGGATGGTTTCCAGTTGTACTTGCTTGATCGTAGGTCCCTATCATCAGTGCACACGTTTGCATACAATCAGCTTTCTACGCAGCGAGACGCAGACGCCCGTATTGGCTTGTTTGTCACTGACGATCACCATACACGTTTGGTTTCATTTGACGGTAGAATTTTTCATCTTCATGGGGCGTGTCTGCTGTCTGGAATGTCTTTTGTATTTTGTGCCCGGTGGCTCGTGCGACGATCTTTCATGTCACACCTCGTTGACATTGTTGATTTGATGCCAAGGCGACACAAACGTTGTCGAAATCGAACGTCGTAACTTGAATTTTGTCAACACCAAATTTCGGCAAAACGCGAAAACGCGCTGTGAATGCATGATGTTCACAGCAGACATTGACACAAATGACGAAATTTGATAATGTCGAAATTACATTTCATGACGTTACGCAAGTTATTTCGTCGATTTCCGCGTTTTCTTCACAGCCTTGGTCTTTTTGACTTCGCCTGCAATGGCGGCTCCCTTTTTGGGCCAGCAAACTCGCATGTAGCGACCAGGCCTTGGCACAATGGTGCGGACCTTGCCTCCATTCCTGACACACGCGTCAAACGCCTTGGGCATGATGCCGCAAGTTGAATCTAGTCAACCGAGTCGGCCTTTAGACCTCATGTAAGGTCGCCCCGTCATGTCGAGCATACACACAATGAGCGCGACGGTGCACAAGCTGAAACGAGAGGCCTGGATCGCCGTCTTGTCCGATCGAGTCCATCGCGTCACATCATCGCTGGCGGATCGGGTATGTGTTTGCTCGTCCAATGGCGTGCTCGAGATTCGAGGTGACGGCAAGAGGGTACAAGGCACGGTATCTTTTGTTGGACACGACCGGCCCTTTGGCGACATTATCGATCGACATTTGTACGACCGATCTGAACTCGTCAAGCTCGTGATCAGGGAACAGGATCTTGTTCAAATGATTCATGATCATGATGTGTATGTCTTGGCCTTTTAGCAAAAGGCGTTAC
>Ga0070683_100004606_pt1 | contig 11389 bp, 12 predicted proteins | sample KBSC713LmetaG_FD_64662 | JGI IMG/M metagenome (GOLD analysis project Ga0070683, IMG submission 64662) | Corn rhizosphere microbial communities from Kellogg Biological Station, Michigan, USA - KBS C7.1-3L metaG | ecosystem: Host-associated > Plants > Roots > Rhizosphere ...
TCGCACAACAGCACGGACATCTGCTCATCGCCGAGGGTGTTCTCGACGCCGAGGAGCACCGGGATGGCGAACCGGCCGCCGAGTTCGTCGGTGAGGAGGCCGACCGTGCGGGTGCGCCCCGAGATGAGGCCGCGGGCCAGCACATTGGGCTGGAAGGCCAGATCGGCGGCCGCCTCGAGCACCCGGCGGCGCGTCTCCGCGGCGACCTGGTCACGCCGGTTGAGCGCCTTTGATGCGGTGGCCACGGAGACGCCGGCTCGCCGCGCCACGTCAGTGAGTGTTGCTGCGCGTGCGCCTTGTCGTGCCACCGAAATCCTTTCATGCGGCTCAGCCTGCAATGTACCGCGTGCCTCGCCGAAGCCCAACCCTACGTATTGACACACATCAAACCGCCTCGATAAGGTACCGAAAACCTTTTCTGTCGCCTCGGCACGTCGAATCGCCTTACGTCCAGGGCAATTTCTGCGCCTTTGCGGGGGAGGCGATCGAAAGGCCGACTGCCCCTTTCGGCCCTCGAGGAGGAGACGTGCTCACTCGCATGTTCGGCCGAGGCCGCACCTACCTGGCCCTGGCCGCGCTCATCACCCTCGCGCTACTCGTGCAGCCCAGCGGTCCCGCCTTCGCCGCCGCGGACACCATGACGGTCAACATGGCGCTGTTCGGCGGCACGCCGACCTACCGTGCCTCCGGCTTCATCTACGGGGTATCCCAGAACGCCTCGTCGCCACCGCTGTCCACAACGGACCAGATCAAGGTCAAGCAGATGCGGGCGGGCGGCTCCCAGATCGGCTGCCCCAACGGCGGCTACGTCAACGGTCAGTACGGTCCGCGCTGGACCTTCGAGCGGGCCTACTACAACCGCGCGCTGCGCACCGGCGCCCACATCGAAGTCATCCTGGCCGCGCTGTGGGGGTCCGACGGGGTCTGCAACGTGCCCCGCTGGCCCGGCGACAACGGGAACTGGACCGAGTACACCAACTTCATCAACCAGGTGATCAATGACGCCCGCGCCGCCGGCATGACCGGCTCCAACGTGCGCTGGGACCTCTGGAACGAGCCGAACATCTTCTTCTGGGGCCGTAGCCAGGCCCAGTATCTGGAGATGGCCCGCCGCGGAACGCTGGCGCTGCGGGCTGCGCTCCCCAACACGCTGATCGAGGGACCGAGTTGCGCCTGCAACCCGACCGCGTCCTGGTTCAGCACCTACCTCGACTACGTCAAGGCCAACAACGTGGTGCCCAACATCCTCAGCTGGCACGCGCTGCCGGGCGACCCGGCCACCGACGCGACCAACGCGACCAACGCGCTCCGGGCCCGCGGCATCAGCGTGCAGGGCTATGACGTCAACGAGTACGGCGCCTTCGGCGCCGAGCAGCAACCCGGCCCGTCGGCCTGGTACATCTCGCGGCTCGAGCGCTGCAACTGCGACGGATCGCGGGCCAACTGGGGCAACGTCGGGCAGACCCCATCGCTCTACGACACGCTGGGCTGGCTCACCACATCCAATGCCGGGCAGACCATGGGGCAGTGGTGGGTCTACAAGCGATACGCCGACCAGACCGGCCTGCGAACGAACATCACCCCCGGCGGCTCCCACGACGGCATCGTGTTCCAGGACTCCGGCGCCCGCCGGTCGCTGGCCGTCTACGGCGCCAAGGCCGGCGGCGCCACCGGAGCGATCGACATCCGGTACAACAACATACCGTCCTGGCTGCCCACCAACGGCTCGGTCAACGTTCGGGTCGAACGCATGCCGTCGACCAACGCGTTCGTCAGCGCGCCCACGGTCGTGTCCAACGGCCGGGTGACGGTCAGCGGCAACTCCGTGCTCGTGACCGTCAACTGGACCAACGCCAACGACGCGTACGCCATCACACTCAGCGCCTAGGTGTACTCGCTCACCCGCGCGCCTGCCTCGGTTTGGACGACCTCTACCACGGCGTGCTGGTGTTCGCCAAGCGGCGCGCCTTTGCGGCGCTCAGTACGGGCGACCGGCGAGCCGCGGTCACGACGCTTGCTCTCACCGCATGTATATCCTACGCTAGTTCGCTATACAAGGTGGGCGGTGGCCATGTCGGCGACGGCACTCGTAGTTGCGTTCGGAGGCGGGGTGGTTTCCCTGCTCTCGCCCTGCGTGCTTCCGGTCGTCCCGGCATACCTTTCGATCACCACCGGGCTCGGCATGTCGACGCCGCAGTCTCGTCCCGGCGCGGGCACGGTCATTCGCGGGGGCGGCCTCTTCATCGCTGGATTCGCAGTCGTCTTCGTCCTGCTCGGACTGTCGGCCACCGCGATCGGCTCGCTACTGTTGCGCAACCACATCCCGGTCACACGAGTGTCCGGGCTCGCGGTCATCGCGATGGCACTGGCGCTGCTGGCGAGCACGGCGTCAGTGCCGTGGTTGCTCGGCCGCGAGCTACGCTTCCATCCGCAGGTGAGCCGGCACGGCGCCTGGGCCGCTCCGGTGGCCGGGGCGGCGTTCGCGTTCGGGTGGACGCCATGTATCGGACCGATCCTCGGCTCGGTGCTCGCCGTCGCGAGCGACCAGCGACAACTGGCGCAGGGTGCGGCGCTGCTCGCCATGTACGCGGCGGGTCTGGCCGTGCCATTCCTGATCATCGCGCTGACGTTTCACCGATCGCTGATCGCCCTGCGCTTCGTGCGCCGGCACTCGGTCCTGCTAACGCGAGCGTCGGCGACGGTGCTCGCCGGCTACGGGGTGCTCCTGGCCTTCGACCAGTTGAGCTGGTTCACGCTGCAGGTACAACACGGGGCGAGCGCGCTCGGCCTCGCCTGGCTGGTTGGTCTCGGCTGAGGGGTTGACCCCGCTCGATCGGAGGCATACGGTCTCTATCACCTACTTTCGTTAGCCAAATGCCGAGGGGTGCCGTCGTGGTCGGACATCTCGTGTCCAAGCGCGCGCCGGTGACGACCACGCAGCCGGCCGCGGTGGTTCTCTCGAGGGTGACGAGGTTGTTCGACGGCTTGGCGGCGGTCAGTCAAGTGAGCCTCGAGATCGCCGGCGGCGAGATCGTATGGCTGCGTGGTTGGAACGGCTCCGGAAAGACCACGCTGCTGCGCTTGATCGCCACGGCCATCTCACCGACCTTCGGGGGCGGCAGCGTGCTCGGCTTCGATCTGCAGAAGCAGCGAAGTGCCATCCGGGCGCGGACGGATCTGCTGAGCCACGAGACCCGCCTGTACAACGATCTCACCGCTGCCGAAAACCTGCGCTTCGCTTGCCGCCTGTATGACCTTGACCTGCGCTTGGTCGAACCGGCGCTGGAACGGGTCGGGCTTGACGAGGTGGCCGCCGTCCGGGCGGGAAACTTCTCCCAGGGCATGCGCCAGCGTCTCGCGCTCGCACGGTGCATCATGCGCGCCCCGACGCTGATTTTGCTCGACGAGCCGTACGCGGGATTGGACGTCGATGCTCGCGTGGTCGTCGACGATCTGCTGGGCGCGGCGCACGGCAAGGGGCAGACCATTGTGGTTGCCAGTCACGAAGCGCCCCCGCCGCATCTCGTCGACCGCGAGGTGCTGATGGACGGCGGCCGTCGGGTGGCGCCATGATCCTTCGAGTCGCCCAGGCGGTCGCGGCCAAGGACCTGCGGATGGAGGTGCGCAGCCGATCGGCCGCGAGCACCGTGCTTCCGTTTGCGGCCACGATGCTTCTCGCGTTCGGCTTCGCCCTGGGCCCGGATCGACTGCTGCTCACCGCGACGGCACCCGCGCTCCTGTGGCTGGCCGCGCTGTTCGCGTCGGTGGAGCTCTGCTACCGGTCCTACCAGAACGAAGCGGCGAACAACGCCCTGGAAGGGCTCCTCCTCTCGCCCGTCGAGAAGGGCGCCGTGTACCTGGGCAAGGCCGCCGCCGCATTCGTGCAGTTGATGGTGCTGCTCGGCGTGACCGCGGGCATCGTGATCGTGCTGTTCGGTTTGCCCGTTGGCCCTTCGCCCGTCCTGCTCGTGCTCGTCGCCATGCTGGGGATCGGCGGGTTGAGTGCACTCGGCAGCCTCCTCGGCCTGCTCGCCGTGCGAGGCCGCACCCGGCAGGCTGCGCTGCCGGTCCTGGTTCTTCCGCTCGTCAGCCCGGTGATCATCGCGGCCACCCGGGCACCGACCGGCCTCACCCAAGGCAACACCTCCGGGATCGCCGGGTGGATGGGCCTGCTCGCGGCCTTCGATGCCGCCTTCCTCGCGGTCGGCTACATCGTGTTCGCCCACCTTCTCGAAGACTGATATTGACATCCGCGGCTCCAACAAGCATCCTTCTATAGTCCATTCCTATTTCTTATAGAAATCAGGTGAGTGGCATGGGCGCACAACGACCGGCTCTCTCGTTGATGCGGCGCGGCAAGTGGACGATCGGTCTCGCCTTCGGCGTCGTCAGCGTTCTCGTGGCGACAACGCTGACCGCTTCGGCGAGCCCTACCAGGGGCGACTATGGCGGGGACGCCGGCGCTCGGCTGATTGCCGAGGGCAGGCAGACCTTCCGCTTCGACACGTTCGGCGATCAGGCGTTCTGGGGCGACACCCTGCATCTGCACCAGGCGATCGCGGGCGCCAAGAACGGCGGCGTCGGCCCGGGGGTCAGCCCGAGGACGGCACTGTCCGTCGGGCTCAAGGTTGACGTGGACGCGTTGCCGCTCTCGGTGCGTAAGGCTCTCGCCAACGGCCAGGTCAACCTGGACGACCCGGCGGTCACGCTGACGCTGCTCAAGCTGAACGCGGTGGTCGGCGTCAAGGGAATCTTCGATCGCAACGGCAGACTGAACTCGGTCGGCATCGAATGCGCGCTGTGCCACTCCACGGTTGACAATTCCTTCGCGCCGGGCATCGGCCGGCGCCAGGACGGCTGGGCCAATCGCGACCTCAACGTCGGCGCGATCATCGGCCTCTCCCCGAACCTCCAGCCCGTGGCCTCGCTCTTGCACACCGACGTGGCGACGGTGCACCAGGTTCTCGACTCGTGGGGACCGGGCAAGTTCGACGCGGAGCTGTTCCTGGACGGCAAGGCGTTCCAGCCCGACGGCCGGTCGGCCGCGACGCTGATTCCGCCGGCGTTCGGGCTGGCCGGGGTCAACCTGCACACGTGGACCGGATGGGGCTCCATCCCGTACTGGAACGCGTTCGTCGCCGTCCTCGAGATGCACGGCCAGGGCACGTTCTTCGATCCGCGGCTCGACAACGCGCAACAGTTCCCGATCGCCGCGGAGAACGGCTTCGGGCACGTCCGGCCGCCGGTCGATCTCGTCACGCCGAAGCTGCCCGGCTTGCACGCCTACCAGCTGGCACTCGCGGCGCCCAAGCCGCCGAAGGGCTCGTTCAACCCCGTGGCGGCCGCGCGCGGCAAGGCGCTGTTCCTCGGGCGGGCGGAGTGCTCGACGTGCCACGTCCCGCCGATCTATACCGAACCGGGCTGGAACCTGCATCCGGGAAGCGAGATAGGCATCGACAACTTCGAAGCCGACCGCTCACCGACGCACATGTATCGCACCAGTCCGCTGGCCGGGCTGTGGAGTCACCAGCAGGGCGGGTTCTACCACGACGGCCGGTTCCCGGATCTGATGGCCGTGGTCGAGCACTACAACGCCACGTTCCATCTGGGCCTGACGCCCGCGCAGAAGAACGACCTGGTGCAGTACCTGCTGTCGCTGTAGGAGGGTCCCATGAGGTACCTGTACCGGGCGCTCACCGTGGTCGGCGGCCATCGTGCTCAGCGGGTGATGGGCGGGGCGACGCTCGCCGGGCTGGCCGCGACCGTGGTGATCGGGCTGCTGGTCGTCCCGCCGGACGCGGCCCAGGGTGACGTGCAGCGCCTGATGTACGTGCACGTTCCGGCCGCCTGGGTGGCGTTCCTGTCCTTCGGGGTGGTGTTCCTCGCCAGCATCGCCTACCTGAAGACGGGACGCGTCCAGTGGGACCGGGTGGCCGCCGCATCGGCCGAGATCGGTGTCCTGTTCTGCACGCTGACCATCGTGCTCGGCTCGCTGTGGGGCCGCCCGGTATGGGGAACGTGGTGGACCTGGGACCCACGACTCACCACGACCGCCGTGTTGCTGCTCATCTACGTGGGCTATCTGTCGCTCCGCAAGGTCGCCGACAGCCCGGCCCGGCGGGCCCGGTGGTCAGCGGTCCTGGGCGTGATCGGTTTCGTCGACGTGCCGATCGTGCACATGTCGGTCGTGTGGTGGCGTTCCCTCCACCAGCAGGCAACGGTGTTACGGCCAGGAGCCCCGACCATCGCCGGCAGCATGCTGGCGACGCTGCTCCTGGCCTTCGTGGCGTTCTCGCTGGCGTACGGCTATCTGATGGCCGTACGCATGAGACTCGGACGGTTGGAGGACCGGACCGATCAGCCGGTCTCCTTGATGTCAACGCCGCGGGCGCGCCGCCCGGTTGCGAGCACTCACAATGCATGACGTCGGATACGTGGCCGCCGGGTACGCGGTGACGATGGCCGCACTCGTGGGCTACCGCTGGCGCCTCGCGGTCCGGACCCGCCGAGCCCGGCGCTACGTGTCCACGGTCAGCGGGCGGCGCTGATCATGAGCCAGGATGTGGTGCAGCTCGCACCGCCTGCTCGCCGGTGGAGCGGTCCCCGGGTGCGGCTTGTGGTGTGTCTCGCGGTGATCGTCGCTGCGCTGGCCTGGATCGCCATTCACGGCTTGAGCGGCAACTTCGTGTACTACCTCACGCCGACCGACATCGTGTCGGGCCACAAGGCGCACGTCGGGGAGCGAGTGCGACTCGGCGGCTACGTGGTCCCGGACAGCGTCCGCCGCACGTCGTCCGAGCTGACCTTCACGGTGACCGACTTTACCGATTCGCTGGCGGTCTCGAACATCGGATCGGTGCCCGAGATGTTCAAGCCGGGCCAGGGCGTCGTGCTCGAGGGCAGCCTCGGTGCCGATGGTCGCTTCCACTCCGACACGTTGCTGGTGCAGCACAACGGCGAGTACCGCCCGCCTGACCTGAAGTCGAGGGGCTGACGATGGGTCAACTCGGTACCTATGCGCTGCTGTTCGGGCTGGTGTTGTCCGGCTACGGCATGGTCGCCGCCGCGGTGGGTGCCAAGACGGACCGTCCGGCGCTCGTGGAAAGCGCCCGGCGCGCCGCCTTCGGGCTGGTCGTGGTCATGGTGGTGGTCAGCGGCACGATGCTGGTCGCCCTGCTCAGCAACGACTTCGCGCTCCGGTACGTCGCCGACAACTCGTCGCGATCGACCCCGACCTTCTTCAAGGCGCTCTCGCTGTGGGCGGCCGACGACGGTTCGCTGCTGCTCTGGAACCTCATCCTCGCCGGCTACCTGGCCGCCGTCGCGCTGCGGTTCCGGCGGGAACGGCCACCGACGTTCCCGTACGCGCTCAGTGTGCTGTTCGCGGTCCAGGTGTTCTACCTGATCCTGGTCAACGGTCCGGCCAAGCCGTTTGCCAGCTTGGCGAACCCGCCGGCGGACGGCCGCGGTCCGGCGCCTCTGCTGCAGAACCATCCGTTGATGGCAGTACATCCGCCGTTCCTGTACCTCGGATTCATCGGCTTCGCCGTGCCTTTCGCCTTCGGCATCGCGTCGCTGCTTGCCGGGCCCGGCTCGGATCAATGGGTCTCGCTCATTCGCCGGTGGACCCTCGTGGTGTGGTGCTTCCTGACCGTCGGGCTGTTGCTCGGCGCGCTCTGGTCCTATTCGGTGCTCGGCTGGGGAGGCTACTGGGCCTGGGATCCGGTGGAAAACGTTGCGCTGTTGCCCTGGCTTCTGTCCACCGCCTTCCTGCACTCGGTCATGTTGCAGGAACGGCGTGGCATGGCCCGGCTGTGGAACATCGCGCTTGTCATCGGGGCATTCTCGCTGATGACGTTCGGGACCTTCCTCACCCGCGGCAACGTGCTGTCCTCCGTCCACGCGTTCGCGCAGACGTCGGTTGGACCGGTGTACTTGACCTTCCTGGCGCTCGTCTTGCTCGGTGGCTTCGGCCTGCTGGTCTGGCGCCTACCGACGCTGCGTACCCCCTCGCACCTGGATTCGGCCGTCTCGCGGGAGGCCGCCTTCGTCGGCAACAACATGCTGTTGCTCGCCGCCACCGCGATCATCCTGCTCGGTACGGCGTTTCCGCTCGTCGTCGAGGCCGTCTCCGGTCAGCAGGTGACCGTCGGCGGCCCCTACTTCCGCAGCGCGATCACGCCGGTGTTCCTGCTCCTCCTGCTCCTCGCGGGCACCGCGCCCCTGCTTCCCTGGCGCTCGACCAACCGGTCCCGGGCACTGCGTCGACTGCGCTGGCCGGCGTCCGCTGCTGCCTTGGTCATGATCGCTACGGCGTTCGCGGGCGTACACCAAGCCACGGCGGTTGCCGCCTTCGGCCTGGCCACCCTCGTTTTCGTCGCGAACGGTCAGGAGATCGTCAAGGGATTCACGATCGGGCGCCGTGCCCTGCGCAAAGGGCGGCGGCGGTACGCGGGCCTGGTGGTGCACGTCGGTCTGGCACTCGTCGCCGCCGGTGTCACCGCCTCGTCCAATCTCGCTCAGCAGACCGAGGTCACGCTGAAGACCGGCCAGAGCACCGTCTTCGCCGGCCAGGTGCTGCGCTACGAGGGCTTGCAGACCGAACAGCAGCCGCAGCGAATCGTGCTCACCGCACCGGTGTCCGTCACGAACGCTCACGGTGGCGCAGCCGGCACGCTCGATCCGCGGATGAGCCTCTATCCGGCGGCGTCGGAGCCGATCGGCTCGCCGTCGATCCATCGGGGAATTGTCACGGACCTCTACGCGTCGGTGATCGCCCTGCAGGACAACGGCGGCTCGGCGACGTTCCGCTTCTACCGCAACCCCGGCGTGAACTGGCTGTGGCTCGGTGGACTGGTGATGGCTCTCGGCGGGGTCGCCGCCGCGTGGCCGGTCCGCCGCCGGGCCGACGACGACACGGCCGCCGGCGCGGTGCGCAAGCGCGCCGTCGTCGAAGTCGGGGCCGGCTGATGCGACGGATCGGGCTGCGTCGGATCGTGCTGCTCGCGACGGTCGTCGCGGCCGTACTGGCCGTCGTCATCCTGCTGGCGACGGGGCTGGGCCGGGATCCATCAGCGCCGGCGTCCCCGTTGGTCGGACGGGCCGCGCCGGGCTTCACGCTCGCTCAGCTGGATGGCCCGCAGTTCACGCTTTCGACGTTGCGCGGACAGGTCGTCGTCATCAACTTCTGGGCGTCGTGGTGCGCAGAGTGTCATACCGAACAGTCGGCCCTCAACGGGACGTGGCAGCAGTTCCGGGACTCCGGCGTGGTCGTCGTCGGGGTCAACTTCCAGGACACGAGCACCGATGCCCGCGACTACGTCCGTACCGCCGGGGTGTCGTACCCGGTCGTCGAGGACTCGGATTCGCGAGCGGCACTGGCCTATGGCGTGCGCGGGATTCCCGAGACATTCATCGTGGACCGGTCCGGGCGCATCGTCGACCGGGTCATCGGCCCGGTCGACGCGGCCAAGCTCGCCGGCCAGATCAATTCGTTACTGTCGGCCGGCAGCCGATGACCGGACGGCTCAGGGCGGCATCACCCGGCCTACTCGTGATACTCGCGCTGGTTTCGTGCGTCGTGACGCTCATCATCGTCGGCACGCGCGGCCGGACCGCGCCGGTCGGCGAGGCCGAGCGGGTGCAGCAGATCGCTGCGGGACTGCACTGTCCGGTCTGCAAAGACCTGTCGGTGGCGGACTCGCCCGCTCCGCTCGCTCAGCAGATGCGGCAGGAGATTGCCGAGAAGGTCCACGCGGGCGAGTCCGCCGATCAAATCCGCGCCGGCTTCGTGGCTGCCTACGGCGAGTCGGTGCTGATGACGCCGCCCAAGCACGGTCTGGCCGGCGCGGCCTATCACCTGCCCCTGATCGTCATGGTCTTGGGCTTGCTCGTCTCGTTTCTGTTGCTGCGCCGCTGGCTGCACAAGCCCCAGTCGGAGCCGCTCGCCGGCGACTCCGTGTCGCTGTCGGCATCGCAGCGGCGCGCCGTGGACGTGGCGATCGCCCGGCTGCGCGAGGAGGAGCCGGGATGATCGCCATTCTCATCGTGGCTGGATTGACGTTCGTGGTCGGACTGCTCGTCCTTCGTCCGTTCGCGGCCGCCCGCGGCCCCCGGCAGATCCGGATCCAGACCTCGGACGAGGTTCGCCGCCGCGAGCTGCTGCGCCAACTCCGTGATCTCGATGACGACCTGGCCGCGGGAAAGCTGACCGACGCCGATCATGCCCGGCTCCGGCAACCGGTCGAGCGGGAGGCCGCCGCCGTCCTGCGCCGGCGCACAACTCAGGCCCGGACCGCGGTGTCGCGGCCGCAACGTCGTGATCCTGGCACGGGGGCGCGGCGGTGGCGGCGGCGGACCGTGACGTCGCTGGCACTCGCGGCCGGCCTGGCCAGCGTCGTGATCCTGCTCGTCGGTGCGATCAGCCCGCGCAGTGGGAGCCAGACGATCTCGGGTGATCCCGCGCCGGGGGCAGCGGCGTCGGACAGCGGCCCGAGCGACGGTGCGTCAGCGTCGGCGTCGGACACCTGGCAGCAGTCGGCGACCCCCGACCAGCTCACTGCGATCGACGCGGCGGTCACCCGGGTACGCCAGAACCCCAAGGATGTGAGCGGGCATCTCGCGCTGGCGAACGCGTATTCCGCGGCCGGCGCGAGCCAGTTGGCGGCGGTGGAGTATCTCGCCGTGGCGCAACTCGATCCCACCAACCCCGAGGCGAACACCTTCCTGGCTCTGCTCGCATACCAAGCCGGCCAGGCCGCCCAGGGCAAGACCATGGTCGACCGCGTGCTCGCCGCTCATCCGAACTATCCGGAAGCGCTGTATGTCCGCGGTCTGATCCTGCTGGTGGCCCTTCACCAACCCCAGGCCGCCGAACGTGATCTCAACGCCTACCTCACCGTCGCCCCGTCCGGCTCGTACCGCACAGCCGTTGAGACGCTGCTCGTACTGGCGAAAAGCCAGGAGCGCCAATGACCCGGCTCAGCTGCCTCTCGATCGCCGGATTCCACGTCCCGCTCGAGGTGCTTGAACGGCTGGCGTACTCGCGCGAGGAACTCGCCGAGCGGTTGCCGGCTCTGCGGACGAGGAGCCACGCCCGCGCGGTTGCGGTGCTGTCGACTTGCCAGCGAACCGAGGTGTATGCGACCTGGACGGGTGAGCCGGACGATGCGGCGTTGCTGGCGGCGCTCGCGTCCGATCGGGGCACCTCGACCCGCAGCCTTGACCGTGTGGCAAAGACCTACCATGACGAGGCGGCCGCGCGCCACCTGCTGCGCGTGGCGAGCGGGCTCGAATCGTTCGTACTTGGTGAAACGGAGATCGCCGGGCAGGTCCGGGCGGCTGCCGAAGTCAGCCGGATCGCGGGCGGCGGTGATGTTGTGCTCGATCG
>Ga0070683_100004607_pt1 | contig 11387 bp, 11 predicted proteins | sample KBSC713LmetaG_FD_64662 | JGI IMG/M metagenome (GOLD analysis project Ga0070683, IMG submission 64662) | Corn rhizosphere microbial communities from Kellogg Biological Station, Michigan, USA - KBS C7.1-3L metaG | ecosystem: Host-associated > Plants > Roots > Rhizosphere ...
TCCCGATGCCCCATTCCTTGAACAGGCGGACGGCAACATCTTCGACTGGCTCATCCTCGAGAGAGTCGACCGTAACGACAGCAAGTTGTGCGCCGGTGGCACGTTCCACGTTGCCGCAATAGGCTTCGATCTGGGCCGCCGCGCCCGCATCGATTACGTGGGCAAAATCGTCCACGTAACCCGTGGGCTTGAGCTTAGAGGTGTCGAGCGCTAGAGCGAACGCGCAGAAGAAAATCGCCAGCGCCGCTACTTTATAAAACCGCTCCGCCACCCCGCGGAAAGGCTGCATAGAAATTATCGTGTAAGGTCCTCGCGGCGCAACTTGAACCCTTCAAGCCGGCCGAGCATGGCCACAGCCATGTGCTTGGGATCGAAGAACTGCCGGGCCAGAGCCTGAACTTCCTCGGCGGTCACCCGCTCGATGCGCTCCAGCATTTCGTCCAGTGAAAAGAACCGCTTGAAGTACAACTCCTGCCGCGCGAGGTTTCCCATACGGCTGCTGGTGCTCTCCATCCCCAGCACGGTGGAACCCTTCAAATGGTCCTTGGCGCGTCTCAACTCTTCATCACTTACGAGTTTTTCCGACACTTCGTTCAATTCATGAACAATGGACTTAATCACCCTGCGGGCGGAACGGATCGAGGTACCGGCGTAGACCAGCATGCAGCCGGCGTCGTGATACATGGAAAGCTCGGAGAAGATCGCGTATGCCAACCCCTGCTTTTCACGGATGTTCTGGAACAAGCGCGAGCTCATTCCGCCACCGAGAATCGCGTTAAGGATGTAGCAGGCGAAGCGCTGTTCATGCGGCATCGGGATGGAAGGAACGCCCACATAGAGGTGAACCTGTTCGAGCGATTCCTTGTTGAGGAACACGAGGGGCGCGTGCGGTTGAGGCTTGGCCTGCTTGGAGCGGAATGGGCGAGCTTTCAAGTCGCCCAGATGATCGCCTACTAACCGGACCATGTCCTTGTGGCTCAGATTCCCGGCCGCGGTCACCAGGATGTTCGACGGCGAGTAAAAATGCCGGTAGTACTTGTCGATCATGTCGCGATCGAAGCTGCGGATGGTCTGCTTGGTGCCGAGAATCGAGCGTCCCAGGGCATGGCCCTTCCAGAAGCGGCTGGAGAACAGTTCGTGGATCTGATACTCGGGATTATCCACTTCCATCTTCAGCTCTTCGAGGATGACGCTTTTTTCCTTCTCGATGTCGCTAGGCGCAAAGAGAGGATTGCGGACCAGATCGGCCACCACATCGAAGGCTTCGGGCACATGTTCGTCCAGGACCTTGACGTTGTAGCTGACTAGTTCTTTGGACGTGAATGCGTCCAGGCCGCCGCCGATGGAATCCACCGACCGCGCGATCTGTTCGGCCGTACGATGCTTGGTGCCCTTGAACACCATGTGTTCGACGAAGTGAGAAATGCCGGTCTGATGCAGTTCTTCCTCGCGCGAGCCCGTGCCAATCCAAAGGCCCACTGAAACACTGCGTACATGCGGCATCCGCTCTGTGACGACGCGTACACCGTTGGGCAGAACCTGGCGCTCGATTTCCCTGGGTTTGCTCTTATATCTGCTCTTGAGCCTGGACTTACTCGTCGTGCGAGTCATCTGGTTCCATCTTACCGCGCGGGATTGTTGAGCCACGGATGATATCCTGGGCTCGTGAACCAAGGCGAGCCGCAAAGTATTGTCGGAATGGAAGTTGCCGATATCGCGGCCGCCCTGGGTCCGGACCATCCTCGATTCCGCGCAGTCCAAATCTATCAAGCCGTTTACCGCCAGCGGGTTACCGATCTGCACCGCGTTTCGACTTTACCCAAGGCTCTTCGCGACGAATTTCCAGTCGGCGTCCCCGAAATCGACCGCCAGTTTGATTCGACCGACGGCACGCGCCGCTATTTACTCAAGCTGGCTGACGGAAAAACGGTCGAGACGGTCTGGATGCCGGAAGGCGAACGCTCGACCGTCTGTATGTCCACGCAAGTCGGATGTCCCGTCGACTGCAAGTTCTGCCTCACGGCTCTGTTGGGTCTCGAACGAAACTTGACGGCCGGGGAGATCGTCGGGCAGGTTCTGCGAGTGGCAGCCGACCGCGGACTCGAAGCCAACGTCGATCGCCTGAACATCGTGATGATGGGGCAAGGCGAGCCGCTGCTGAATCTGAAGAACGTGATTAAGGCCACGCGGCTGCTGACCGATCCCGAAGGCATGGCGATTTCGCCACGCAGGATTACGCTTTCGACGTCGGGAATCATTCCGAAGATCCGGGAACTGGCACGCGAGGAAGTGCGCCCGAAACTCGCGATATCGCTCAACGCGTCGACTGAGGAACAGCGCCAGACACTGATGCCGATCACGCGCAAGTATCACTTGCGCGAATTGATCGACGTTTGCCGCGGGTATCCCTTGAGGCCCTGGGAGAAGCTGACCTTCGAATACGTGATGCTCAAAAGCGTCAACGACACCGATGCCGACGCTCGTCGCGTGGTGAAGCTGCTGGCGAATTTGAACGCCAAGGTAAACCTGATCGCGCTGAATCCGGGTCCCGGGATTGCATTCGAGACGCCGGATCCGCAGCGCGTGACGGCATTTCAAAATATCGTTCGCCGGACACTTCCCTGCTTCCTGCGGAAGCCTAGGGGTCTGGATGTATACGCCGCCTGCGGACAGCTTAAGCGAATGGAACTGGTCGAGATTCAGTAGGGAGGCTACGCCATTCCGCGCGCGAGCATCTCCGCAAATTGCCGCCAATTCTTTCGCAGTGCGTGAGTCTTGTTGCCGCTGGGCCACCACTGCACGCTTCCGCGTCCCATCAGCAACCGGCCGAGCAACTCTTCGCCGCTCCGAACCTCAATATCCAGGGTGTTGTTGCTTTTGAGCTTTGTCAGGTCGACCGAGTACGGAAGAAACGCCGTCACCTTGGTTACGTGAACCTTGCGCTTTCGGGGCATGCGCGTCGGGGCCTAGCGCTGCTTGCCTTTCGGCGCACCGGGCATCGGCAAATCGACCTTCTTGGCATTACCGAGTGAAAAATCCGCGTCCGTGAAGCTTACCCGCGTGATGGATTTCAGCTCCCCACGCTTGGTCGCCTGGCCGTTCTCGAACTCCGTTTTCTGGATCGGAAATCCTTCGTAGCCGGACTCGAAGCCATAGCCCTTTGGCACACTGGCACGCATCGGGGAGTTGGCCAGGGCGCTTACAAGATCGCTCGAGAACTTCCGCATCTTTTCGAAAATCTGCAAATCAGCCGGAGTAAGCTTAAGCTGCGCGGGAAGCGCCGCGCATAATTCCGACTCCTTTTGCGCGCCAAGATCACCCTCATATTTGGTGCAGCTGAATCCGTTGACGCTGCCGCTGCCTTTGGCCGTATACACAGTCTTGGGAGCCGCGGCGGCCGCCTGCGGCATCTTGCCTTTCATCATCTTTTCCATCATGGCGCGCTGTTCGGGCGTCATGTTCTTCATGGCCGCCTCCATCTGCGCCGACATCCCCGCCATTTGCTGCCCCAACTGCTTCATGGTCTCCTCATCGATCTCCTGATACGTGTTGTGGGTTTTGTCGAGCATGACAATTCGATTCCTTCCGCCTTCGGTCAGGAACAAAACCGATTTCCCGTCGTCCGATTCGACCCGCATCCGGTTTGTGTCCAGAAGAATCGTGTCCGTAGTAACCTTTTTCGTGGCGAGGTCGGTGTCTTCCGACACGATCTTGACTGCGGCAAACGAAGGAGCCACGGCAAGCGCGGCAATGGCAACAACGGCAAGGTGTTTCATAAGTTCATCCTCCTCCAGGCTTTATTCTGACCTACTTCCAATCGGCGGTAAAGACGTTAAATTCATAATCGCCCTTACCCTGGTAGCTCGAAACAAAGACGATCTTTTTACCATCCGGCGAGAATTCCGGAAACGAGGTAAACCCGCCATAGGATGTGATTTGCTCTAAGCCGGTACCATCCGTATTCACCGTGTACAGCTCAAAATCCCGGCTATCGCATTTTTGTTTATTGGACGAGAACAGGATCTTCTTGCCGTCCGGGGTAAAGGTGGGCGCGAAGCTGGCGCAGCCGTAATTGGTGATCTGCTTGGCATTCGATCCGTCGCTATTAGCCACCCATAGTTCCATCTTCATGGGGGTCGTCAAGTTGTCTTTTAAGAGATCGCGATAGGTTTTAGTCTTGTCGGGACTGTCCGGATGGAAGGCGCGCCAGGCAATCTTAGAACCGTCCCTGGAGAAGACCGCCCCACCATCGTAACCCTCGGTCTTGGTGAGTTGCTTCTTGCCGGAACCGTCCAGATTCATGGTCCACAGATCCAGGTCGCCCGATGCCATGGAAGTGTAGATCATTTTGTTCGTCTTCCAGTTGATGGTTGCCTCGGCGTCGTATCCGGCCGTATCGGTAAGCTTCTTCTCGATCTTGCCTTTGTCGTCCGCCAGGTAAATATCGAAGCCGGGGTAGACGGCCCACACGTAACCCTTACTGCGATCCGGACGAGCCGGGCAGGATGGTCCAGCTTCATGCGTGGACGCGTATACGATGTGCTTGCCGTCCGCCAGGAAATAGCCGCAGGTGGTTACACCCTTGCCGGTAGACACCAGGTGCATGTCCGATCCGTCGGCGTTCATGATGTACTGCTGATCGCATTCGCTGGTATCGCGCGTCGATTGAAAGATGAGACGTTTCCCGTCGGGAGCCCAATAGGCCTCGGCGTTCTGCCCGCCGTGCGTGATCTGCTTAAGGTTCGAGATATGCCTGGCGGCTTGCCCAAAGCAGAGCAGCGGAATCAGAAGCAACATCGACCGTAGATATCTCATAAACCCTCATTGTAGTTGCGGCAGAGGATGCAATGCCTTCGTGCCCAGCCATGACTCGCGGAACGCTGCGATCTCGGGAGTCACTGGCCGTCCAGCCTTCTCGAACGACACGATTTCGACATCCGGGGACTGCGCCCAAGTGATATCCACCTGCTTCCTCCCGGTGCGCGCCTCGACCGTCAATGTGCCGCGATCGCCGGGCCGGTGCGACGCAACCAAATCATTGAAGTCCTGCCGAGTCTTGAGAACCTTGCCATCCGCTTCGACGATCCGGTCGCCGCGGTCGATGCCGGCAGCATAGAGCGGCGAGCCCCGCAAAGTCGAGCCATTAATATCGATGCCGCGTTCGGAAAAGCTCATCGGCGGCGTCCCGATCCAGGCTTTAAGTATCTCAGGGGATTGCAGGACGTACCCGGCGCGCTCGAGCAGAGTCGCATACTCAACCGGCTCCACGCCATCGATATGACGCTGAAATATCTCCTTCGCGAATTCGTCGCTGCCAGTAGCCTGGGCCAACGCCTGCTGCAGGTCCTCCTCCGTGTAGGGCTTCTGAACATCGGGATGCCTGCGCCACATCGCTCGCATCATGTCGTCCAGCGATTTGCCAGGAAAGCGCGAGCGGATTGCCAGGTCGATTCCCAGGGCCAAAGCGCGGCCATAGGTGTAATACGAAATATAGATATTGGCCTGATTCTGCGGATCGACCGACGCGGCGCCATCGGCAAAGGCGGCCCGCCGGCTCATATCAACCGGACTGAACACGTCGTGGCCTGGAGCGGTGAGCACGGCATTGACGGCGTTGCCCACCACAGCGAGGAACTCGTCGCGCGCCATCAGGCCCCCGCGCGTCAGAGCCAGCGGACCGTAGTAATCGGTGAATCCCTCGGCAAACCACAACTCGCCGGATATATTGACGCGCTCGAAATCGAACGGCTCAAGTGACCGCGGCCGGATCCGTTTGACATTCCAGGAATGAAAGAACTCGTGCGCCACCGCTCCGATGAGCTGTGGTGCGGACTGGCGCGTCAGTGCCTGCGCGCTGGTAATCACCGTCGAGTTGCGGTGTTCCATTCCGTCACCGGAAACGTAGGGCAGGTAATCCACTAAAAACGTGTAGGAACCGTTATCGTACTTGGGAAACGCGCCGAAGACGCTTTCCTCCTCAAGAACCACCGCTTCGCACATACGCTGAAAACGTTCCGCCACATCATCGGGCGCTTGCGAATGCAGCGCCAGACGGAATCGCGCGCCGTCCGCGTTCCACTCCCGCAGCATGTGGGGACCGATCTCGATCGGAGCATCCATCAGCGCGTCCAGGTTCGGCGCGGTCCAGGTCGCGCCAGCGCCCTGTGCCAATTGCGTCGCGACCGTCCAGCCTGCCGCGACTGGGATCTCGACCTTAACGGAGACAGAGCTCCGCTCGAAGCCCCGCGCCCATACAAACGTTGCCGGCGGATTCAGATGGGCGTGCGAAAGGTCGATAGCATCGTAGGTTCCGTCGGCGCGATCGCCGAACAAGGTGTAATCGATCACCACGGTTCCGGGAGAAGTTTCGACGTTCCACTGGTACGGAGTAGGGCGGGTCACATTCAGGTGCTTGCCCGCGCCGTCTGTCGCACGCACATTGTAAATATTCTTCGCGAACTCGTGCAGCGCATAGCGTCCGGGTGACGCCCGGCTCATCACTACTTCGAGGGCACCGCCGCGCACGCCTGTAAACGTCGCTCGGACTTCGGCTTCATGGTGGGCCGCATTGGGGAATCGCAACTCATAGCGCACAGGCTCCTGCGCTGCGAGGGGCGCCACCATCGTCGCGAAACATACGGCGAGTCTAGGCAATTTTCCCGGCATTAGAATGCGGACTCCCCGACAGGTGTGAATAGAATCCGAGATCCTCGCCGGTCAACATCTTCGTGATGAAGATAATCTGCGCACTGTGACCGGAAAAATGCTCCACCACGTGAAAGATCGCCTTGAGCACCGTCCCGTCGTAGCCCTGAATACTGATTTCTTCCGCCAGGCGCTCGGGCGGCAAGGAGCGGATAATCGCCAGTGCTTCGTGAACGGACTCTCGCAATAGCTTTCCGAGCGCTTGGGGCTCCATTCCGCCGCGCGCCGCGAATTCTTCATCGCGATGACGCGCATTCGGCTGTCCACCGACCCCGCTCAGTATCCACTGGCGCACGTTTCCATTCAAATGCAGCACCAGATTCCCGACTGCGTTCTGGTTTTCCGTGCCGCGCATCCAGACCTGATCCGGCGTGAGCTTGCCGAGGCAGGTCTCAATCCGCGGGTACAGCTCGGCAAGCTTCTCAGCCGCGCAATGCAAGAAGTTGGCTTCGATGGTCATGATTCAATCGTGCCTCAATGCTCTCGCGGGATGGCTCCAGCCAGGGAGGTAAACACAACGAGCTTCCCAAAGCTTCCTCCGTCTCATCAATCAGGAATCCCGGACCGTCGGTAGCGATTTCAAACAATACTCCACCAGGCTCGCGAAAGTAAATCGAGTGAAAATACAACCGGTCCTTGACGGGACTGACGTGGACGCCGGCATCGATCAAGCGAGTGCGCCAGTCAGCCTGCACTCGCTCATCGGAAACACGAAAAGCCACGTGATGAATGGCGCCCACACCCATCTTTCCGCGCTCCGTTTGCGGCTCGTGCAGAATGTCGACCCGCGCGGCACCACCTGGAAGTTCGAATCGATGCCGGTTCCCTTCGACGCTCGTGGAGGTGAACCCCAGGATCCCCAGAACACGAGCCGTGGGTTCCGGCTCGTTTTCGCAGAGCGTAATACTGTCGAGATCGAGGCCCGAGACGATTTGCCCGGATCCTCGTTTCGCCTGGCGTTGGAACCCGGTGAAAAATGTTAGCAGCGTTCCAGGCGATCCGCGATGATCGCCAAAGTAAAAGTGGTAGGATCCCGGATCGTCAAAATTGACAGTGCGCTTGACTAGCCTTAGTTTGCGCACCCCGATGCACTCATCGAGCACAGCCTGAGGATCGCCGGCCAACGCGGTCAAGTGGTGTATCCCGAGCAGCATCTTACGTCTAAGTTTGACAGAAAGCCCCGCTTTGAAGACAGGGCTACGGTGAACACCTGATATCGAAGCTTTCCATCCCCGACGATTAATATTCGAGTACCCAGAATGAGCCCCGCGGTCCTGTCTCCATCCTTCGTCGCAGAATCGCCGGGAAGGTTTTCCGGAACCCATTGGATCATCTCCCGGAGAGACGATCTGGTCTGGTTCGTGGGAACAGCCCTGGTGGGGTACCTGACCCTCGGACTCCTTTCCGCTGGTGTTTCTTTGACGTTGCTCAGCGCCGTGTGGCTCCTGGGAGTGGATGGACCTCACGTCTGCGGAACCGTAACTCGAACTTACTTTGATAAACAGGAGCGGCGGCGTTTGGGGTGGCTCTTGTGGGTCCTGGTGCCGTTACTCTTTGTCGGCCCGGTAGCAGTGTATCTGGGGCAAGCGGGACTATTCTTTCTTTTCGCGGTTTGTTGGCAGCACTATCACATCACCAAACAGCACGTGGGATTCGTCATGCTGTGGAAGGCCAAAAATCGCGAGCGGGACGCTAATGAAATGAAGCTGGACCGCGGATTTTTACTTGCCTCGGGAGTAATCCCACTGGCGCTATTCGTGGTCAACACGCGGCTGGCAGCCGGGATCGTCACCATTGTCCTGACATATTGCATGGTGACCGCATATGCGATATTCGGCGCGATCTTCGTGGCTTATCAACTCCGGAAGTGGCGTGCGGGCAAACCGATGAATCTCCCCAAGCTGTTCTTGCTGGCAGCCTTGGTCCCTCTGCAATGGCTCGCATTTGGATACGCTTCCCGATTCGGACCGGATGGCATCGTGCGAGCCGGTATGGCCCTGGGCCTCTTTCATTCCCTGCAGTACCACCGGCTGATATGGTTCCACAACAAGAACCGCTATCAGGGGCCGGATGCGCGCGCCAAACACGGCATCGCGGCAGTGCTTGGCCAGAAATTCGGATACTATTTCGCCGCTGCTGCCGGGCTATATTACCTTGCGGAAGTCGTTCCGCCCACGCTCATCTCGGCACAGTGGCTGCCGGCGGCATTGTGGGGAATCGCCTTCATGCATTACGTGTTGGATTCGAAGATTTGGCGGGTTCGAGGAGATAAGGAATTGGCCGCAGCTCTGCATCTTTAGACCTCAGCGCCGCTTCCGTCCTTGCCTCCATTTGCGCCGCCCAACGCAAATAGCGCAGCATTTCTCTCCGATGGTTCCATAGAAATGCGCGGAACTCTGCCGGCGTGATTCGATCGGCGTGCAAACCCCAATAGGTTTCGATCCTCCAGCGTAGATAAGGACTGTGCCACGGCCGCAGGCGATTCCCTTTAGCCGACCTCCACAAAAAGCCGATCATGCTTCGATGACGATCATTTCTTGTTGAGCAAGCTTGAGGATTTTGGCGCGGCCGGTGTTGCGTAGTACCCGTTCTTCGCCCGCACGGTCGCTCCCTTGTATTGCGGGCTGAGCTCGACCTTGATTTTCCGGAACGAACCGTCCAAATTGTCGTTCAAAGGCGAATACACGATGGTGTATTGATTGCGAATTTCGTGGGCGATCTCCGGCGTCAGTTTTTCAACCTCTGCCAGATCCTTGGGATAGTATGCGGCGCCGGCAGAAGTCTCGCCCAGAGAATTCAGAGCGCGCTTGGCGGCACGTGCTTCGCGAGGCTCTTCCTCAGTCAGCAAGCCGATCGAATACACCAGCACGCCGCTCTCCCGGACCTTGCGTAGAAGCTGCTCCAGAGTGGTCTCGCCGCTGGCGTTGTCGTTTCCGTCGGTGACCACCACGAGCACTTTCTTATCCAGCTTGGCATCCGTCTTCATGTAATCCAGCGCGCCGCTGATGGCATTCCGCATCGCCGTGCCGCCGTGGGCGTCAATGCGGCTGAGCGCCTCTTCGAGCTTCTTCGAGTCATGCGTGAACGACTGATCCAGGTATGGATCGTCGTTAAAATTCACGATGAACACTTCGTCTTCGGGATTCGACGCCTTAACCAGCGCTAAAGCGGCCGCAGCCACCCGCGCGCGCTTGTCGTTCATGCTCCCGCTGTTGTCCACCAGGATGCCCATTGAAACCGGCACGTCTTCGCGGCGGAAAATCTTGATGGGCTGCTCGACATTGTCCTCGGACACCTTGAATGCCGACTTGGGAATGTTGGTGATCAGCTTGCCCGACTTGTCGAGGACGCTTACGTGCAGCGTGACTTCCTTGATTTCCGTGGTAAAGATTGGAACTTCGTCTTGGGCGTGAACCGCCCATGCGGCAAGTACGGCCGTTAGCAGTCCCGCGAACAGCCACTTCTTTCTATTGAGAGGGTGCAACATATCCCGGACGATAGCGAGCCCGCAGGGGGGGCAAGTCCTTGACCTTGACCAATTTCACTTCCACTTTTCTGTACTTGCCGTCGTGAGCCGCATTCTTGGGATTGTAGCCGAGCACATACTGATTGCGCAGCTCCAAGCCGATCTTAGCAGCCACGTCAGGAAGATCCGCCAGATTCTCCACCGAGAAATTCCGCCCGCCGGTTTGTTCGGCCAGCTCGCTGAGCAGCCCGGGACCGCTCATTTCCTCGGGCGTGCGGCCGCGCGAGCCGATCGGCTCAAAAATCCCAATCGAGTAAATTTGGACGTCGCCTTCGCGCACCCAGTTGCGCACCTCGCTCTCGGTAAATCGGCTGGAATTGTCTCCTCCATCAGAGATGATCAGGATAGCTTTGCGCCCGTTATGAGCCTTCTTCATCTCGTTCATAGCCATGGCCACTCCGTCCAGGAGGGCCGTCCGGCCTTTGGATTGAACCCAGGTGAGATGGCTCTGAACATCCTCAGGATGCGAGGTGAACGGAACGCTGAGCTCGGGCCGATCGTTAAATTGAACCAGGAAGAATTCGTCTTCGGGGTTGGCCGTGCGCATAAATTGCGCCACCGCCTGACGCGAGCGTTCCAGTTTGCTCCCCATACTGCCGCTGCAGTCGAACACAACGCCGACGGAGAGCGGTACATCCTCGCTTCCAAAGGTGGCGATCTCCTGCGAGACCTTGTCCTCGGTCAGCTCGAAGTTGTCTTTCTCCAAACCCGTGAGGAGCTTTCCTGTGGCGGCGATCGTCACGCCTACGGGAACCAGCACTAAGGTCGTGTCGATGCGAAGGTCCGCGCGGCGATCCAGGATGGTTTCGGCGGTGCCGGGAGCAGGAGGCCGGATGCGAGGTTGAATGCTGACTGTCGGCGCCTTTGGATCCGCCCGTTTTTCGACCGGATCGTCTGCTGTCAACGGCAGCAGCGAAATCCCCAGCAGCGCGATCGTCCAGACCGAACGCATAATGGCCCGCAACCTGACCCAATTATAGCAGGACATGCCCATATCAGAGCACACGAGGTACCAAAATTTGGATTTCGAATATGGCTTTCGGAAACCGCTCCTTGGCGGGTTCCTTTGTGCTATATTCGAGTGTGCCGCAACGGATTCTTGGTGTAATCCCCGCACGGTACTCTTCCTCTCGTTTCCCCGGCAAAGCTCTCATCT